>OLSF01000256.1_pt1 | contig 56188 bp, 70 predicted proteins | sample 1672301 | NCBI WGS metagenome assembly OLSF01 (sample SAMEA3136669, study PRJEB25190) | human gut metagenome | biome: human gut; feature: human-associated habitat; material: faeces | place: Austria | collected 2013
GTCAGCAATCAGTAAATTGCGTTTATAGGAATAAAAATAACTGACGCCGGTATTCAGTAAAAAAATTACATAGAACCAATGAATATCAGTAACAGCATTCCCTTTGATAAACCAATCCAGCCATGGTAGCACACAAATACCGGCAATAATAATAAAAATACCAATGCCACTATACGTCTTTTGGAATAATCGCATCAAAGCTTTAACTGTTTCTGTGTCTTTTTCAGCCAGCGGCTTATACAAACTATAGACAATGGCTGACCCAACGCCTAACTCTGCCAACGATAACATAGCCAGCAAATTGGTAAATAAACCGTTGATACCTAAATATTCTATGGGCAATGTTCTTATAAAAAATAACCGTACAATAAATTGTAAACTTAATTTTATAACATAAGATATTGTAGAATATTTTATGTTTTTTCCAGATTGCTTGATTCTCATAATTCAACCATTAATATAAAATTCAACTAACTTTTATCTCGCTTTCCAAATATTATCAATGAATAATATTTAGCATTAAATACGTTCATGTGAACATATAGCTCATAATTCATTTAGTATGTGTTGAGTAATTTTCTTAACAACATCTATATTCTCTACATTAAATTTTCTTGCAAATAATGCTTTCGATTTTATCAGATTATTAAAATCACTACTTTTGAACACATAAGGATTTCCATGTTCCCAATCAATATAACGTAAAGCATTATTATATTTTTCATCTATTCTTTTTACCATTGCAAAAAAAGGAGAATTATATACGATTGTCTGAAGAAAAACTTCGTCACAACAAAAGCTATAACGATAATTTCTTTTTATATTTTCTCTTTGATCTAACACATACTTTGCTAAACTATGTGTTATACTAAACCATTGACTACCTTTTCTATAAACGTACCCTTCATCTATTTTACTTATTCCTAAAATATTTTGTACTGTACGGCTTATCCTATTAAATATTTTTGTAAAATATCTATAAAATAAATTTTGAGATCTATAACCGCCAACAAAAAAATAATAATATTTTACTCTTTTTTCAATCACAATATTTCTAACACATTCATCAAAATTTATGAATTCTTTCCCATTATTTTTATCAAAAAATTGATGAATATAATCCTGTGATTTCAAAGGAAGATCAACGCCCGATAGTAAATGATAATAATCATATTGGTTTTTACTAGCATGTTCTAACAAAAACAACTCTACATCTATTTGAGTAGTACCCCCCCACAAAACATTTATCTTTTTAAATATCTCGATTCTAGATTTTTTTACTAAACTTCTAAAATATTCAAAATCAAATTTTTTTACTTTAACATATATGTATGTAAATATCATTTCGCATATCATCTAAAAGAATAATCAAATTCTCCAATATCTCAAAATCATTATGTGCAATTATTAAATATGCATGTTTTTTCATATACACACCTTTTATAAATTTTATTTTCTTACTTTTTCTACAAATTCTACAAACATTTTATAAAATGTTAAATTTAAAGAAATTATAATATACATTAATTTATTTTTTGATTTTACATTTAGATTCTTTAATATTTCTAATATATTTTTTTGAAAATACTTTTTTATCATTTCTGAAGTGACACCATTTGTAGGAACGTTAATTCTACCAAAAATAATATCATCTAAAAAATACATATAATGCTTATATAACTGACTATATGCCAAATTCATTAAATCAGGCTTTCTCACTTTTACTTTTTCTAAAATATTCTCACAGGCCAAAATTTTTTCAAAACTTTTATGATATGTTTTCTCATTCATAATACTATTTAATCGTTGACTATAATGATAAAACGCTTCAGGAATTATCGATACAACCGAAGTCTTTTCTAGCACATCTAATATAATCAGCATATCTTCATACAACTTACCTTCAGGAAATCTTACTTCATTAAAAATATTTTTATTATATAGTTTACACCATACTGCATTTGGGAAATTCTTATTATAAAAACACTTCTTTAAAACATTATCATTACCAACAAAAATTCCCTTCTCAAGCTTCTTAATGTAGGTCTGATCTTGTTTATCGATGTAGTAGCCACAAACTACAATATCACCGTTGACTCTCTTTATCTCATTATACAGTTTTTCAAACATATCGGATTCTATCCAGTCGTCGCTATCTACAAACGCAATATACTCCCCCCCAGATGTGCAAACGTCCAGACCAGCGTTTCTTGCAGAACTTAACCCACCATTCATTTTATGTATCACTTTAATCCTGCTATCAATTTCTTTATATTCATCACAAATTTTACCGCTGTTATCTGTACTGCCATCATTAACTAAAACTATTTCTAAATTTGTATATGTTTGTTTTATTATTGAATCAATACACTGCCTCAAATAAAATTCTGCATTATAAACCGGCACTATTACGCTTATCAAATCATCCATTTATTTCACGCCTTTTGCAGCCAAATTTCCTACTGGAATAATTAACATCTTAATACTTTAATAACATCTTTCTATTCCATTGGCGATATTTTTTCATTTATTATTTCTGATATTTTAGTCACAATTTTATCGGAAGCATTACCATTTTCATACAGTACTACTTTTCTTCTAAATTTAGACAAGTTTTGCAAATAAATTTCTCGATTAAACCTTTCTATATTTTTGATAAGTTCCTCATTACTTTCTGCACATACAAACGGCAACTCTTCAAACCGAAATTTAAAATTTCTGTCTTTGCGATATTCATTAATATCATCAGCATAAATAAATACTGGCTTATTACATAACATCATATCAAACATAATTGATGAATAATCTGTAATTAAAATATCTGCAGCACACAAAAGTTCTTGGCTATCTTCATAAAAACTTGCATTCACTACATAATCTGGTAACTCTATCTCTGTGTCTCTAATATTAGGATGCAATCTTAAAAATATGATCCATTCTCCATCAAATTTTTCTTTTAAAGTCTTCTTCAAACTACCAAAATCTACAAATCCAGCTTGAACATTCCCTTTTCTAAATGTCGGTGCAATTAAGCATATCTTAGTATAAGAATTTAACTTATAGAAACTATACACTTTTTCTTTTAACCAATTTTGTTTATTTATCAACTGATCATTACGTGGCAACCCGAACTCTTCAATTTTCCCTTTATACCAAAAATTTTCTTTTATATCTTTAGATTGTAATTTACTGCCTGATAAAAAATAGTCAATCATTTTAGAATCATGTTTAGCCGAATATATATAGCTCTTAGCAAGATGATTTTCAACTTCTTTTTCTGCTCTTTTTAGCCCAATTCCCCCATGCCAAGTTTGAATATAAATAGTACCATTTGGCTTAAATATATTATAAAAAAAATATTTTCTGCAATTATCAATCCAAACTTTAGCTGTTAATAATTCATAAACGGATTTAATTGAAAAAATTCTGATTTTTCTGATCTTATTAGGCAATATATACATTGATGGATTATCTAATAACCACACAATGTCCACATTTAAATTTCTATTTAATAATTCTTCTACAATATATTTCGGATTATCACTATATCCCTTTCCATAAAAACTACAAACTACAATTTTATTATTTTTAATCTTACAAAAACTACAAATAATATGTAAAAATCCAAAATATAAATAGCCTAAAATTATTATGATCCATTTTATCAAAGTATTATTTTTGATGATTTTTTTTAAATTCACATTTATTCCTTGCTTTCGTATTTATATAATAAGTTTTTATTCATATCATAATGTTCAAAAATATTCAAATTCAGAAATTTAAATGCTAATTCACGCATCCATAAAGCTCTTAATCTATATTTGCTATATTCTAAACTTTTATAAGGATGATGTTTTACGCCCAAATGATGAGTATAAGCAACTGATAGGAAATGTTGTTTACATCGAATAAAAAACAACATATGTTCAGCAAGTTTTATATATTCAGGTTGCCATCCATTTAACTTTTTTATACTATCAGTTTTAGCTATAAAAAAGTTATTTACAAAATCACATTGATAAATATCTTTTTCTAAAAAAAGGTTACCGTTGCTCTCACTTTTAACCAGAACTTTATGCGAAGTTATTTCAATAAATCCATTATATACTTTATTAGTTTCTTTACCATTTAGTAAATCAATAAAATATTTAGGATGTTTCAATAAATGCAAAACACTAAATATACTGTTTAATTCTACTCTTTCATAAACTGATCCACCCAAAATATCCAAATTATATTCTTTTAGAAGTAGTAATCCCTTACTTATATTAGTACGACTATCAAATTCAAAATCATCATCACATAATATAATATAATCAGTTTTTACATGTTCAAGCAGTATATTTCTTCCCTTTGATAAACCTATATCAAATTCAGTAACTATGTAATTTATATTTAGTTTTGAAAATTTTTCCAATATTGCATCTTTATAATTTTCTCTACTGTCGTCTAATATTATGATAGGAATATTGTTCAATTTTTGGTCTTCTATAGATTTTAATAAACACTCTAGACTTTTCAGTCGTTGAAAAGTCTTTATAATTATAGTAATGTTACTCATCTATAAACTACTCCTTCTACAAAAATATTTATACGTTTGTTCTAAAATTTTTCTTGGTGTCACTGATAAAATTCCCCTTATGCAAAATATAAAAGCGATATTAGTTAGACTGCAAAATTTTATCTTATACATATTGGCACAAAATTTATAAATAAAATTCAAATATACTTTCCCATGTCTTCTACTAAGCATTTTTTCACCAGCACATACATTTACTAATATATTCTCTATATTTTTTACTATATACCCTTTTTGCAACATACGTACCCATAGCCAGTAATCTTCAAAATACGGCATATCCTGATAGTTGCCACTTTCTAAAATAGCTTGTTTTCTAAACATTACCGTCACATGATTAAAAGGATTACGCTTTTTAGCAAATTTTAATATTGCTGCTTGTGTTAAAGGAACCTTTCTGTAACCACTAATAATCTGAGGATCATTTTCAAATTCTGCTATCTGCCCACCACATAATGCAAGTTCCTTGTTTTCAATAAACTCCTTCATTTGTAATTCAAATCTTGTTGGCAGAGCTATATCATCAGTATCCATCCTTGCTATCAAATCATATTTGCAATGCCTTACACCATAATTAAGAGCTTCACCCAACCCAACGTTATTTTCTAAGGATAAAACTCTTAATATTGCAATGTACTTTTCTTCGTAATTAGCAATCGCATCATCTAATTCTTTAGTTAATGGTCCGTCTTTAATCAATACAATTTCATCTGCAGTTATAGTTTGGTTTAGTATACTGTCTAATGCTCGCTTCAGGTATTCCGAGTTTTCTTTATAGTAAACCGACATCAACACGGAAAATTCCACTTTTATTTAACTCCTTCGGTACTGCTTTTTGTCAGCAGAACTTTGAATGTCTGCAGCATGATCATCAGGTCTGTTTTGACGCTGACGTCCTGTATATAAAGCAAGTCGTATATCATCTTGTCATAGGCACTGGTGTTGTATTTACCTGCTATCTGTGCCAGGCCCGTGATGCCTGGTTTTACGTTGTGGCGATAGTCATATTCAGGTTTTTGGGCAATAAACTGCTTGACGAAGAATGGTCGTTCCGGCCTGGGGCCGACGATGCTCATTTCGCCTTTCAGCACATTGAACAGCTGCGGTAGCTCATCAAGTCTGGTAGCCCTCATAAATCTGCCGAATTTTGTGATCCTTGGGTCCCCTTCCGCAGCCAGTACCGGCCCGCATTTGGCTTCCGCATCCTGCTTCATGCTGCGGAATTTATGTACAAAAAATGTCTTACCGTATAGCCCCACGCGCTCCTGTGAATAAAGCACCGGCCCTTTACTGTCCAGTTTTATCATAACTGCTGTTATCAGTATGACTGGCGATAGTATAATCAAAGCAGTTACCGCTACGGCAATATCTAAGATCCGTTTCAGTACTCTCTGTTCTGCTGTCAGCAACATACGTGTTACACGCTGCATCGGTATATCATCAACCAATAAAAAGCCTGTATTCTTGCATGCCAGTTCATACAGTGTCGGTACAAAAAATATTTGTTTCTTCGTGCTTCGCGCATAACGCAGTATTTTTTCTTTGTCTGCTATCGGCAGTTCCGCGCCAATAAAAACATAGTAGTTAGCGTCGATAAGCTGCTTCCAGTTGGCCTGTTGACAGCTGTCACAAACAGACTGCAGCGCCTGCTCCAGACCATAAGTTTTGGCAAGTTTATTCTGGATACGGGCTGCTTCTTCACCGGCTGCAAATAATACAGCCGTCTGCTTGGGAAAGTGCTTCCATTCCCACTGGTGACAGATATATTGCCAGATTGCCAGCAACACAAAAGAAAATACCGCTGAATAAACAAGTACAACACGTGAATAATCAAACTGACGAAAAAAGAAAGTCATGGCCATCGCTATGATGTAAATATTGGTTACCGCTACCAATAGATTAAGAAAAATATCTACCAGCTTTTTGCGGATCAGACTGAACAAGCCATAAACGTTGAACATAAAGAACATCATGATGACCAGGATCGGCAAAAATTCCAGATGGAAAGCTATCTTATCCGTTTGTTTATTACCAAGTTCCAGTACCATAGCGATGCTGGTAGCCAGATACAAACAAATTATGTCGCCTATGATCAAAATTATCTTGCGCAGCAAAGAATTATATCCCACTAGAATTCACCTATAATCAATACTTTTGTATTTTTTGTTTATGCTAAAATATTTCACCTATAATTCATAATTATTGTACCACGGTTGTACCCCCCCGCAAGACATAAGCACGTTTTATTTTATATTTCAGTCTCATTTTTGCTCTTACTTATATTTTCATCGTACCTGTGCGGCAATATTTACAATCTCACTTGCCAGCACCTGATATACAACAACAAAAAGCCTGACTCTATTCCCATAGAGCCAGGCAAAAAAATAACCCCTCTCAACTTCCGCTGAGAGGGGAATATTTTTATCTTCTATCTTACAATCATTATCTGCTTAAATCAAACAAAACTTTCATTAAAATGCGGGTACAACCGCGCCTTTATACTTTTCTTCAATGAATTTTTTTACTTCCGGGCTGGTCAGAGCTTTGTCCAGTTTTTGCAGTTCCGGACGCTTATCGTCGCCTTTACGTATTGCTAAGATATTGGCATACGGCGAATCCTTCGGTTCAGTAAAGAGAGAATCTTTGACTGGATTCAGTTGTGCTTCCATAGCAAAATTGGAATTGATAACAGACAGATCAACATCATCCATGGACCGCGGCAGCAAAGCTGCTTCTATTTCCACGATCTGCAGATTTTTAGGATTATCAACAATATCGCCAGGCGTACCGGAAATACCTACACCGTCACGCAGCTTGAGCAGCTTGGCGCTTTGCAGCAATGCCAGAGCACGGCCGCCGTTAGTAGGATCATTCGGGATTGCAACTTTAGCTCCGCTTGGAACATTATTTAAGTCTTTTAATTTTTTTGAATAAACTCCCATTGGTTCGATATGTACCTTGGTATAAGCAACCAGAGGCAGATTCCTTTCGGAAGCAAATTTCTCGAGATACGGAGTGTGCTGGAAGAAGTTGGCGTCTAATTCTTTATCAGCCAAAGACAAATTGGGTTTAACATAATCGCTGAATTCAATGATCTGCAGATCAACGCCTTCTTTAGCCAGTTGCGGTTTGATCAGATTCAAAATTTCGGCATGAGGTACAGGCGTTGCGCCTACTTTCAGCACCACCTTTTTATCGCCGCTGTTAGCGGCTGGTTTACTGTCGCCGCCACAGCCGGCAACGACTAATGCAATGCTGAACACTGCCAGCAAAGCCAGAAATAACTTTTTCATAAACAATCTCTCCTTTAAAATGAATTTAACACAGTACCTATCTTAGCTCGGTCGGACTAACAAAAAAGCTCTTTCCGAGGAAAGAGCGCTTGCTTCTGCTTTCCTCTCATCTATCAAGAATGTTCTTGCAGGATTTAGCACCATAGCTAGGCTTGGTTGCCGGGTTTCACAGGGCCTGTCCCTCCACCGCTCTCGATAAGAGTGTGTTATTCGATTGGCATTATGATAGCTCAACTAAATAAGCTTGTCAAGACTTTTGCAAAAAATAAGGAACTGCTTCTGCAGTTCCTTAAAGATTTGTTAAATTTGTTACTCTTTACTGTATTTGGCAATGCCAACTTTATAAAAATCGTTGCCTTCGCTGTCGATACAAACGATAGCAGGAAAATCTTTAACTTCATAACGGCGAATAGCTTCAGGCCCTAAATCTTCATAGGCAATCATTTCTTCGCCTTTGATAGATTTTGCAATAACTGCTGCCGCTCCGCCAATAGCAGCAAAATAAACAGCGCCATGCTCCACGCAGGCATCAATAACTTCCTGCGACCGCAGTCCTTTACCGATCATCCCACGCATCCCCTGTTCGATCATCGTCGGGGTATATTTGTCCATACGCCCACTGGTCGTCGGTCCGGCACTACCAACTACTTCACCGGGTTTAGTAGGACTTGGACCTACGTAATAAATCACCTGATCCCTTACATCGAAGGGCAATTGCTCTCCCTTGGCCAGTGCTTCTGTCATACGCTTATGTGCCGCATCACGGGCAGTATAGATGTAACCGCTGATACGTACTACATCACCTGCGTGCAGGTCTTTGATCGTAGCTTCGCTTAACGGCGCATTTATATATTTGATAATCGCTTCACTCATCTCAGGCCCCTCCTTACAATACCATTTCTGCACGGCGTGCAGCATGGCAGTTCAGATTAACGGCAATCGGCAGGCCGCCGATATGGGTCGGTGCATATTCAATATTAACAGCTACGGCAGTAGTGCTGCCGCCCAGTCCGGAAGGACCTACGCCAGTCATATTGACACGTTTCAGCAGTTCTTTTTCAAGTTCTGCATACTGAGGATTAGGATTGTGCTCCCCTACCTTACGAGTAAGAGAATACTTTGCCAAAAGTGCAGCTTTTTCCATATTACCGCCAATACCGACACCTACGGTAACAGGCGGACAGGGATTAGGGCCGGCACTGCGCACGGTGTCGACAACGAATTTGATAACGCCTTCAACGCCGTCAGCCGGTTTAAGCATTTTTAGTGCGCCCATGTTTTCACTGCCGCAGCCTTTAGGCGATACGGTTATTTTGACCTGTTCACCGGGCACTATCGTTGTATGAATGATCGCCGGCGTATTATCACCGGTATTTTTACGTACAAATAAAGGATCATCAACAGAAGATTTACGCAGATAACCGCCAACATAACCATCGGCGATACCGGCGTTGACCGCTTCATAAAGATCTCCGCCTACAAAATGTACTTCCTGTCCGATTTCCATAAAGACAACTGTCAAACCGGTATCCTGACAAATCGGCACGTCTTTGGCTTTTGCTAGTTCGGCATTCTCAACGATAGTCGTCAATATTTCCTGCCCCAAAGGAGATTCTTCGGTGGCGATAGATGCTTTTAATTTTTCCAGCAGCTCTTCCGGCAGGTAATAGCAGGAATCTTTACAAAGCTTACTGACAGCAGCAGTTATCTCCTGAACTTTTATCTCGCGCATGATAGCCTCCTTATCTGCCGACACGTTTCATAGTGTTGGCACGCACTTCTTCTGGATCGACTTTAATGCGGGCAATGCCTGTTTCCATAGCAACACGGGCCACCGCGGCCGCAACTGCCGGCGCAACACGCGGATCAAACGCATCCGGAACAACATAATCGGCACGCAGGTCTTTCTCGTCGATCAGTTCGGAAATTGCATAAACAGCAGCTACTTTCATTTCTTCAGTGATTGCTTTAGCGCGTACATCAATAGCGCCGCGGAACACACCCGGGAATACCGTGACGTTGTTGACCTGATTCGGACTGTCACTGCGGCCGGTACCTGCAACAGCAGCACCAGCTTCGATAGCGTCAGCATAAGAAGTTTCCGGAACCGGATTGGCAAGTGCAAAAACTATAGCTTTATCTGCCATGCTGGCGATGATTTCTTTCGTAAAGACGTTGGGAGCGGAAACACCGATCAAAACGTCAGCGCCTTTGGCGATATCCGCCAAAGTACCTTTTTTATGTTCTTTATTAGTGACTGTCGCGAGATAAGACTGGATACGGTCAAGATTAGCGTCAATGCCTTCATACAAAGCGCCGAACCGATCAACCATGGTTACATTTTCAGCACCCATGCTGATAAGCAGACGGCCGATAGCAGAGCCTGCTGCGCCGCAGCCGTTAACAACAAATTTAGCTGTTTTCATATCTTTTTTCACGAAGCGCAAAGCACCGATAACTGCTGCCAGACAGGCAATTGCAGTACCGTGCTGATCGTCATGGAAAACAGGGATATCGCAGATTTTCTTCAATTCGCATTCGATATCATAGCATTTAGGAGAGGAAATATCTTCCAAATTGATACCGGCAAAGCTGGGCTGCAGGAAACGTACAGTTTCAATAATTTTAGCAGGATCTTTAGTATCGATACAGATAGGTACAGCATCTACATCGCCAAAGGTTTTAAATAGTGCTGCCTTGCCTTCCATTACCGGCATTGCTGCTTCCGGTCCGATATCTCCCAGGCCGAGTACACGGGTACCGTCGCTGACTATAGCGACCATATTGCCGCGGCAGGTATATTCAAAGGACAAGTCTTTATTTTCTTTGATTTCTTTACATGGTTCAGCAACACCAGGGGTGTATGCCAAGGCCAAATCTTCGCGGGTTTTAATGGGAACCTTGCTCACAACAGCAAGCTTGCCATGGTTTTCTAAGTGGAGTTTCAAAGCATCGTCACGTAATGTCATACATTATTACCCCCGTAATTTCAATTTAGTATATACTAAATATTGTAAATGAATTATACTGCTTTTTCAAGTAGCAAGCGTCAGAATTTTAAGTTTTTTTACAAATTAAAAGCTTGCCTGACACGACGGCACTATAATTTGTAAATCTCAGCTTCCGGGCGTTCTCCTTCTTTAACAGTTAATACAGCAAACGTAGCTCCCATTTCGCTGCGTGGTAAAACAGGGCTGCCGGGATTAACAAGCAGTACATCACCGAACCATTTTACCAAAGGTACGTGCGTATGTCCGAAAACCACAATATCAGCTTCCAGCTTACGTGCCCACCAGGCCAGTTCGGATACCTGATACCCATGCAGATAACGATGTCCATGCGTCAGCCAGATACGCTGCCCCGCCAACGTAATAAATTCGTCTACATTTGCTTTCCCTTCGCCGAGATCTGTATTGCCGCATACTGCCAGTAACGGCAGCTTGGTTTCGGCAACTAAAAAACGTCCATCCTGACTGTAATCTCCGGTATGAAACCAATATTCAACAGGCGGCACAGCATGCAGAACCTGCCTGATGGCTTGTTTGCTGCCGTGAGTATCGCCGGTAATACCGATTTTCACTTCATTTTCCCCCAATTCGCAACAAGTTTTTTAATAGCTTTGCCGCGATGGCTGATTTTATTTTTCTCCTGCATCGTAGCTTCGCCCATACCCTTATGCAGTTCTGTTGACCAAAACAGAGGATCATAACCAAATCCCTCTGTCCCTAACGGCTCATGCAGCAGCATACCGTCACAAATGCCGTCGCTTTCCAATAAAATTTTTCCGTTAGGAGCTGCCACGGCTAATGCACAACGGAAACGGCAAGTACGTTTTACCTGAAATTTCATCGTCTGCAGCAGCAGTTTGTTGTTTTCTTCGTCCGTAGCTTCCTCGCCGGCATAACGCGCACTGCGCACGCCTGGAGCCCCCTCCAGCGCCAGTACTTCTAATCCTGAATCATCGGCGATACATGGCAGCCCTGTTTCTTTAGCATAATAAACAGCCTTCAGTCGGGCATTGGCCATAAAAGTTTTCCCTGTTTCTTCTGGTTCAGGTACATTCGGCCATTCTTCCAATGAACGTAATTCCACCTCCAAATCTTTCATCAATACTTTGAATTCTTCAAGTTTACCGGGATTACGTGTTGCAATAACAATTTCTTTCATTAGTTTTCTTTACTCCGTTTCCTAATCTTTGAAGGCATCAGCCTATTTTAATTACAAACTTTCTATTTCACCATCAGCTATGTGCTGCACTAAAACATACTGCCATTTGCCATTACGTTTTTCCAGCTGTGCTTCGTCATAAGCAGTTTGCCGGCATTCACTGCAGGTATCGCGTTTCAACGAAATGATAAACGCGCTCTGATCTCCGAAACGTGTTCCCGCAGCCGCAGTCCTGATCGTAAGATAACCGCTGCATTGCCTGCAATAATGAGCGGTCTCGATCTGTTCTTCTCTGATCCCTTCTTCATCATAATAAATGCTTTTCTTCCTGCTCCAGCTATTACCGCATTTTGCCAGCAGCTCTTTTCTGGTGCTAAACCGACTGCGCCACAATTCACCTGTTTCAGCAATCAGCTGATCGACACGTTTATTACAGCGCTCATCCTGCTGCCGCAAATCGCTTTGGTCAGGTTCTACCACCTTGCTGTAGTCCATATCCGCCATTGCCAAAATGATACCTGTATTAACATATGGCAGCGCAGCCTCTACAGAATAGCCGCCCTCCAGTACTGCAATATCAGCCTGCAATTTATCGGCTAATTTGGCATATCCCTGCGCTGTTACAGCCATTGAAGCCAGAGGATCACTGAAATGATTATCCTGACCTGCTGAATTAATGATCAGCTCCGGCTCAAAATCATCAAGAATATGCTGGATCAGACCATCATATAATCTGTGCAGTCCCTCATCACCTGTGCCCGGCAGCAACGGCAGGTTGATATTTGTGCCCCAGGCTGCCGGACTGCCGGCTTCATCAGGAAAACCCGTACCGGGATACAAGGTCCTGCCGTCCTGATGAAAAGAAATATATAAAGTATCAGGATCATGATAAAAAATATCCTGCGAACCATCGCCATGATGTACGTCAGTATCGACAACAGCGATTTTTCTGATTCCATAAACACTGCGCAGATACTCCACCATCACCGCTTCGATATTAACAGTGCAAAAACCGCGGATTCCGTGAACTACACGCATTGCATGATGCCCAGGCGGCCTGACTAAAGCAAAAGCCCGCTTTACTTCACCTGACATTACTGCATCAGCTGCGACTAAACAACCGCCTGCAGAAGTAAGGTGCGCCGGTGTGATAAGACGTGCAATGGACGGCACGCCGATATGTGCACGCTGCAAATCATTGATTTCTGCCAAACGGGGGCGGTATTCTCTGATCTGCGGCAAATCAAAAAGCCCCTCTTCCAGCAGTTGATCACGCGTATATAACAAACGCTCCTGCCGCTCCGGGTGTGTAGGCGATATCATCCAGTCAAAAGCCGGAAAAAATATCAAGCCAAGCTTCGATTTCAAAATGCCACCTCCCTGCCAATGACAGTTTGCAGGATACCAGGCTTCAACTGCATCCTCAGTGAAATAATTTCACCACTGTCGTAATAGCCATGGATAGTTCTGAAAAACTCTTTACTGATCACTTCAGCTTCCTGCCCCGGCAGCTGCCAGGCTTTAGCCTGCTCATGCAGCCATGCTGCCAAAAGTTCTTCCGCCATTTTCATACTGAAGCCACTGGGCAGCCGTTCACGCTGTCCGCTCTCCGGGATCAGATAATACCCTTCCGTACTATCGGCCCGCAGACTGGCAGCTAAAGTCGGCCGGGCCAGTGCCGCTCCGACTGCATTAGCAACAGTTGCGCCAGCCGGTATTTCCACAGGCAGTCCCATCCGTTCTCCCAAAGCCATAATCAAACCTGCTGCGCCACCGCCGACGCCTACAAGCAGCTCCGGCTCAAATTCAGTCCCTTTAATAACATCGTTGACAGTGTAAACAGGCTGAATACTCCATTCATGCAGCATTTCGTTAATCGTAGCTTCAATAACAGACACTGCCGCTTCGACAACCTGCCTGGCAACCTCAGCTGCTGTCTCACCCATCAGGCACAGCTGCTGCATCCCCTTATGAGCCGCCGCCTTATCACCAAAACCAACGCGCCCAGCTACTATCAAAGCATCTGACAAAGTCGGTTCACAGCCTCCCACTGCCATCGCCGGACCAATACGTTCAGGGCCAACCTCAAAACCGGTTTCTGTCCGACGGATACGGCTATCACCGCCAATGCCAACGCTTCGCATATGGAACGAACGTACAGCTGTCGGATAGCCGGCAACTTTAGCTCCATGTCTGGCTAGCAAAGGCAGTCCATTTTCCCAAAAAGCAATATCAGTAGTCGTCCCACCTACATCCAGAGAAATACTTTTCACCTGCGGTGCGCCCAGGGCCTCTATACCCAAAACGCTGGCTGCCGGTCCTGTAAAAATAGTTTCCACAGGCTGTTTCAGCGCTATATCTAACGGCAAAGTTCCCCCGTCAGCCTTTAACACATGTACCGGTGCAGTAATATTGCGTTCCTTCAGGCTGTCTTGTACCTGACGGCAAAAATTTTTAAAGGTTTTATAAACAGCAGCTGCAAAATAAGCAGAATTAGTACGCCGCACAAAATTCAATTCGCCTGATAACTCCGAACCGAGAAAAATTTTCTCATAACCGCAATCTTTCAGTTCCCCTGCAAGTGCATATTCATTTTCAGGATTACGTACCGAAAATTTTCCGGACACAGCCGCCATTTTGTTTTTTGCCTTAGACAGTAGGCCCTGATGCTTCTGCCAGTCAATACGAGCTGTTATTTTACCGCGATGATCGACATAGCCGCTCACATAATAAGGCTCTACAGGAAAGCTCTTACTGACATTCATTCCCGGTCCTGTCATCACAGCCAAAAATACCGGATCAGTTCGGCCTTCTGTTAAAGCGTTAGTTACGATTGTGCTGGAAATCACTACCCGTTCAATATTATAAACTTCCTGCTCCTGCAAAACCTCATCCAGAGCTTCTAAAATACCTTGCAATACTGCTTCATGTGTTGTTCTGCGTTTAGCCTGCGCTATTATTGTACCTCTCCCTATCAGAACGGCATCTGTAAATGTCCCGCCGACGTCAATTCCCAGTAGCATATCCTCACCCCGCTTTTCCGTACATTCATTAACATTCTATAATTCCATATCCATACTGAAAAAACCTGCCAAAAAGAAAAATTATTCCAAAAAGAAAAACCGCCTTCCGGCGGTTTTAATTGAATTTTTATATTATGCCAGCAAAGCCTGCAGCTCATCTTTATGCAAAGTAATAATTTTTTTGACAGTATAGAGCGCAGTTCGTCCACGGCAATCCAGAAACAGCGCAATGTCCACATCCGGCATGCCTTCGACAGCCTGCTTCAAAGTAACGCCATGTTCCGGCACCAGCTCAAATTTTACAACCATCGTCTTCTTTACACCAGGTCCAAGCAGCATTGCTTCGAAATAGTCATCTTCACGCGGCGCTTCTTTTAAATTGACGCGTCCGCGCAGCTGGGCATCAGCATATTGTTCCTGCGGCAGATACACACGGATAAATGCATCCAAGATAATGCCTTCTTCTTTGCCATCGTTATGCATCGGCAGCTCAACTTCAAACTCCAGCTTATTTTCGCTGCGTTTAATCAGTCTGGCTTTAGTCCGCTGAGTAACTTCAAAAAACATTTCTTCCTTGCCCTGAAGCAAGATATATATTCCGATTACAACAACTGCCAATAAAATCAGTGCTGCAATAACTTTTAAAATGAAAAGCATTTTTTAGCCTCCTTAGCGTGCCCTGCGATAGTTTTTTATAACAACGACCGGTGTTTTCTGACTGCCATTACCAAAAGGATTATCAATCAAAATCTGTGCCACTTCATCAGCATTAACACCCTTGGAAACCCCCAGAACACAGGAACGCTTCAAATCGTTAACATCCGCTACTGCCGCTCCAAAAGCACCTGTGCCTCTGGTAATTTCCTCGGCTACTTTACTGGGGTTATGCGGTCCGTAAACAATATGCTTGTCATATGGAGGCATCGTACCCGTAACGTCATCGATCAAACGTGCCTGTTCTCCTGCCATACGATAAAATACACCGGAAACACCCACGCATTTTGCCGCAAAGCCACAGATAACAGCAATCAAAACCCTCATTCCGCCTTCAGCATCGATCAGAGCCTGCATACTATGCCAGCCAGAGATACTGCCCTTGGACGGAAATAGACGGCACAAAACCTTTGCCAGCAAACCTGGCTTAAAATCCTCACTGCGTTTGGCCCCGCCCTGTGTAATAGCCACAACGCTTTCAGCAACACAAACTACATCATCAGGTCCTATCTTATCTCCGCCATATTCAACAATGGCTTCTACGATATCGTCGTGATGGGTCAGGATACGTGTCGGAACCGGCACGATTTCAAATTTTGTTTCCATCTTCTCACTCCTTGGCTGTTTCCTGCTGAAACAGCGCATTGATTTTATCAAAATAACAGGCATCTAAACGAATAATCTTTCCCTGTTGGTTGGTAAATAAATTACGGGTCCTGCCTTCAACCAGCACCACGCCATCAGCAAGACGTATCACCTTGTAAGCAAAATCCATTTTAGCCCGGCTGAATTCAGTCATTATCGTCTGTACTTCAAACTCATCATCAAAAGTACAGGAATTTTTATATTTCACATGCACTTCTGTAATCGGAAAAATAACACCGTGTGCCATTAAATCCAGTAATTCAACACCTGCGGCACGCAGATAAGCCACACGACCCATTTCAAACCAGCGCAGATAATTGGCATGATGCACCACGCCCATCATATCTGTTTCTACAAAACGCACCCGGTCACGGATAGCAATCATTTCGGCTTTCTCCTTTACTTACTTTCTTCAAACAAAACTAATTTATATTATACCACTTTTTACCCTCAGGCTTCAACCAAAGTCAAAATTCTGCTTACAGCCTCTTTCACTAACGATGCCAGTGACTTAGGCTCCACGCCAACTATTTCAAAATGATTTTGGCTCACGGGCAAAAGAACTTTTTTAGCAGCAGCGCTGCCGACTGCTTCCGCAATACGTGGAGTGATCTCACCCATCATAGCATTGGGTATGATGATGCCGATAGGGCCGACGATCAAATCTGCTGCAGACGCCGAAATACAGATCGCATTTTCTCCTGTGGCTCCGCGTTTGACTCCTGCTTTGAGCATTGCTGCCGTTGCCAAAGCATTAGTTCCCAACCCGATAAGCTCAACCTGTTCCGGAAGCTTGCCGGTCAGTTGGCTTACGACCTGTGCGGCAAGTCCGCCGCCCATTCCATCTATCACAGCGATACGCATAATATTCTCCTCACTTACGTCTTATATTTGCTTAATATTATAACAAAATATCTCTTTAATGAAAAATTTTCATAAATTTTACTTTGAAACACGAATTTCATCAGCTGAAAACATTGAAATTATTGCTTTAATAGTCGATAATTATAATATAAGATTAAATTTTTCATTATTAAGGAAGTGAACATCATAGATACTTTACAGGAACTTTATGCTAAAAAGGGCTTTATCTGCGATATGGACGGCGTCATCTATCACGGGAACCGTTTGCTGCCCGGAGTAAAAGAATTTGTCGACTGGCTTTATAAAGAAGGAAAAGAATTTCTATTTCTGACAAACTCCAGTGAGCGTTCTCCCAAAGAACTGCAGCAAAAATTAGCGCGAATGGGACTTGACGTTGATGAAAGCCATTTTTATACCAGCGCTTTGGCTACTGCTAAATTTCTGGCAAGCCAGTCTCCAAAATGCAGTGTTTATGTTATTGGCGCACCAGGACTTGTCAATGCTCTTTATGATGCCGGTATCACGATGAACGATACTAATCCTGACTACGTAGTTGTCGGCGAAACCCGCGCTTATAATTATGATATGATTTTAAAAGCCGTAAGCCTCCTACAAAAAGGTGCACGTTTAGTAGCTACAAACTCTGATCTGACGGGTCCCACTGAGACCGGTATCATTCCCGCCTGCCGTGCTTTGGTTGCTCCTATCGAACTTGCTACAGGAAAACAGGCGTACTTTGTAGGCAAGCCCAATCCTCTGATGATGCGTACCGGTCTGAGAATGCTTGGCGTCCATTCAGACGAAGCTGCCATGATAGGCGATCGTATGGACACAGATATAGTTGCAGGAATGGAAAGCGGCCTGACTACGGTCCTGGTACTTTCAGGTGTTACTGATCTTGAAAATATGCAGGTTTTTGCTTATCGTCCCCGTTATATTTTAAATGGTGTTGGTGATATCGTCCCCAAATAATATAGTAAAAGAAAAAGCTCCTGCAAAGCAGGAGCTTTTTTTATTGATTGACACGCTTTTGAAAATTACCAACAACAAAAACATTTTCTTCTATAATTATAAAAACTTCAGGATCGGCAGCCAAAAGCAGACGCCGCAGCTGCAGAAATTCACTTTTGGAAACTACGGTCATCAGAATTTCTCTTTCTTCATTTCTATATGCACCATAAGCATTCCATTTTGTAACGCCACGATTGACTTTTTCGAAGATTATCTTTTCCAATCCTTGCTTTTTCGTAATGATCAGCATCGTCAGCATTATATTCTGGAAATGTACCTTATCCAGCACATAATAAACGATACCCGTAAACAAAACTGAATAAATTGCCTGGGAAATACTGAAAATTACCGCACATGTCCCAAAAATAAAAATATTCAGTATCGCTGAAACCTTACCGACACTCAAATTTGAATGCTTCTGCATCAGTAAAAGTCCCAAAATTTCTTCACCGCCGCCGCTGCCGCCAGAAAGTAAAGTCATCCCGGCACCAATACCGCAGATCACACCGCCTGCTACACAGGCCGTCAAATGTTCGTCGACCAGTAAATGATCTGCAATCGGAACTACAGTCAAAAACAAGCTGTACCAGCAAACACAGTAAATGGTTTTAGCAAGAAATTCCTTCCCAAAACGTTTCACGGAAACCGCCAGCAACGGTATATTCAAAATAAAATATAAAATACCGGCGATATTGGTATTGCCAAAACTGATACCGAACCAGCTTTCCATGAAATGTCGTATGAGCTGGGCAATACCTAAAAATCCCCCATTATACAGACCAACAGGCACTATAAACTGATTCAAACCTACAGAATAAATCAAAGAACCGATAACAATCAATAACGTCATTCGCGGCGTCAATAACAATCTGCAGTAGCTCATAAAGCTTTCCTCCGCCAATATTATCTAATGATTTGATTATATATAAAACACAGAACTAAGTAAATCCCTTAGAAAAAATTTAATATTTATTTTACTGCACTTCCTGCTTCTTTATTATATTTTTTATTTCATCAACCCAGTATAAAACTTGCAAGAAGCTTGCCGTTATGCTATAATTCGCTATGGTGCATTGTGCACCATACACTATGCGCCCGTAGCTCAGTGGATAGAGCATCGGCCTCCGGAGCCGTGTGCGGTGGTTCGATTCCACTCGGGCGTACCAATAAAAAACTACCGTCAAAGCCTAGTTTTCAAGGGCTTTGACGGTTTTTATTTTTTGTGAATCATATTTTTGATAGTGCCGTAAGAAGTCGTGAAATGGCATTAAAAAACACTAAAGTGCGACCAAAACTGCGACCACTTTTGACATATTAATGATGATGTTTCCCCGCTCTCCACAGATAAAAAACTTTACCTGCTCCAGCATCAGGATCGTTGATGTATGCCTTGGCAAATTTTACATATTGCGCAACATCTTCTCCCCAGAGATTCGAATAATCGCTATGCAGCATATTCATTAAATAATACCAGTCGTACTTATTGGCATGTACACCGTTCTGATCCATAACACGGGTAGTTTCTTCTACTGTCCAATGTTCTCCGGTAGTACCGTCAACATTTTTCATTTCCGAAACTGCCTTTTTAGCAAGGTGTTCATCAAAGTGCGGACCATAAGCTATACAATGAATTTTCATCATTATAGCTTCGTAATCTTCCTCATCGATGACTTTGATTTTTTCTAATGCACAGCAAACAATATCGTCAACCTGTTCTTCTTTTAATTTGTCACCGTCAATATGCTCTGCATAATGATCGTACTTATGCATTATCTTCACCGTCCTTCTTTTTAGGTTTTTCCGAAAGATTTTCAAGCACTTTCTTTGCAACCTTTTTAGCTATTTCCTGACCTTCTCTACTTGAAAGAAAGGCTATTGTAAAGCCAATCAATAAATTGCCCATTGCCAACGCCTCATTTCTTTAAAGTAACAGACGATGGAGTAACTGTAGGCGGTGTAATTTGTGGCCATACAAAAGCTGTGCAGCAAAGATTATTACTGCGAACCACTGCTAAGGGCGGTTCTGTCATCACACGCAAATTATAAATTTTTCTGCTGCGGATTTGATCTGCTCTTACTCCGTCACCGCAACGGTTAATCATTTGAATTACTGTACCGCCTGTACCATTTAAAATAACTATCGGCAGTGTATCAGCACCTGCAGGGATTGCCTGGGCAATTAACAAACAAATCTTTTCATTATTATTTATTGTCATCGCTGGAATTGTAATTTGCAATTCATTAGCAGCAACTGCCACCTCAGTACTGGCAACTAAATTAGGACATACTTTACATCCATTATTTCCACACATATTATCATCTCCTATAAAAAAATAGGGCGGATTTCTCCGCCCTGTATCACGTCTTACGACGGAGCCTTACTTTTAAACCCCTTTAAACCATGTTGCAACCGCCGTTCAGGCTATTAATGCCCAAACCATTGATAATGCCGGCATTCGGGCAAACTGCGCCAATACCAGTAACCTCAGGTTTCGGAAGCATACGGCAAGAGATAGAAGCCAGTTGAGCTTCTACAGCGTTGAATTTAGCATCACTGTATACGCGGTTTTCCAGAACGACATTTTTCGTACGTTCCTGAGCAAGTTGATCACGCAGGTTTTGATACTCATAAAAGTCAATCTTCGTACCGAGTGCAGAGAAGCCAGCCATAGTTTGCTCTTGGGTTTGACGAGCAGTATTCTCAATCAAATATTGAGTACGCGCGCTGTCGATGATTCCCTGTTTTTCTACCTGGCAATTAGATACAGCATTGCAACCATATGCAGGAGCAGCACCGTTATTGTTCCAACCACCACGATTGCCTAAAAAAGCAGCAAACAGGATAATCAAGAAGATAGCAATCCCCCAAGTGTTAAAACCGCCATAATATTTTTCGTCCATCTGCAAACAACTCCTTTCTTGATATTTTATTTATCACATCAGCGTTTAAGCTGTTGTAACCCTGCACGTAACCTTGCTAAATTATCATTTGGCTGTTGCCCTTGATTAATATCAGGCTGAACAGTTCCGCCGGTTCCCTGTAAATCACCGACTATATTTTTTACTTTGTTAAGATCTACACCAGCAGCCTTAGCAATAAATCCAGCCATAGGATTATTTAAATATCCATTGACCTTAGTAACAATGTCTGAACTAACACCATTCTTAGCCAAAGCGTTTAGCGCATCACCCTTACTATTAACCTTGTTCGCTACATTCATCGCCGTCGCCCATGCTTCCGCAAGGCGGTTCGTGTCCTGCTGGTTTAGTCTCAGCATTTGTGCTACAGCTTGTGGATTGATCATTTTTAAGCACCTCGATTTCACGCTTCATATTCTGCATTTCTTTCAGCATATCTGCCATAAGTTCCGTTTGCTCCTGCATCTGCTGTTCTGGTGTTTTAGGTTGGGTAATTACTTTAAGTTCAACAAGCTTGTTATAATATTCATTACTGATTTTTTCTAACTCATCATACGCATTTTGAGTAACTCCAATCTTCTGCCTGTTCCCATAAAAATCAACCTGAATAATATTTGTTCCATCTACAATGCAAGTCATCGTTTGTGGATATGTAGTAAGTACAGAACTGCTTGTAATTCCTAAATTCATATTGCCACTCATAGTCTTGCCTCCGTTCATTTATCTTAACTATATTATCCGTTAAATCAGCTCTTATAATCCGTCAACATTCCCTCATAATTCCCTAATATAGGCATAAAAAATAAGGCAGCCACAACTATTATGTGACTGCCTTTAATGCTCTCTTAACTGAATTATACGCCTGCTGCAGATCTCTTTCGACCGTTTGCACTGACGTATCTATTTTCATTGCTATTTGATAGTTTTTAAGATCGTGAATAAATTTGAGTTCTATAATTTCTATTTGCCGCGGCGTTAGTTTGGCTTCTGAAATGATTGCTTCAAATTCCTTTCGTGTGGACTGCGAAAGCCAATCTCTTGCCTGCAAACGGCAAGTATCCATATAATCACCTGCTCGCTGCTATAGCTCCTACTAATACCCCTCCTGCAAATCCCCAAAAGGCCTTCTGTCTCTGCTTTAATTCACTTCTTGACTTTTCTTGTTTTATTTGAGAGCTCAACGTCTGCAAGGATTTGTTTTGCTCTGCTATTGTTTTTTTGGAGTTCGACAATGATTCCTGCGCAAGCATTAGCTCGCTCCTTATCTTCTGATAAGATAAACGCTGCTCTTCGATTAGCTTCTTCAGCTCGTTCGAGTTCATCTGCTGCAGTTCCAACGTGTTCGATAGCCCTATCAACAGATTTTCCTGTCTGTTTATTATCGTCTGCAATTCGTTGAACTGTTCCCTGGACATCGTTATTGTTTCCGGAAGTTCCTCCGCAAAACAATTTAAAGAAAATGATAAGCACAGCAATAAGGGCAAAACTAATAATAAGATACTTGCTATACCTGATTTGTTTTTCTTCATTCACTTTCTGCCCTTCTTTCAAATTAAATTTTATTTTATTATCATTAAGATAGTTCTATTTTCAATATAATCAACCTGTGCGCCGTTTTCTATACTCCCACTTATATTTCCTAGTATTTTAGAGATAAAACAACGCACAGGCTAATTCTGTGGCTGGGTTTTATCTTACAGATTGTAATAAGTAATGCACCCTACCAGAATCGCAAGAGCAATACCAGCCCAAATCAAAATACGCTGTTTTTCCATATTAGTCACCTCCTTATACAATCTTTACCAATTATGATGCCACCAGATAGCCTTACCACGAATAACATCACCGCCTGGTTTCAGTTCTCCGTCGCCTGGCACATCTGGCAATTTCCACAAGTCCCAGCGTTCAAAAGTAGTTGCCGGGCCATAGTCGTCTAAGTCTGCTGCTTCTGCATGTGTCATTACGATATCGGCATTAATGTCCAATTCAAGTTCCTCACACAGTACCGCTACAACTTTCGCCATACTATCTATCTGTAACTCTGTCGGTGGCACGTTGCCAAAGTCGATATGCCCATCAGCATAGGCTACAGCATCTACACAGCACGCTAAAGCAATACCAATAGCTCTAGAATTGCGCCGCCATGTATGAGCCTTATATTCAGTTAAATCATCGGTTGTCGCCATAACAGCGCCGTCACTATCAATGTTTAAGTGATAGTCACTAAAAAACTGGTGATAAATACCAGCTGACCAGTGTAGATAGATCTTATCAATATTACCTCTAGCCCTTGCTGCTAACTGCCGTAGCTCATCTAAAGTGATTCTTTTTGTTACTGCCCCCATTATTCTCTGCCTCCTTTTCAAATGGATCAGGTACTCCATTCTCGTCTTTATCTACTAAACTCGTAGCTATAAAAGTAATAAATGCGACCATAGCCGGTCCTATAACCTCTCTTATCAGTGCTAAAAGATCAGACATAACAATCTTATCCAACCACAACCACATATACATCCACGCAGCGTAATAGGTCAGTACCAGCAAAACGACTGCAATAAAATAGCCTACAATGACAGCCATTATTTTTGGCGACATTGAGGCTACTTTATTTCTGGCACTCACTATTAAGTTTTTTATTTTCTCAAACATAAATATCACTTATCCTTACATGAACAGTTATTACATTTGTTTTCTACCAGCAATAACCGTTCACCAACTTCGTCAATTCTGTTATGTGCAGATTTTGCCCTCTGATCAATCTCAGCAAATTTTATTTTTAAATCTGTCGTACGTTCTTGCTCCCTATTAATAGTCTTAGCTAAAGCGTCAACAGTCTTTTGCAGGTTCTCTATCGCCGTAGACAAAGGATTTATTATCCAAATCTTAAATACAAAACCTACTATGCCAAATAAAAAGCTAAAGATTGTTATTGAGGCCATTGCCATTTCAACCATCTTTGCACCGCCTAATCTAATATAATAGCGTCCAAATCCTCTTTGCTTAACGCTGCCTCTACTTGTGCCTGTTTAATCCATCCTTGCTGCTTGCAAGCACCTATATGAGAAGATAAATCAGCACACCAGGTATATACCTGAGCAGCGTTAAGATACTGTATTGTTTTTTCAGTTTCCCCTTCTTTATAGCCCCGGACTGGACATCCCAAAGGATATTCGTTTGCAAAACGTTCTGTGCTGACATTCAGTGCAATTCCCTGCATCGTAAGCTGAGTATCTTTATCGCTATCATACCTCACAGGGTTACCGGTGCATTCAGATATGAACCCGCCAGTAATTTTATCTGCTGTCCAATTATCTACTTCTGTAAGTTTCCTAGCTTTTAGTTCGTCAATAGCATGCTCAGGGACTACTTGTTTTTGTACAACAAGGTCACCCTCTGCGTTGTACACCATTTCTGCCCCTGTAAGTCTTTTGTAAAAAGCCGCTATTTCGTCATAATCATACGCTCCCATTGGGTCGTTAGGTATAACATGATAATCACTAATATAATGTTCTTTAAGCAAATGCGCTATATAGTAATTATTGTTACTATCTTTTTTTACAGGATAATTTTGCCATGTTTTCATTTTTTCACCGCCTTAACTAATTCTCCAACAAAAGGTATGTCTCCAAGAGCCGCTACTTACAGTTGTTCCACCTGCCGCAATACCTGCATAATGGGCATTACCATTGACACCACCACCACTATCTGTATAAAATCCAAAATACGCCCACATTCCGCCATTTGGTAACGTTGTGCTTACCACCGTCCATTTACCAACGCCATCAGTATTTGTTGGTAATGGTGCTGCAGACGGAAAATCTATATTAGATATTTCCTCATCGACATATTTCTTATTGCAAACATCAACAGCATTCAGCGGAGTATTATTTGTTTTAAAATTAGTCGCTGTTAAGATACCCTCTATCTCGGTATCACCAACCTTAGGCACATAATCCATTTCAGGCAGTTGATTTGTTGGTACTTTTCCATTTACAAGGTCTGCTTTGTTTTGTAATGTTTCGCGCATTATTTCTGGAACCTGTGCTGCAACAGCTTCTTTCGTCTTTAACGGCGTCATTGCTTTGTTATCAACTACACCAGCGATAGCTTCATCTGTTGTCGCTATACCAGTAATGCCAGCTAAACCTTCTAAGCTGTCAGCAATATCCTGCGCTCTATCTGCCTGCTCTGTAGCTGTAGTTGCTGAAGATGCTGCTGATTTAGCACTGCTTTCTGCACTTGTCTTACTCGCAGAAGCTGAATTTGCTGATGCTGCAGCTAACGTTTTAGATTCTAATGCAGATTCAGCACTACTAGAAGCCGCACTAGCGGAATCTGAAGCACTTTTTTTACTATTTTCTGCAGCAGTTTCAGCAGCCTTAGCATTTTCTTCACTTTTTGCAGATTTGGTTTCACTAGCTTTCGCATTATTCTCACTTGTTAATGCTGCATTTTTACTTGCTAATGCAGCATTAGCACTGCTAGAAGCTGATTTTTCCGAAGCCTGGGCTGTTTCTGCACTGGCAGCAGCAGACGACTGTGATGCAGCCGCAGCATTTTTACTTGCTAATGCTGATTCAGCAGAAGAAACAGCTGCACTTTTTGCGTTTTCTGCGGCAGCCACTTTTTCATCAAGTAACGTTTGAACGTTATTAACAGCATCTTCTGCCGCAGTAGTAGCAGCTTCAACAGCGGTATTTTTAGCAGCAACAGCTTCGTCCTTTATTTCCGTAGTCTCATTTACTGCAGCATTTTTTATAGCGGTCAGCTCTTCGATTGCAGTATTTTTAATATTTGTTGTTTCGTTAACGGCGCTCTCTTTGACCTGTTTCGTTTGCTCTAATACATCTTTAGCTAAAGGTAACACCCTCGCAGGGTCCTCCGTCAGTACAAGCCCATCACCAGCATCATTGATTCTAAAACTCATTCCAGCCTTTACCGGAAAAGTATTATTAAAATTACTTACATCAATACCAGCAGATAATGTCCTATTCAATTTTTCATTTAATTGCTGACATATAAAAGTTAGATCGTCAAAAGACAATTCAATATTCTCTGCAAAAAACGGACCTTGATTAACCAGGTTCATTAGCTGATACAATGGCAGCTCACGATAAATAGTTATTTTATGTCCATCAGGAAGCGGATCGCCATTAGCTGGATAAGTAACTGTTTTAGCTCCAAGATCGACAGAAAAATTCTCCGTTTCTACGGCAACGCTATCATCACCTGTAATATATACTTTTATATATTCAGGATGATCCGTCATCTGAAATGTTATTGGGAATTTCGTTGTCGCTCCATTACCAACATAAATATCTTTAACTGTCGTATTCTGTACCGTCATATTCTCACCACCCTTAAACCTTTACTGCGGCCGGAGCATCTTTAACCACAGTGGCATTTAGCATACTGGCTATGGTTGATGCTATCTTTAACTTCTCGTCCAAAGATGCAGCCTTCTTCTGCTCCTCCAACAGTAAATTTATTTGGTCTTGTATGATAGCCTCTTTATCCATAATTTCACTCCTGTTCTATAACTGGAAGTATGCCTTTGTTCTTCAATAAGTGATAAATAAATAAGCGTCCTTTCTGCGTCCAATAAGTATGAAATCTATTTTCACCGTCAGTAGTAGGAAAAGTCTTGCTTTGAGTATATCCGTCACACTGATATTTTTCATACAAAAACCATATACCGCCTTGTTTATACTGAACACCTAATTCATGAAGTAGGCTATTCATTTTCTTTGCGCTCATACCATAGTCTTTTGCAATCTGCGTTACCGACATCAGAGTGTTGTTTTGCAGAATCAAATCATAATAGCTTGCTTTAGGCTGCATTTCATTTATGATCTGCTTTTGCTGCGTATTTTCAATTTGTAGAGCCTGAGCTTTTTCTGCTATTTCAGCGGCCATTCTAAGAGCTGCCGGCAAATCTTTTGGAATTACTTCCTGCTCTTTTAACAATTCTTCCATTTTATTGAAAGCAGCAATATATTTTAGCTTCCATTGCAACGCATCTTTACCAGTAAACCCCATTGCGAGTAAAGTAAACCCATCACGGTTCATGAGATATTCAGGATAGCTTTTATTATTCCCCTCTACCTTGTACATATTTTCTTGAAAAAATCTGACAGCCGAATTTTCGGCTTTCAGAATTTCACGAACACTATCTAATACATGCTTATGTTCTTTCCCAAATTTTTCAGCAACCTGCCGACTAGAAACAACTACCTGCCTGTCAATGATTTGCACTAAATTTTCCATAAATCGCCTCTCCTTCCAAATAAAAAAGCGCCTACCGAAGTAAGCGCTTTCTATTAAGTTCTAACTAACTTTATGATACTATTTTAACTCATTTTTATAGTGGTTTTGTCGGATACATTTTTAATTTTTTTACATCGCCTCTGCTCTCATATCCAATAACCTTACATTACTATTTTAACTCTTGTTAAAGGGCATTTTGTCGGAAACTTTTTAAAATTTTTTCTTAATCTAAAGTAAGGTTAAATAACTAAACTAAATTGACAAACTATTATAATTTTAGTAGTATAATAATAGATAAAAACAACAACAGTTATATAATAGTATAGAGGTGGTATATATGTGGACTGGAACATGTGGATTGTTAGAAGGTAAAAAAAATGTACTTTTACCTGAGTTTAACTCATTCCAAAATACAAATAATAATAAAACCGAAGATACTAATTGCAAAAACAATGATAATAAAGAAAAAAAATAAAGAGCGGAAATCCGCTCTTTATTTTTTTAACAATTATTATCTCTTCTATACTTTTTCTCTTGATTATACCACTTATTATAAAGTTTTATAATTTCTGTATAATATTTTCTTGCAGGATCATCATTTCTAATAGCTATAAAAAAATACAGATTTTTTACATATTCTAAAAATGTTTGATGTAATGAAGGGTATACATAGTCGCTTTCAGCAAGATTATTATTAAAATACATACACAAATATTCCAATTTATTTAAAACTTTATCCATCATAGAAACAGTTTTAAAGTAAAGATCATTAATCCATAATTCATTTATAGATTCTACTGTAAGATCGTTTGATTTATTTTTAAACTCATAAAACTTTAAATACAAATCAATTTCAGATAAATTATATCCTATTGTAAGAACTTCTATATAAATTTCAGGTTGTACTTTTTTCCGAAAAATATTAATAAGACGTTCTCTTCTTTCTTCGCCAAATAAACCATCCATCTCTTTTTTATCAAATCTTATTATTTTTTCGTTATTTAAAAATAGAATTTCATCAATGAATCCTATTTTTTGTAAATATGAATTAAAAGCATGTAATTCCATAAGGATATCAGTAGCATATAATTTAGCCATTTCAAAAGCATTTTCTTGAGCAAGTTGTTTATTTCTTGTTTCATTTTCTAACTTTATATAATAAACCTGCACTGCAACGAAAATAAGCGAAATACCTGTTGCTATAGCTCCTAATGATGAAAAGAAATTAGTATTTTCTGTTAGAATTTTATGAGCAACAGGAAAATAATATAAACCTACAACAGCCGATATAACTAATGCACTAATTATAGATATTTTATTTTTAGACAGCAAACAAAATATTTTATTTTTAAATTCTGCAATCATACACAGCTCTTCTTTCCACGATAGTAAATACTTTTTATATTATACCATATAGTTTATAAATGTGATATAATTGTGAAAAACGAAAGAAGGAAAACATCGTGGAAACCAAATTGCTTAATTTTTCACTTTCAGCATCTATTCTTTTTATGAATTTATCCATATTGGGGTTAGATGATACTACATTTCATTATATATTTACCGCTGTTTTTTTTATGCCATACTTTATTTACTCAAGGAAAGCCGATTTTTCGTCAATCCACAAAAACATTTTAACTGTTTATTTAGTTCTTCTTGCCATGTCTATCCTGGGCAACTGGTTTCAGCACATCGGGTTAATTTAAGTATAACCCCCTCGAATTTGAGGGGGTTGTTTTTATTCATCACGTTCTTTTTTGGGTCTACGTCGGAACAAATCCTCGGTTCTCGGTGTCATGTCACCGTATAAAATATCCCAAGCATTAAAGAACCATTTGCTAAGTTGGCTCGGCAACCCTTTATAGAGAAGAGCTAAATTAACAACCGGCTCAACAAGCTCTTCGTTTTCTTTTTCACCTCTAACCACTTCACCAATAGTCGAAGTAGAAGTAAATACTGTATTCAACGAAGACTCTATCGGAGAGATGCGATATGGGAAAGTCTGCATATCAAACATTCTCCTTACTCCAAAATTTACTCCCTGCCCTATTGGCCCTCCTAATGTAAACGGATAAGAAAACAGTTCTGACAGGAAATCATTGTAATCGTCATCGTCTTCATCAACAAATGGATTTTCTCCAGCAAGAAGAAGTGAAAACAACGTAAATGTAACCCATTTCCCAAAGACAAAACTAGTTATTTCTTTCGCCATCTTTTTATATGCCTTGTCTGAAAAGTTTATTTCCTGACGTTTAAATGTAGCATACCATTGGTTGAATTGTGTGTTGAAAAAAGTTTGAAACATGAAAAATATTTTTGTAGCTCCTTTAGTTCTTACCATAGAAGAAACATCTGTCGCTCTTGTAGAACCCATTGTTTTTCTAATAATGCTATCCGCATAGTCTATGGCTTCCTGTTGAGTTTTTCCTCTATTCATCTGTCGTGTATATGCGCCGTACCATATTGGCATTGCTGTCAAACCATCTGTAAATGCCATTGACATATTAGACCATTCCAATACTTTTTTTGTCATGCCATCCAATTTATTGTTTTCCATCAGCTCCCTTGTTGTAAAATCAGTGCCTTTGAATCTTTCAGCCATCATTGGCGACAGTTCCTGTACAGTCTTCCACATTTCTCTTGCTGCTCGTGGCGAATTGCAGCCTAACATAATTCCATTAGTAATAAAGTCCTGTAACGCCTCTATATGGCCATATCCTTCAACCGTGTTACCATAAAGCGCTATATTAGCAAGATTCTGCGTATTTATCTTAAGGCTCATACCAATCATATAAGGAATAACCTTACCACGCAGTTTATCTGCTACATCTCCTATAAATGTTTCAGCTGCCGAAGTATTATACATACCTTCAGGCCTAGCAGTCACATCTATTTGCTCTTTTAGTGCTTTAAAAGTTGCTGTGCCCAGCTTAGCTCTCATAAGACCTGTTATATCTTTATCATTAAATATACGGTTAGCACCCTGAATAACTTTTCTAAAATGCAAGTCATGGATGGACGCATTAATCTCTCTTATCCCTGCATCCAATGTAAGATCAACAGGGTATTTTGCTCCTACTGTTCTTGCTTTCATGCTTCCGGTATTAGTATGCATACCATATTTTAACTGAGGTTCATTTGTTTCAGTAAACGGCGTATTGCCTGCTGGAGTACTTCCTCCCCTTATATCTCTAACGAGCGGAAAATATCCTCCTCTAAATATCACAATATTACCGTCTGCAAGAATAAGTTCCCTAGGTGTCGCTTCCTGTTTTTTAGGAGTAAAGCCTTTAGTCTGTCGTTCATTCTCCGCTTTTTCCGACCATTTATATTCTGCGATATTTATTAACTCTTGTGCCATAACTACATCCTGGCTTGTTAAGTTATTGCTAAGAAATCTAAGAATGTTTTCTGCAGTAGTTTTCCTTGCAACTTCATCAGATACAGTCTCAGACGCCCTTACCCATAATGGCGAATTTTCAAGCCCAATCGGTGGAGTATCACACAATCTCCTAAAACTCTCCTGAGTCCCTGAATACACAAGCATTTTGACAAGATTCGTTCTGTCAATCTTTAATGGTTCACCATCTATATCTGTGCCTAATTCTGAATAACTTACCTTTGCATAGACATCACCAACAGCTTCTTTCCAACGTTTAGACGCAATTTCAAACTTATTTGCTAAATAAGCCAAGTCAACGCTTTCAAGGTCAAGCTTATGCTTTAGCGGAAGATAAAGCATATTGTAAAAGAATCCTTGCTTCCCTTTGTCGAGAATTTCATATATGCTGTCGGATGTTAACCCTTGAGCTATTCCTTTTTCAATCAGGTTTACTTTTGCGTTTTCTCCTGGAACAAGCTTTTCAGTTGTTTTCAGTTTTTGAAGGTGCAATAACGTTTCTTCCTTGAATTCATTAAAATCCTTTTTAGTTTCTAATAGGCCTACGCCTTTTTCCTGTTTTGCCAGAGCCCGGATATTTTTTATAGCGTCAACCACATCAAAGTATTGATTGCGCGTTAATGCAGTAGGATTAGAAATGTCAACAGTTTCATCGAATAGCCACTCAGCAATATCAGCGTTTCCTAAAAACTTATTCATAGCATTAACGTATTGTTCAAGCGTCATTTTTTTATTAGCCGGATCGTATCCTTTTAACTTTATACCCATTCTTGCAAACAATGCTCCTGCTTGAGACAGATGGTCATCATTAACCCAAGTTTCTTTTTTTGCGTTCTTAGCCCTTTTTAAAGCTCTTCCCGCCTTATCTACAGCAAGTATAGTTTTCATACTTTCCATAACTAGAGCATGGTTTAATGCCTGTAAACGTTTCTGAGTTAAGGCTGTTTCCATATCTCCATCTCTTACAGCAACAGCAGCTTTAGCTGCGGCGTTACGCTCTGCAACAATAAATTTTTGCACTCTTACTGAATCTTTTATTGACATATTATCAATCATTTCAACTGCAGCATTAATAGCTTGTTGCCTACGTGCTTTAGCTAGTTTCATTTTAGTTTCTGTGCTACGCTGTTTGGCGAGAATGCCAGCCGCAGCATCTTCGATGATTTGCTGTTCAACCCCTAGAACCAATCCACTTTCATCACTATAGAAAGCTTCCTTAGTCGCAAGTTCAGCTACCTGTCTTTCAAACACTATGTCAGGGTACTTCTCATTAACAACTTTATCAACAGCATTTTTTATAGCCTGTGCTTCCGTAGGATTTACAAGAACAGATTTTGCAAAGTCTTCTCCACTAGCATATTCATTTTGCTCTGCCACTGCAGAAAACAATAACATATATTCCTGTTCTTTATCGGTCAGTACTTCTTCGGAGTTCTTTGCTCTACCAATTAGCTCTTGATATTTTCGCGCAGCTGTAGCAGCACTTTTTTCTCCTAATGTTTCGATCATTTGTCTTTCCGCTAAATAAAGTTTTTGACCTTGAACATTTTCTTTAATCGAAGGAGTAACTTTATCTCTGTATGCCTTTATTTCCGCACTACGTTCTTTAGTGAAATTTTTAAGGCTCTCTTTCGTCAAGCTTTCAACAGCTTTGTCATAGGCATTTTCTATTGTTTTAGCAAGTTGTATTTTAGACTTCTCGGAAAGGGCATCTATAATAGTAGCAGGAAGCTTGGCAAAATATCCGTCTAGCTTTTGTTGCTCTATGATAGCCTCCTCACTTGCAAGCGCTCTGTCAAATACTGCTCTTACCTCTGGAGTAATCTCCTTTGCATATTCTTTATTAGCATCAACAAAATCTTTGATCGATTTATAAATACCAAGCAGCCACTTTTTCCAGTTTGCAAATATCCGTCGCAAGTCTTTACTTGGTGCAATACCCAACATAAAATACTGTTCCGCCCCAGTTGCCCAACGTTCATAAATTGCTGTTTTGCGGTCAAACTGCTCTTTGGTAAGATCACCATCATATTTATCAAGTTCAGCCCATTCTTCTTCACTGCTTTCTGCATATTCAAGGAGTGTCTGCCTATCTTTACGCATCTGTTCTGTTGCGGTAGGAAGCTTACTGCGCCTCATAATATTCACTGACAAATAGTGTCCCAACGCCTCGTGAATAACAGTACTAGCATTGGCCCCTTCAAACAGGCTGATAATTGCTTTACCTTCTTCGTCCCAGGTGATAGCGCCTTTAGTTTTCCCTTCGGCCTGGTAGTATCCCTGCATTTCTTCTCGTCTCTTGCGAAGTGCATTTTCATCTGGTATACTATTATTAAGAAGACTGCCAAGGTTGTTGCCTTTGCTAGCGGAATCGCTGCTAGGAGATTGTAACAACTTGTCAGTCTTAACAAAACCGCTATCTGTTGAAAACGGCATGAGCCATTCGGGCTTCTCGTTTTCAATCAGTTTAGCGGTTTTTTCTTTATTGATGTATCTTAATTTTCCGTTTTCAATTTGCTTAGCAAACCATTCATAGCGTGGTTCGCCTGTCTTATTGTCAGTCTTACCATATGCGCTTATAATTTCGTTCATAACATACTTATTGCTTTTATTATCTACTTCGAGTTCGAAAGGCACTACAATAGTTGCTCCATTTTTAGATTTTAAATCCAGAGCAACTATTTTTCTTTTTGCACCATTCTTACCATCATAGGTATCAAATATCATTAAGGGATCAGTTAATGACCTAGGTATCTGCTTCATTATATCAGCAGACATATCACTTTTATGTTTTCCATTTAAAACCTTATCAAGATTTTCAACAGACATATCTACCGGCAATATTTTAGCACCAGCAACTTCTAACGCAAGAGGTGTCTGCATTACTCTAATAGTTTTATCTACCAATTTTCCTGATATAAACTTATCAATATTAGCAGCGAAGTTATTTTCATCCTCAAGCAATTTTTCGTTAGCGCTTTTAGTTTGCATATATCGGCCCTTAGGCGTACTGACAAAACGCTTGAAGCTTACAGGGTTATCCCTAAAATACTGCATAGGGTCATCAGGATATTGAGTTCTTGCGGCACTTTCCAACAACACCATCGCTTGTAATGCTTCTTGTTTTGTTGCCCCAATCTGTCGAAGTTCGTTTACCTTTTCGGTTTTCCAATTTTCAAATTCATCTAAATTATATTTTGCTTTCTGATATTCCTTAGCTATCTCTTTTTGCAGACGCTCATTATTCACTGAATAACCATCATCTTCAAATGTTATACCATCTTTGACAGCATTCATAAAATCTGCATTCTTTGCTACCATTGCTTCAAAGTTTCCTACTAAAATATCTATGGTCTGTCCCGACTTTGCTGCTTGGACAATATCTTCTTGTTCTAATCCAAGCGTTTCTGCGACATTATTAATATTTTGTGTCTGAGCATACTGATACAAAGTCTCGCCGTCCACCTGAACAAATTCGCCTTGCAAATTGGCATTTACTACAGACGCTGCATAAGCAGGCTCCGCTCCGCTTTTTTTTATTCGCTCGGCGCCTTCTTCAATCATACTAAGTTGCTCTCTATGTATTTCTTTATCAATACGTTTATTAGTACGATCACTAAAAACTTTCAATCCACCAAAACCAACACCAAATACACCACCAACTAGACCAGAGTAAATAGCATCTTTAGACATTTCAGGGAAAGCTTTAATTATTTTATCAGTAAGTTCCCCAATTCTGGCATTTGGATTCTTCGCTATAATATCGCTTACTCCTTCGGGGAACTCCTGCAACGCTTCTGTAAACCCTTCCTCTACGCCGCGTTTAATTATCTCGGTAAATTTTTGAATGTACCCTTTTCCGCCAGGAACTTTAGCAAGGATTCTTTCCATACCTGTTTTTTCTAATATGCCTTGAACTACAACATTTGTAATTAAAGGCAATTTCATATCTTCAAATTTTACGCCTTCTGCATTTAACCGTTCATACTGACTACCAGCTATTTGTGATCCCATAAAGGTTGTAGCTACAACAGGTGCACCAGCTAACGCAAGACCAAATTGAGCAATAGTTGATGGTGCAGCTTCCGCCACAACAAGTCCAAACTGCCCAAGCGCAGTATCACCTTTAACAGGCGTTCTTTGTAACAAAGGAGATTTTGCAACTTCTTCTAAAGACACAGCTTTCTCTCTACCAGTACTGCCAAGTACATTTCCTGCAGTATATAACGCTCTGAATGCTAATGGCATATTAATTCCTAAGGTTTGTTCGTCTTGTGCTGCACTCTCATTAAATTTCCCTAGTGCAATTCCATAATTAGCAATATTTCGCGCTGCCCCTTTAACACCATTCCATAATGAGGTAGCCGTTTTCCATTCATCGGAATACTTTGTATCGTCTTGCAAAAAAGCATAGTTATAGTCATCTTTTGTACGGACATACTCACCAACATCATTGCGTTGATAAATATTGAGATTTACTCTATTTTTTATTTCTGATGTGACCCTATTTAACTCTTCTTCATTAAATGGCATCTTATTCACCTACTATCTCTTTTAATTCATCAGGATCAACTACTTTTATCTCTCCATTTTTCATAACAACTCTGAAATAATAATCATCAGCCTGCTGAATCTCTTTAATCCCTGCCATCGCCAAAGTCGCAGGCGCATAGTTAACTTCAGTACGCCAACCTAACCACGAATCTTTATCAACAATACTGCCTAGTGGCTGTTTAACCATAAACTCTTTCCCCTTTTCTATTATTTCATATGGTGCCGGCTCACGTCCTCTCCGTTCTGTTTCCTCGGTAATCCAGCTTTGTAATAGCATCTCTACACCTGTCCACATAGATTTTTTTGCCTTTGAATTTTCCTTGCCTACAATGCCGTCTTTAATATAGTTGTTTAAATCATGCTTATAAATTCCTTTGTTATTTTTATATTTAGAGTATTCCTCCTGCATGATATATTTTTGATCTGCCGATAAATGCAATTCATTGCATGTCTGCATTAAAGATTCGTAATCAGGAAATGTTCCTGCTGCAAGTCTAGATTTTAAAATACTCATTTCGACATCACTTGCTTTTCTATCATTAGAATCATAAAAATAATCCGCTGCGGTTATCATTTTCTTTCCAGCTTCAACATTTGCGCCAGCAGTGTTTTTTACCCATTCAATTACCGATTCATAAGGCACACCTTGTTGATGCATAGTATAGATTTTTTCATTAACGTTTTTATAGAATAAATCATTCTGCGCTTTGATCCGATTCTCACTATCGGCTTTCATATTTTTATACGTTTTAAATATCGATTCTCTATCCTCAAAGGATATTATTCTCCTACTGTTGTCACCGTCTTTGTAGTCAGTAAAGTCTAAATCTAAATGCCCTGCCGTAGATTTTGCAGAAGGGTTACTATATTCATCAATTACGTGAATTCCTTTGCTTTCAGCATACTGTATAAATTTAGCTCGATTTTCGGGATTCTCCAACCAATCACTTGCAACATCGACTTTCCATCCTCCACCGTGGCTACGCTCGCCTTGAACATGTAAATTTCCACTGTCGGTGCCACTTGTTACTAATAAAGGTTCACCAGTTATTTTTTTGTAATATTCCCCTAAATCAGCAATACCATTACGAGTTACATATTGTGTTCCTTCTAGAGAAACTCCATTCTTTTTGATCCACGTAGATCCCTCTGCTGACCACATAACATCAGCAGAAGATTTCCCCATATTATCAATAAATGCCCTGGCACCTTCTTCATCGCTGCCAAACTGTTCAAGAAGCTGCTTCGCCATTATATAGTTGTCTTCGAGTTGCTCTTTCTGATTAATTATATAATTGAAAGAATTACGCTGATCAGGTGTCAAAACGTCATTAAAATATCGCACAAGTCTTTTGCTTTCTGTGTAGTCCTGGTTAACTATAGCCTGGTTAATTACTGCTGTACCCAGTCTACCAAGCGCTTTGTTAGTTTCCAATTCAACACGTTCTTCACCATATGTTCCAAATATATCTTCAACACTAAAGATTGTTTTGTTAACAGCATCTTTCAACGCTTGAGGATCATTTGGATTTTGCATTAGCGTTGTCGTAATCTGATTTTGATTGTTTTCATAAGTAGTATTCTGCCAGGCTTCAAACTGCTGCGCTCTGTATTGCCCCAAAACTCTGCGATTAGCATTATCAGTTTGCTGGGTGCTGTAATCAAATAACATAGCACCTTTGCCGTACTTTACGCTTTGAGGACTTTGAGCCATAAGCTCGCTGCGTATCTTTCTTTCACCAACTTCATACTCACCGACAATGTCAAGAGCACCTTTTTCTTTTTTCTGCATCAACTGCATTCTTAGATCGTTAGTACGTTTTACATACTCATTATTAGCCTGCAGAACGTCGGTTCTTATGATCTGCTCTCTTACATGCTCAACACCGGCCTGAATAATTCTACCGGTCTGGGATGATTCTCTTGCAACAGCCTGCTGACCGCTGTTATCATAGCGGACATTAGATACTTTACTTGCCGGCGCTCCTAACTGCGCACCTACTTGGAAAATGTCGATTGCCATATTCTAGCCTCCTTTTGGGTATAGAAAAAGCGCTTTAACAAATTGTTAAGCGCTTAAAGGTGTGTTATAATGTTGTCCGAGATAGTCAGTGTGTTGGCTTCCCTTACGGGGGGTGATAGCTATTGTCAACTTATGAAGCATTGTCTTTGATGATTGCTTTTAGTACATTAATAGCTATTGTCATTTTAGGCTGTAAATAGCCATGAAATAAGCCGCTAACACCAGTGGCGCGCGGCTTCCTTTCACGTTTTACGATTATGAGGGAGAGCCAGCGTGCGACCACTGACTATCTCTTTTCGTTTATTATATAATACATTTCGTACTAATGCAACACTCTCTTACCACTCTCTTGGTACTCTTTTCTTAAATCCAGTTATAACCTGTGCTTGTACCATAAGTAGTTTTCCACTTACTAGAATCATAACCGCCTAAAGATATATTACCACTATTACCCCATCCATACCCGTCACTTCCTTTTCCATACGAGGAAGCACCTTGCTTTCCTGCGCTCTTAGGACTGTATAAACTACCTGCAAGAGATAACCCACTCATAAGCATATTATTCATAAGTGCACGCTTACCGGCTTTACGGTAATTGCGTGCATTTTGATTATAGATATCACGTTGATTAACAAGGTCAGTAGACTGCTGAAAAATATTCTCAACGCCTTGCCTTGAATTATAGCGTTCAATAGCAAGCTCTGTTTCCATATTATACGCACTGTCAGCTAAAGCGTTTGCCGCACTGCCTGAAGCTGTTATACCGGAAGCACCTATATTAGCCCTCTGCTGGCTTAACATAGCGTTCATACGACGGCGTTTATTTTCTTCGTTGATAGTATTTGACTTAGACTGTTCTTCAGCCTGTGCCTGCAGTTTATCTGCGTTCTGATTCGCTATCTGAGCATTTACCTCTGCCTGTTGAGCGGCAGCGTTATATTGCTGCTGCTGCGCTCTGCCCGAAATAAAGCCACCCAAAAGAGTGGCGCCTATTGTTGCCGCTACGCCCATTATTCATCATCCTTTCTAAACTCAAAAAAGTGATGCGGCAGATTATAAACTCCATGCGGCGCTGGTTCATGTATTTCTGCGCCAAGCCATTTAAGCCAACGCATTATATTATCATTTCCAACGTTGACCCAATTATATAACCTGTCGTATCTCTTTAAAAGCCCTCTTACAGCCTTTTTAGTCTGCCTTCCGACAAATACCTTATGGTTCTCCGTTTCCTTCGTCATAAGCAGCCATACGCGCCCCTCGTCGCTCATTATCGAAGCTTTTCTCACTCCATATACAGCAGCAGGTACGCCGTTGATATGCAGGCAGCCGATTTCATCGCTGTGCTTCAATCCATCTAAAATATCATCAAGAGCATTAGGGCCAATAGCACAAAATAGTTCACTGTAATTATCTGGTTTAAGATTAGCCGCTATATACTCAGCATCTGCCCTTGTGGGCTTTACAAATTCATACTTTGCCATAATACACCTTACCCTTCTATTTCCGGAATCAAAGATAATACAGTCATCGGCAGCGGATCAGGCTGTTTAATTATTATCTGCTGAGTTTCATCATAAGTAGCAGCTTTGATCGTTACTTTAAACTTACCTGTTTGCAAACTAATTGGTTCCCCATAGGCTTCATTACTGCGCCATTTAAACTCATTTAATTCATTCTCCTTCATTCCAAATAATCCACCACGGCTATCTTTAAGTAATAATGTAACTGTAGCAATTCGTTTCTTCCGACTTAAATATGTGCCATCTTGAGCTGTAAAATCTATAGGCAGTGTTTTTATTTCCGCATCTATAGGCAGCCCTACATGGACCTTCTTATATTTATTTCCAAGAAGAATTTTGCCGTTTTCTACAGTTTGCTGAGGAAGTACGTTTCCATCAGCCAATATAGCCACAGTATACCCTTCTAAATGCTCAAGACCTGATATTTCATCGGTTGGCTCTCCTTCATAGGTTATCCCACTATCGACGAAAAACTGATCCTCTACATTAGTACTTTTATCACGGCTTTCCATTATTTCCACATAATACTGCCCGCCACGCTCAATTACTGCATATAACTTATCTTCTGTTGACCCTCCGATATTACATACACTAACAAACTTCCCGCCTGCCGTGGTATGTTGGTGCCATGCGTAGATATCCTGTTCCTTTATGTAGGTAAGCCCTAACAGCAAACCATCATCACGCACACACCAAACAATACTGTTAGGTATCTGCTGATAGGTCATAGATATTATTTTATGCCCTTCAAACAAGTGTGAAGCCAATAAATTTAAATCATCACCGGTATATTTATCAACATCATAGCTGTAAGCAAGGTCACGTATGATATTGCCCTGGTGTTGCACATAAATAATCCTGCTGCCGATAGTGACAGGATTAACATCTGACACACCCCTATATTCCTGCGGTTGACTTAAAACATTGCTTCCTGTAATGGCTTTACCTCCGCCGCCTACTTTAAATTCTCCGCCGGCTGTTAACAGCAACATTTCACCAAAAGCTATAATTGCCTTAATGCCATTCATTTGTCCACCGTTTAAAGTGGCCGTAATTCCATCATCATCGGCAGACGGTATGCTTGTTCCAAAGTTATAATAGTCTCCTGTTTTGCTTGTCCAGAATGTCTGCGGAAATCCTTTACTTCCCGCAAAGACTAACCTGTCTTCATAAAAGCCTGTTGCAGAAGGATACCCTTTTTCACCATTCCAAGCAGCAAAAGCAAAATCACGGGTTTCATCTGTAGAAGCCAACTGTTTTTTTACAGTCCCTTTAACTACTGTAGGGCTAACATATTCAGTAATCAATACATGGCCCGTATAATCTCCCCCGATGCTTTGAATGGTTATATAGCCTCTCTGCTTCTCGTTTTCACCGCTCCAAACACCTGTATTAAATTCAGTAGAAGTAACTCTGTAACTGGCAATACTTTCAGACGTGTTCTCCTCAGTCAAGCTATAATTCTGGCTTCTGTTCCCGCTCTGTGTTCTCACATTTACCCATTGTAAAGAAACAGGATCATATTTTTCCAAACTAAAATTACCATCCCAAAAACCAAAACTTTCTACATAGACATTGGATTTCGGTAATACGCTAACCTGCAGATCTCCACCTGTACTAATTGGTGTCCCTTTTTTGTAATCTGTTTCTAAAAAGTGAGTTAGAGAAAAAAGACTCCCTTCATCACCCTTGGAAAAAATAGCCGAAGAAGCAGTCAGGGTTATGTCACCATACACCTCCGAAGCTTTTACTGTTGCATTATTGCCAATAGATAAAGTGTATGAAAGCCTAATCCAACCATCATTACCACTCATACCACTAACATTACCATAGCCACCATTGCCACCAAGAGCACCAGATCCATAACTTGTGCCATTACCACCATCATCAGAAGCAGTTGCACCTTTTCCGCCACCGCCACCCAATGCATTGATTCCTAAAGCACTGGAAGTCCCACCACTATTACCATTATCAGCACTACCAGCAATTCCAGTTTGTTTTCCTTGTCCACCTGTACCTCCTGCACCAACTATTAAAGAAATTGGTTCAGAAGGTATTTCTAATATTTCTTTTGTTATAAAAGCACCTCTTCCACCTGTTCCACCACTAAATTTGGTTGAAAGATATTCATTTTTTCTTTTTATGCCGCCGCCACCGCCGCCACCGCCTCCAGCCATTTCAATATTTATTGACACCGCCGAAGACGGTATTGTTATATTATATGCACCTGGTTTTCTCCATTCTAATACTTTAGTAATGATGCTATTATTATTATACCTAGTTTCATCAAACGGTCCGCCTATAATATCCATTGCCTCAAAGCGCCAATCTAAATTGCCATATCTTGTAAGTGTCATCGGCGCATGTGCCGGATGAACAATAAAAAGCACGTCAGCACTCTGTGTATATTTTATTTTTGCAGCATCTTCTAAATCTTTATCAGCAAAAAAGTTTTCTATGCTATATGGTGTGCCATCTTCTTTAACAACAATACCACCATCTGTATAAAACTGGCATCTGCCAGCAGTAATTTCAACAATATAACTTTGATCTGTGCTGTACATAAATGGTATTAGCACAGCCTTTTTATTATTATAAGTCTGCGCTATAAACTTAAAGCCTGGTCTATTAGCAGCGCCACCATAACGCAGAACGAAAAAATTTCTTAAAACAGCAGCCCCGCTGTCATATTTAGCAATATCAGTACGTCCATACATAGACGGTGACAATTCACCGCCGGCAAAACTTGATTTTAATTGATAGAGTGCCATAATTATGCCCCCGTAAATCTTGCTGCCGCTAATCTGTCAATGTGCGGATCCAGCAAATGTTCTTCATCAGCGTCAGTAGAACTGGCTTCTGCAAAATAAGCGTTATAAGCCTGGATACACATCTGCGTTAAATCCAATTTGCCAGTCAACGCATAAGCAATTTCTGCAGCGAGCTTCCATCCAAATGCTTCTACAAATTGAGCATCATATAAATCTGCATCAGTAACATCTACAGTGTATTCAATCCAGGCATTGCCGATATTAGTATAAATAGCTTTCCCCTGTTTATCCGAAACGATTTTATATTGGTTATCTCTCGGCAAGCCACAAAAATGCTCGTTATACATCATTCTCAGGCATACTGCATCAGCAGGGTAACGATATGCATACTTCCAGTTAGGAGGCACATCTTGAAGAGCAGCTAACTGTACACTTCTTGTAGCAAATGTCCAGGGGAATTTCCTTAACACGGCCTGTCTAACATAGTCATAGCAGCGACGGCATACTCGTGCCGGCTCGCTGGCTTCGTCAAGTCGTTCTATTGTAGCTACGCCTATATGATTAAGTGCAATATTACAAATCTCAACCTTATCCATAATTTCACCTCTGTTATAAAGAAAACCGGGGACATATGCCCCCGGCTGATTTAATCTTGCGCCAGTGCCACTAATTCATTAATAATAGCTTCCCTGGATTTCTGACTTGTTTTTATTCCCTGTTCTTTGGCCAATTCTTTTAAATCATTAAAGTTCATTGCTTCATATTGGAGATAACGCGGATCGTCATTACCGGAAGATACTGCTGCTGGTCTATTAAGTTTCACAAAATGTTCAGGAACCTTAATATTATCTGCAAGCGTTACAATATCATCACGCCTATACATACGACCCAAAGTAAAACAATTACGCTTTACTTTGTAAGTAGCCATTATAAAGTTACCTGGATGCCGTCAGTCATATAAGCAAAGACCTTGCCGCCCACAGCCTCACTAGCGGTGTAAACCAATCTAATATAACGATTACCATATTTGATTGGAGAAAAGAATTGTGCCACAGTACAAGCCCTTGTTTGAATCAGAGAATCAGGTACACTTACCTCAACCTCATCAGCAGGACTATTAAATCCCTCAGTTGCAGAAGATTGTACTTTAACCTTAGTAATCTTGCCGGAAGTCATTGGTGTGGTCAGTTTTACGTCAAAGTACAGCGGATGCATAAACCCGCCTGTACTTCCTAAATCAATAACATTGCTGTTTGCGCTTGCGCCGGTAACGGCCTGATTCTCAGACAGCAATAATTGAGCATCAATACGTGCCATTTTATATTCCTCCTTTTTAAACAAGCTGAGATTCAGTATTCAGAATAGCTGCGCAACGCTGGAACGGAACGCCCCAGAAATTAACAACAGGTTTTCCTTCAACTGTATCAATAGACAGCATAGTATTTTTGTCATTACGTGCAGCCTTAGCCATAAAAGCCTCAAACTGCTTATTGCAGAAGATCTGCAAATTGACATTATCAGGATTTTCAATCTGATAATAACCCTCGATCAATTTGTCGAAGATTGTAGTAGTAGCAGGATCTTTTAAATCAACATTGGCCAAACGCACAACATAACGAGGATCTTTAACTGCAAGGCCCATGGACCAATTATATTTATTGGTATGAGCAAAGAATATCTCACCTTTATCATTTGTTACTTTTTGTTTACCCAAATATTCATGAGTAAAGCCTGCGGTGTCGCCTTCTGGGAACAAGCCGTATACCTGCTGCTCTCCAAAGCCTACAAACCATACAGAAGTCAGGTTATCACCCTTGCCACCACAATCAATGATTTGGTCTGCCCAAATATCCTCCTGATTAGTCTTACTGTAAAAATAAGCGCCTAAACCAGTGAATCCTGCAGGATTGATTTTCTCATCGCCATAGAAAAGCGTAGTCGCCATTTCTTGGTTCATGGCTTCAAGAAAGGCAGCATTCTCGCTCATCATCCAAGAAGCCTGCATATTGTTCTTTCGTGCAAGTTTTTCGTCGATTTCAGCCAGCGCTTCCATCTCGCCGCAAGTAAAAGATACTTGCTTAGTTTTAGACTTGCTCGGCTTAGTCCCGCGGTTAATCATTCTCCACGCTACTTCCGGCAGAGAATAACGCAATGTAGCTTCCTCATAGTCCTTAGAGTTACACATTTTAAACGGCATAATTTTTAAAATCTTATTTGTTTTGCTTTGCAGTTCAATAATTCTTTGATACTTTTTGTCGAACCCTTGACGAGATGCAAAGTCTTGAAGGGTTGCGAAACCTGTCAAATCTGGCATTATTTACCACTCCTTAATATTTTTATTTGAACCCGCCGCCGGGGAAAAACAGCTCGGCGTCGCCCAGTTCCTTAGATTTAGGTGCTTGCCCATCAGGCGGTTGGTCTTCCATAAGCAAGCCTCCAATGTTTTGCAGCATTTTTTGTATTGCCGGATGATTGGCTACACCTGTATTTACAAGTACCTGCATAGCCTCACCACCGCCAAAAGTATTAACAGCTAATTTAGCAGCAGCAATATTCTCACGAGAAATAAGCCCCTGCTTTTGACATTCAGCAGTCCAACCGTCTACAATTTCCTCCTGCTTATGCATAACGTCTAAAACTACTTTGCTATGCAAATCAATCAGCTTAGTAGCCTGCTCCTGAGTAAGCTTTGCGTCTTTAGCAATCGCTGTAAAATCAGCTTCCAATTCAGGAGAAAGTTCCAGCCCTTCCTGTAGGCTGAACTCATATTTATCAGGAACAACAGGCTCTTGCACAGGATCATCAAATACATTTTTAGGTGTAGTTACAGGATCACCGTCACCTGCAGGCATTGACTCTCCACTCGGCTCAACTTCCGGAGCAGGTTCTGTTACAAACGGGTCGCCGGAAGGAGCAGGTTCACCGCCTCCACCAGCACCATCTGCTTCAAAAAACATTTGTGTAAACTTATTCATGTCTTACCTCCGCTATGTCGTTATCTACTTTAAAAAGGTCATCGTCCTCTAAATCAGGAGGGTGTCTAGCACTCTCTGCTTCATTACGCATCAGCATTTCCAAAGAATGTCCATCGTTCAGCATCCGGATATTCTTTAACAAATCAACGCCTACAGCACGTTTACCTGATAAGAAAGCATTGAAGTATGGCTCAGTTGAAAAAACCGCTGTTTCGACCTCTGTGCTTTCCAAAATGGCATAAATAAAACGCCGTCCGTTCTCGGTCCGCATAATAACGTCCAAGTCGTCCAGCGCTTGTTGTGCAAGCATATTCATTTTTTTGTTTTTCATTAAATCCCGCCTCCCAGCAATTGATCTAATGCATTGCCACCATTAGCAGGTGTTTCACTCATCAACCTGGCCGCATCAGCATAATCCCTAACAGCAGGCGCAGCAGCAGCCATCTGTTCAGCTTGCATTTGTTCCTGCTGTGCCTGAGCACGTTGTTTGCGAAGTTCAGCTACTTCGTTTTCATCACGCACTATCTTTTCTTTGACGCCAGTAGATTCTGCGAAACCTCGTACAGCTTCATCAAGATTGATGATATCAAGCACTTCAGGCTGAGCAGCAGCAAGATTACCAACAAATCCAACTGTACGCTCAATAGCAGGTATTTCAACCATTTTCTGGGCTTGGGCCAAGATAGAAATAAAGGATACTTTTAATTCGCTTTTGTCAATCTCCTCCGGCATAGGCGGAAACAACCCATGTCTCAAACAAATATCAAAAGTGCGAAGCGTCATAGGTTCTAAAACCTCATTGTGCATTTGCTCAAGTACTGGTGACAACATCAGGAGCTTTTCTTCATGACGCTCTGCAATCTCACGCGCAGTCATTTGAGGTCCGTCCTGAGATGTAATCATCATAAACAAATCATTATAGAACGTTTCAGATATCGACTGCCGTTTCTCCAGAGACAAGGCTCCTATGCCTTCATAAGCCTTTGCTCTTGGGTCTACAAGTGGATAAGCCTGCTGTACAGTTCCATCAGGATAAAAATTTAGTCCTCCTGGCATTCTGTCAAGCTTCTTCATTGAAGCAGGAAATGCCATCGCCGGATCTGCAGCATTATCAATAGCCCTAAGTTTATTCTTCTCAATCTTCTGCAGCTGCATACAATCGCCCAAAGCATTATGTCCAGGTCCAGAGCCATATACACCATTTGCAATCAAGGTCCAGCGTGGCATAAGGAACGGGCATTCCCTAAAACCTGATATCTTCAGGAATTTGTCATTAGCACCTTTTTCATAGTGATATGAGCGCCAGGGGAAATTGCCTAAAGCCAATTTGTTAGGATCATAATCATCATTACGCTCTATAAGCATTTCAATATCAAAGTATGTTGTGATATTTCCGTCATTATAAGCAGATTTCACGCTTTCCGATACGTTATCAATACCATATTCTTTAACGATTTGGTCTGCGCTTAATCTGAAGCGTCTAGCGAACGTATAAACTCTTCCCCTTGCATCTACACCGCCAGCATATTCACCGCAGGTGTACGGCCTCATCCATATGCCATAATTGTAGTCTTCCAGCATCAGAGAAGCCCCTGTACCAAATTGAGCCATTTCAGCCTCAATCTGCTGCAGCATATTATAAGCATTGCTCTTAGAATAAATGCTGCTCATAATCTCCTGGCAATCATCTAACCACATCCTTACAGCGTGGTAATTAGCTTTTTCTTCATCTTGCAGACCAAGTTCAAACCAAGGTCTTGACGGCGATGTCAACCCGCTGTGGATACCAGCTGCACATTTACCAACTGCTTTTTGGGGATGTGGGTCTATAAGGTATTCGTCACGTCTATGCCCTTCTGTGCTTTGGATATCTTCTTCAAACCTGCCCCTTGTCGGATTTATATAGCGGCTTAGCATCCTCCACGTTGGCTCATATTGGCTGCGCAATGTATAAAGCTGGGAGATAGTATGTTGTTTTCGTCTTAATTTATCGCTGTCACGCAGCATATCTTTGATATCCATAATCATTCTCCCAACAACATTTTCTTGACACTATCAGAAGTAAGCTGCCCACCAGTCTTATTGGTATAGCTTCTGCCACGAGCTTTAGAGAGTTTTTGAAGCAGGCTTTGTCTCTCTCCCTCTGTCGCACTATCAATAGTGGCCGCTGCTGTACTGCCAGGTGCGCTTTGTTTTATAGGTTCAACACTGCTGCCACCACCACCGCCTCCACCGTGTAACTGCATCATAATCTTATGCATAGTCTCACCTCCCTTCACATACCGGCAAACGGATCATATGACTGCTGCCTAACATCATCTATATCAATAGGTACATATAACGGTCTAGCAAAAGTAAGTACAAAAGCATCTGCCAAATCTGGACTTCTACCAAGCTTTTCTTTTATTTCCTTTTTTGGTTTAAGCATAATTCGAGAAGTTTTATCAGAAAATTTATATTCGACAACGCTTAATTCGCTTTTAAATTCAGGAATATCCGGAATAGCACCGCCGCTTAATAACCAATCCCTGGCCTTGAAATACATTTCAGCCCTTATATTTTCAAATCTGTTATGTTCCATAGCGTTGCTGCCAAAAGCGACCTCATAAACATTGTCATAGCCAAGTTGTCTTAATCTATCAATCACGCCGGCGCCCATATTACCTACATCGATGAATACTATTTCTGGTCGATAATCTGCAATTGCTAAGATTACTCTGTCAACAACCTCTGTAACATTTAGCTCTCTATAAACTCTCGGCTTATGAAGCATTAGCCCTTGACGGGCAAAAATAACAGTACTGTCATCGCCATATCTCGCTACATCCACACCTAAAACAGTTGGCATACCAATAACATCTCTAGAAACCAGCGTCCTATGCGCAGCCTCAGTTACAAGATCTATAGGTATTACAACTTCACTAGCAGAAGCAGTAAAATCACAATAAAGTTCTTGGCGAATCTCAATTTTTGTCATATCTTTCATCATTGATTTAAGCTCAGCTTCATCCAGGACACCACTTTCATCAGCTCTATAAAGACAGGTAAACCATTCTTCGCTGCTTTGCGCTTTTTGGTATATCTCATAAAACTGATTCTGTCCTTTAGGCGTTCCGATGAAATATGCGAACCCCTTACGATCAGCTAATGCCGGACGTATTACCTCGCCCCATAGTTCAGGCTTTATTTGAGCGTATTCATCAAGGACAACACCGTCCCAGTAAGTACCGCGAAGAGCATCAGGTTTATCTGCGCCTATAATATATATCCTTGCCCCAACAGCATTTTTATGCTTTGACGGCAGTTCTATAAACAGATCGCTTTCATTGACCTTTCTTCCCGGAATTGCGCTTGTGTAATATTTCAAGTAGTTCCATGCAATCATCTTAGCTTGGTTTCTAAACGGTGCCACGTATGCGAACTGAGGGCTTATAAGCGTATTCTTAATAGCGCTCTTGCTCAATTCGTTTATCATTCCTACGGTCTTGCCATAACGTCTGTGCGCTACTATAACAGCGAAACGGTATTTATCAAGCGCAGGATGAATCACATCTTTCCAAAGAGGTCTTGGTTTGTATGGTATAGTTATTACTTTCAACCGTCATCACCAGCCCAGCGAAATGTAATAGGTTCTCCATCTTTGCCACTGACCTCACGTTTCTCAACAAACGCTGCTACTGATTTTCCGTATAGCTCAGATGCTTTAAGCCTATTATTCATACGCTCTTCTTTATCGTCTATCACTTCTAGCCAGAAATTCCTTAATTTGCTAAGTTCATCTATAATATCTTTCTGTTCATCTGCAATTTTTTCTTCAGTAACAGCTTGAAGCTCTGCTACCCTGTCAACAATGTGCGCCTTTGTTAACAGCCTTGACGCAGCCTGCCTAGCGCTTTTAGCTGAATATCCTGCATCTATGGCTGCCTGCTCTTGCGTTTTACCACCTACAGCCATAAGCCGACAAAACTTCTCCTGCCTTGGATCTTTTAATGCAGCCATCTCTCCTCACCACCTTTGCAAATAAAAAAGCACCTAACCGAAGTTAAGTGCCTTTATATTAAGTTATTCGATAGTCATTATTCCTAACTTTTCTCTTAAAGTGTTATTAACTATATCGCTCTTTGATACGATTTCGTCTAATTTAGAAGTAATATCCTTTAATCTTCTCTCTAGTCCGTTTGGAGCGAGACCTGATTCTTTACAGACAATACCACCACTATTAGGATCGCCCAATATGAACAACTGTGTATTCTCAACACTTGAATTTAATATCCTAGTAAGACGTTCAATATTTTCTATTTGTTTTTCCAGCGAACCCTTTTTTACATCACATTTTACATCCAAATCACAAGTCGGAGTTTCCATACAGATATCGTTCATCATCGCACCTCTTATTCTATATACTAAATTTTGATATATATTACCGTGTTTTATCGACTTTTTAACGCCGAATTATTTATGTAGATTAAATTGGCGGAAGGTACAAGACTTGAACTTGTAAGCCGATTGCTCGACTGACGCCTTAGCAGGGCGCTGCGCTACCAATTACGCCAACCTTCCGTATGGCGGAGCAGGTAGGATTCGAACCCACACAGCGTATCCCTACGCCCTATCAGTTTTCAAGACTGCTCTCTTAGCCGTTTGAGTACTGCTCCATTATTGCCGCTGTATTACCCCAACGGCAGGGCAGCGTTCAAACGCTAAGCTTGAACGTTTCACCAAGCTTGTTGTAAGCCTACTAACTTACAATACTATTTTAACTCATTAAAACAGGTAATATGTCGGAAACTTTTTTATTTTATCAAACCTTTTTTCAATGCCAAACCAACAGCATCTCGGAGAAACTCCTTACGAAATTCATAACAGGTATCTCTATTTACGCCGGTTAATTCTGCAATTATTTTCATCGGCTTCCTTTTTTCATATTTTTGATACATAACTTTACCAGTAAGCTGATTCTCATGTATCTTATAGGTTTCTGCGACAACTTCAAGCCATAGCTCCGGGTTCATTATTATCGACTGATATGGTCCATATCCAAACGATATCATACGTACTGGCTCAATGTTTTTTAATGCTGCTGTTTCTGTTGGATTACTGATAAAAGCATGCCCCCCACCGCCCGTATGCCCTTTCCTTGCAGTACGCTGCTCTTTTTCTTCATCAACAACTTTTTGTATTTGCTTACGATCCCAAAAGTATCGCTCTACATGCTTAATATACTGTTCTATTAGCATATCAGTCTCCTTCTAGCTTTTCTTTCTAAATCGCCTAAATAATGCTCCAAAAGGATTTATGTTGTCTTCTACAAGTTGGTTCAAAATAGCCTCCTCAAACTCTTCGTGTTTATGTTCTTGTTCGCCCACAACAATCCAATATTCTCGCACCCATTCTCTCGTACCGTCTGCACTTTCAAGCAAATATAAGATACCTTTAGAATCTAATTTAACACCAAGTACTTTACGTTCTCCCTTAGGCACATGTACATTATCACCTATATTAAACTTGCTTTCTATTGTTAATAACATTTGTATCGCCCTTCTTATCTGATAGATTTATTGTAAAAATACTAAACCTTCTTAAAACTAATATAAACAAAAACGTTAATATCCAATGTTCATATACAAATTCAAATATCCATTTTATTAGATCAGGATAATTCATGTCTTCACTCCTTAATCATTACATATAGCTTGGCCGCAGTATTTACAGTAGTGAGCACCATCATCTACCTCACGTCCGCATACAGGACATGCCCAGCCTTTAGGTATTTGTTGTGGAAAAGGACAGTTTGGTATAAAATGCTCTTCGACTACCAAATTTACTTCTTGCGGTATCTGCTTTTGAGCAGCCGTCAATAAAGTTATATAAGCCTCTCTTTTCTTATTCATAGGCATTTTCCAAATGATTGGTTTTAATAAAGCTATTGATCTTTCTAACTTTAGTATGTTCATTCGGGTTCACCGTCCATAATAGCCCCGCAATTATAACAATAATGCTGTTCAGTAATATCCAACCCGCCGCCAAATACATCTGTTGCGGCATATGAGTTGCAATTAGAACAGTAGTAAGCACCGCCCCCTTCCCAACGTCCGTGCTTACGTTCCTCTACAGTAGGAAAGGTCATTATAACGCCAACGACTTTCATCAAACCCGCTTTCTGTCCTATAAAATATTCGTCATTGCCTGCATATATTTCATTTCCCATTCTCTCTAAATATTCCACTAAAGCATTTTTATCTATCAATTCCATATTATTCACCTTCCATTTTAGCCCCGCAATATGGGCAGTAATTTAATTTTGTATTTCCTTCCTCCCAATACATATCCCAAATACACTCGCTGCAAGCAATGATATCGTTATGTCTTACCCAATGCCCATGCTTACGTTCTTCTACTGTAGGGGCTTCGTCTATTAAATTGGCTGCATTTAAATAGGCGGATTTTTTCCCATTATAATATTTACCGAAAGTATCATAACCATAACAATACTTAATACGTTCTAATGCTTTAACATATTCTAATATTTTTGGTTTCAAAACGTCAGCATCTATTAATCTCATAATCTATTCACCTACTATTTTTTATCTTTATATCATAATTACTATCAACTTTGGCCATATTATTATAATCACCTTTCCAATATACTTCTTCTACAGCATCCCAAATTTCGTATTCTGTAGCGTCATTTTCTACGTCTATTTTTATCCTATACTCATTTTTTTCAATAACTGTTGCTATTACTGTTTTCATAATATATTAACCGTCCTCTCAAATATCCATCGGGTCACAATTCTCACAGTCAGGTTCAATGTCTCCATACTGCCAACGACAATATATACAGCAGTATTTACTGTCCCAGTAATCACAGGTAGCGTCACAATCATCACAAGGGCATTGTTCTTCTTCCATTTTTATTCACCGCTCCTTTAGTAGCTCAAATCATCATATATATTGCCGATAACTTTTGCACAAGGGTTCCCACCATGGTTTAAATAATAAATGTCACCATAATATTTAACTGGTTTTTCAATTTCCGCTAAGTAGAAAGTTCCCTGTGCATAAGCTACCTGCATACATGGGGGTATCCAGTCGTCCATACAGATGATATCGCCCTCAAATATTTTCTTGCCATTTTTATCGACAAAGCCTGTGTACTGTCCTACTGTTTCAGGGTCAACTTCATGCATAACCGCTTCTGAAAAATCACCAAACTGATAATTTGAATAACTAATAATAAACGCTTTTTCTTTTAAAGGGTCGTCCTGTTGTTGTACAAGTGCCCCATATACCCAACTTTTAGTGATACTGTCTTTACCCCTGAATAATATTTCACGCATTTTTCTTCACCTTCATCTAATTTTTCAATAATCTTTTCTATCACTGTTTTCAGCGTAAAAGCTTTTTTAAACGTCCGTTTACGCTCTGCTTTAGTCATTTTTCTTTACTCTCCTTTACACTCTTACCCAATAGTTTTTGTTCTTAGGCATAAATTCAGAAGGTCTACCAAAGCTGTATTTCTCATTAGGCTTACAGTTACCACAAATAAAACTTCCCATGCATTTGCACTCATGGCACCAGCCTACGTACTTGATTTCAGGTTTTTTCATCTGCTCCACTTCCTTAAACTTCTCTAAAATCAATATCAGGGTACTTATAAAGCAGCATTTTCTTTTTGATCATATACACCTGTGTCCTCATGCCCTTGGTGTCAACATAATAAACGTGGCCGCTGGCTTCCGTAACTTTGAAATCAGCCTTGTAAATAATCGGCCTTATCTTTTTACCTGCAACCTCATAAGCAGGCTGTAAAACAAATTCAGGCTGTAGTTCAATGCTTTTTACTGCACCGGTACGCTGCTGCCAAAGTAGGTCCTCATAGTATTTTGCTTCTTTCCTGCTATCAAAGCGAATCCCGTCAACCTCAGTTATTGCATTGCCATATTTCAGCACAGGTACAGCCCCGGGTAAATTCGCCGGCGCCGATACGCTGTCATAACGAATTTTACTTGCAAGGTGTGCCGGCAGTTCATTCCACTTCGTCATTTACTCATACCATTTCAATCGCTGCCCACAATGGCAACAGCATCTATCTTTTTCGTCATCTTCCATATCGTTATAACCAACAATGCCACGGCAATTAGGACATAGTATGTAGTCACATTCATTATTTCCAGCGGGAAAAGGATATGCCGGCGTATCCTTTTTCCTATATCTAGCCACTTTCCCGCCGAGCTGGCTATTCTTCCGGCGCAAATGTTTGATTTCCGTCAAAGCCTGCAGAAGTACCGGCTTTAATACCGGTATATATTTATCCTCCGGCTCATCTTTAATCATTGCCATCATGGTTTTTATATCCAAAGGTTTCACATTTAACCACTCCAAACTTATATTAAAAGGCCGCCCCCTACGGGCTAATCACCTCCGCAGGGGTATACTTCCCCTTATCGCCAGATCTGCCACTCTACAGCAACCTCTGCCAACGCACAGCCGAGCTGCCATAAAAATCCAGCGGCAAAGATAAATAATAATGTGTATACTGCTTCACGCTTCATTTTCTACCTCCACAATTGCCGCGAACACAAGATATACCTGCTGCGGCACACAACCATTACCTAACGCCTTTAGTCGTTTCGCCCTGTTTTTTTGCCCAACTATTACTCTTGGCGGTTCATATGCGTATTGCTCTACATTTATTGCAGCAGGCCAGCCCTGCCAACTTTCAATATCCTCTTTTGCTACATTGATGTCAGTCCAGCCTATAGGCAATCCCATTAAAAGCTCTACCCAATCAGCGTTTAGATTACCTGGTTTTTCTTCTTTTTTTATAACAACACCATCCAGATAATTTCTATCTGCATTACGTTCAATACTCGCACAGCCATATGATCCGCTGTTTCCTTCTCTTGCTCTTGGTGTCGGCCAATTTACCGCCTGACTTAAATTAACGCTGTGCATCTTCTTAACTGCTGTATCTAATCCATCACCTGATGTAGCACTCGCACCTTTACGATTGTAATTACCACATACACTCGCGGTAGGCCACAATGAACACTCGCTCTCGTTTATGTGGCGCTCCAACATCGGTAGCTCCATAGCATGACCATCCAACACGATACCCCATTTCGGCCAGGTCTCGCAAAACAGTTCCGAATCCTCCCCCCCGAATCCCGGCAGCAGAGACTGAGAGTAGCCCGCGCACGTTTTCTGCCACGATCCATCTTGGCTTAAGCTCGCGAATAAGCCGGGCATACTCTCCCCAAAGACCGGAGCGGGTAACGTTCCCTTCACTATCAACGAAACCATTTCTTTTACCTGCTGTACTAACATCTTGGCAGGGGAATCCTCCGCTGATAATATCGATCTTGGATATTCCATCGGCTTTAAGTTTTTCTGCCGTGAGTTCTCTGATATCTCTGTAAATTGGGACACCCGGAAACCTCCTTTGCAATAGTTTTTGCGGGTATTCCTCGATTTCACAAAAAGCCACTGTTTCTATTCCCGCCCAGCTGGCAGCAAGGTCAATCATACCTACCCCGCTAAATAGCGATAACATTTTCATTGTCCTCACTCCTGCTCGCTACTTATACTAATATCTTCCAAAAGTCTCAAATTCTTAAAGTTATTAAATATCTCCCGTGCCTTCACGGCCCGTGTATCATCTGACCACATCAAGCAGCTCGGGCAAATATGCACCTCAAAATATCGACCTCTGATTACGTGACTACCCGCCGTTGTATCCTTATGGCATATATCGCAATTCATAATCTCACCTCAAAACGGTTCTGACTTATTAGTGTTCAGCTTGTCAAAATGTTCTTCGCCTAAAATCTGTAGTTCTGCCATATCTGCAGCAAGGTTATATATTTTTGCATGCTTATTATTTCCATGTGTATCGGTAACCTTAGCTCTAAATTCGGCAATAGTCCCTAAGAAACAACCACAAGACACTGTTATACCTTTGTCTTTATTTTTGAAAAATGTCGTAAAACTAAATCTACTACCAATGCGACCGATCAATAAATAGTCAGCGTTGCCGCACACCATAGCGTTGCCGTACACCCTAGCGTCGCCGTACACCCTAGCGTTGCCGTACACCTCAGCGTTGCCGTACACCCAAGCGTTGCCGTACACCATAGCGTCGCCGTACACCCTAGCGTTGCCGTACACCTCAGCGTTGCCGTACACCATAGCGTTGCCGTACACCCTAGCGTTGCCGTACACCTCAGCGTTGCCGCACACCATAGCGTTGCCGTACACCTCAGCGTTGCCGTACACCTCAGCGTTGCCGTACACCCTAGCGTTGCCGTACACCCAAGCGTTGCCATCTTGCGCTAAGTTATCTTCTTTTTCCACATATCCACCAAGTTCACCAGCTTCAACACTTCCAAAGCTAATTAAAGCCTTAATCCTAAATAATTTCTTGCCCCATTTTTCTATAAACTCTGCTGTCAACTCATACTTTTTCATAGTTACCGCTCCTTTAAACTTTAGCTAAATCACCTTGACGACATGCTGACCGTTTTGGTACTACATCAGGCACTAACGGATGATATTTATAACACCGCTCACGATCAGCTACCACGTAAGTAAATCCGCTTTCTTTGTCTACTCTCAAAAACGGTTGATGTCCGCTGTATGGGCAATCAACAGTGTTAATACATTCAGCGCATTTTCGTTCGACGTCTGCGATAAAGCTGATATCGCTGCAATTACGCTTTATAAAGCTATCATCGGCGTCAGGGAAAATCCTCTTTGCTGCAGCTCTAACTTTCTCACTCACTGGCTGCCTTAGTTCGCCAAATGTTTTACCGGCAGCAAGATCAGCAAACAACTTTTTAACAAACTCATTTGCCGCTTTAGAATTACGCTCAATAGCTTTCTTTTCTGCGCCAATTTTATTCTGCCGGACTATAGACAGCGCTGTATTGATGTCGAACCACGTTGCCCAGCGCGTATTGTTATTAGCTACCCACTCAACAGCTTCCGCCCAATCATTGACCTGTGTATACTTGTATTGTTCCAACGTTTTAGCCATAAAGTTTTCCCGCTGCACATCATTCATCGGTGGTGGAGTTAAGCCAGCTGCTCGCCATACCACAAACGCAGCCTCTATATCGCCTATATCAAGCATTCAAATCACCTCACCATGCCCATTCTTTTTTCTGCTCTGTAACACGTATCTCATCTTCCCAACGCCTGTCCTGCAAGAAGGTTTCAGGGTATGGAATATAAGCCCCGTTGTTCTCTTTCCAACGGCTTGTCTGTTTATACCGCTCAACAGCAGCTATGATTTTTTCGTACAGCTCCACACAAGGATCAACCAGCTTGTTCCACTCGATTTTAGCTACAGGCTTTTTTACCTTCACTGGGTATGCTTCCCAAAATCGGGCAAAATATTCTTCCCGCTCACAATCAGGCGCTTCTTGTTTCTTTTCGTTTTGTTTATTATTAATAATATTA
>OLSF01000268.1_pt1 | contig 54610 bp, 45 predicted proteins | sample 1672301 | NCBI WGS metagenome assembly OLSF01 (sample SAMEA3136669, study PRJEB25190) | human gut metagenome | biome: human gut; feature: human-associated habitat; material: faeces | place: Austria | collected 2013
AGGATCAATAGCCCAACCCCAATCTCTTTTCTTTAACAATGGATTTTGTACTTCAATAAAGTCATGTATTTTATCATATTCTGCAATCGTTGATTTATAATAACTAAACCCTATATAATCCACAGTACCTCGTTTTAAATCTTTTAAATCTTCATCAGTTATATCTAATTGAATATTACTCCTTTCCCACTTTTTTAAAGTATAGGTTGGATAATATCCCCTTACATGAACATCACTAAAGAAATACCTCTTATCCATTGCTTTAATTCCTGCAAGAATATCTTGTGGATTACAAGAAGAAGGATAAATTGGGCCAAAATGCAACATGCAACCTACTTGCATAGAGGCATTAATTTCTTTTGCTCTTTGAACTGCTCTAGCACTTGCAACAAACTGATAATGAGATATTTGATACATTGTTTGTTCAATATTTTCATTATCTTCATATAAAACACCTGCTCCAGTCCAAGCATTAAAAGGATTATCGGTATCTATAAGATTATTAATTTCATTAAATGTCATCCAATATTTGACCTTTTTGCTATATCTTTTAAAACATGTAATCGCATATCTTTCAAAGAATGTAATTAATTGTCTATTTCTCCAACCACCATATTTTTCTGCTAAATAAAGAGGCATTTCAAAATGAGATAAAGTAACAATAGGCTCTATTCCATATTTTAAACATTCATCAAAAACATGATCATAATACTCTAGCCCTTCTTCATTAGGCTCTAATTCGTCACCTTGAGGATAGATCCGTGGCCATGAAATACTTAAACGGAAACATTTAAAGCCCATTTCAGCAAATAATTTAATATCTTCTTTATAATGATGATAAAAATCAATTCCATAATGGTTAGGATAATATTTATCATCTAATATTTCATAAGAAATTTCTCGAGGGTGATCAACGTCACCAGCTGACATAACATCGGTTACACTTAATCCTTTATGTCCTTCTTGATAGCCACCTTCGTATTGATTAGCAGCAACAGCGCCACCCCATAGAAAACTTTTATTCATAATCATTCTCCCATTTTAAATTTATCAACTGCTTTTGTTGTTTCTTCTAAATAAGAATAATTACTTATTAATTTTAACGAAGTAAATATATTAAAAACATACTGTAAAGAAGCAATATAAACAGCATTAGATAGTTCAGTTGTATTTTGAGTGGTCATAATTACAATTGTTTCATCACAATATTTACAAATTTCTCTTTTTTTATGATCACAAATCACAATTGATTTAGCATGATATTTGCGAATATCCTTTGCTATTTTTAACATTTCCATATTTTGACCTGTATGTGTTAAATAAATGCAAACTGTATCATTTGGTTTCCTTTGCTTTAAGTATTGAAGATGCATTGGATTTAAACTGTTATATGCTTTAGAAATAACCCCTTCTTCTTCAAAATTCAAACTATAAATTTCTGCTAAAGAAAAATTAATACCAGTTCCATAAATTTCAATATATTTAGCATTTTTAATAAGTTGATAAATTCTTTCTATAACTTGTTTATCTAGTAAACTTTTTGTATACTCTATCGCTCTTTTATGTAAAAGTTCGATTTTATTTAAAGCATCATCAATTGAACTCTCACTTGAAAAAGGTTCAATTTTAAAATCATTTTTCAATTCAAGTAAATGAGAATATTCAGCCGCATATTGATATTTAAATTCTTTATATCCATTAAAGCCCAGTTTCTTACACAACCTAGAAATCGTTGCACTACTGGTATAACTTAATTTTGCCAGTTCATTAATATTCTTTTTTAAAATATCTTCTTGATTATTTATTATATAATCCACTAAATACTTTTCTTGAATTGTTAAATGGTCTAATGTTTTCATTTTGTCAATAATCATCATATTTCCTCTTTTCACCGGTTAAAAGATTCAAATTAATTATCTTCTTATCTAGAAGACATCTTCATCATAATTAACAACAACTTGTAAGTCAATCTTCTGTAAGCATTTACAATCAAATCGAAAAAAACTTTCAATTTCACAATTATTAACAATAAAAATTGAAAGAAATTATCAAAAAAGGTTATTACGAAATTCAATAAATAATTTCATAACAACCTTTTTATTTTGTATTATTTTTATTTATATAAAAAGAGAACAACATTTCGCATGCGTTCTCTTTTTTTGAAGATTTTCTTACAATATTTTAGGTTGCCTTCTTAAGTGCCTCCTAAACTATTTTTTTGTCCATTTTTCAAATTCTTCATCAGTAGCTAAAACATAATGAGTTCCATCTACTAAATGTTCAGTACCTTTTGTATAATCGACTCCACTTTCTTTATAATCGTAAGTAAATGATTTACGTACTTTTTCTACACGTGGATTAGGATGAGGAATAGCACTTAATAATGATTTTGTATATGGATGAATTGGATTATCAAAGATTTCTTCAGTAGTCCCTGTTTCTACTAAATGTCCTAAATGTAATACCCCAATTTTATCACTGATATATTTAACCATTGATAAGTCATGTGCAATAAATAAATATGCAATTCCTGTTTCTTTTTGAATCTTTTTCATTAAGTTAACAACTTGTGCTTGAATAGATACATCTAACGCTGAGATTGCTTCATCAGCAATAATTAAATCTGGATTCATAATTAATGCTCTTGCAATACCAATACGTTGTCTTTGTCCACCTGAGAATTGATGTGGATAACGTGAAGCATGTTCTCTTGATAAACCAACAAGTTCAAGCATTTCATAGATTTTTTCATTTCTTTCTTCAATAGAAGAATAAGATTTATGAATATCTAAACCTTGACCAATGATATCAATAACTTTCTTTCTTGGATTTAAACAAGCCATTGGATCTTGGAAAATCATTTGCATCTTTGTATGTAATTCTTTAGATGTTTCCTTATCTAATTTTCCACCAATTTCTTTTCCGTTGAAAACAATTGATCCAGAAGTTGGTTTATATAAACGAATAATACTTCTACCAGTAGTTGATTTACCTGAACCAGATTCACCTACTAAACCATAAGTTTCACCTGGCATAATATCAAATGAAATACCATCAACTGCTTTTACAGTAAAGTTACGATTAATTTTAAAATGTTGTTTTAAATCTTTAACGACAAGGATAGGTTCTTTATTTTCCATTATTCAACACCCTCCTTTTTCATTTTTTCTAATCTGTTTTTTAATTCAACTGGCATTTCAACTTTTGGAGCTTTTTCATGCATTAACCATGAAGCAACTTTATGAGTTGTACTACCAGGTACTTTAAACATTGGAGGTTCAATTCTTAAGTCAATATTTAAAGCATACTTATTACGTGGAGCAAAAGCATCACCTTTTACTTCATGTGCTAAGTTTGGTGGTGTACCAGGGATTGTGTATAATTCATCATCATCAGTATCTAAATCTGGCATAGATGATAATAATCCCCAAGTATATGGATGACGTGGATCATAGAAAATTTCATCAATGGTTCCAGTCTCTACGATTTTACCAGCGTACATAACATTTACATAATCAGCTACTTTAGCAACAACACCTAAGTCATGTGTGATATAAATAACTGATAAATCTTTTTTCTTTTGAATATCTTGAATTAATTCAAGAATTTTAGCTTGGATAGTAACATCCAATGCAGTTGTAGGTTCATCACAAATTAAAACATAAGGATCACAAGATAAAGCAATTGCGATAACAATTCTTTGTCTCATCCCACCAGATAATTGGTGAGGATAGTTTTTCATACGTTTTTCAGCATTAGTAATACCTACTAATTGTAATAATTCAACTGCTTTTTTATAAGCTTCTTCTTTTGGTGTATTGTAATGATGAATCATTGGTTCCATAATTTGATTTCCAATTGTCATTGTAGGGTTTAATGATGTCATTGGATCTTGGAAAACCATGGCAATTTTACGACCACGAATTTCACTTTGCATTTCTTTTTCACTTAATTGACAAATGTCTTTTGTGATTCTTTCACCTGTATTTTCATCTGTCCAAGTGTAGTTAATAGAACCACCATCAATTGAACCATTTCCAGCCATGATACCCATGATTGCTTTAGTAGTAACTGACTTACCTGATCCAGATTCACCAACGATAGCGATTGTTTCACCTTTATATAAATCTAAGTTAACACCACGAATTGCATTAACAATACCACTATCAGTTCTAAAAGAGATATTTAAATCTCTGACTTCTAATATTTTTTCTCTTTCTGCCATAATTACATCTCCTTCATAGTTGGATCAAGTGCATCACGAAGTCCATCACCAAATAAGTTGAAACTTAACATTAAGATAGAGAAAATAATAACTGGAATTACCATCATGTAAGGGTAAATAGTAATTGAGTTAAATCCATCATTAATTAATGTACCTAATGAAGCCATTGGAATTGGTAAACCTAAACCAACGAACGATAAGTATGCTTCATAGAAGATAGCATTTGGAATAGACATCATAATCATAATAATCATTTGACTATAAATATTTGGTAAAATTTCTTTAAAGATAATAAACATGTTACTAGCTCCTAAAGTACGTGAAGCTAAAACGAATTCTTCTTCTTTTACTCTTAAAACTTGAGCTCTTGTAATTCTTGACATACCAATCCATTCAGTAAATGATAAAGCCATGATAATTGTGAATAATGATGCTTTCATCACCATTAATAACAATGTTAATATTACTAAAGTTGGGATAGAGTTTATGATTTCTTGAATTCTTTGCATTACTGAATCAACTTTACCTCCGAAATAACCAGAGATCAGTCCGTATGTCATACCTACAATCACGTCAATGAAGATTGCAACAACGGCAATGAATAATGAATATCTTGTACCTGTCCAAACACGTACAAATAAATCACGACCATAAGTGTCTGTACCAAAGAAATGTTCAGCACCTGGTGAAATACTTGCAATTCTTGTATTGATTGCATCAAATTTATATGATGAAAACATTGGAGCAAAAATAGCAAATACTGCGATAACTAAAATACAAATTAAACCGATAACGGCACCTTTATTCTTTTTAAAACGATTTAAAGAATCTTTCCAAGCAGGAAGTGATGGAGCAACAACGTCTTTAGTAATGTCTTGTTTATCTCCAACGAATTCAAAATCGTCTGGTAAAAATTCAATCTTTTCTAAATCCATTATTAATCATCCTTTCCTAATCTAATTCTTGGATCAATAATTCCATAAGAAATATCAATAATTAACATCATGAAAATGTACATTGCAGCATATAAGAATGAACAAGCTAAAATGATGTTGTAATCATTTGATAAAATACTATTAATTAATAATTTACCTAATCCAGGAACAGAACAAATCTTTTCAACAACCATAGTACCTGTCATTAAGTTAACTAAGATAGGTCCTAAAATTGTAATAACTGGAATTAAAGCATTTCTTAATGCATGTTTGAAAATTAAAGTTTTACGATCTAATCCTTTTGCTTTTGCAAGAGTCATATATTCACTTGTTAAAACTGAAACCATTTCAGTACGTGTAAAACGTGCAACGTTTGCAATAACCCCAACAGATAAAGCTAAAATTGGCATAATTGATGATTTAATTGCATTCGATGAACTATATGAAGTTGGTAACAATCTTAATTTTGAAGCAAATAATAATAAAATTAACATTGCAAATACGAATGATGGGATGGAAACCCCAATTACAGAAATAACTGTAGCAATTGTATCCCAAATTGTATTTTTATGTAATGCAGCAAATACTCCTAAGAACATACCAATAACTGTTCCAATAACTACTGCACATAAACCGTAAATCATAGATAATTTTGCAGCACTTCCTACAAGTGAAGATACTTGCATATCTTTGTATAAGTTAAATGATACCCCGAAATCCCCTGTTAACATATTTTGAATATAACGTACGAATTGAACCGGAATTGGTTGATCCAATCCATATTGTGCTTCAATAGCAGCTCTGGCTGAAGCACTTAATTTTTCATTGTTAATTGGAGAACCTGGTAAAAATTTAACCATTAAAAATAATACCATTAAAATAACGAATAATGTAATTAACGAAATAACTAAACGTTTTCCGATATATTTTAAGGTTGAATTACTCATCTTTTTTCCTCCTATATTTATTTAAAAAAGAAACACAATACAGAATACTATATTGTGTTGTCTTCTCTATGTTCTTTTTTAGATTGAACTATTTTGATACATATTCGAATGTATATGGAACACCAACTGGTTTAATACCTAAGTTTTTAACTTTTGTATTTTGTAAAGTAGCAGTTCCTTTTTCGAATACTGGAATATATCCTAAATCTTCACATAAGATTTTTTCTGCATCGATCATTAATTGCCAACGAGCATTAGCATCAGTTTCACTGTTAACTTTTCCCATGATTGAATCATATTCAGCATTTGACCAATGACCATAGTTGTTATTGTTGTCAGTTAAAGCTAATGTTAAATAAGTTGTAGGATCACCATAGTCAGGTCCCCAACGAGTTACTGATAAATCGAAATCTCCATTTTTTTGTTTGTTGTAGATACGATCTTGTTTAGTAGTAGCAACCATTTCAATTTTTAATCCTTTTAAGCTAGAGAAAGCGTTTTGTAAATAAGTTGCAAATACATCCATTGGAGATTCATCTGTACCATACGTAATTCTTAACGTAATTTGATCTTTTCCTAATTCTTTTAATCCTTCATCTAAAGATTCTTGTGCTTTTTTCTTATCATAAGATGTAAAGTTTCCAGAATCTTTTCTAAAATCAACGCCATCTGGACTCGTTGCTAAACCAGAAGGAATAAATCCTCCAGCAACTTGTGAACCATCTTTTAAGACATTTTCACATAAGTCTTTTCTATTGATTGCTAGTGAGATTGCTTTTCTTACATTTAAGTTAGCTAAATCACTATTTTGGAAGTTTACTGAAATATAGAATAAGTAACCTTCATTAATTTGTTTGAATGAATCATCTTTTTTGTATTTATCAACTAAGTCTGAGTTGATTGGAGCGAAATCAGTTTCACCTGCTTCGAATGCTTGAGCAGCAACTTTTGGATCTTGAACTAATTTCATTACTAATTTGTCAATTTTAACTGTTTTAGCATCATAATATTTATCATTTTTTTCAAATTCAGCTACTGAACCTGGTTCCCAGTTTGTCATAACGAAAGCACCGTTACCTAAAATAGAATCAGCACTCTTACCATATTTATCACCTTGTTTTTCACAGAATTTTTGGTTAATTGGATAGAAACATGGGAATGACATTAATTCATCAAAGAATGAAACTCTTGTAGTTGTAGTAATTTCTAACGTTTTGTCGTCTACAGCTTTTACCCCTAATTTGTTTAAGTCTTCATCAGTTAAATCTTGTTCTGCATCGATTTTATCTGATAATTCTTGAGCACCTGCGATGTTAGCAATACCATCGCAGAACATGTAATAGTAGTTTCCTTTCTTTTTGAAAATTCTTTGCCATGCATAAACGAAATCGTTTGCTGTCACAGCATCACCATTAGACCATTTAGCATCTCTTAATTTATAAGTGTGTGTTAAACCGTCTTCTGAAACTTCTGAAGATTTAGCAATACCATATGTAGTAGTACCATCTTTAGCAGGTTTCATTAGCCCATCAATAATTGCATGTAATGCAGTAAATGAGCATCCGTCTTCGGCATCTGATGAGTCTAAATTTTTGATATCTAATTCACTTGAATAAGTGTAAGTAGATGAATCATCACTAGATCCCCCACACCCAGCAAGAGTTAGAGCCATCATAGCACAAAGTACCATAGATAATAATTTTTTCATTTTTTCTCTTCCCTTCTATAAATCGCCTTTGTATACACTAATACATATACAATAAAAATTTATGCTTTAATATTAGTACAATGCGTTATAGAAGTCAACAAAAAAAACGAACTTTGTATACAAAATTGTATTATTGTTTATACAAAAAAATATTTTTCAATCTACATTCAAGAATAAAATAGAACAATTGTTTTTTATACATTTATTTTTGACGTTTATATTAATTGGAAGACAACATATTTTTTTATTCTTTTTTAAGAAGAAACACAATACCGAAATATTGTGTTTCTGTTGATTTTATCGACTATTTTGATACATATTGGAATGTATATGGAACCCCTACAGGTCTAATTACTAAACCTTTTACATCTTTATTTTGTAAAGTTGCAGTACCTTTTTCAAATACTGGGATGTAACATAAATCATCCATCATAATTTTTTCTGCATCAATCATTTCTTGCCAACGAGTATTAACATCAGATTCATTAGCAACTTTATCCATTAATGCATCTAATTCACTGTTTGTATATTTACCATAGTTGTTACCATTAGTAGAAATACCCATTGTTAAGTAAGTTGTAGGATCACCATAGTCAGGTCCCCAACGAGTTGTAGCTAAATCAAAATCACCATTTTTTTGTTTGTTGTAGATACGATCTTGCTTAGTAGTAGCTACCATTTCTACTTTAATACCATCTAATTTACTTAAAGCGTTTTGTAAATAAGTTGCAAATACATCCATTGGAGATTCATCTGTACCATACGTAATTCTTAACGTAATTTGATCTTTTCCTAATTCTTTTAATCCTTCATCTAAAGATTCTTGTGCTTTTTTCTTATCATAAGATGTAAAGTTTCCAGAATCTTTTCTAAAATCAACGCCATCTGGACTCGTTGCTAAACCAGAAGGAATAAATCCTCCAGCAACTTGTGAACCATCTTTTAAGACATTTTCACATAAGTCTTTTCTATTGATTGCTAGTGAGATTGCTTTTCTTACATTTAAGTTAGCTAAATCACTATTTTGGAAGTTTACTGAAATATAAAACAAGAAACCATCATAAACTTGTTTAAAAGCTTCATCATCTTTATATTTATCTACCAAATCTGAATTGATTGGTGCATAATCTGTTTCTCCTGCTTCAAAAGATTGTGCAGCCACTTTAGGTTCTTGAACAAGTTTCATGACAAGTTTATTTAATTTAACATGTTTTTGATCATAATAACTTTCGTTCTTTTCAAATTCAGCCACTGATCCTGGTTCCCAATTTGTCATTGTAAAAGCCCCATTTCCTAAAATTGTTTTAGCGCTTTTACCATATTTATTTCCTTGTTTTTCAGCAAACTTTTCATTAATTGGGTAGAATGGTGGAAATGCAAGTAATTCATCTAAAAACGAAACGCGTACTGTTGTTTTTACTTCTAATGTATAATCATCCAATGCTTTTACACCCATAGAATTTAAATCATCATCTGTAAGTTCTTCACCAGCATCTATTTTATCTGATAATTCTTGTGCTCCTTGAATGCTTGCAATTCCATCTGCAAACATATAATAATAATTTCCTTTATTTTTAAAGATTCGATGCCATGCATAAACAAAATCATTAGCAGTAACAGGATCACCATTTACCCATTTTGCATCTTTTCTAAGTTTATACGTATGGGTTAATCCATCTTCTGAAACTTCTTCACTTTTCGCAATACCATACGTAATATTTCCTTTTTTATCTGTTTTCATTAACCCATCAATAACCGCATGAATAGCACGCAATGAACATTGATCATCAGCATCTGATGAATCTAAGTTTTTGATATCCAATTCACTTGAATACGTATAGGTTGATGTATCTTCTTTACTGTTGCCCCCACAACCAGATAAAGAAAAAATCATCAAAAAGCATAGTAATAATGATACATATTTTTTCATAATCCCCATCTCCCTTTATTCATATCTTTTTACTATGATTTAAAATACACTAATTTATCCAAGAAGTCAAAGAATATGATAAAACTTGTATATAACAAAAAGCATAATAGTTTTTTTACTATTATGCTTTTTATTTATTATTCAGTTTTTTTCAACATATTGGAAAGATAAAACATTACATGGTTTAATCACTAAATTTTTAACCTTTGTATTTTGTAAAGTTGCTGATCCTTTTTCAAATACAGGAATACTTCCTAAATCTGTCATTAATATCTTTTCCGCTTCCAATAATTCTTGCCAGCGAACACGTACATCTGATTCTGATGCCGCTTGTCCCATATAATTATCAAAATCACTACTTACATATTTACCATAGTTATTACTATTTGTAGAAATATCAATCGTTAAGAATGTTGTAGGATCACCATAATCAGGTCCCCAACGTGTTACTGATAAATCATAATCACCATTTTTTTGTTTGTTATAAATACGGTCTTGTTTTGTTGTTGCAACCATTTCTACTTTAATTCCCTTTAACTTAGATAAAGCGTTTTGTAAATAAGTCGCAATAACATCCATTGGAGATTCATCTGTACCATATGTAATACGTAATTTAATTTCAGATTTACCTAATTCTTTTAATCCTCGATCTAAAGCTTGTTGTGCTTTTGATTGACTATAAGTAATATAAGTTCCTGACTCTTCTCTAAAATCTTTTCCATCTGGGCTTGTTGCCACACCTTTAGGAATAAATCCTGTTGCTGCAGAAGAACCATCTTTTAAGACTTTTTCGCATAAATCTTTTCGATTAATCGAAAGTGAAACTGCTTGTCTGATATTCGCATTAGCAAGATCTTCATTTTGAAAATTCACAGATAAATAATAAAGGAAGCCATCTGGTACTTGTTTAAATGATTCATCATCTTTATATTTATCTACTAAATCAGAAGTAATTGGTGCATAGTCTGTTTCTCCTGCCATAAATGATTGAGCCGCAACTTTTGGATCTTGAACAAGTTTCATCACAAGTTTTTCAATCTTTACAGTTTTTGCTTCATAGTAATCTTCATTCTTTTTAAATTCCGCAATAGATCCTGGTTCCCAATTTGTCATAATAAAAGCACCATTTCCTAAAATAGCTTTTGCGCTTTTACCATATTTATCTCCTTGTTTTTCACAAAACTTTTCATTAATTGGGAAAAAGCATGGAAATGCCATTAATTCATCAAAGAAAGAAACACGTACAGTTGTTTTTACTTCTAAAGTATAGTCATCAATCGCTTTTACACCCATAGAATTTAAATCATCATCTGTAAGTTCTTCACCTGCATCAATTTTATCCGATAATTCTTGAGCCCCTTCAATGCTTGCAATTCCATCTGCAAACATATAATAATAACTTCCTTTTTTTCTAAAAATACGTTGCCATGCATAAACGAAATCATGAGCTGTTACAGGATCTCCATTTGTCCATTTAACATCTTTTCGAAGTTTGTAGGTATGTGTTAAACCGTCTTCAGACAATTCTTCACTTTTAGCAACCGCATTTACGATATTACCTTTTTTATCTGTTTTTGTAAGTCCATCGATTACTGCATGAATTGCCTTAAGTGAACATCCATCATCTGCATCTGATGAATCTAAATTTTTAATATCCAATTCACTTGAATACGTATAAGTCGTTATGTCATCTCCACTTGATCCACCACATCCCGTTAATGTTAAAACCATTAAACAACATAAAAATAATGAGAGTATTTTTTTCATATTCCCTTTCTCCTTTTTTATCTTCTCCTTCAACCATATCCCATTTTCTACACACCGTCAACAAAATTATGTATCCGCTTACATTTTTTATCAAAAAAAGAAGTAGATCTCTCTACTTCATTATTTTACTACACTCATAGCAAGAGCTAAAGCTCCAACAACCCCTGCATTATCCCCTAATTCTGGATAAACGATATAATCTTTAATTTTATCAGTAGTCACTTCTTCTTTTTGAATATAACCATTTAAGAATTCTTGAGTATATTTATGAATCATTGGGAATAGTTGTTTTTGATGCATAACACCACCACCAAGAATAATTTTCTTAGGTGAAAGAGTTAAAATATAATTTGCCATCGCTTGTCCAATATAATAAGCTTCTAAATCCCATGCTGGATGATCTTCTGGAAGTTCACTTCCTTTTACTCCCCATCTTGCTTCAATGGCAGGACCAGCTGCTAAACCTTCAAAGCATGTTCCATGATATGGGCATTTTCCTGAATATTTATCATCTTCTCTAACAATCATTTTCATATGTCCCATTTCTGGATGAAGTAACCCGTGTACAAGTTTACCACCAACAACGGCTCCTCCACCAATTCCTGTTCCAATTGTAAGATAAAGGGCACTATCTAATCCTTTTGCCACACCAAATGTTGCTTCACCTAAAGCAGCCCCATTAACATCTGTATCAAAAGCCATAGGAATGTCATATCTTTCTTTTAAAGCACCCATAATATTATAATTGTTCCATCCTGGTTTAGGTGTTGTTGTAATATAACCATAAGTTGGACTTGTAAGATCTGGATCAATCGGTCCAAAGCTTCCTACACCTAATGCTTCAATTTCTTTTCCATCAAAGAATTTAAAAACATTTTCCATTGTTTTTTCAGGTGCTTCTGTAGGAAATGATTCTCTTTCTAAAACTTCTCCTTTTTCATTTCCAATACAAACTACAAATTTAGTTCCACCTGCTTCAATTGCTCCTAATTTCATTATTATATCTCCTTTTTTCCTTTACTCTTATTTTAAACAACTATGATTATAAAGTAAATATGCAATTATAAATTGAAAAAGAGTTACATGATTTAGATGATAAATCTAAATTCATGAACTCTTTTTTCATTAATTATCTAAATATCTTGTATAACGATCTACATGTAATAATCTGTTAGCATTATCTACACGTTCTTTAGTTGGAGGTTTTATTCCTTCTAATTGATAAGGAATCTTCAATTCTTCCCACTTAAAGACACCTAAAGTATGATAAGGAAGTATTTCTACACGATAAACATTAGAAAGGGTAGAAATAAAACGATCTAATTCAATTAAATCTTCATCATAATCACTTCTTTCTGGAACAAGAACATGTCTAATCCAAATTGGTTTATTAATTTCAGATAAATACTTTGCCATATCTAAAATATTTTCATTACTTCTTCCTGTTAAAGTCTTATGTCTTTCATTATTGATCTCTTTAATATCAACAAGTAATAAATCTGTATACTCCATCAATTCTTTAAATTTTGAAAAGAACGGTTCTTCTCTAGTAAAACATCCACCACTGGTATCAATACATGTATTGATACCTTCTTTTTTTGCAAGTTTAAATAATTCTAAAACAAAATCAATTTGAGCTAAAGGTTCTCCACCACTAATCGTAATGCCCCCTTTTTTACCCCAATATGTTTTGTACTTCATTGCTTGTTGAAGCGCTTTTTCAGGAGTATATTCTTCGTATTTCTTTGAACCCCATGTATCAGGATTATGACAAAATTGACATCTTAAAGGACATCCATGTAAGAAATAAATATAACGTACTCCTGGACCATCGACTGATCCAAAGCTTTCTATTGAATGAATTCTACCAATTGTTTCCATTTTTCCTCCGTAACAAAACAACCTCATAAGAGGTTGTTTTCATTATTTGATTAAGTTATTGATTACATATGTTCATGACAAGTTCTTGCGATAACATCTAATTGTTGTTCACGAGTTAAGTCAATGAATTTAACAGCATATCCAGATACACGAATTGTGAAGTTTGCATATTCTTCTTTTTCTGGATGTTCCATAGCATCAATTAATTTTTCAGTTCCAAATACGTTAACATTTAAGTGATGAGCACCTTGTTCAAAATATCCATCCATAACTTGTACTAAGTTATTAACTCTTTCACCTTCATCATGTCCTAAAGCATCTGGGTTGATTGTTTGAGTATTAGAAATACCATCCAATGCCCATTCATATGGTAATTTAGCAACTGAGTTTAATGAAGCTAATAAACCATTTTGTTCAGCACCGTAAGATGGGTTAGCACCTGGTGATAATGGTTCACCTGCTTTACGTCCATCAGGTAATGAACCTGTAGCTTTACCATAAACAACGTTTGAAGTGATTGTTAAGATAGAAGTTGTTGGTTCTGAATCTCTATAAGTATGATGTTTTTTGATTTTAGCTAAGAATTCACCTAATAACCATACAGCGATATCATCAGCACGATCATCATCGTTACCATATCTTGGGAAGTCACCTTCAACTTCATAATCTACTACGATACCATCTTCATCTCTGATTGTTTTAACTTTAGCATATTTGATTGCGCTTAATGAATCTACTACATGTGAGAATCCAGCAATACCAGTTGCGAAAGTACGTTTTAGATCAGTATCAATTAATGACATTTGTGCAGCTTCATAATAATATTTATCATGCATATATTGAATTAAGTTTAATGTATTAACATAAAGATCTGCTAACCATTCCATCATTTGGTCATAACGTTCCATAACTTCATCATAGTCTAAGTATTCAGAAGTAATTGGACGATATTTTGGAGCCACTTGATCTTTAGTTTTTTCATCAATACCACCATTGATAGCATATGTTAAACATTTAGCTAAGTTTGCACGTGCACCAAAGAATTGCATTTCTTTACCAGTTTGAGTAGCTGATACACAACAACAAATTGAGTAATCATCTCCCCATACAGGACGCATTACATCATCATTTTCATATTGGATTGAGCTAGTATCTACTGAGATTTTAGCAGCAAAACGTTTGAAGTTTTCTGGTAATGCTTTTGTATATAAAACTGTTAAGTTTGGTTCTGGTGAAGGACCCATGTTTTCTAATGTGTGTAAGAAACGGAAACAGTTTTTAGTAACCATTGAACGTCCATCAGTTCCTAAACCTGCAACTTCAAGTGTAGCCCATACTGGGTCACCAGAGAATAATTGGTTGTAAGAAGGAATACGAGCAAATTTAACCATTCTACATTTCATAACGAAATGGTCTACTAATTCTTGTGCTTCTTCTTCTGTTAATGTTCCGTTAGCTAAATCTCTTTCTACATAGATATCTAAGAAAGTAGAAATACGTCCAACTGACATTGCAGCACCATTTTGAGTTTTGATTGCAGCTAAGTATCCAAAGTATAACCATTGGAATGCTTCATGAGCATTTTTAGCTGGTTTAGAAATGTCATATCCGTAGATAGCAGCCATTTCTTTCATACCTTTTAATGCTTTTACTTGTTCAGCAATTTCTTCTCTTTTACGAATGATATCTTCAGTCATTGATCCACTACCACAATGATTGAAATCATTTACTTTTTGTTCAATTAAGAAATCAATACCATATAAAGCAACACGACGATAGTCACCAACAATACGTCCACGTCCGTATGTATCAGGTAAACCTGTAATTACTTTATTATGACGAGCTTTTTTAATTTCTGGTGTATAAACATCGAATACTGCTTGGTTATGTGTTTTATGATATTTTGTGAAAATTTCATGTAATTTTTCATCTGGTTCATATCCATAAGTTGCAGCAGCTTGTTCTGCCATTTTGATACCACCATAAGGCATGAAAGCTCTTTTTAAAGGTTTGTCAGTTTGTAAACCAACAACTTTTTCTAAATCTTTCATTTCTTCATCGATATATCCAGGACCATAAGCAGTAAGTCCACTTACTACTTTAGTTTCACATTCTAATACTCCACCTTTAGCTCTTTCTTCTTTTTGTAACTTTTGAAGTTTTCCCCAAAGTTTATTAGTAGCTTCTGTAGGACCAGCTAAAAATGATTCATCTCCATCATAAGGTTTATAGTTATCTTGAATGAATTGACGAGTGTTTACTTCTTCTTTCCAAAGTCTTCCTTTAAATCCGTTCCATTCTTCATTGAATTTATCTGTTAAAGCCATTTTGTTTATTTCCTCCTAAATCAAAATTCCTTCATAATTATAGCACTTACATTTTGCATAGACAACAAAAACTTAAAGAAAATGATGAGCGCTTACATAATTATTTTACAAGTTTAGTATAACAGGAATCATTCCTAAAATCCAATCATATGCTCTTATAAAGAATATTTATTTTTTCCTAGCTTTTCTAATTGATTTAGTATATAGTTTACGTAGACATTTTAGGAGGCTTTTTTATGACATTAACAAACCAAGCTTTATCAAGCGCTGCTGATAAAGATTTAGAATTATCAAAACAAGTATGTCGCGAAGCAGTAAATGAAGTAATCGAGAAAAATCATTTAACATTATCTCCACAATTTACGCAAAATCTCGTTGTACATCTTGCAATTGCAATACTTAGAATCAAAACAAACAATTACATTCCTTTAAGTCAAGGACAAATCACATCATATAAAGCAAACACTAACTATGATTCAGCAGTTGAAATTTGTAATATTCTTAGTAAAAAATTTGATATTGAATTTCCAGAATCAGAATTAGCACTTATTTCAATGTACCTATCTAAAAATAACGTATTAGATGTTGAATTTAATGCTGGTGTTAATTTATTAGATGATGAAATTATTGATGTTCTACAAAACACTTTAGATTCTTTATTTAAACAAAAAGGTATAGATTTAAGAAATAATGAAAAATTACTTGTTTCTTTAGGATTACATTTAACACCTGCACTTGATCGATTATTAGATGATAGTCAAATCGAAAATCCTTTAACTGCAAAGATTAAAGAAAGACATCCTAAAGAATTTGCAATGGCAGAAATCTTAAATGACGCTATTGAATCTATTTATCATAAAAGATTTACTGAAGATGAAGTGGCTTATTTTGCATTACACTTTATTGTTTCAGCAAGACAAAAATAGAAGTTCACATTGAACTTCTATTTTTTTATAAATATTTACCTGTAATACTCTTTATATTATTTTTTATTTCTTCAACACTACCAGTAGCTACAATCATTCCACCATCTTGACCACCACCTGGCCCCATATCAATTATATAATCCGCATTTTTCATCACATCACGATCATGTTCAATGACGACGACTGTCGCACCTTGATCTACAAGTGATTGAAAAACTTTAACTAATATTTGAACATCTAAAGGATGTAATCCAATCGTAGGTTCATCAAAGATAAAAATTGAATCATTTTGAGACTTACTCATTTCACTTGCAAGTTTTAAACGTTGTGCCTCTCCACCAGATAAACTTGGTGTTTCCTCACCCAATGTCAAATATCCTAAACCTAAGTTTTCTAATACTTCCAGTTTTCGATAAACACCTTTTAAACCTTGACAAGCTTCTTTAGCAAAACTCACATCCATTTCCATCAATTCAGGTAAAGAATACTCTTTCTCTTTTGACATTTTATATTTAATAAAATAACTTTCTTTATTATATCTAAAACCATGACAATCAGGACAAGTCACATGAACATCTGGCAAGAATTGTACATCCAAACTTAATGTCCCTGTTCCATCACAAGTTGGACATCTAAGCTTTCCTGTATTATAAGAAAAATCTCCTGCTTTATACCCCTTAGACTTAGCGCTTTCTGTTTTGGCAAATCTTTTTCTAAGTTCATCATGAACATTAATATAAGTAGCAACAGTCGAACGAATATTAATACCAATAGGTGAAGCATCAATCAGTTTGATATGTTCTATTCCTTCCATTTGAACATCTTTAACATGATCAGGTAATGATGAGTCATTGATTTTAGTTTGAATCGCTGGTAACAAACTTTCTAGAATCATCGTTGTTTTTCCAGAACCTGACACTCCTGTAACAACTGTTAATTTTCCTTTAGGAATATCTACTTCTAAAGGATGGACTGTATGTATTTGATTTGTTGAAAGATGAATTTTTCCAAATTCAAATAGTTGTTCAATTGGAGATATTGGACGCATTTTTTCATCATAATGATTTGTAAGGAATGGCCCAATCATTGACTTTTTATCATTTTTAATTTGTTCTATTGTTCCTTCCGTAAAAACATAACCTCCATTTTTTCCTGCTTCTGGTCCCATTTCAATGAGCCAATTCGCTTCTTTAATAATTTCAGTATCATGATCTACTAATAAAATAGAATTTCCATCATGAATTAAATCATTCATGACTCCTATAAGTCCATAAATATTAGAAGGATGTAATCCAATAGAAGGTTCATCTAAAACATAGAGAATACCTGTTGTACGATTTCTTACTGCTCTAGCAAGTTGCATACGTTGTCTTTCTCCTGTTGAAAGTGTAGAAGCAGCTCTATCTAAAGAAAGATAGCCCAATCCTAAATCTAACAGCCTTTTAGAAACATCTAAAAACGAATCACAGATTTCACGAGCCATTGGCTTCATTTCATCAGGCATTGAATCTGGAATACCTCTTACCCATTCTACTAAATCATTTAATGGCATTTGACAAGCTTTATCTAAACCAATTCCTCTAATCAAAGGTTTTCTTGCTTCTTTTGATAAACGTGTTCCCTGACATTCTGGACAAATTTCTTCTTTTAAAAACTTTTCAACTCTTTTCATTCCTTTATCATCTTTAACTTTTGATAAAGCATTTTCTACTGTATAAGTTGCATTAAAATAAGTAAAATCCATTTCTCCTGCATGATCTGTATTTTTAGCCTTATAAAAAATATGTTTCTTTTCCGCCGGTCCATAATAAACAATATTTTTTTCTTCATCAGTTAATTGATTAAAAGGCACATCTGTTCTTACTCCCATGGCACGACAAACATCTGTCATCAAAGTCCACATTAATGAGTTCCATGGAGCGACTGCTCCTTCATCTATGGTAAGTGTTTTATCAGGAACAAGCGAATCAATATCAACAATTCTAACAATTCCTGTTCCACCACATTTAAGACAAGCTCCTTGACTATTAAAAGCTAACTCTTCAGCACTTGGTGCATGTATTTTTTCTTTACAAATTGGACAGATGATTTCTTTTTCAGCCGCCACATTTAAAGTTGGTTCAATATAATGACCATTTTTACAACAATGCTTAGCAAGACGTGAATACATGAGTCTTAAACTATTTAAAAGTTCTGTCCCTGTTCCAAACGTACTACGAATACCTGGAACAGATGGTCGTTGGTGAAGTGCTAAAGCCGCAGGAACATAAAGAACTTCATCTACTTGTGCCTTCGTAGCACTCGTCATACGCCTTCTTGTATAAGTTGATAAAGATTCTAAGTATCTTCTTGAACCCTCACTATAAAGAACACCCATGGCTAGTGATGATTTTCCTGACCCTGAAACACCTGTAATAGCAACTATTTGATTTAATGGTATATCAACATTGATATTTTTTAAGTTATGTACTTTTGCACCTCTTACTTTTATTTTCTTTGGTGTATTTCCCATATAATCCCTCATTTCTTCTTTAGTTATATATTATTTTTGGAATAAAAAAGTAAATGATATTCATTTCGAATACCATTTACATATTTTTCATTTTATACCTGTATTTTGTAAATAACATTAAAAAATTAAAATTACATCCAACTTATTTTTTAACTAAAGAACATCCTGCACTTGTTCCAATACGATCAGCTCCAGCAGCAACGATTTTCACCATATCTTCAGGTGTTCTAACACCACCTGCAGCTTTTACTTTTGCTTTTCCATGAACAGCTTCTTTCATGATTCTAACATCTTCAATTGTAGCCCCTCTTGTTGAAAAACCAGTACTTGTTTTTACATAATCAGCTTTTGCTTCTACGCATAATTCACATGCTTTTTTAATTTCATCTTCTGTAAGTAAACAAGTTTCTAAAATAACTTTTACTAATGTTCCATTAGCAGCTTCAACTACCGCTTTAACATCATCTCTTACTAAATCATAATTTTTATCTTTTAAAGCTCCGATATTCATTACCATATCAATTTCATCAGCCCCATTAGCAATCGCATCCTTTGTTTCAAATGCTTTCACTGCACTTGTATTAGCCCCTAATGGAAAACCAATAACTGTACATACATTGACATCACTATCTTTTAGATAGTCTGCACAATAAGCAACATGGCATGGATTAATACAAACACTTGCAAAACCATATTCCATTGCTTCATCACAAATTCTTTTAATTGTTTCTAAAGGTGTATCTGCTTTTAAAACAGTATGATCAATCATTTTGTTGTAGTTCATTTTCTTCTTCTCCTTCGTATACTCTTTTAATAGCTTTTAATGCTATCGCTTTATCTCCTTCATACTCTCTTTGACCAACTTCTAAGGCAATAAATTTTTCATGACCTTTTCCTAATAATAAAACAACATCTCCTGGACTTGCTTGTTCAATGGCTTGTTCAACAGCTACTGCACGATTAGGAATAATAATGCTTGGAATATCTGTAATTTCACTTTGAATTTCTTTACAAATTTCCTCAATATTTTCTCCTCGATCATCTAATTCAGTCAAAATCACATGATCTAAATATCTATTGGCCAATGCTCCTATTTTCTTTCTTCTTGCCATATGTCTTTTACTTGGTGCTCCTAAAACAGCAATAATATTTCCTCTAGAAACACGATCTGCAAATTTAAAAACATTTTCAAAATCTTTTGTATGACAACAATAATCGACAATAATCGTAATTTTATGTTTATTAGGAATAAGCTCCATTCTTCCATTAACTGGTTTTAAATCACTAATGGCTTCAATGATCATGCGATCATCAAATCCTAAACCAACAAGTACTCCTACCGTTGCTAGAACATTATAAATATTAAAATCAGCAATTGTTGGACAAACAATATGATATAGATTTCCTTTTAATGAAAGATCAAATTCACTATGATCAATATAAAGTTCTATATTTTTAGCCATAATTTCACTTTCATTTTTAATACCATAAGTCATAATTCTTGCTTTCGTAGCTGCTTTAAATTCAGCAAAAACTTCTTCATCTTTATTTAAAACAGCAATCGAATTTGTAGATAACATTGAAAATAATTTTTTCTTACTTTCAATATATTGTCTTCTAGTTCCATGAAAATCTAAATGTTCATCAGAAATATTTGTTAAAACAGCAATATTAAAATCGACTGCATCAATTCTTTTAAGTGCCAAACCATGACTACTTGCTTCCATGGCAACAACCTTAACACCACGTCTTGCCATATCAAACAATTTCTTTTGTACATATAAAGTTTCTGGCGTCGTATAAGGGCACTGTTCTTCTACCCCATCATACTCTAAAGAAATTGTTCCCATGTAAGCTGCTTTACAATAATGATCCATCACACTTTTAACCATTGAAGCAACAACTGTTTTACCACTTGTTCCAGTCACTCCAACAACACGCATTTTCTTACTTGGATAATCATAGAATACATTAGAAACTCTATTTAATTCATCTAAAGCATCTGCTACCTTAATATAAATAATGCCTGGTTGTTTTTCTATATCCTTGCTATGAACAATAACTTTTGCTCCTTGAAAAATAGCATCATCCACATAACGATGTCCATCTACACTCAATCCTTCAATACAAAAGAATATAGAATAGGGTTTTACATATCTTGAATCACTATGAATTGAGTATATTTTCATATCATTATCAATATTAAACAACTCATTTAATCGTTTCATTATACCACTCTTCCAATTAACATTTCATCATATGAATCAATTATAACATTCTTCAATTGACCTATCAATTGTTCATCACTTTGTACTTTTATAAGTAAATAATTATCTCCATGTCCCACATAATATCCATGATCTTCTTTTTCAAAAAGAACTCTTAAAGTTTTACCAATTTGAGATTTTGCATAATTTTCATTTAACTCATGAGATAATGCAATCAATCGATTAACTCTTTCATGTTTAATTTTTTCATCAACTTGTACCATACGTGCTGCTGGTGTTCCTTTACGCATAGAATAAGGGAAAACATGAAGTTGTGTATATCCCACTTTTTTAATAAATTCATAAGTTTTTTCAAACTCTTCTTCGCTTTCTCCAGGAAAACCAACAATGACATCTGTTGTAAAAACAATATCAGGAATCAATCTTCTAATTTTTGATAATTTTTCATAATATTGTTCACAATTATATTTTCTATTCATACGTTTAAGTGTTTCATCACACCCAGCTTGAAGCGGTACATGTAAATGATCCACAATAATTTTAGATTTTGAAATTAAATCAATAATATCATCAGTAATTTGACTTGTTTCAATAGAAGAAATACGAAGTCTCTTTAATCCTTCTATTTTTGTTAAATCTACTAATAAATCATAAAAACTATAATTTTCTAAATCTTCACCATATCCTGCTGTATGAATCCCTGTTAAAACAATTTCTACATATCCTTTAGCTACTAATTCCTTTGCTTGTTTAATAACACTTTCTGGTTTTCTAGATCGTACTCTTCCTCTAGCATAAGGAATAATACAATATGTACAGAAATTATTACATCCATCTTGAATCTTTAAATAAGCTCTCGTATGTAAAAAACGATCAATATTTAAATCTTCAAATTTTCTTAATTGTTTAACTTCAGAAACTTTCACAATTCTTTCATGTGTTTGTTGATACTTTTCTACTAAATCAACAATTTCATTTCTAAATTGTGTCCCTAAAATGATACTTACACCTTCAATTGCTTCAATATCTTGAGGTGCTACTTGACTATAACATCCAACAACACAAACGGTTGCTTGAGGATTTTTACGAATTGCTTTGCGTATCATTTGACGAGATTTACTATCTCCTGTATTTGTGACAGTACATGTATTAACAACATAAACATCTGCCACTTCTTTAAAATCAACTTCTTCATATCCAGATTCTTCAAACATATTTAGCATTGCTTGAGATTCATAGGAATTAACTTTACATCCTAATGTATGGAATGCAACTTTCATTCTTTCACCTACTTTAATTTTTTCATAATTTTTTTATGTACTTTATCACTTAAATAATTTAATTCATGTAATTGATTTATAAATTGTTGAGGTTGTTTATAATAAGTCATAATTTCTCTTATATCATCTAAAGATGTATTTCCTTGGAAATATTTATCAATTATTGGAAAACTATCTACTAAACCATATTCTTTCTTATCAAAAATATAGATTTTCTTTAAACCATCATAATAATAATATTCATAATTTTCATCTTCAGCTATTCCTTTTAAAGAAGAAAAAGCAGAACGTAATACTTTTAAACCATAAAGTTGATAAGGAATTTCTATATTTCTTTGATAATCTTTAACATACAATTGATGTTGTTTTAATGTTAATAACATATAATTATTTAAATATCTTTCATTTATAAAAGGTTCTAAATAAGGAATTAAAATAATTTGTTGATCAGCTTTCATAAGTTTTAAATTTTTTAACGTTTCACTAATAATACTATTAAACATTTTTTGTTTTTCTTCATAATTTAAATATTGAATAGCATCCTGTGTCTCATAAACAAATCTCTTATATTCCCCTTCTATTTTTGTCTTATTATAAATACCATTTAAAATCACTTCATATTTAAACATTTCTTCTTCATTTGTCATTTTAAAAGCAAAACCATCTTCAAGAAAAGTATCTTTTTGTCCTTCAATAAGACGAAACAAATCACATTTTTTTAATTTTAACTCTACCCCATATTTCTTTAATAATTTAATCATTTTATAAGCTCCCTTGAATAACCAATGACACTCATTAAATAAAGTGGTGCTGTTTCACTTCTTAAAATACGGTTACCTAATGAACAACATTTAACGCCCATCTCGTTTAATTCTTGAATTTCACTTTCATCAAAGCCACCTTCACAACCAACAATAATCAATAATTGATCCCCTGCTTTTAATTGTTGTAAAGTATGAAATAATTCACCATGTTCATGTTGTTTAGCAGTTTCTTCATAAGCCACTAAATTATAATCTTTTAAATAGGGTTTTAATTCTTTAATTGTTTTTACTTCTTCTATTGAAGGTATTCTATTTCTTCCTGATTGTTCACTTGCTTCTTTTAATATTTTTTGATAGCGGGGCAGTTTTTTATTGAATTTGTCTTTAGTAAGTTTAACAACACATCTTTTAGAACTTAATGGAATAATATGATGAACTCCTAACTCACAGGCTTTTTGTAAAACAAATTCAAATTTATCTCCTTTAGGTAAAGCATAAACAAGTGTAACTTCTACATCTAATTCATTATTAATATCTAATTTTTCAATTGGTAAAATTGTACCTTCTTGAACATTTTCAATTAAACATAAATATTGAATATGTTTTAAGTCTACACAAATAATTTGATCACCATTTTTATTACGCATTACTTTTTCTATATGATGTTGATCACTACTTTCTATTTTGAAAGATTTATTTAATTCGATATTTTCATTTATAAAATATTTTTGCATCGTCTTTCACCCCAACATATTCTAGCATAATATTTCCCCAAGAAAAAACAATTTTACATTTTTATTTATATTCCTACAATTTCAAAAAGAAAAGTACGATTTTTCGTACTTAATTAGCTATTATTTTCTTTCTAAATACAAAATAGTTTTATAAAAAAAGAAGTAGCTTTTATACTACTTCCTTATTGAGCTTTTAAAACAAATCCATCTTGATAATCAACTTCTACATGTTGTCCTTGATGAACTGTTCCTTTAATAATTTCTTTAGCAAGTTTTGTTTCAATTTGAGATTGAATAAATCTCTTTAATGGTCTTGCTCCATAGATTGGATCAAATCCTTCTTCTTGAATCATTTGATAAGCTTGATCAGTTAAAGAAATCGTAATCTTTTTATCTTGTAAACGATGAACTAATTGACCAATAAATTTATCAATAATTTTTCTTACTACTGAACTATCTAATGAATTAAACATAACAATTTCATCAATACGATTTAAGAATTCTGGTTTAAAGTGCACTTTTAATTCTTCTTTGACAAGTTTTCTATTTTCTTCATTATTTCCTTCTAATAAATATTGAGAACCAATATTGCTTGTCATAATAATAATTGTATTTTTAAAGCTAACTGTATTACCTTTACTATCTGTAATACGTCCATCATCTAAGACTTGAAGTAAGATATTGAAAACATCAGGATGGGCTTTTTCAATTTCATCCAATAATACAATACTATAAGGATGACGTCTTACTGCTTCTGTTAATTGTCCACCTTCTTCATAACCAACATATCCTGGTGGAGCTCCTACTAAACGAGAGACACTGAATTTTTCCATATATTCAGACATATCAATACGCACAATATTCTTTTCAGTATCAAATAATTGTTCTGCTAAAGCTTTAGCCACTTCTGTTTTACCAACCCCAGTTGGACCTAAGAATAAGAAGGAACCAATTGGTTTTTCTTCATCATTGATACCAGCACGGCTACGTAAGATAGCATCTGTTACTTTAGTGATTGCATCATCTTGACCAATAACACGTACTTTTAATGTATCATCTAAGGCTAAAAGTTTTTCTCTTTCAGAAGCCATTAATTTATTCATTGGAATACCTGTCCATCTTGAAATAACTTCTGAGACATTATCAACAGTTACTTTTTCTTGAAGTAAAGCATCATCCGATTCTTTTGCTTCAAGATCAGCAATTTCTTTGGTGATTTTTGGAATATCACCATATTGAAGTTTAGAAGCTTCTTGTAAATTACCTTCTTGCATATATTTATCTTGTAAAGCTACAAGTTTATTTTTTTGATTCTTTAATTCTTTAATATGATCTAATGAAGACTTTTCTTCTTTCCATTTTGCTTTTAATGCTGTTTCTTGTTCAGTTAAAGAAGCAATACGTTCTTTAATATCATTTAAACGTTTTACATTATCTTCATTACTATCTTCTTTTTCAATCGAAATTCTTTCCATTTCTAATCGATTCTTTTCACGTGTAATACCATCTAATTCTTCTGGTAAAGAATCAATTTACATACGAATTGAAGCACACGCTTCATCGATTAAATCGATGGCTTTATCTGGTAAGAAACGATCCGTAATATATCTTTGTGATAAATTAACAGCCCCAATAATAGCACTATCATTGATTTTAACCCCATGATGTCTTTCAAAAGAATCTTTTAAACCACGTAAGATAGCAATACTATCATCAATTGTTGGTTCATCAACTTGTACCTTTTGGAAACGTCTTTCAAGAGCTGCATCTTTTTCAATATACATACGGTACTCATCCAATGTTGTCGCACCGATACAGTGCAGCTCGCCACGTGCCAGCATTGGCTTTAACAAGTTGCCGGCATCCATTGCACCATCTGTCTTTCCGGCACCGACAATTGTATGAAGTTCGTCGATAAACAAAATAATCTGTCCATCGCTTTCCTTCACTTCCTCAAGCACTGCCTTGAGACGTTCCTCAAACTCACCGCGGTACTTCGCACCGGCTACCAAAGCACCCATATCCAGTGCAAATACCTGTTTATTTTTCAGTCCTTCCGGCACATCACCGCGCACGATACGCTGTGCTAATCCCTCAACTACGGCAGTTTTACCAACACCCGGTTCACCAATCAGAACGGGATTATTTTTCGTCTTTCGTGACAAAATACGAATCATGTTACGAATTTCTTCATCTCGTCCAATTACCGGGTCTAATTTCTGATCCTTTGCCTGCTCCACCAAATCCGTTCCATACTTAGACAGACTCTCGTAAACTGCCTCCGGATTATCCGTCGTCACCTTCTGATTGCCACGCACCTGAGAAAGAGCCTGCAAAAATCTTTCCCTGTCAATGTTAAATTCCTTGAATAACTTCTTTATCTCCGGTGATGCTTTGCGAAGCATACTTAAAAACAAATGCTCCACGGAAATGTATTCATCACCCATTGCCTTTGCTTCGTTTTCGGAGTAAATGACAGCTTTATTCAAACTGTCCCCCCAATAAACCTGACCGCCTTCTACTTTAGGTCTCTTGTTAATCAAGCCTTCAACTTGTGCTTTAAAGACATCTGGGTCAATCTCCATTTTCCTTAATAAACTGACTATCAAACTATCTTCTATCGTCAGCATACAATATAGCAAATGTTCTTGAACAATCTCTTGATTTCCAAAATCATATGCTGTCTTCTGAAGATTATCCAAAACTTCTTGTGATTTCTGTGTAAATTTACTAATGTTCATGTCGTTCACTCCCTTCAGTTTCAGTGAAATACAATCTCTTGTATGTTCTATCATATCTATAACACAGTTATAATATAGCACTCGTTGTTAGCACTGTCAAGAGATGAGTGCTAATTTTTTCAAAAATTTTTATTCGCTTCTAAAACAGCAAACGCCACCCCAAACAAAACCCAAAATACCGGTGCCACGCAGATGGATGAGTCATTGGCAAGCCCCGCCACAAAATATCCGCTAACTCCACACAGAAATGCCAAAGAAATTTTCTGACTATGATTCCATTTTCCTTTTTTGAAACATTTACGGATGGTTCTGCCAAAAAGCAGCAGATACAACGCTAAAAATGCAAGCAGCGCAGGCAGTCCATCCTGAACCCAAATCTGCAAGTACATATTATGTGGCTTTGTAACAATCTGTTCATTGAAACCACAATTCACTTTTCCTACATAATCATCATTCGGAAATGCATACGCAAAATTATCCTGACCTACACCAAGAAGTAATGCACGCTTCAACAGCGGAAATGTGCGCGACCAGATATAGCCACGGTTTGACGCAAAATCATAATGTCCTTCCATACCAAAAGATTCCACATAGTGAAGCATATCCGGCTTCCCAACTCCGTTAATGTAACGCAGCCCCACACCAAGCATAGCAAAATCCCACGAATATTTATCATCCACCGTAAGACGCAATACATCAAAATAAGTTTTCTGCTCCTGATACGTAATTTGACGCTTAGTCGCCTCAAACAAAAGTCCCTGATACGCATCCCCTTTTAACTTAACACCACTGAAGGAATCGCCTGTCATTTCAATCTTTTTTCCATTCTCATTCAAAGCCTCAAATTCGTAAACCGTTGCATCGGCATCCCACCGAAGTGTAATCATTTTCCCTGAATGCAATGTAATTTTCACACTCGTGCCATCTGAAATCATAGAAGAAATATGACTGCTGCACGGCTCTCCATTTCCCTTTATGACAGAACGGAAGAATGTCGGATTTTTCCACAAAAACAAAGCTACCAGTCCGACTGCCACAACAAATACGCCACAAAGAATCTTCCTATTTTTATGGATATCCGAAAACAAAAACAACACCGCCACGCATACTGCCGCACCTACACCAACCATCCCGGCAAGCGAACCGGAACCCTTTAGCATAATAAGCTGGCACACAGCGGATGCCGCCGCCACAATTTTATATCTGTTTTTTTCATCCTGTACCGCCTCATAAATGGTAAGCGGAAGCACTAGTGCCACATAGGACCCAACATAATTAGGATTGTAAAGTGTTGCATAAGAAACCCCTTTTCCAAAACTTGCCGTAATTCCATTAAACTTCTTAGGCAGCGTATGCATAAACATGGTAAAAAATGGCGTTGTGACATCATTTGCCAGATAATCCACACCAAAAGCCTGTAACGCCCCTAAAGTAGAAAGAATCAGCGAACCAATTAATAGCGCATGTACAATCACTTGAATTTTATTTTCACTCGATAAAAGAAAATAAGCAAGACAAAAAAGAGCAACATAAGCAGTCACCACAAGTACCCCTTCCATTTGCTCAAATCCACCGAATAACGCATCTATTTTTTCATCCGCAAGCAATGCCGATATTGCGGTAACACCCCAAAATACTGCCAGCAAAATCAAAACAATTTTCTGATTTTTAGTCGTCCACACCGCTTTTGCCCGCACCCGCATCCACTGCGCAGCACAAAACAAAATAATAATCACAGCTCCTAAAAGAATCAGTGCTCCCCGCTTAAAGCCAAGAAAAAAATCAACAAATGAACCGCCGGACGCCCATGTATATTTCCCAATTCCCGATGAATACGAAGTCATCATTGTCAATAAGGGAACAACTGCCACGGCAAGAACCAGTGGCAGCATATAAAAATCAAATGAAGTTTTCTTTGACCGTTCCATCCTTTATACCTCTTCTTCTTTGGTCGAATCCGTAACGCCTGCCACAATCGCAGCTACCGCAGCAACCACAACAATCACTGCTACAATGGCAATCGCCGTAAATACACCAAGTGCTACTAATGCTCCCATACTCTCATCGTCCTTTCTCTCTTTATTTCCAACATCATTTGTAATAAGTATAACACTATCTTTCCCATTTTGCACGAATAAATTTGACAAGCCTATCTCTTGTCTGTTATAATTTCACTTGTTTGCGGATATGGCGGAATTGGCAGACGCGCTAGATTTAGGTTCTAGTGGGGAATCCCGTGCAGGTTCAAGTCCTGTTATCCGCACGAAAGCTAAGAGAAGTGCATAGCGGGGTGTGGGCGGCTGACGCGAGCTTGCTCGCAGGCAGACGCATCACAATCCGCGTATATACGGCGATAGCCGTGGGACAAGCGTTTCGGAGAAACGCTTGTATGCACTTCGATTCCAAGGCTGAAAACATTCTATTTTATGAGTGTTTTTCAGCCTTTTTCTTTCTGAAAAACTGCAAAAATTCCGTTTGTTCTAACCAAAATTCTAACAAATTTTCATTTTTTACGATTCTCGTATAAATCTATCTGATTTCTGCTTTCTGGAAAGGTGGAAATTCAAATGAATCTGCCTTGGCACCACACGTTTCTTTCTCTCCACCTATCTGCCGCATTTGCCATCCGACTTCCTTCAGATTCCACCTCACGATGGACACCCTTGTCTTTGGCTGTATCCTTCCCACTACTAGGGCAGATTAGGGACTTTCACCCATTAGAAACGTGCGCCGCAAGGCGCACAATAAAAAAACTGCCGGCAAGACAATCTTGCCGGCAGAAAATGGTATCATTTTATTTTACTTTGTAATAATCAAAATCAACATATCCACCAGCTTCTTTTGTTGCATAATTTACAAGCCAGCTTCTTGTTCCCATAAATGTTGTCGCAGTATCAAATCCAAGTGAGAATGTTTCGCCTATGCTCTTCCAATTCTCTCCATCTAAACTATAGAAGAATTTTGCTCTATCTGCTCTTGTCTTGCCTGTATTAAAGGCATACTCAATCTTAAGATATACTGGTGCGTTTCCTTCGATCTTTTCTTTAGAAACAGCATTTTCTTTTATCTTATCCTCTTTCTTCGCCTTTGCACCACTATTCGTATCACTATTGCAGCCCTGGAATACGTAACGGTTACCATTTTCATCGCATTTTACACCAACCATTCCATAGTGTGCACTGATTGCAGCAAGACCTGCATAATCACCCGGTTTCATATTTTCTGTCAAAACGCATGTCTCTGATGTAAAGTTAGGCCCTACCGTTCTTTGTGTCAGAGAGTTTCTTGCAAACCAGATATTCCCTGCTACCTTACCGTTTTTAATTCGATAATAACCAGGATTTTCTGTTACTGACCAGTTGGCGTCATCCGGATTATGGTTCCACTGCCATACTTTCTTTAGGCTGTCACCTTTCTTAAAATCCGGATAGGAGAAGTCATCATCACCAACAATGTAACTTTCCTTATCACTCTTATTCAACTGGATAGTAAGTGGATTCTTAACCTTCTGGCTTGTTCCAAGACAATTTACAAAGTTTCCTTTATCATCATAGTAACCCATCATCGGCCAGTCTGGATAATACTTGTTATTCTTTGTATCAACATAATCCCAGTTTACAGCAAGTATAGACGGAACACGACCAAGACCATCATGATCCTGGAAAAGGAATCCATACCAGTCACCATAGATCGTGTCCACAATACCACCCTGTGCGATACCGGTTCCATACTCATATGTAGAGCCTTCAAAGATCAATTGAGCTTCCCAGTCTGACGCCTTACTATCATACAATTTTTTACTTCTATAGCATACTTCTCTGCGGAACCAGTTTCCATAAGAACCAATCATCATAAGGTAATAGTAATCACCAATCTTATAAGCATGAGCACCTTCCCATAAAGACCACTTGAATCCGCCCAATGTCTTATTAAACAGCACTCTTGAACCGCCTTCTTTTACAACTTTTCCAATTCCACCTTCTGCCGATGATTCTTTTAAAGAAATCTTCTGAATGTTATTTCCATCGTAGATAACATACATTCCGTCACCGTCAAAGATCAATGCCGGGTCATGGAAACTTGTCTGTATGTAATATGCTTTCCACGTACCATTCTCGATATCCGGTGTCGTGTAACAATAAAAACCATCATTGTTAACATTGTAGATTACATAGAAAAGTTTTGTTTTTTCATTGTATTTTAAGGATGCTGCCCAGGAACCATTCTTATATGTCTGCTGTCCGTTCTCAAGATTAAATAAATCCCTGTCCGGGAAACGGTTACATGCATAGTTTACAATTTCCCAATGAACAAGATCTGTCGACTTCATAACAGGGACACCAGGAACAAGGTTCATCGTTGTACTTACCATGTAGTAGTTCTGACCAACACGAATTATATCCAGATCCGGCACATCGGATGCAATACCCGGATAGTCCGCTACAGTAAGATTGTTCTTATCTAATTCCGGCATACCAGGCGCCAATGTTGGACGTGGTGCAGGAGATCTCGTTACGATCGGTGTTGGTGCTGCCGGCTCCGTTGCGGCTGGCGTTGCTGATGCTGTCGGCTCAACCGGTGCTGTTGCAGACGGTGTCGCTGTAGGTGTTGCCTTGTTTACCGTTCCCGGTGTTGGCGTTGCTACATTCTTCTTTTTCATGCCAGTTACCGTAACTTTAACCTTTCCCAATGTTCTTTTCTTCTTTTTACCTTTTTTCTTTTTACCTTTTTTCAAAACTTCTTTTACTGTTATAGTCGCTTTTCCGGCTTTTATTCCGGTAACCTTCCCTTTTGATGTTACTTTTGCCACTTGTTTGTTACTGCTGGTAAAAGAATAAGAATGTTTCTTAGTTTTATTCTTGATTAATATACTCTTTTTCTTTCCAACCTTAACAGAAATCTTCTTGGTCTTAAGAGAAGCCTTAGCCTTTGCTTCTACATCACTTCCGGCGCTGGATAGTGCTGTGATACAAAGAGCCGAAACCATAAGGCCTGCGATTACTTTTCTACTTGCTATTTGCATAATTACCTCCTTCTAAATTGATTAAAATAATATTTTAATTATAGCCCTATCTGTAAGATTATTCTATGATATATTTGGTACTTAAATTGAATTTTCTAGCATCTGTTTTCCTTTATAACAAAAAAATCCACAGGTAACATTCCTGTGGTTGAAGAACTTCCGTCCTTCGCCTTTTCTTCTTCTGTTACCTCTTTTCAGTACCTTGTTGACTCCTTTTCAACAAGCAAAGCGTTATGCTGCAGAGTTGCCATATTCATCAAGACCGAGATGGATTGTTCACTTCATCGATGGAACTTTCTCGACCATTCTAAAATCTTATCTTCGAACAATTCCCTTTTCTAACGCTTTTTGAATATCCTGATCGGAAATTACAGAATACACTTTCATACCATATTTTTCTTCTAACAGATGTCTTCCAATTCCACCAGGCATATCATCGCGAGCGAATACTGTTACTAACGCCACAACATTAATATCTACGCATTTTTTTGTTTCCTCAATCCACCTATCTACACTTTGTCCTGTAGACACACCATCGTCCACAATAACTACACGCTCCCCCGCTTGCAATGTGTGACCACATATCATTCGCCCTCTGCTATCAGGATTCTGTCTTGCATGACAATAATTTATGGTTTTTCCATATTTGTTATACAAAACACTTGCCGCCATTGCCGAAAAAGAAATCCCATGATATGCCATTCCAGTTAATACGTCAAATTCAAGATAATTTTCGCATATGCAATCTGCCAATACTTCTCCGATTTTACTTATCTGAGCATTGGTAGAGAAATTTTCTGTATTGATAAAATATCCACCGCTCTCTTGAAATATCAGGATTTGATTATCTGCCATAAATCGCACAAATTTCTCTTTGTTTGTCAATGCATCCAACTTATACCCAAACAACTCATCTATTGTTACGCCAAAATATTGTGCCAACAATGGAATCAGAGAAATATCCGGTTGTGCTACTTCATTTTCATACTTTGAAACTGCTTGGTATGAAACTCCCAATTTCCGTGCCACCTCTTCCTGTGTTACGCCTTTTGCTTTTCGCAATGTTTTGATTGTATTTCCAATTGAAATCATAGTTTGTTCCTCCTTAATTTGAATGGATTAAAGAGCTCTTTATGATTTCATTATAAAAAAAGTGAAAGATGAAAACAATAACCTAATTTTCTTGATTTTCTCAACTAGAAGTTGAATTCTTGCTGTTTTTGTTACCATAATAAGCATCACCTTTCAACAGTTTCAATCAGACACCCCCAGTTCTGATTCAAGTTCATCAGCAGATATTGTACCGTTATCACGAATAGAAATTTCTGCTTCATTCAGTTTAGTCATTGATTGATATAAAAGCTTTTATTTGTCAAGTTTCTCTATTTTCTCCAGCCCACTAAAAACATTTCTTAACTCAGTTATTTTTTTCATGGCTTCATCCAGTGGAAGTTCTCTTCCAGCCTCCATGTCCGCAATACCATAATTTAATTCACTTTTCAGCTTATTGTCTTTATCAAAATTGTCTTGCAGCCGTTTACTTGTTTGATTTTTCATACAGCACACCACTTTCTAAAATTATCCATTGTCACACATAACAATTCTCTTTTATGTGAAATTATATGTTCTATCAAAAAAACGTTCTCTTCCCCACCAATCAGGAATTAATTCTTTAAGCCGAACGATTCTTCTCTTTTCAAAATCCACAAGTATTTCAATGTCACCACTATCTTTATCTAATTGCATCATATACTCTCTACACGCACCACACGGAGCGCCAACACTTCCATCCTCAACAACCGCAACCATTTTATCGATTTGATGCTCACCATTTGTTATCATATTAGCAATCGCATTTCTTTCAGCACACATTCCCAGTGTACTTGCCGTATCAATACAAACTCCAACATAAATACTACCTTTCTTAGTCAAAAGTGCAGCTGCAACACCCCCTGCCTCTATAAACGGAGAAATCACTCTCTCTTTTTGCACTTTTCTTGCTTCACAGTATAATTTTTTCCAAATATCCTCATACATAATAACACCATCCTAAAATTATTCCATTTCTACTACTACACCATAATGATCACTTGCTGCCAATGCTATATCTTCATAAATTGCTGTGCCAAATACGTTGCACCCGCTCAAAACGGGAAATTGCTGCGGATATGTATTTTGCAATAAAATTCTGTCAAATCTTGAATTTGTCTCTACCGTATTTCCTTTAAATCTAGGATTTTTCCGAAAATCAAGAGTATTCTCAGCTTTTTTACCAGTAATTTCCGCATATGCAGATGCCAAATCAAACCAACACGGTAAGGCTTCACAATTATTCAATGTGCATTCTCCTAATAAAAACCGCTGTACATCCGAGAAATCACTACAATTAAAGTCACCCGCCATATAAACATAATCGTATGTTTTTTTATCCACTGCATTGACAATTTTTATAATTTGATGCTCTCTGATTAATACACTATCCCACGGAAGATGAACATTCACAACCGCTATTTTTTGAGAATTATAAAAAAATGAACAATAAATTGCATTTGCTTCGCCTATCCATGTCTCACAATCTAAAAAGGGCATTTTCGCCATTATACATAACCCTTCCTCATTATCTGGATAATTATCAAAATACCAATAGGGATAATCCGCATTTGCTACAATACTTTCAGCCAATTTTCTACTTGATACCTCCTGAAGACATAGCACATCAGCATATATTAATTTTATTTCATTTACTATATATTTAATTCTATATGGCATTCCACTTTCTGAATTCCATATATTATATGTAGCAATTTTCAAATTCAAGCTCTCCTTTCTTTTCCACACCTTAGTTCTCTCTGCCTCCGTGTCCGTCTACGCCAACAACGAAACAAAAAACCAGTTATCAAAAAGCCCCCACTGCATTTTTTAGTATACGCCCCCTCATCAAAATCGCTTTCCATTTTTTTATCTCAGCCAAAACTCCTCCCCTAATACATTACTCTTTACCAATTTCGTATTTGCGTTATTTAATTACGCTATTTTTCACTGCTTTATTTTTTAATACCAAGTATAATATTATTTATGAATTTACCTAAGAAAGGGGTTTGACAATGAATGTATTAGACCGTATCGTGGAATTACGGCTGGAGCGTGGCTGGACCGAGTATCAACTATCCCAGCAGTCCGGCATCACCCAATCAACGATTTCAGCCTGGTATCGAAAAAACACATTGCCGTCCATTCCCTCTTTGCAAAAAATATGTAACGCATTTAATATTTCGATGTCTGAATTTTTTATGGAGGAAGACACCACTTCTGTTCATTTGAATGAAACGAGGTTTCGCTTACTCCGCTATGCAGAGCGCTTAAATGGTACACAGTTAAGTTCTATGCTTAAATTTCTGGAATCCCTTTGACTTATATCATAAAAAAGAAAGAGAGGTACTTTTATGCCATTTATTGATTCAAAAATTACCGTATCGCTCACCCCGGAAAAAGAGGAAGCTATCAAAACAAAACTTGGTGAGGCTATCCAAATTTTAAACAAATCGGAAACGTATCTGATGGTTGGATTTGAAGATAATTACGATTTGTACATGGGCGGTTCGAAATTGGACAAGGGAGCATATGTTTCTGTCAGTCTGTTTGGTCAGGCATCTCCGTCTGCCTATTCAGAAATGACAAAAGTTATTTGCGACATTTTAAGTGAAGAGCTTTCCATCCCGGGAAATCAGGTTTATGTCACTTACCACGGTGTGAACGACTGGGGCTGGAACGGCAGCAATTTTTAAATGTATCACCAATCAAAAAAGCAGAGAATTCCATTTTGTGAACTCTCTGCTTTTTCATTTAACCGTATTTATTGGCAAGTAATTTGATGTACTTTTTCTTTCTCGTACGAGGAATTTTAATTTTCGCCGCCGGATAAATTCCAATAAACGCTTTTTTGCCAATGGCTTTCAGTTTTTTGTTCTAATATCTATGTACCTCAACTGCTTTGTACCGTAGAACGCCATTTTCCCGATTGACTTTATGTTCGTGCCAATTAGAGCACGGCGAATTTTTCTGTTTTTATAAAAAGCACGGTCAGCAATTGCTACGACATCAAAACGGATTCCTTTGTAAACAACCTTCTTTGGAATTACCAGTTTCTTTACCGTACCTTTCACCCCTTTGACGGTTACGCTTCCTTTTCTGCCATTTACTTTTATGACCCGGTAGCGGATTTTCTTCACAACAAACACCTTGCCTGCTTTCTCCACCGAGGCTTGTTTCGGTACCGCCGTCACGGTAGGAATTTTTGTCTGTTCCGGCGTTTTTTCCGGTTTTTCTGTAATAACCCGAATCGGCACCTGCGTTGGTGTTATCGTCGGTGTCGCCGTTGGCTTGCGTGTTGGCGTTGGCTTACGTGTTGGCGTTGCCGTTGGTTTTTGCGTTGGGGTTGCCGTTGGTTTCGGCGTCGGGGTTGCCGTTGGTTTCGACGTCGGTGTCGCTGTTGGCTTCGGCGATGGCGTTGCCGTTGGGGTTGCCGTTGGTTTTTGCGTCGGGGTCGCTGTTGGCGTCGCCGTTGCCGCTGGCTCATCGATTTCCATCACCAAGTTCAGATTTTCGATAAGTGGATTATCAAAGTCCCACTGGATATCTGTTTTTTCCCATTTGCCACCAACATATTGACATACAAACCACTTCACATATATTCCAATATCTTTATAAGGCTGTAAATTTTCTGCGTTCTCTTGATAATTGCACAAATAATCTTTTAAGGCATACACTTTACCATTCCTTGTTGATGTATAATAATATGTCACCTGAAGCACCTTATTTGTAGCATCCAAAAAAGAAGGATACTCATCCACGCCCAGTCTCATTCCGTATGTCATCTGTATTTCACAACACATTTGACCGCTTGAAAAATAACTTTTATCCTTAGCATAAAATGGTTTATCCATATACTGGTATTCGTTATCATACTCATCACATCCAATATCATAAACACCTTCATTTCTTGGATCATTTTTTACAACGTAAATCCATAGTCGTTTTCCATTATCTGCTTTTTTACACTTACCAATAGCCAGCCCTACAGCCTTTTCGCCAATCACCTTACAAGCAGCATAAGAATAATCCACCTTAGGACAATAATTTTCCCCCATAAAAACACCTTCTCCAATCAGCCCTTTATGCTGTTTTTAACTTCCTTTCAAGCGGGCGCAAGTCGTTTTACAATTGTAATAAAATATATTGACTTTTTCTTCATTGCGTGCTAGTATATTTACAAACAAGGGTGGGAGCAAAACCGTTCTCCTTGTTATTTCTATTTGGCAAAAGGAGGCTTGCTATTGGGAAGTAAAGATTTAGCAGAAAAGAATTATCACGAGAACCCGGTGAACTGATTACCAAGTCCTCTTCTGACAACAAACTGAAACAACTGCAGATGGATGTACCGATGAAGTGTAACAAAAAATATAACACCCGCTTCTTTGTCTGTTTGGAAAACCAGAGCGATATCAATAACATTATGCCCGTCCGCGACATGGGGTATCAACATGCAAAATATATGGAACAGGTTAGGACAATCAAAGAGACAAATCGACAGCAACAGATGTATCCGTCCCCCATTACCAAGGGGATCCATGATACTCAAAAGCTGGATCCGGTTATTACGCTTGTTTTGAATTACAGTCAGAAAGAGTGGAAAAAGCCTAAGCAGTTACAGGATGTGCTTAATATCCCCGACGATATGCGTGAGGAATTTGAGCAGTGGATTTCACCTCATTCAATTGACATTATCAACTTAGCCAATCAATCCGAGTCCACGATGCAGATGTATCACTCCGACTTTAAATACATCGTCCGGTATCTATCATGCAAAAATGACAAAGAAAAATTAGAATCTTTTTTCCGCACAACGGATTTTAAACTTGACCATCCAGAAGCCTTTTTAGACTGGCTGGCCGCTGTCGCAAATGACGACCGTTACATAAAGGCAAAACAGTTAATCGATAAACAAAACGAAAAAGGAGGACATATCAATATGTGTGTACTTTTAGATATGTATGAAGAACGTGGCGAAGCTCGCGGCATCCATGAAATTAACACCTTAAATCTCCGTTTACTAGACGACAACCGTTTGGAAGACATGCAGCGTGCCATGGTAGATACTGACTATCAAAAAGAACTTATGAAAGAATATGGCATTGGAAAATAAGCAATAAAATAGGATGCCCGAGCAAAAAGCTTGCCCCTGACATCCTTATATAACACAAGATATTTCATTTATGTATCTTACTTTCCAAGCAGTTCTTCTACAAACTGGTTGTAATCCTGCATCGTGGTACAGTTTGGCGCATAATCGCTGAGCAGTCGTTTTTTCAACTGTGCTTCTTTTGTTTTGACGCACTCGCGAATTGCCGTTGGGAACAATTTAGTGCCAAGCTGTGTGGCAACTTCCTCGATTTCCTGACGCACATCTTTTTCCAAATTGGAGCGGCCGGCGTACTTCACAAGCAAAAGACCGGCGATCTGCAAATTGCGGTTCTGACGCTTTTGAACGGCATGAATTGTATCGCTGAGTTTTGTTAGTCCCTGCAGTGCAAAGGCATCCGCCGTGACCGGGATAATTACTTCGTCCGCAGCAATCAGACAGTTATACAATACAATATCAAGAGATGGTGCTGTGTCAATTACGATGTAATCATAGCCGTCTAACATTTCAAGCGCATCCTGCAAACGGTACATTCCTTCCACATTTCCATCTAAAAGTTTTCCCGCCTTGGCAAGCAATGGGTCCGAAGCTACAATATCTCCGTTCTCCATGTGTTGCACAGCCTCATCAAGCGGCACCGGGTCCTCATCAACCATGACATCATAAAGAGTTGCCGTATCCTCAATTGCTGCCTGATAGGTACTTGTGCTGTTCCCCTGCGGGTCCGCATCAGTTTTTCCTTTTTGATTCAAAATCCCTGCTAATGTTGTAGCGGTTGTCGTCTTACCAATACCGCCCTTTTGGTTTGCAATTACATAAACCGTTGCCATAATTTTCTTCCTTTCCGACATTCTTGTCCCACATCCTTTTAGAATGCAATCTGGCCTTCAATTTTCTGATTCACCACATAATAAACTGCTTGTTCTTCCGGTTTCACGTAAATATCAAGCTGTTCAATTTCCTCTTCTGCAACTCCTTTTGTTAAAACATCATCGTGAATCAATTCCAACAAATGCTTTGTCGAACGTTCACGTCCTTCGTACTGAATCACCATATTTTTCTTTGCACTGGCGAAACCGCCAATTTGTTTATTTGCTCTTTCCACACTGCATCTTCGAGCCATACAATCACCTCCGTATTTTACTGTTCTTCCTCTTTCGCTTTACTGCGTTTTATCATATGATTTACGGCAAACCCAAGTCCCATAAGGATCCAGAACAAAGGTGCCACACATACACTTGAATCATTTGCAAGACCAACTACCATGTAACCACTGGCACCACAAAAAATTGCCATTGCTGTTTTGTGAAGCCATGTCTTTTTCTCTGCATTCATGCAATTTCCCCATGTTGCAATAACAAGCATCACATACAAAGCAATCAATGCCAGACAGGCAAGCATACCGTCCTGCGTCCAAATCTGAAGATACATATTATGCGGTTTCGTAATAAGCTGCGCATTAAACTCAGAATTCACTTTTCCCACATAATCATTATTCGGAAATTCATATACAAAATTATCCGCACCAACACCAATCAAGGCCGTTGATTTAAGCATTGGAAATGTACGTGACCAAATATAACCACGGCGGGTCGCAAAATCGTAATTATTTTCAAAACCAATCGAATCCACTTTTCTCAGTTTGTCCAATCGTCCCTGCGGATTATAATACAAAAGTTTATTATCTTTTTTCACCAAATCCCACGTTTTTCCATCTGCACCAATTTCAAGACACGGAATCGTTGTTTTATCGACCTCGACAGCAGATGCCGAGAATTTAATCTTTTCATATCCTTTTTCTGCAATCGTCACAACATTATTATTTGTCGCAGTCTCCAGTGTTTTTCCCTTTTTATCCTTCAAAGAAAAGGAACCGATACTGTCAGTCGAAGTAAACCCTCCCACAACCGTCTTTCCGCTGCCGGTCACAATTTCAAACGAATTTTTCTTTGTCTGAATGGACGAAATAGTATTCGTCGTTTTTTCTCCCTCGCTGCCCGTAAACCGGTTTAAAATACCGGGTTTTGCAACGAGCACGCAGACCACCGCAGCGATACACACAACAACCGCCCCAACCGAAACAAGTAAATGCTTTTTCACATAAGGAAGCAGAAAAATGAGTGCTGCAACAACAGCTCCGGCAACACCAATCAGTCCGGTCAATGACTGTGAGCCATACAGCATAATCAACTGGCAAGCAGTAGATATCAGAGCCAGTACACGAAATGTCATTTTCTTTGCCGTAAAAAGCAAAAGAATCGTAATCGGTAAAACAACCGCCACATAAGAACCAACATAGTTCGGATTGTGAAGTGTAGAATATGCCATACCCTTACCAAATGTCAATTTTATATTAAAACCACTTCTGCCAGCCAGTTCAGTCGTAACCAAAGGCCTTGCCCAGGCACTCTGAATCCAATCCAGACCAAACGTTTGGAATGCACCGAGAATACCAACAACACAAGAGCCGGCAGTCAGTCCGTTAAGAAGCCATTCCACTACCTCTTCTTTCTTCACGTAACCATACACAAACAAAAAACAGATTACATAAATAAGAAGGACAAATACGCCCTCAAACTGCTCATAACCGCCTAAGAATGCATCCTCTGCATGCTCCGCTCCCATCGCCGAAAACAGCGAAAATAAGGCAAACACCGATGCCGGAATCAACGGAATCCACACATTTTTATCAAACAATCTGCCATTTTCACCAGTACAAAGCCAATATGCCAAAATAACCGTAACAATGGCACCCAGTATCATCAAAAAATGCGATTTATAATACAAAAAGAAATCTGTCACCTGACCATTTGCCGATGACCATAATTGTTTACTCAATCCATTATCATAAATATGTGCATTGGTAATCAATGGAAGCACTGCCAGTATAAGCAAAATTGGCACAAAAAACTTTTTCCCATATTCTTTTTGCTGCTTTTGTTGTTTCATTTGCAATCTCCTTTATTCCTCAATAAACCTCTTGATTTTTTTCATCTTTTCTTTTGTCATGCGGTAACCATGCCAATAAGCCATTTCCAGTTTCCGCACATCACTTTCAAAGCTGTTCAGCAAATGGTTCGGCCGTAGAATCATCACTTTTCCTTCCTTCGCTAACGCCTCACACTCTTTCACCATAGCATTGTAGCGGTCCGGTCTCTCCATAATCACTCGTTTAATCTCCGGATATTTATGTCCTAGCATTCTGGCACCCATTTTATCATATTTGCCATAACGTTTCACAAAACCGCGTGGCTGCGTAAGCACAACAATTAATTTGTCACAACCGTCATCTAACGCTTTTTTAAACGGAATCGGGTCAACCAGCCCGCCATCGTAATACTTCCGTCCGTCCAAATCAATCGCCGGGAAAAACATTGGCAATGCGCAGGTTGCACGAAGCATTGTAAATTTCTCATCCATATCCATTGCGTTTTTATACTCAATCTGTCCGGTTTTTGCATTTGTCACACCAACCAGACAAGTTCCCTCATATGAACGAAAGGTGTCCCAATCAAATGGAATTAAGTGGTCCGGAATTTCTCCAAAAACAAAATCCAGTCCGAAAATACTTTTATTTTTTTTCCAGTTGCTCCGGCTCATATATCGCTTATCATTGCGGTATTTCTGCATAATTTCCAAATTTCTCTGTGGTTGTTTAGAAATATACGAGACGCCATCCGCAATTCCAGCGGAAACACCAATACAGTAAGGCAGTAATATATTCTCCGACAACAGTGCATCCATCACACCGCAGCTAAAAATCGGTCGAAATGTCCCACCTTCAAAAACAATCCCTGTCATATGCATGCTCCTTTCACGCCATTTACTCTATTTTATCACAGATAAAGAGACGCCGCAACCAAAGAGCGGCATGTCTGCGTATAAAATAAAAATAGCAAAAGAAGTTCCATTCGTTTATATCGAACAAACTTCTTTTGCCATCTTTAGACTATTTTATTATAACAGCCCTGCTTTTCAACAATCCATTTTCAAATCTTACTCAGCGTTATTGTATTTCACACCTGTCATAAGCTTTTTGCCTTTAATAGCAAACAATTCAGAAACGCCAACTACCTGATATCCTTTGTCTTTGCACTGCTCTAGAATTTCCGGAACTGCCTGTGCTGTTTTTTCATGAACGGAATGCATGTTAATGATACCGCCATCTTTTAAGTTATTGATTACATTGTTTACCAAATCATCCTTCGTTGTCGAATTCTGATAATCCTGACTCCAAATCGATACATCGATAAACGGTTTCTCGATTACTGCATACATCGCCTGACTATAAGCAACGTTTGGCGCACGGAACAAGAAGTGTTTGTATCCGGTGATTTCCGAAAGAAGCTCATCTGTCTTAGCAATTTTCTCTTTAATCACTTCTGGTCCTACGCTATTCAACCCATTGGAATCATAAGAATGGTTTGCTACCTCAAATCCAGCCTCAAATCCAGCCTCTTTCGCTGCAAGAACTTCATTTCTGGAATCCTCATCATGCTCAATATGAGCACCGATGTAGAAGAATGTTGCATGAGCGCCTGCTGCAGTTAAAGCTTTCTGAATCTTCATACCATTATCAACAAATCCTGTATAACCTCCCGGGCCATCATCAAATGACAAAGCAACAACCGGTTTTTCAGGGTCAATGTTTTTGTCAATCCAATTCTGATCAAGACCATCGTATTTGAACTCAGAAGATTCAAATTCCGGTGCTACTGTTGGTTTTGGTGTTGGTTTGCTTGCTCCTGCTGCCGGATAAGTAGCTCCTGCTCTGGCAACAAATACAATGCTTGTAATCTTAACGGATTTCAACGTTTCCGGCCAACCATAGCTGGCATTTTTGTCCATTGGCTGAATATTTAATCCAACAGCGGGACCGGTTAATTTTTCATCAAACGGTACCGATACAGATGTGGCTCCTGCTGCCATATTATAGGTATATGCTACGCCATCCTCAAAGCCTGTCAGCTGCTCTGTTGTACCGGCTACGGCAATTTTGCCACCTGTCAATTTGGAAGTGTCTTCACCTTCAAAAGTAAGTTCATAACCAATTTTTACTTCCTTAAAATAAGCCAAATCAAAGCGTGCATCCAACTGGCTGCTAAAATTAATCGTTGCCGGTGAAGAACTGAATTCGGTATCGCCAACTTTTGTCATATCAATTGTAATGTCTTTTACTGCCTCGCCCTGTTCCGGAGTAGCGGTTGGTGTCGGTACTACAGCTGTTGGTGTTGCTGTCGGTGCCGTACTTGGTTTATTCGTGTTTGGTGCAGTGGTAACTGCCGGTGCTTTTGTAACTGCCGGCTTCTTTGCCTTAACAGTAACTTTGCAGGTCAGTTTTTTCTTTCCAACCTTTGCTAATACGACTGCCTTTCCGGCTTTCTTTCCTTTTACTACGACACTTGTTTTCTTTTTCTTCGAAAGACTAACAACCTTTTTACCTGACTTAATGGACCAAACTGCTTTCTTTCCATTCTTCAGTTTAATCGTCTTTGTCTGTCCAACCGAAATGCTTACCTTCTTTGTGTTAAGTTTCGGTGCCTTTTTCTTTGCTGCTGCCGGTGAAGATGGCATTGACACGCCAAGAAGCAATGCTGCCGTCATCACATAACTCATTGTTTTACAAAACTGTTTTTTCAACCTTGTGTCCTCCAATCATTTTTTGTTTTTGAAACCGCCCCGTAAACAAACCCTGTTTCGTATACGATCCCTCTCTTTGAGATTATTGTAACACCAAGGTATAACTTTGTAAATATATTCCATGCGATATTATAACGTTTTACTTATAGCAATTTTTAATAAAAGTATAAGGTTACGCTTATACTTTTTATTCATCTTCATACATTCGGAATAATGTTTTTAAGATATTCTGGTACTCTTTCTGCTTTTCTTCGTCCTCCAACTGCTTTAATTCCTGAATCGGCTCACGAATCAAGCGCTGCAAAGAAGCATGAAGCACCTTTTTCAATAATTTCTGCTCTCTGTGATTCAGAGAAATTTTTCGATTTAAATATTCATAACTGTCCGTCTCAATCTGTAAACACCGTTTCTGCAATGTCTCAATCGTACCATCCACACGGCTCAATAAAAGCCATTCCATCGTCTCCTGCACCTTTTCTTCAATAACCTGTTCACAGTCTGCCGCCAGTTTTTCCCGCTCATTCTGATTTTTTTCGGTAATTTTCTGCAGCGTATCCATATCAATCAACTGCACCCCCGGAACTTCTTGTAACCGGCTGTCAATATCCCTCGGTGATGCCAAATCCAAAAACTGCATTTGTCTGACACCCGTCTCTTTCCATTTATCGTACAAAACAACCAGATGCGGCGATGACGTTGCTGATACAACCGTTTCACACTGCTTCATCACATCATAACGCTCATGATAGTCCACAACTGTCAAATTTTCATGTACCGCTAACACTTCTTTTGCGTGCGCAAACGTCCGGCTGCACAGATAAATCTTTTTTGCTCCGTATTCAAACAAATATGTCAACGCAAGTGCCGCCGTTTTCCCGCTTCCAATCACAAGAATATTTTTCCCGCTAACACCACCGGCACGGTGCAGTTCTTTCACGCCAATATAACTGACTGACAGCGGCTTTTCGCTGATGCGGTAATTCGTCTTAATCCACTTGGCACACGTCACTGCATCCCTTACAATGCGCTCCAATTCTTTGCCGCTGTGCCCCATGGTCCTGGCAAAATCCATTGCCTCAACAACCTGCCCTAAAATCTGGTCTTCACCTACGACTAACGATTCCAAGCCTGCCGCCACGCGGAACAAATAAGAAACCGCCTCACTGCCCTCTTTTTTCTTACAGCAATCCCCAAACGAAACATTCGGGAAAATGTCCTGGTAGCAGGACTGCACCTGCTCCCCCGTCACCGCATCCGAATGAGAAAAATAGAAAATCTCGCTGCGGTTGCAGGTCGAGACAATCACACACTGTTTTAAGCCAATGACAGAAAGCCGCTCCCATAATTCAATTTTTTTTGAGTCGGGTAACGCCACCTGCCCGCGCAGGGCAAGTGGTGCTTCTTTATAGCAAATTCCAACATAGCCAAAAATCATGGTTACTGCTCCTTTTGTTCTTCCTTAAGCCACCGAGCTACATCAAGCGCATGATAAGTAATAATCATTTTTGCACCGGCACGCTTAAATCCAATCATGTGCTCCATCACAATTCGTTTTTCATCAATCCAGCCTTTTTGCGCAGCTGCCTTCACCATCGCATATTCTCCGCTGACATTATACGCCACAATCGGAACATTATAATGAATGGAAATATCTTTTAGCACATCCAGATATGCCATCGCCGGCTTTGCAATAATTAAATCCGCACCTTCTTTGATGTCCTGCTCTACTTCACGCAGAGCTTCTTCTCCGTTTGCCGGGTCCATCTGATAACTTTTACGGTCACCAAATCCCGGTGCCGAATGTGCGGCATCACGGAATGGGCCATAATATGCCGACGCAAATTTTGCGCTGTAGGACATAATCGGCGTATTATATAGGCCTTCTTCATCAAGAGCCTTGCGGATTGCCTCAACACGTTTATCCATCATATCACTTGGTGCAATGATATCTGCTCCTGCCTTTGCATACACAACAGATGCCTTTGACAAAAGCGGAAGCGTCTCATCATTTAAAACTTCCCCATCGCAAATCAGACCGCAGTGTCCATGTGATGTGTATTCACATAGGCAGACATCCGCAACAACAACAAGTTCTTTGTAATTTTTCTTAATATAGCGAATCGCCTGTGGCACGATTCCGTCTTCGGCATACGCACCACTTCCCTGCTCATCTTTGTGTGCCGGAATACCAAACAACAAAACAGCCGGAATCCCTGCCTCACGCACTCGGTCAAGTTCTTCATGAAGTCTGTCAATCGAATACTGGCAGATGCCCGGCATCGACTCTACCGGTTCACAAATATTTTCTCCTTCTATTACAAAAATCGGATAAATCAATTCGTCCACCCGGACATGATTTTCCCGCACCATATCTCTCACTCGTTCGTTCATCCGCAGTCTTCTCGTTCGTTCCATTTTAATGCACCTTCCTTTTCGTATCCAATTACCTGTTTAATAAGATAGCATAAACCAGCGAAACATCTTTTTGTTTCGTTTATAAATCTTTTTATACTGAGAGTGTGGCAAAGGGCATGGCACTGTCCCTGTTTCTACCGTAACACTCACAATTTTCTTCTCGTACACAAGCCAGTCCGCAAAGCCTCCATGTTCTTCTGTACTCGAACTCTTTGGCATCATTCGGTAATGATTTCTCTTTTTTATCTCACTTGCTAACCTGTACTGCTTTTCATGCAGCGGTGAAGATACATCAAAATCCCAGTATAAAATACTGCCGGTCGAATGGAGATTCAACACTGTCTTTGGCGATATCCGCTTAACAAACGAAATTAATGCCTTCGTTTCCTTTTCGCTCGCTGCCTTTTTTCCTCTATATGTTGTGGCATCCGGTTTCCTTTTCTTGCCCTTCTTTTTATCCTTTTTCTTGTCCGCTGAAAAACCGGCAGGGAAATTATTGTTAATATTAACCCCTCTGGCATTATTTTTCCACGTATTGAAATGCCCTATCTTCTGTATTTTCTTGCGAAGTTTTGCATTGCGGATTCCACTTGCCCCATACTGCGAAATTGTCACACCGTCCGGGTTATCCATCGGCAGAATATAAAGGCAGGTCGAACGGAATCTTGCGCGGTGCTCACCATATTCCCGAAGAATTTCCTCGGTCTGTCGCATAATGACCTGTGTATTTTTCCACTCTCTGGCATGAATTGCCGCATCAATCACAAGTTTCTTTGCCGCAGAAGGATTTCCCACACGCAGGCACCAGATTTCCCTGTTGTCATATGTCCTGCCAAGGCTCGACAGCCTGGTTTTTCCGGGGTATTTGCGAGCAATCTTACGCAAATCTCTTGTCATCTCTGCATAGTCGTATTTCTTATCCTTTTCACTGACAATCCACGGTTCTTCTTTTACAACAATTTTAATCCTGCACTGGTTTTTATCCGAATCTTTCACCTTTACGAAAAGGTAAGTCGTACCCTTCTTTTTCGCCGTAATACGCCCGTTTTTATTGATACTTGCAATCTTTTTATTCTTTATTTCAAAAGACAATTTCTTTTTGGCATAGTTAAAAGAAACTGTCGCTTTTTTCTTTTCCCATAACTTTATTTTGCTGCCGCTTTTGCTCTTAATTTTTTCATTAAAATAAATGTAAATATAGCAGCTTTCGCCTGTCACTTTGGACGTTGCCTTTAAGAGCGTGTAAATTTTTTTGTTTTTTGTCTTATATTTTACCACACCGGAGGAAGAAACGGTAACTAACTTCTTTTTTACTTCTTTTTTCGAAGCACCTCCGTAAACCTCAAAAGTAGATGCCTGTGACATAACAAGTTTTACCGAATCGGTCGTATACGAGTAAAGGTGATATACTTTTTTCCCTTTAACCCTTCGGTAATGAATCCCTTTCGTGCCACCTTTATAATATTTGGCGTGAGGCGATACCAGTTCATATTTTTTCACCGGCTTTGGAGTTTCGGCTGGCTGTGGCGTAACTGTTGGCTCCGGCTCCTCTGTGGGCTCCGCGGTCGGTTCTTCTGTCGGTTCAGGCGTTGGCTCTTCACTCCACTCCGTCTGATTGTTCTTCTGTCTTGCCTGCAAATGGGCAGGACTCCCGCTCATGAGGTCACACAAAATTAAGGTTACGGCAAGCAATGCCGCTATTTTTTGCTTATGCGTCTGACTCATTTCCCTCATTTCCTTTCCATTAATCGTGATGTTTCACTTTTACTGCAAGATAAAAGGTACCTCACAATGAGATACCTTTTTGTACTTATTTGTTATAACAGATAAAGCTTAAGCTAATTTGCTTTTTGCTACTTCTACCAAAGAAGCGAAACCTTCCGGATCACTGATTGCCATCTCAGAAAGCATTTTACGGTTTACGTTTACCTCAGCAAGTTTCAAACCATACATAAATTTGCTGTAGGAAAGACCATTCATTCTAGCTGCTGCGTTAATACGAGCAATCCAAAGCTGTCTGAACTGTCTCTTTTTCTGTTTTCTACCTGTATAGGACTCTTCCAACGCACGCATAACAGACTGTTTTGCAACACGATACTGTTTACTTCTTGCGCCTCTGTAACCCTTTGCCAGTTTCAATACTCTTTTATGTTTTTTCTTTGCGTTCATTCCGCCTTTAATTCTAGCCATTTGTCAGTTCCCTCCTTCGCCATTAGCTGTATGGCATAATCTTTTTCATTGTTTTTACATTAGTTTCATCTACAAGAGCAGACTTTCTGAGATTTCTTTTTCTCTTTGTTGTCTTCTTAGTCAAAATATGACTCTTGTATGCTTTGTTTCTTTTCAATTTACCGGTACCGGTAACTTTAAAGCGCTTTGCAGCAGCTCTTTTTGTTTTCATTTTCTGATTTGCCATGATATTATTCCTCCGTTATTATTTTGTGGCTGATAAAAACATTACCATACTTCTTCCTTCCATCTTCGCAGGTTTGTCGACGGAAGCAACGTCCTTTAATTCTTCAAAAAACGCATTCAGGATTTCCCTTCCTACATCTTTATGAGCCATTTCTCTACCACGGAATCGGAGTGAGACTTTTACTTTAGCTCCCTTTTGCAGGAATTTCTTTGCCTGGTTTACTTTCGTGTTCAAATCATTGGTATCAATGTTTGGCGAAAGTCTGATTTCTTTTGTCTCGATGGTTTTCTGTTTCTTCTTTGCTTCTTTTGCTTTACGAGCCTGCTCATAGCGGTACTTGCCGTAGTCAATAATTTTGCATACCGGCGGTTTTGCAGTCGGTGCAATCTTTACCAAATCAAGTCCTGCATCTTTTGCTTTGAAATATGCTTCTTTTGCCGACATAATGCCAAGCTGTTCTCCATTTGGTCCAATTACACGAACTTCTCTGTCGCGAATCTGCTCGTTAATCATTAAATCGCTTATTGTTCTTACCTCCTAAATGAAAAAAAGATAGCTGTTTCTAAAAGCCAGCTATCCACGTAAAACATTTCCTATCATTATAATAGATGTGAACCAATACCGTGTGATAACAAATGTTATACGGCAAGGTGAGAGTGGATAACTCTGCTTTTTACACCTTTGGTAGTGTACCATAGAAAGGTGGTGTGTGTCAAGGGATTGCTGGTAACTTTTTTTCAGTTTAATTTTGTTGTAAGGTTTTATTAGAACAAATAAAAACAAATTTTCGCCATTCAGGACCGCTCCCGCTAAAAAACACACGTAACGGTGCCTGAGGTCAAAATACGACCTCTATGCACCGACGGTGTTTTAGTCCCTCATGACGAAATTTTGTTTCCATTTGTTCTAGTAAAGTCTCAAGAAATTTAAATCAAAAAATCAGCAGCAATCACTTGACCACACACACTTACATACAAAGTATCAGCCATGGTATTAAGGCAGGGCAACAAATGATTGGGGGATGCCATTTATTGAATTCCAGTAATTTGGCAGAAAAACTTTGAAACTCGTGGATTTTGAGTACGTCGGTATGTAGCGCTGGTAGTTTCAGCGCCCATACCGCTACGTACTCAACGAGCGAAAGCGGCGCAAGAGGTTCGGGGAACCTCTGTTCTGCGCGGACCGAAGTGGAACGTAGACCCACGAGATACAAAGCTTTTCTGCCTAATTACGGAAACAATAACACGCCCCCCCACTTAATTTACCATCCCCGATATATCAACCTTAATAAACTGCTGAAGCCATTCGATGATGTCTTTTTCGTTTGCAGGATTTAAGTTCTGAATTGAGGATAGATTTTCAATTGTCATGTGGTCCCAGCGAATCATCCAGATTCCGTATGCCAAAATCACGGCATTTAAAACCAGACCGATGGCACTCAAAATCAATCCAATGATTCCTAATTTTTTCGCATTTTTACCGCCTTTTGCCACAGCGATAATACTAAAAACAAGGGCGATTGCGGCAGGGATTACGCCGATACCTGTTCCAAAACAGCAAAAACAGGAAATTCCACCTAATATAAGAGAGGCAATTGCAAGCCCTCTGTGCCGATTTATATCTGTCATAGATACCTCCATTTCTATATCCTGCCGTATGGGGCGAAAAAGGATGCTGTCTGTTCCAGATGCTGCATCGACGAATTATTCGTAATTTTAATTAACAGCACCGCTACGACAATGGCAAGGATGACCCCTGCCACTCCCACAACGATACCGGCAATTGCTGCATCTTCCTGATTCGGATTGTCATCCCGAAGTCCCAAAATTCCAAATACGATGCCAAGCACTGCCATTACCAAAGAAATGGACCATTGCATACAACAAATCATCGAAGCACATGAAAGCACTAACGACGCAATCGCTTTTGCATTTGTCTGTCTATTCTGCTGCATACAAACCTCCTGCTTATTTGCTCTCCGGTGTCACTTCTACCTTACGAATTTCTTTCGTACGGATTTCCTTGCAAATGTCATCAATGAACGCATCCAAAGACTGTGCACCCTCGTCTCCTTTGAAACGGCTGCGAACGGATACAACGCCTTCTTCCTCTTCTTTCTGCCCAACGACGAGCATATACGGTGTTTTCTGAAGTCTTGCCTCGCGAATCTTGTAACCGATTTTTTCGGAACGGCTGTCCACGCTGCAGCGGATGCCATTTGCTTTTAATTTCTCTTCCACGCTATTTGCGTAATCGAGATATTTCTCGGAAATTGGCAGAACACGTACCTGCTCCGGTGAAAGCCATGTCGGGAATGCACCGGCATATTTCTCAATCAGCCATGCTAACGTTCTCTCATAACATCCAATGGATGTTCTGTGGATGATGTATGGGCGTACTTTCTCACCATTTTCATCAATATAATACATATCAAACTGTTCCGCCAAAAGGGCATCCCACTGAATGGTAATCATGGTATCTTCTTTACCGTATACATTTTTCGCATTGATATCTACTTTTGGTCCGTAGAAAGCGGCCTCTCCGACATCCTCAGTAAATGGAATATTCAGTTCTGTCAAAATCTGGCGGATATCTTCTTCTGTCTCATTCCAAACTTCCGGCTCGCCGATATATTTTTCACGGTTTTCAGGATCCCATTTACTCAGATGATACGTTACATCTTCCTCAACACCAAGTGTCTGCAAACAGTACTGAGCGAGAGCGATACAATCCTTAAACTCTTTTACCATCTGGTCCGGACGCACAATCAAATGTCCTTCAGAAATTGTAAACTGGCGCACACGAGTCAAGCCGTGCATTTCACCGGAATCCTCATTACGGAACAATGTTGATGTCTCACCATAACGGCATGGCAGGTCACGATAGGACTTCTGGCTTGCCTTGTAAACATAGTACTGGAATGGACAGGTCATCGGACGAAGGGCAAATACTTCCTTATCCTTTTCCTCATCGCCAAGAACAAACATACCTTCTTTGTAGTGATCCCAGTGACCGGAAATCTTGTACAAATCAGATTTTGCCATCAAAGGTGTCTTCGTCCTCATGTAACCGCGCTTTTCTTCCTCATCTTCAATCCAGCGCTGCAAAGTCTGAATAACCTGTACACCTTTTGGCATCAGAAGCGGAAGTCCCTGACCGATTACATCAACGGTGGTAAACAGTTCCAGCTCACGTCCCAATTTATTGTGGTCGCGTTTTTTAATATCTTCCAAATGCTCCAGATAAGCATCCAAATCCGCTTTCTTTGTATAAGCAGTTCCGTATACACGAGTAAGCATTTTATTTTTCTCATTTCCTCTCCAGTAAGCACCGGAAGAAGAAATCAGCTTCATTGCCTTTAACGGTTTTGTATTCATCAAATGAGGTCCGGCACACAAATCAATGTATTCGCCCTGCTGATAGAAAGAAATCTCAGCATCTTCCGGTAAATCTTCAATCAATTCAACCTTATACGGCTCCTCACGTTTTCTCATCAAATCAATTGCCTCTTGTCTTGGCAAGGTAAAACGCTCTAATGTCGCACCTTCCTTAACAATCTTTTTCATTTCCTTTTCAATCTTGTCCAGTGCCTCACGATCCAATGGTGCTATATCAAAATCATAGTAGAAACCTTCCTCAATCGAAGGTCCAATGGCACACTTGGCATCCGGATACAATCTCTTAATCGCCTGTGCTAACACGTGCGATGCCGTATGACGGAAGGCTGCTTTTCCTTCGTCGCTGTCAAATGTCAAAATATTCAGTGTGTGTTCGCCATCTACTATTGTGCGCAAATCCACAACTTCGCCGTCTAACTCGGCAACGCATGCCACTCTGGCAAGTCCTTCACTGATGTCTTTGGCAATATCAATAATGCTCATTGCCTGTGAATACTCTTTGCTTGAACCATCTTTAAGTGTTACTTTCATGTCAATTCCTCCTGTCTTCATTCAATATACAAGAAGGCCTCATCCCTTCTTGCTGTTATAGTTCGAAGGGACGAGGCCATTAATTCAATGTTCTCGCGGTTCCACCCTTGTTGGACGAAATAGTAATAAATCATCCCGGCTTCATTCTGACGATAACGGGGTCACCGGACCGGATTGGGGTCACTCCGAGGTAGTTTTCAAACGGTTTCCATGAAAATGCTTCCAGCACAAGGCATTTCTCTCTGACATGTTCTGCGTTTTACTCGTCTCATCTACGTGTTACCGCTATTATAATCTTGAAAATTTAAAATGTCAACACCCTTAAATTCTTTTATTTGCAAGAACCTCATACACATTCTTAAACGAATCTTTCACCGCATACAACTCGGTAAACAAACCACAGTATGGTCCATTCATAGAATAACTGTAATTATTATCTTCAAGCGACGGGTCATCCTGCCAGCCCCAGATTGAAACCGCTTTCAACGGACGGCTCTCCTCCAGTTTTTTGATTTCTTCCGCCGATTTGCCGGAGCAGTCTGCCGGAATGGCGTTCACATCCACAAACATCTGGAATAATTTCTTATAAAATTCCGCATGTTTTTTCTGTATTGCCTTTGTATTCATATAGTTTCTTACTGCCATTTCGGTCACCTGAACTTCACATCCAAGTGCTGCATAGGTCTCAATTGATTTCTTGATATCCGAAATATTCTGCTCATTCATGCAGCCATTCTGAGTTCCGTAACCGCCAATGTATCCCTGCATGCCAACGCCGTCACACAGTTTGCGGACGTTTCCTTTGGCGTCTTTGGCATAACTGTTAATACTCTTAACCAGATTTACAATTTCTTCACGTTTTGATTTGTAAAATGAATTGTAATCATTATAGTACAGCTTAATATCGGCACCCAGCTCATCTACCGTATTTTTCGCATAGAGGAACGACTGCTCCACATAATCGCTGCCAAGGGTTTTGTAAAACTGATTATCTTTACGCAGGTTTCTGTTATCATCCCCTACATTCTGATCTGCCACTGCCTCATTTACAACATCCCAGCAGTAAATTACACCCGGATATTTCTTTTCAAAATGAGTGATTACTTCTTTAATATAATACTGAAGACGTTTCTGCATAACCGCCTTGCTTACATATTTCTTACTTGTGTCATAGCCCTCGCGGAAGAACCAGTCACACATATACGCATGCCACACAAGAACATGTCCCCGCATCTGGATTCCGTTTTCCTTGGCAAATGAAATAATCGTATCTGCCTTGTCATAATTCATCACCGGCATACCATCTTTGCTCTTTGCGGATTTTGCCTGGTCTAAAAGCGAATATGCCTTAAACTCATTTCCTGCTGTCAAACTGTTAAAATGGTATTTCACAAGATTTTTGTAGTTGTCATTCGTTGTAACATTTGTGTAGTTTACAACGGTTCCCAACTTGAATCCATGCTGCGCTGCCAACTTAGCAAGCGGCTTATACTTCGTCGTCGCATTTAACACGTTCGCCTTTTTCTTCGCCTCAGGAGAAACGTATTTTGTTACGCTCACCTTACATTTTAAAGTGACTTTTTTCTTCTTTTTGGCACCTTTCTTCTGATACCAAACCTTGGCTTTTACTGTCGCACTGCCTTTTTTTAATCCCTTAATGGTGACCGATGTCTTTTTCTTTTTCGACAGTTTTGCCACTTTTTTTCCGGACAAAGTCCATTTGGTTTTCACGATTTTTTTCGTTCCGTTTTTCTTAACCTTCAATGTCTTTGTCTTGCCAATATAGGCAGTCATTTTTGTTTTTGACAATACCGGCTTTTTCGCTTTTGCTTTTGCCTGCACCCCGCCTGCTCCGGCAAGAGAGCCAATCATCAGGCATGCGGCAAGGGAAAGCGAGAGAATCTGTGTGCTTTTCATGCTGCTTCACTCCAATCTTTTATGATAAGAATAAGTATAGCACATTTTGTCAACACTAGCAGTTAAAATCAGCCGATTACCCCACAGGCAATTTTTTCACCGGACGCCCCGGATGGCTGTGTCATGAAGTCATCCCCTGACACTATTGCTTTCAATGTATGCCGGG
>OLSF01000269.1_pt1 | contig 54570 bp, 55 predicted proteins | sample 1672301 | NCBI WGS metagenome assembly OLSF01 (sample SAMEA3136669, study PRJEB25190) | human gut metagenome | biome: human gut; feature: human-associated habitat; material: faeces | place: Austria | collected 2013
TTCTATGCCTGCCGAGCATTTCGAGCGTATTTTTAGAGGGTTTTTAGAGGTGCCCAAAATACTTTTTTTTGTATATTCTTTTGGTGTTGGAGTTTTTTCTGTGCAAGATAATGATTTTACATTTGAAGGTATGAAATCGAAATATGCAATGGATTATTGTAAAAGCAGAAGATTAGCACATAAAAATATATTGAACAATCAGGCAACATATTCAGAGATACTTAGTAATATAATGGAGTTTGTTCGCACACAGTACAAAGCGGAGCATGAAAAAATACGCATATCGGCATCGCCAGAATGGGAAAATAAAGGACTTTCTTATGTAATGACAGTTGCGTATGTAAACACTGGTGTTGACGATAGTAGTTATACGAATATGTCTGATGTAGAAAAACACTCTCTGCAGATTATGCTTACTCCAAGTCTGGCACATGAAGAGGATTCTGAAATCATAAAATTGTTAGATGATGAAAAAAAATGTGATCCATATATGATAGATTTGGACACACTCAAAGAGCCTGATAATTTTTGGAAAAGTACAAATGCTGATATATACATAAGTTGGGCTGCAGTTGTTGTTATGCAAAATGAAGTTCAAATTGGATATATTGGGCTAATTAATAGCTTAGAGGTCGATCTTCAAGCAATGTGGTTTTATACATATTGTTTGTATTGCAATTCAAAAATTAGTTTTGGCGCAAGAGGAATGCTTGCTTCTAAATTAAAACATATTGAAAATGAGTTTGAAAGACAATATAATGAATTCTTAAATTATAGTGATTCAAGTTGTCCTCAGTATGTAAGTGATATTCGTGATGAATTGATTAGAACAAGTGGCATTCAGGAAGAACATGATAAGTTTGTAGAACATATTAATTTTTGCATAGACGAGACAGAAACACTTGAAAGAGAGCATCAAAGAAAATATGCTTGGTTAAACGAAAGTTTATTGTTTATCATTGCTTATGCTGATATCGTAACTACATTAGCTACAAATTTCCTAAGTGAAATGTATTTTGTAGGACAGATTACTTTTGTAATATCTGCAGTGGTTATTTTTATATTAGGTATATTGTTTATTATTAAGAAAGGATGAAATATATGTCAGATTGTTTAGTTATTATTGATGTGCAAAAGGGTTTTATGCATCATGCAAATACTCCGGAAATACCGGAAAAGATTGTAGCACTATTACAAAAGAAAAGCTTTGATCATATTGTGTGTACTCAGTTTTATAATGAAGATGGAAGTCCCTATGATATATTTATGGGATGGGAAGGATTAAAGGATTCCGAATCTCAAGCACTTGATCCAGAAGTAAAAGCGGCTAGTGAAAAAATATTTAGAAAGTCTATATACTCGTGTTTTGTGCCAGAGTTTGAAGAATTTATACGAGATAATAGGATTGATAAGCTTTATTTTGTGGGAATTGACACAGATTGTTGTGTTTTAAAAAGTTGCACAGATTGTTTTGAACGAAATATTCCTTTTGAAGTATTAATTAATTATTGTGCAAGCAATGGAGGACAACGTAGTCATGATGCAGCCATTACTGTGATGGAAAGAACCATAGGTAGAAATATGATAAATTACGATTTGTAATACATGAAATAGTAAACCCTCTTAACCGTCATAGCTGAGAGGGTTTCGTGCGTCTATTGGTATTAACCTTCAATGTCAATTTTAAGTCCGGATTTGAGTTCCACCGTGAAGTGGTCTTCCCAAACGGTTATCTGTTTCAGCCAGCGTTTTACCAAGGCTTCGTCAAACTCAACAAGGTCGGTACGCTGCTGTTTAATGAAGTCTTGCAGGTCGTTGATTCTTGCAATTTGCGCGTCTCTGGCAGCGGTGTCAACAGTGCATTTTTCACGCTGTTCGCGAAGCTTGAAAATTTGGTCAGCAATCTCATCGTAGGCTTCTTTGTTGTTAGCCTTTTTGAGAAGCTCTTTCTGAAGTTCCATCAGCTGTTCATCAATACCATCAGCGGTGGTCTTTTGAGCCTCTCTGATGACTTTAGCGATGTTCTGTTGTAGCTGTGCCTGATAGGTTGATTTGTCGCCAAGGAGCTTGTTTATCGCCTGAACTACTACATCTTCTAATATCGTCTCATTGACGGTTCTGGCATGGCATTCAAGGCCGGGTTCCAGTCTGCTGATGCAGCGCCAGACGATAGATTTGCAGCCTCGGTTGTTCCAGTGAATTCTGCGGAACATCTCACCGCAGTCTCCGCAAACTACAATCTGAGCGAAGCAGTGGTTGCAGCTGTAGGAGCGCTTCTTGCCATTGGCACTGGTTTTGACAACGCGCCTGCGTACCAGTTCCTCCTGTACCTGCAGGTAGATGTCCTTTGGAATGATGGCTTCGTGGTTTCCTTCAACGTAGTATTGCGGAACGATGCCATTGTTCTTGACTCTGGTTTTGTTTAAGAAGTCTGTGGTGTAGGTCTTTTGTAGAAGGGCATCACCGATGTATTTCTCATTGGTGAGGATTTTCTTTACTGTGCTGGCCCACCACTTGGTTTTGCCTGCACCAGTCAGAATACCATCTTTTTCAAGTCCGGCAGCAATTTTATCCATTGAGGAGCCTTCAAGGTACTCTCGGTAGATGCGCTTTACAACTTCAGCCTGTTCCGGGTCGATGATAAGGTTCCCATCAGCGTCTTTGGTATATCCCAGAAAGTGATTGTGATTGACCTGCACTTGGCCATTTTGGTAGCGGAACTGAAGTCCCAACTTTACGTTCTGGCTAAGGGATTGTGATTCCTGTTGGGCCAGCGATGCCATAATTGTAATCAGGACCTCGCCCTTGGCATCCATTGTGTTGATGGCTTCCTTTTCGAAGAATACCGGGATGTTCTTTTCTTTAAGCTGCCGGATGTATTTCAGGCAGTCCAGTGTATTTCTGGCAAATCGGCTGATGGACTTTGTAATAATCATATCGATGTTTCCAGCTTCACATTCCTCAATCATGCGGTTGAATTCATCACGGTTCTTGGTGTTAGTGCCGGAGATACCATCATCCGCATAAATGCCCGCAAATTCCCATTCCGGGTTCTTTTGAATAAATTCTGTGTAGTGCTCAACCTGAGCTTCATAACTTGTAGCCTGCTCATCGCTGTCGGTACTAACGCGACAGTATGCTGCGACTCTAAGCTTTGGCTTTTCATTATCCCGCATTCTGGCAGTGTTTCCGACTTGCCTTTTTGCAGGAATAACCATAACATTTCCCATCAAATAACCTCGCTTTCTATCAGACTGTACAAGTATTCTGCTTGCCTGATTTCATTGTCATAGTTTTGCGTAATGTCACCTAAGCGAAATGCAGTAGGTGGCTTTTTGGTGATTGGTGCTTGGTACTTATCATCGCGTCCAAGGTGAGCGGAGCGTTTGGCAATTTCAGCTTCTGCTGCATCGAATGTTTCTTTATTGATGATGGCAGGATAGAAGTCATCGCCAAGATAGTGCTTGTTGCGCATGATTCGTTTTGCACCGGCGTGGAAGAGGTCAAGGCCAGCTTCCTTTGCTGCATTGGTAAGTGAGAGCCCATTTAAATAATTCTTGTAAATGGCTCGTACCTGTGCAGCAGCTTCCTCGTCAATGACCGCCTTGCCATCCACGATTTTGTATCCGAGTGGTGTATGTCCCATTAAATCATCTCCTTCAGCGTCAGACCGCATTTCATCACAAAGCCGATTTCATTTCTGGAATAGACTTCAATGTGGTCGACGAATATTTCAAATAAGTTCTCATCGTATTCCTTCAGCATATCTTCGTGCTCACAGAAGTGAAGCAAGCGTTCTGTCTCATAAATCCTTGTGCTGGAGCCGGACATAAATTGATTAAGGACTTCAATATCCTGACGGTAGCCATCGGCCTGAGATAGCAGTGCATTGTTTTCCTGCGTGTAAAGAATCTGGTCAATATAGCCTTGTCCCATCAGCTTATGCAAGGTTTCTCGTTGCTCGGCATTCTGTTCCAGTAAGCTTTCCAGCTGCTGGATACGGAGAATGTTGGCGTCGTTTGAATTGTGCTTGCTGGCTTGAAGATAAGGTTTCAACACGAGGTTGTGACCGTAGATTAGCTTATTAAGAACTGTGGCAAAGGCGACCTTGATATCCTCATCTCTGATGAAGAGCATGGAACATTTATTTGTATCTTCTATGTGGGTATTGCAGCACCAAGCAGCGTATTTACCATAGGTGCTTGAGTGGATTCTTCTGCGAAAGGTATTCCCACACTCGTGGCAGATAATCTTTCCAGAAAATGCGTAGCGCTGTTGGTATTTGGGATTTCCCTTATCAATACCTTTTTCTGCAGCACGCTGTTCAATCAGGGCGGCAGCTGCTTCAAAGTCCTCATGGCTAATAATTGCTTCATGGTGGTTGGCCATATAATACTGGTCCAGAACACCATCATTGGTATGGCGATTAAAGTTGTCGTCGGTGTAGGTCTTTTGGAAGATGCAATCTCCAGTGTATTTCTCGTTTGCGATAATGCCTCGGATGGTTGCCGGAGACCAGTGATTGCCTTTGCGTGCCGGGATATGCTCAGCATTAAGTTCTTTTGCGATAGCGTCAGTACCTTTGCCACCAAGCAAGGACGAAAAGATGCGCTTCACAACCTTGGCTTCTTCCGGGATGATTTCTAGAATTCCATCGGTGACACTGTAGCCATAAGGAACACATCCTAGCTTGTAGGTTCCGTTTTCAAATCGCTTCTTGATGGACCATTTATTGTTTTCAGCAATGGATGCTGATTCTCCCTCAGCCATTGAGCTTAAGATGGAAAGGAATAATTCACTCTCCATTGAGCCGGTGTTGATATTTTCCTTTTCGAAGAATACGGGAATGTTCAGGTTTAGAAGCGTTCTAACAAGCTCCAAACAATCTGTAGTATTTCTGGAAAAGCGGCTGATGGATTTGGTAATCACGAAGTCAATTTTCTTTGCCTTACAGTCTGCAATCATCTGCATGAGCATTGGTCGTTTATCTGCCTTGGTACCGGTGATGCCTTCATCAAAGTAAAGGCCGGCAAACTCCCAATCTTCACGAGATTGAATGTAGCTTTCATAGTGGCTTTTCTGTGTTTCCAAGCTTTCCAGCTGGGCATCAGATGCGGTCGATACTCGGCAGTAGGCTGCAACGCGTATCTTCTTTTTGACAGCTTTTGAAGGATGGTTATTTTCAATTTTTGTGACCTTCTTCATGGTAGTTCACCTCCTTTGTCAGTGTATATACATCACTCTAAACACTGTAATTATCAAGTAATTTTGGGCATAATCTCGGCCAAGAATGGGGAGAATGTGTCGCGGTTTATCTGCGTTAATTTGTTGAATTCCGACAAGGAAATAAGTCCATCAGAGAGCATCTTTTCTGCCACTTTCTGTGCCATGAAGTAATCATAATCCTGCTGAATATCTTTATTCGTGATAGGCTTTGGCGAAGCCTTTAGATGTTCTGCAATATCCGTCATTTGCAATACGGTTTTTGTTTCTGCCTGCATAAGGGCACCTCCAGTTCTAAAAAGTTCTTCACTTTCCACTGGAGATGAGGAGCCATTTTGAGCGGATAAATTTTTTAAATGACAAGGTGTATCAAGGTGTATATATAAACTTTCCTATAGGCAATAAAAATATAGATATATAAAAGTTAGGAAAATACCATTGATACACCTTGCAGGCAAAAAGAAAAAGGGCCTACAAGGACGTAAATCCTCATAGACCCTGATGGTTATCCAAGTAATGCATTGACTCTTGCCTGTACGGCCTCGTAATCATATCCGGCAGCAGTAAGGCGGTCCTTTCTGTCGGCACCATTGCCCCAGTCACCACGGATGACCTCACGCGCGATTTCATCAATGGATTTCTTTGTCGGAGCAGAAGATGCAGCAGTTCCTGACTTGGTTGTGACGAATGCATCAAAACTAGCACTCTTAAGTTTTGCCATCATGCTATCGGCATTGGCTTTCTGGCGGTATGCACCGACCTGTATCTTATACATTCCATCAACCTGAACCATATAAGTATCAAAGCCTGCTGCCTTCACGCGATTAAGCTGTGCTTCGGCATTGGCCTTATTCTTATAAGCACCGACCTGCACACGGTAAAGATTGTCTGCAGTAGGAGAAGTGCTGCCACCAAGATTTGCAGTAACCTTTGTAGCCAAGTCTCCAAGACGAGCATAGAGCCAGTTTCCGGGACAGGATTTATTGGAAAACCATCTGTGCACGGTGATAATCATTTCATCTGCAGCAGGATTGTAATTTAAGGACTTGTCCTTATCAGCAAACCATAAGAGTTTCTTCTTGCCATAACGCTTGCAGATGTCAGTGCAAAGATTGATGAGTGAAGCATAGACTTTGTCATTCATTGCGTATGGTTCTGTTGTATCAGATGCGCATTCGATGGTGATAGCACGCTGGTCGTTAGCATTAGAAGAAGAGCACCAAGAACGGTTCTTTTCCTCGACGCAAAGAGAGATGCGTCCATCCGTGCCAATACCATAATTGCAGCTGGCTTCCCTTGATGGGCTGGTAAAGCAGCCACAGATGCTTTCGCAGGAAAGCTGACCTACAACGCAGTGTGGCGTAATACGGTCAATGCTGTGCGTTCTCTGCCCGGAATGGTTTGGGCTAAGCTGTGTGTAAGAGATTAAAGAGCTGTTTGTATATCCCATATTTATTCATCCTCACTTTCTGAGCGGTCATGTAACTGCTCTAATACGATTTTGATTTTCTCCGGAACTGGTAGTCCGAGATGTGCTGCATTTTCCAAAAGGGATACACCTTCATTGGAAATGTAGAAGAAGATGACAGCGGTACGAAGAATGCTTCCGGTACCGATAACCTGTACATCCAGAATGTTGGCAATACCCACCAGTAAGAAGATGAGTACCTTGCGGCAGATGCCTTTGAATCCGACTTCGCTGGATAAGGTGTGGTCGGCAATGGCACACATGACACCTGTGATGTAGTCGATAACGACAAAGGCTAAGAGCGCATAAAGCAGGCCATCACAGCCGCCTAAGAAGTAGCCGAGCCAGCCTCCGATGCCAGCAAATAGAACTTGAATTGTGTTCCAAAATTCCTTCATGATAAATTCCTCCGTTTCTAAAAATTTGTATGAAAAAAGCACCTCCGAAGAGATGCTTGATTCCAAGATTACTGTTCTTGAATGATGTATGTGATTTTCATTGTCTTATCTGCGGTTTTTGTTACCGGTTCTGACAAGTTATTGATAGTTGCCAGATAATTTGTCATCAAAATAAATGTACTTGTTGACCAGTTACCATAGCTTCCAAAATAAATCATGGGTTCATTTAGTAGCGGAGTGTAACATATTTGTCCGTTACTGCTGCTATAGATACGCTGATTTTCTGGCTTTAAGCCTTGGTTAGTGTTGCCGTTTATAATGTAAAGCTCGTTGTTGTAGTTTTCATAATAAATGCGCCCGTTATAAGCGAAGTGAGGATAACCGCTTATTGATGAAAAACCGTGATATTCGATTTGTACTACATTTGCAGAGTTGCCAATCTCGAATTTATATACCTTATAAGGACTGTTGTAGCTTTTGAAATAAACATAGCCTTCATGTGCATAAGCGTATCGCATTCCGTTGGTCGTGATGTTTACACCGGTGGTGTTTACCCATTCATATTGCTGAATATGCCAGTTACTGATATTGATTTTCGTGATGACGAGTGTTTCATTCGGTTTTTTATAAGAACCGCTGCTTGAAAAAATATATAAGCATTTGTCGGCATGGTCGAAGTTGTAAGCAAAATAATTAGTGGGCATAGGAGTGGAAAGTTCACTAAGCTCGATGTCATCAACCAGAGCCTTCTGGGAGTATGGATTCTCCAAAACAGAAATACTCTGCAAATAGGCACGGCGCTTGATGATATGAATGCTGGAAGCATTATCAATGCGGAAGTAGTAGGCTATATCTGCCTGTCTATCAATCAGGAATAAGACTTCTGTTTTTTCTAAAGTTAGACCAGAATACTTATCACCTGTGTTAGCACCAGTATAGCTGGTATAAACATATTGAAGTGGGCTATCATATAAACTTACACCAAGCGGATAACTACTGTTAAAAACTGCATCATCGCTTCCGTAAGATGTGAATCCGCCATTCAAGTGGGTTAGGCAAACACAGCTGATGGTTCCGTTTGCCTGAGAAGTAGCAAAATCATATACATATTTCATGTAACGATTGGCAAGATTAAGCTCACTTTCAGTTTGATTGAAACCACCACGCATTTTTCCGGTTGTATTATTCTGAAGTCCATATGCAGCACATCCTACCATATTGGCATTCGCAGGAGCGTACAGCATATTAGGATTCTCTTCTATGGCATTATCAAAAAGAAGCAGTCCTCCGAGCACTTTTTGATAGTATGGTGCGATATTGTTATACATGGTGGAAGGGTTATTCAGATGTCCCAGCGGCTTGAAAATATTAGTCAGAGCATTGGTTATCATATTATGTTCGATGACAGTATCTGTCTTGCCGTTATGAACATCAGTAAGTTCGATTTTCATTGTACCTTTAAGCATTTATCAAGACCTCCTTTAATTGATGTAGGTAATTTTGAAACGGGATAGGGTTGCATTATCGTGAAGCACAAAATGCAGAATGAGTATCCTTGTTTCATTTAAGCTGTTGTAAAGTTCGTCAGGGTCTGTGTTAAGCCAATCTGAAAGTGGTACTTCTTCAGAGAAGGTTTCGCCATTATCAAGGGACTGGCATACACCGACTTCGCCAGAAAACTGTGCGGTGAGCAGTTTGATTCCAAGAATGGATATATGGCTCATATCAATCACAGAGGTGATTATCTGCGGATATGGGTAAGCCTTAAGCGTGGCTTTCAGCAGCTGAGTTTCACCACCGGCTTTCCAAAGGTAAATAGTAGGATTGGCAAGTGGTGTGAGTAATTCTTCGGAAGGCTTCTCCTGAGAACCGTATTTATAAAACATAGCAGCAGTAGGGTTATCAATTTCCAGAGGAACAAGCTCGCCATCGGTGATTGTGTAGAAAACATCTTCAAGCTTCAACAAATAACCATAGGAATCACTGCCGGTTCCTTCGTACATGCCATAGACGATATTCCAGTTCTTTCCAAGCTCATCGTTATGGTAGAAGCTAACCATTGTTCCACCACCTGTTCCGGTGCTGTCTGCCAGTGTAAGGGGAGTTGTTGTGCTGCCACAAATCAGGTCAGAGGTTCCGGTGTTGCCAGAGGTAGGAGTTTGGATTACATTCAGGAACATATCATTGTTTCCAAGAAGAAATAATTCAAAAATCAATCTGTTAGCTTCCACGCGGTTATTGTAAACGGTGTAGCCTTCAAATCTGATTTTCAAGAATTCCAGACCGTTGGAGCACATTCCTTGCTGCCTATAAATAGCAGTGGAACAACCATCTCTACGAAGAACTCTCAATTGTTCTGTATTGGAGCCGAGTCCAAACCAGTGATTACTTGAAATATAAATCGTAGAAGCAGCAATCCCGTTGAAAAGAAAATCTGTAAGACCTGTAGTTGAATAGGTGCTGTCATCGTTGTAACCGTTGCTGATAAAATCCATTCCTTCAGTGGTATTTAGATATTGAAGCAATACGGTCTTTTCTTCGCCGGCTTCTGTGATTAGTGTGATTTCAGGGATTTCTTCCTCTGTTGCAAATTCCAGATATAAGCTGTTGCAGGCGATAGGTATTTCAGGCTCGAATGGCAGATTCCCTTCAAAAAGCAGATTTTCTTTTGTGTCATCTTCGTAAATAGAAAGCTCTGCAACACCTTCAATACGATAGATGCGCAGAGCCTTTTCAAATTCTATTGTGTTTGGATTATCTTTAGCAGTTATTGTAATTGGTTCAGTTCTTAACCAGTTATATTTTGTATCATCAATTAGCATTCGGACACCTCCATTTTCTCAACATGCTCAAACGGTGTTGTATCAATTTCCAGCTTCTGAAGAAGTCCGGCATTGATTTCGGCTTCCTCGGATACTTGAGCGTAGTCGCTGATAAGGCAGAAAGCATCGGACTCATTGATTTCAATTACCGTCAAATCATATTCTCCCGGAGCAGTAACATCCATTGTAAAAGTTTGAATGACTTCAACAACGCTGATACGTTCGTTAAGCCTGTCATAGCCAAAGTCCATACCAGTAAATATAATATGGCCAAATACCTGACGCATAGAGAAATCGTTTCTTGTAGGAAACTGTACCATTACGCTATCTGTAAGCTCGTCAAAGGAGAAATCCATACCAGTGAAAGCAATGTTGTCGAAGGTTTCTGTGATATTGATACGACCATTCCAGTCACCAATACCAGCAACAAGACCTTGACCACTGATTGTGGCTCTAATTTGTAATTCGCCGATTGTAAGAGTGCCGCCGGTAATCGAAAGGTATACTTCAAAGGTGTTCTCTGAATTTTCAATTACAGAGGATAGAGGATAAAAAAGCGTCAGGATATGATTACCATCGATACAGGATTTTTCAGGATAAAAGGTATCAACGGTATCACCATTTACTTTGTAGGTTACCAAAAGTTCTGGTGTTTTCTTGCCAGTGAAGGAGTACTTCACAGACTTTTTGATGGTTGCTTTTTCTGCTTCGGTTTCTTCCTCATAGGTTGCAATTCCATCAAGTGTACGTTCCTCATCATCAGCGGTAATGTTTAGTAGAAACTCACCGAGGAACATAGCAGTAGTGGATTCCTTTGATGTGAAATCAATCGAGAGAACCTGTGTTGGTGATGACTTGATGGTATAAGGTGAAACATTCATAAAACTGTATACAACGGTTTTATTTGATTCTACCTGATTAAGAAGTCCTACAATATTCTTATCATTTTTACTTTTGGCAGCGGCCAGCTTGGGATTTTTGCCTACGCATTTCAGGGAGTGTTTTCCGTTGATGTTATAGGTAATACTTGTAATACAAGAAACCTTGGTATCGTCTGCATGGCCACCGGAAAAGCGTAATACATCCATCGGGTCAAAAGCTGGATTTCCAATTGTGGTGCTGTCAAATGGAACATACTCTACAGCAGTTATCTGGTTCAAAATATTATTTAGTATTCTTGCACGAGTAGTCTGTAAACCAAACTGTAAAAGTGGATTTACGCCAAGGTTCATGGTCAGACCATCATCCGGGTCAATACAGTAATATTCAGCGATTTCTTTTATCTGGTTCGTTGATGAGATGGCAGTGTATCTCGTAACAAAATCAGAGTAGCTGCTGCTGAATCGCTCCTTTGCAGGAATTGTATCAACAGGTATTTTGCTGTAAGGGATTAGTTCCAATTTGCCTTCGCGGTTTATCTGACAGACACACCCAAGAACCTGAGCAACATAATAAAGCAAGTCACGGAAGGTCTCCATATCATTTTCAGCATAAATACCAAGGGTTTCTTTACCATTGGGAAGGGATTCGATTTGTTCACGGGTCTGGGCCATTTCAACCTTACATGAGGTACAGGCAGCATTTAAAAAATTATAAGCAGTGCCACCAGCAGATTCAAGCTTCAGGCTTTTATCGAAGCGAAGCATATAATCATAGCCTTTGAGTTCAAGGCAACGGATATTTCTGTTTGCTTCCGTGACTTCAAAGATACCCATAGGAACAGTTTCTACAGAACCATCCGGCAGATTTAAGTGAAAGAAAATCTTTACTTCGGCACCGTCAAGTGTGTAACGGTCTATGTCATTTAATAGGGTTATACCAAGTTCAGAGGCATAGACGGTACCCAGCTCAATTTCAGAGCTACCGCAGCATTGTCTGGTGATATAGCCGGAGCCTTTGACGATATTGGTATTATCAAATTCATAGGTTACATGGTTCTTTGTTACGATGGAACCTGTCCAGTAATAGCTTCTTGTATTGCTATCAATCGCCTTTAAAAATTCATCTGATACTGGATACACGCTTTCACCTCCAATCTTATAGTTCTTTCAGCGTGAAGGACACCGACCACAATCCTTTATAGCTGGTATCCTTTTCAAGCTTTGCTTTATATCCGTCAATGTACATTTCTGCTTCCTTTAGCGCTAATTCCTCAACATCAAAATACTGAACTGCAATCTTGCTTTGTTTTGAAAATGCAGACAGCTTTTTCAGCCATACAGGAGTAACAGAAAATGAGACCGGAATTTCTACAACGCCTGCACGAATGACATCACGCTGTGTGGTTCCGGCCTCAGTCTCTCCACTGGAGTCTGCTTCAATGGAAGAGAGCTGTACATCGTATGATTTAGGCAGTGGCAATTTCACACCATCAAAAATCAGATATTGATAATATGCCATGTTATCTACCTCCGCTTCTTAGATTTGTACGTTGCTGTGCATTGACGATTATCTCATCAAGCATTGTGTTGCCAAGATAAACAGGAATAACAATATCACCAGCTTGAGCATTGGCATCACCGAAGGTATCCTTCAGTGCAGTAACAATTCCAGAAATAATATCTGCATTACCGGCGGAGTTTCTGCTTATTGCAATACCTGATGCATCAGCAGTTGTAACATTCGGATTGATTACCATATCAGAGGCAACGCCTGATACCGCTTTTTCAATAAGGCTTCGGCTGTCATTGATTCCTTTAGCAAGTCCCTGCATAAAGTCCGGCATCCAGCTTTCGTATTCGGTAAGTGGGCCTTCATCCGGCACAGAGAAGTGCAAGAATGATGTAATTTTATCCGCTACGCTTTTTACTGCATCACCTACAGCAGAGATACAGCTTTTTATTCCATTGACGATACCCATTATGATATCTTTACCCCATTGCAGAGCCTTTGAAGGAAGGCTGGTAATATAGCTTATAGCAGTCTGAAAACCAGATTTTATGCTGGATGCAATATTGCCCACCGTAGTTTTGATACCAGACAGAATGTTATTGAATACATTGGATACGGTGGTTTTGATGCCATTTACGATTGAAGTTATGGTATTTTTGATTCCGTTCCATACCGTAGAGATAGTCGTCTTGATTGCGTTGACGACTGTGGAAACAGTAGTCTTTATCGCATTCCATACCGTGGTTATGACCGTCTTGATGGCATTGATGATTGTTGTAACCGTAGTTTGTATTGCTGTCCACGCGGTTGTCAGGAAGGTGGATATTGCATTAACGATTGTGGTTATTGTCGTCTGAATGGCCGTCCAAACTGTAGTGATGACGGTTTTTATTGCATTGACCACAGTCGTGATGGCTGTTTTTATTGCATTCCAAGCAGTCGTGAAGGCGGTCTGAATAGCGGTTAACACTGTATCAATGGCGGTTTTTATCGCGTTCCAGATAGTTGTAATAACCGTTTTGATAGTTTCCATTGCAGTGGAGATGATATTCTTCACATTTTCAAGGAAACCATCTATGAAGTTTCTGAATCCTTCGCAGTTGTCATAGAGCAGCTTAAAGGCACCGGCGAATGGATTGACTAAAAGAAGAAGTAATCCTTGCCAGTTGTTTTTCACGAAGTCGATAACGCCTATGAAAAAGTTCTTGATTGCTTCCACAACGGTAGAAACAACAGATTTTATTCCTTCCCAGAGGTTTATCCAGAATTGTCTGAAACCATCACAGTTATTCCAAAGATAAATAAACGCAGCTACCAGAGCGGCAATGGCTGCGATAATGAGGAATATTGGATTTGCAAGCATGGTTGTGTTGAGAGCTGCAAAGGCTCCTTTGACAACATTGATGACTCCGGCAAGTTTTGGAACAACCGTCATAATGGTTCCCACAGCGGAGATGATTTTACCAATGATAATGAGTACCGGGCCAACAGCAGCGACTACCAGCGCAATGGTAACGATGACCTTCTTCGTGCCTTCATCCATACTGTTAAGCCAATCCACAAATTTCTGTACAGCACCCACGATGTTCTTAATAGCAGGCATCAGAAGTTCACCGAAGGAAATAGCAAGGCCTTCTAAGGCAGATTTCAAAATCGTGAGCTGACCTTGTAGGTTATCAAGCTGTGTATCCGCCATCTGTCCGGCAGCTCCGGCACTGTTGGTGATAGAACTTTGTAGGCTATCCCATGTTTCGCCAGTATTGGCAAGAAGGGCATTTACAGAGGAAAGGTCGGTCTTGTTGAAAATCGTACTGATGATATTTGACTTTTCTGCTGAGGTCATGCCTTCCATGCTGGTATTTAAGTCACCCAAGATATCATTCAAAGAGCGCATATTACCCTGAGAGTCATAAACAGAGACGCCCAGCGCAGTCATTTGTTTTGCAGCTGCATCCGTTGGATTCTGTAAAGAAAGAATGATGTTTCTTAAATGGGTACCACCCTCGGCACCTTTGATACCATTATTGGCTAAGATACCAAGTGCGGTGTTTAATTCTGCAGTTCCGCCTTTGATGGATTTGGCAGTCGCACCGATGGTAAGAATACCTTCACCAAGTTGCGCAACAGAAGTATTGGTGCTGGATGCAGTCTTTGCCATCTGGTCAACCATTGTATCTGCTTCGGATGTTTCCATACCAAGGGCAGACATGGCATCAGTAACCATATCGGATGCAGAAGCAAGCTCAATGTCACCGGCAGCAGCAAGGTTTAATACTGTAGGAAGGGTATCGCACATTTCCTGTGTGTCATAACCGGCAAGAGCCAGATAATTAAGAGCCTGCGCGCATTCAGAAGCAGAGAAGGCTGTCTCAGAACCCATCTTCTTAGCAAGCTCAGATAAGGTTTTCATGGTATTTACCGATTGGCCATCCACGTTTGACATGGAATCTTTGGTAATGCCCATTGTGGCCTGTACCTGAGACATAGAGCTTTCAAAGGAAGCAGCAGTGGTGACTGCGGCAGTTCCAAGGCCTGTGACCGCAGCAGTGACCGGCAGCATCTTCTGTCCGGCAGAGGCAATATTGTCACCAGTCGTCTTTAGCTTTTCTCCGCTTGCAGCAATCTTCTGCATCGCAGTAGCAGATTGATTGGCTTGAGTCTCTAACTTCTTTAGGTCATTTTCGGTTTCGATGATTTCACGCTGCAAGGCATCATATTGCTCCTGTGAAATATCACCATTGGCAAGAGCTGTATTGGCCTGTTCCGCAGCGGTCTTTAATGTTTCCAGTTTCTCTTTTGTTTCCTTGACCGCATCAGATAGTAGCTTTTGCTTTTGCGCGAGCAGCTCTGTATTTCCGGGGTCAAGTTTTAATAGCTTTTCTACATCACGTAATTGTGATTGTGTATCCTTGATGGAAGAATTCACACCTTTTAGGGCGGTTTGCAGTTTGGTGGTATCTCCACCGATTTCAACTGTGATACCTTTGATTCTACTTCCAGCCATGTGGGATACCTCCTTCCATTAGAATTTGTCAAAATCCTCCTGCGTAGCAAGAGTGGCGTATTTGTAATCATCATTTCTACTTTCTGCGAACATGTCATTGACCATGCCAATTGTTAGAAGGTCAAGGTCTCGGATAGATAATCCCAGCTGTACGCAGCGAAGCAGAAATAAAGGTGTTGTCATTTCGCGGTCAGTTTGGCGAAGTTTTTTTTAGACTCCACATCGGTCTGTGTGTTCAGTCCCCAGAGCTGAATGAGCTGTGGCAATACCTGATAGATGGAGAAGGTATTAAACTCATCCAGCCAATCTTCAGGATTATCTGGGATAGAAGGGTCCGCGTGCTTTGCCATGATGTAGGCAATGTTCTCGAACATTTCAAGGGAGAACATATCAAGCGCGGAACTTTCCGGATTGCCATCGCCGATACTTTTTTCAAGCTCACGTAGGTCCTTGTAAATATCCCTGTGGAATTTCATACGATAAATACGAGGAATGGCGGCAGAGGCTCTGAAAGGGACCTCTTTACCGTCAATCTCGATGTTCTGTGTCATACTCATAAGTCGCTACCTCCTTATTTCGTAGATGCCTTGGCAGGTGCAGGTTCTGCAGTAGGCATATAAACAGATTTGTACCAGTTGGCGTAAACCGTAGCGTCTGTGGTGTTTCCGGTCTTAGCTTTGACCATACCATTGGCAAGTGGCGTCGCTTTGATGGATAGGGTCTCTGTCTGTACTTCCTTGCTGTCCTCATTGGTATTGCCTTCAATCCCCGGACGGGAAGCAGAGCAGTTGTACATGACGTGACGGATATGTTTCTGGTCACCATCAAACTCAAAAAGCAAAGCAAAAGAAGCAAGCTCCACTTCGGAGTTTTCAATAAGCACGCCCTTAGAATCCAGTTCCTCTTTGAGGACGTCTGTACGGAAAGATTCAGGAATCAATGCAAGTTCCAAGTCGCCATCATAGCCCATGTTATTGTTGATAACGTAGTAGGCCACGCCATCGGCATAGAAGTTTTCAGGCTCACCGTTGGCATCCAAAGAGATGGAAACAGAACCGGGCATAGCAACAGGTGTGTCATAGCTTACGGTTCCGTCCTCTGCAATGGAAAGCAGTGCATAATGAGCATTTTTAAGGTTGTATTTGACCTTGTTGTTCTTATCAGCCATTGTTAATTACCTCCATTTCAAATGTGTAAAGGACTTCATAGAGCTTTTCGCTCTCAATCCAAGTTTCTGATTTGTTATAAAAAATACCGTGACTATCCATCACGGCTTCGACGCTGTTTTCCAGTGCCATGTCCTTGGCATCTGTATACAGCTCGATATGAATTTCATTTATCTTGAAATACACCATGCCATCGGCAGCAAAGTTGTTACTTCCGGGCATGAGATAACAGATAAAAGGTGGGTCGGGAGATTCGCCTTCCGCAAAATGGTCATAAGCAAAAGGCAGCTTCATCTCCTGAAGCAGTTTGATTAGCTCATCCATTATTTCAGGCTCCTCTCGATTTGATTTTCTAATTCTTCAATACCTGCTGCTTCCGCCGGAGCAATATGCGCCTTACCAGCAACACGACCTCCGCCACGCTTGGCATGACCAAATTCCAGAAGGTGGGCCAGCTGGTATCGGTTCTTGGAATGTACGGTGACTTCCAGTGAATTAGCGGTTTCCTTGGTGGTTTTCACAGTCCAGCTTTTGGCGTACTTTCCGGTATCGGAAGGAGCAGTTTGCTGTATCTGTTTTCTAACCGTGGAGCCAGCTTTCTTTACTGCCGCCTTTAAATCATCTGTGGCAAGGTCAGCGTAATCTTGTAGGCCTTCCATAATGGCAGCAGCCATCTGGTCAACTTTTACTCTGTCACTGGCCATGATTATCGCCTCACTTTCTCACAGGATAATTTGATACATTTACGCTTGAAATTCATGTGGTCCACTGCCTTGATGTCATAAAGCTCGCCATTAAATTCCACGCGATAGTGGGTAGAGTCAATGGCAGCAGCTTTTTTGCACCAGCGGATAGTAAAATCCACCTTTGAATTGTCGATGACCATTCCGGCATCCGTTGATTCCTTGCCAGCTTCAGAACTGACTGTGGCATAGCAGGTGTAATATGGAATCCAGTTGTTTTTATGATTGCCGATAGCATCAACCGTTACTTCACTTTTGGTGATGAAGATGCGGATATTAAGTAGTTCAATATTCATCAGAACATCTCCTTCCTTGAGCCAAAGAGAAGAGCACGGAGTGTCAGCGTCATCGCCTGATGATTTGCTTCCTCTCTGTGCTCGTATAAATAAGCGACGGTGTACATGATGGCAATCTGTGCATTCTCACAAGCCTTAAGAACATCAATATCATCAGTTCTTAGAATGTCCATGCAGATTTTTTGAGCAGACGTAATCAGTGAGGCGATGAGTGCATCGTCATCATCAAAGTCTACTCGCAGGTAGTTTTTCATTTCTTCAAGTGTTACGAGCATTGTGTGTCGCCTCCAATCCTAAAAAGAAGATGCCACCCGTGAAGATTGGCACCGTCCATCAATTACTTAGGCCTTTGCAGTGCTACCGATTTTAAGAATCTGTACTGCTTCAGGAAGGATAAGCTTACCATCGACACGTTCCTTAGCTACAAAACCAATCATACCGTTACCGGCAAAAAGCTCTGTAAGCTGTTTGAAAGAACGAGTACCACGGTCGCCAATGTTGTAGTAGCTGTAATCACCGAAAGCAATCGCATCTGTAGGAGCAAAAGGAGAGGTATGAACAGGATAGCCGAGTAACTTGTCCGGTTCACCAGCCTGATAAGAAGGCTGCCACATATATGCTCCATTGTTATCCTTAAAGGTACGGATAGTAGCGATTGTCTGGTCATTCATGATGAATGCGGCAGTTTTTCTGTAAGGGCGCTTAAGTGCATAAACAAGATTCATGATGTCGTCAGCAGTAAGCTTTGTTACAGTCTTGTAGACAGTTCCACCACCGGTCTCGGCGAAAAGTCCAAGAGGCTGACCAACACCGGTACCATTAAGGAAGGCATCCTCCTCAGCGTTAGAGAGAGCCTTACCAAACTCGTCGATGATGTAGTTTTCAAGATTAAAGGCGCTGTCGTAAAGAAGCTCCTCAGTAACCTTGATTGCTACATGAAGCTTGTGGGCATCAAGTAAAATCTGAGAGAACTGTGCATCGGAGAACTGAAGTGCGCCGCCTTCTTCAATCCATGCAGCAGCAGGCTCAGTGGAAGCAATATTGATTTTGTGGTCGCCGGAAGTAGTAATCTTATGGCCAAGTTTACGCATGATATTCTCGCCATTAAGAACCTTAATCAAGCGGCTGTCGTACTCTTCAGGAACAAGATAACCACCGTCTGCATCAACACCTTCCTGAAGGATATTAGATACCTGACGGAAGTTGGTACGAAGTGCTGTGAGCATACCTTCCTTGTATGCATCAGAAGCACGACCTTTCTTAGCTTCCGGAAGAGTGGCTCCGTTAGGCTTAGAAGTAAGAGGAGTGTTGATAGGCTTGTTCATCTCAGCCTCACGCTGTTCCTGACGTTCCAAGCGATGGATTTCATTGGTAAGAGCATCAATGTCTGCTTCCATCTTTGTGTAAGTTGCATCGTCCTCTACAGAAAGAACGCCTTTGTCAGAACGATGAGATTCAAGGAATGCTTTAGCTGCATCCAGAGCTTTGTTACGCTTTTCGCGAAGTTCCATAATAGTCATAATGATTTACCTCCATTAAATGTATTTTTTGATTGTGTTTAAGTGCTCCATAAGTTCATCTACGGAGCGACCAGTAGGTTCCGGTTTTGTTTCGATTTTGCATTTGGCTGCAAGTTTCTCCATAAGAGAATTGGTGACAGCAGCACGAGAGTAGGATGCCGACACAGCTTCCTGTGGCATTTCTTCCTCTTCGTATGAGCGCTGCATGATTTCATCAGCAAAGCCAAGTTCAACAGCCATATTTGCATTCATCCAAGTCTCTGCATCCATCAGGTGAGAGAGCTTGGCACGAGACATACCCGTTTTGATTTCATAGGCGTTGATGATGGATTCTTTCACTTCATCAAGCATGGCTATGGCCTTTTCCATTTCTGTGGCATTACCAAAGGCTGATGTCATCGGGTTATGAATCATCATCATAGAAACCGGTGATACGATGACCTTGGTACCAGCCATTGCAATAACGGATGCTGCAGAAGCAGCGATACCATCGATTTTGACAGTGACGTTTCCTTTGTAGTCCATCAGCATGTTGTAAATCTGAGCTGCGGCCACGCAGTCACCACCCGGAGAATTAATCCATACTGTGATATCACCACTGCCAGAAAGCAGCTCATCCTTAAAAAGCTGAGGTGTGATGTCGTCATCAAACCAGCTTTCCTCGGCGATTGTTCCGTTTAGGAATAGCGTTCTCTCCATCACTGGTTCCGTCGTCTCCTGATTGGTCACCATCTTGTTTTTCCACTTCCAAAACTTCTTCATCAGAATCTTCCTCCTTTCCAGCAGCAGTGGTCGCTGCAAAGATACCAGCATCCTCAAGCTTGGTCATGTTGCCATTGATAAGATATAAGTCACCACCAAGTTCAGGTGGGATGCGGTCTAGGTTTTCAAGTTCACGGATATCATTGGCTGACATCCAACCATTTTGTCTTGCAGTAGCATAGCCATTCATGCGGCTTTGATAATCGCCACGAAGCAAGCCATCCACATTGAACTTGACAAAGTAAGTAGCTTTCTCAGAATCGGATAGAAGAGCCCGATTTAAGGATTGTTCCCAACGAACTATCCAAGGCTCTAAGGTGTATTTCACAAATTCCAGAGATTGCTGCTCAATATTAGAAAAGCTCGACTTCTCCAAGTCACCGACCATGTGAGGCGGTACTCTAAAGATTCGAGCTATTTCATCAATTTGAAATTTACGTGTTTCCAGAAACTGTGCTTGTTCTGGTGATATGGAGATAGGCGTGTAGTGCATGCCTTCTTCCAAGATTGCTATTTTATGTGAGTTGCTGCCGGAGAAGCCTTTGTTCCAGCTTTCTCTGATGGCATCGGGATTTTTGACGGTTCCCGGAAACTCTAATAGGCCGCCCGGGGTAGCACCGTTCGCAAAGAACTTAGCACCATATTCCTCTGTCGCAATGGAAAGACCGATAGCATTCTTGGCCATCGCAATGGGAGAGTAGCCAACCAGACCGTCAAAGCCAAGTCCCGGAATATGAAGCACATCTGAAGGCTTCAAGGTCACGGTTCCATTTTTCATCGTTGGTGCATCGGAATCCTGCATTTGATACTGGTAATACAGATGTCCATGCTCGTCTCTATCGACGGTCATTCGGTTTGGCATCAATGGATATAGACCTACAACTTGACCTTTGCCATTGCGGATAATCTGTGCGTAGGCATTTCCCCAGAGAAGCAGGTGCGTCATAAGCGTTTCTCGGAATACAAAGGATGTCATTTCCGGGTTTGGCTCATCATGTAGTATCTTGTACAGCGGATGGTCCAATGCTTTTTCCTTACTACCACCATCTTTGTATTGGTAGAGATGAACGGGAAGTCCTGCAATGGATTCTGAAAGAATACGCACGCAAGCATATACCGCAGTCATCTGCATGGCAGAGCGCTCATTGACGGATTTTCCAGAGGTGCTGCCACCAAATAAGAAACGGTAGCCACTTCCATTCACACTGTTTGTAGGCTTATCTCTTGACCTAAATAAACCGGAAATAAAACTCATATTTCATGCGCCTCCTTTCAGATAAACAAAATGCCTCTGTTATCGTAAACAGAAGCACCAGAATCATTCCCACATCGAATGGCACGGTCAAGGGCCATGATGGTTGCAACTGCACCATCGATTTTCTCTGTGGATTTTTCTTTATCAGCTTTAATATTGCCTGCCGGGTCGGTTCGGATATAGATGTTATCCATCATCCAGCGAAGAACCGGATGCCCGCCATGAGCAAGCTTTTCTTCAAGTGTTAGTTTCATGAGCTCTTTGGTTGGTGGGGACATATCCTTAAATCCTTGTCCGAAGGGAACCACGGTAAATCCCATGTTCTCTAAGTTCTGCACCATCTGTACAGCACCCCAGCGGTCAAAGGCAATCTCGCGGATATTGAACTTTTCACCAAGTCGCTCGATGAACTTTTCAATGTATCCATAATGCACGACATTACCTTCCGTAGTTTGTAAGAAGCCTTGTCGCTCCCATACGTCATAAGGAACATGGTCTCGTCTGACACGCAGGTCTAAAGTATCTTCTGGAATCCAGAAGTAAGGCAGAATGGCATATTTTTCATCTTCATCCTGCGGAGGAAAGACCAACACGAAGGCGGTAATATCCGTGGTGGAGGATAAGTCCAAGCCACCATAACAAACGCGGCCTTCAAGGTCATCTTCATTGACGCGGAAGGAGCAGTTATCCCATTTCTCCATCGGCATCCAGCGGACTGCTTGCTTTACCCATTGGTTCAGACGAAGCTGCCTGAAGGAGTTCTCCTCACCGGGATTTTGCTTTGCAGATTCACAGGCTGCTTTGACTTTATCAATGCCAACTGTGATACCCAGAGAAGGATTTGCTTTCTTCCAGACCTTCGGGTCCGTCCAATCATCAGATTCATCAGCACCATAGATAACCGGATAGAAGGTCGGGTCAATCTTCCTGCCTTCAAGGATATCCTTGGCTTTCTGATGGGTTTCATAGCAGATACTGTTTGTATCCGTTCCGGCAGTAGTAATCAAAAAGTAGAGTGGCTGCATACGAGCGTCGCCAGAGCCTTTTGTCATAACATCAAATAATTTCCTGTTTGGTTGGGTGTGTAACTCATCAAACACAACGCCATGAATATTGAAGCCATGTTTGGAGTAAGCTTCAGCAGAAAGGACCTGATAGAAGCTGTTGGTAGGTTGGTAGACGATACGCTTTTGAGAAGCCAGTATCTTCACTCTTTTATTGAGTGCCGGACACATACGCACCATATCAGCAGCGACATCAAAGACGATAGTTGCCTGTTGGCGGTCAGCGGCACAGCCATAAACTTCTGCACGCTCTTCCCCATCACCGCAGGTGAGCAGTAGGGCGACAGCTGCAGCAAGCTCGGACTTACCCATCTTCTTGGGTATTTCCACATATGCGGTATTAAATTGACGATATCCATTTGGTTTTAAGGTTCCAAAGATATCACGGATTATCTGTTCTTGCCAATCAATTAGTTCAAAGGGCTTCCCGGCCCATGTGCCTTTGGTGTGGCATAAGCATTCTATGAAGTTTACTGCATAATCTGCAGCGTCTTTATCATATTTTGAATCCGAGGCTTTGAACTTGGTCGGCGTGTATTTCTTCAATTTTTTCAAGTTTTGCACCTCCTTTGTGGCATAAAAAATAGCCGCAGCAATGCGACCGTCAGTAACGAGATACAGAAGCCATCTGGCTTCCGCATTTCGGGAATATTCATTTCCTTGGGATTAGTTGTAATCGTTCAGTAAAATGCAGTAGGCAAGCTGCGTATCTTTGTCATCGTCGGCCGGGTAGAGGTCCCAGCCTCTGTCGTAGTTGGCCGTGAACTTGCCATCAATCTTGATGGAGAGCTTGGAAATCTTACCACCGTTGATTCCATAATCCTCGCTTGGCTCATCATAAGCTTTTACCCAGTAGTGGGCCACTTTGTAGCTGCCATCCTTTTGTGGAATTCCAATTGTACCTTCGTGCCACATGCTCGCCACCTCCTTACTTACCAATGCTCATCTTGAATGCTGGAATGCGTTCTTTTTCGCCGGTTTTCCAGTCGTCGTAGCGGCTGTTGATTTCAACCAGTCCGTCAAGGGTGCATCCGCGTTTTTGAAGTTCTGCGATGGTTTGAATCAGGCTTGAGAATGTGGAGCTGATGGTGAATGCGGTAACTCCGAGGCGTTTGCAGTTTTCGATGATTGCGTCAATGTCGTAATCCCAAATGACCTCGGCGAAGTTGATAAGCTCGTTTCCTGCGTCTTGGCTGTAGAAGTAGGCTGCTCCAAAGGTTGGGTTGATGTTAATGTCCTTGAAGCGTGCTCCGGTTTCTGCTGCCTTGTCTAAGATTTCAATGTTTTTCATGGTTGTTTCCTCCTAAAAATGTGTGGTTGTTTTCTTTTGGTAGTACTATATATCACTCTAAAAGCACATAATAGCAAGTCAATTAGCGATATATATGTGACAAATATCAGCACGATTTTCGGGTGGAAAGTGTGTACTTTATTCCTTGCCGTAGAGGATGAAATTCCCGTATTCTTCCGGGTGTTCATCAATGTAGGAAACAAGTTCTAAGAGCCCCAGCTCCTCAGCAATTTGCTGTACGCCTTTAAAGTCCAGCATGTTGATGAGGGCGGTATCTCTGACTTCGAGAATCTGTTTTTTAATCTTCTCCGTCATGGCTATCCTCCTTTACGATTTGGCAGCGGTCCTCGCCATAGACAACGTTCAGTCCAGAACCGTTATCCCAGTCCACCAGAATGCTGCCGGTGTCATCCACACCGATGACTGTTCCAAGGGTACCAATTGGCGGAGCCTGAACATCATCCATCTTGGTAAGCTTGACGCGAGTGCCAGCAGTGTAGGTTTCTTTTAATTTGTTGACGATTGCTTCATTTGGAAATCTCATCTTATTGCACCTCCTTTGCGGCACCGTTTTTGAATGCGGAGCTGCCTGATAAATTCTTAAGCAGAATCTTGCGACTTTGCTTGTACTCATCACCGATAAATCCAAGGCGAAGCAGGAAGCAGCGGAAAGCATACTTTTCGTTGTCTGTTTCTTTTTGCGTAGCGCTGATGCGTTTTTGTTCCTTGCTCATTTTGCAAAGGGCTGCAATGAACTGGGTGTAAGCGTTGATTTCTTCCGGCTTTGGTAATTCCTCAAACCAAGGAAATGAAACCTTGTCCTCTTCGATAATGATGCGAATGTCGTTTACACCAAGGGCCTTCTTGATGAGGTTTTCTTTGGCGTCCAGCAGGTTTGTAAGGTTACCAACACCAACTTTATCAAGTGGCATTGAAATGGTAAGTCCGGTAGGTTCTTCCATGGCATCCTGTGGCGCTTCAGGTTCCTTGACGGATGGTGACAGGTCTTCTTGCGTCAGCGGCTCATAATCGTATCCGCGTTTGGCAAGCTCCCAAGTGATGCGGTCTACTTCCTCTTGGTCGGCAGTCGTTTCATCAAAGGTAAGATTTCCTTCTCTTGTGATGGTGAAAATGCCTACCTGATAGGCGTAACTTGGCGTTCCAAGGTATGCTGCTTTTTCTCCTGTGATTTCCTGCAGGGCCTTTGCGAATGGCTTTCGTTCTTTAACGTTGTATCTGTACTTCATGTGCGTACCTCCTTTGTTTTTCGGTACTACATATATCACTCTAAAGGCACATAATAGCAAGTTATAAACCCGACAAATATGTGCCTTTTAGGACTGCGATTTTTGTCTATCAAGCTTCCGCAGATTCATCGCTTATGGCGATTTCATCATAGGAATAAGTAAGGCCATCACGGATAACAGAAACGCCATCAGAAGAGCCTACCTGTTCAATGTAGCGCTTCACGATGACGTCTGCGTATTTCTCATCTAATTCAATTGTGTGGCAGATACGACCAGTTTGCTCGCAGGCAATCAAGGTACTGCCAGAACCACCAAAGGGGTCAAGCACGATACAGTTGGTAAGGCTTGAATTCATGATGGGATAAGCAATTAAAGCTATCGGCTTCATGGTAGGGTGGTCAGCGTTTTTCTTTGGCTTTTCAAATTCCCAGATGGTTGTTTCTTTTCTGCCGGAGTACCACTGATGTTTGCCGGATTTCTTCCAGCCAAATAAGCAAGGCTCGTGCTGCCACTGATATGGTGAGCGTCCAAGTACCAATGATGGCTTTTTCCAGATGCAGCAGCCGGAAAGATAGAAGCCTGCATCAGAGAATGCTTTTCTAAAATTGAGGCCTTCGGTATCTGCGTGAAACACATAGATAGAAGCATCATCTGCCATGGCGTGTTCCATATTGGTAAAGGCATCCAGCAAGAACTGATAGAAGGAATCGTTGTCCATATTGTCGTTTTGAATCTTACCGGCAGTGCCTTCGTAGTTCACGTTGTAAGGTGGGTCCGTCACTACAAGGTTTGCTTTCTTACCAGCCATCAAAAGCTCATAGCTTTCAGGCTTGGTGCTGTCGCCACAATAAAGACGATGCTGACCAAGGCACCAAAGGTCACCAGCTTTCGAGAAGGTAGGCTTTTGAAGTTCTGCTTCCACATCGAAGTCGTCATCTTTGATATTGTCCTTTGTGGAATCTTTGAATAGGTCGTCAAGCTCTGCAGGCTCAAACCCAGTGAGGGAGACATCAAAGTCCACACCTTGTAAATCAGCAATCAAAAGAGCAAGTTTATCGTTATCCCATTCACCGCTGATTTTGTTTAAGGCAACGTTTAGTGCTTTTTCATGTTCCACATCAAGTTCTACAACCACGCAGTCAACTTCCGTCATACCCATATCCTGTAAGACTTTTAATCTCTGATGACCACCAACGACACATCCGGTTGTGGCATTCCAGATAACAGGCTCTACGTAACCGAACTGTTCAATGGAGCGTTTGAGCTTTTCGTATTCTGGGTCACCGGGCTTTAAATCCTTACGGGGATTGTAATCCGCAGGAAGCAGCTCTGTGACTTTTTTCTTTTCAATTAGCATGTTCGCATCCTCCTTAGAATAATCCCCATTCAGCAAACTTCTCGAAACCACCAACAGAAGCAATATAATCTGCAGCAATATCGACGAGTTCCTGATATGGATGTCCATCAATGGTGTCATCACCGATAGCACAGCTGAGTGCTACAGGCTTTCCGGCTTCCTGAGCTTTTAAGAAAGCGTAGATATTAAGGGTGACATCTGCTTTAGATAAATCCTTACCGTGAAGACCACCACCAGTTACAGAGTCGGCCATATCGCTTCCAAGCTTTCTGTTGGTAGCGCCGGTATCTACATCTGTGCCGCCAGTCCAATCGCCGAGCGGATTGACCTCAGCAGGCGGATACATATTGGATAATTCAGCAGTGGAAGCATTGCTTTGACAAATAATAAGTCTTGCTTCATCCATGATGTATTTGCCATCAAATGGAAAGTGGTTATAAATATCGTGAGCAATCACAGAGAGTGCCTTTTGCTCATCTGTAAGCGGCATTCCCTTAAAGATGCCATTGTCACCACAGCGAAGGCCATTAGCCTGATTGTCAGATAAATGCTTATCCTGTGGAACGATTAAAACATCCGGTTCCACCTTACCGGCAATACGAGAGATAGCGTCCTTGATGGCAGCGATAGAAAGAGAAGCAGTGGTTTCAATAATCACGTGACACTTGCCATGTCCGATTAAGACTTCCACTGCAATCTTTGGATTCTTTTCTGCTTTATATGCTAAGTCCACGATAGCCCCAGCAATTCTATCTGCAATTTTATCTGGGTGAGAGGGATTTACTTTTTCAATCATGTTAGTTTCCTTTCCTTGCGCGAAGCAGACGTTCCATCGCATCATCCATAGGAGTTTCGCCGGAATATTCTGTCGCACAATTTTCTTTTACGATTTGATAGATTTCCATCCAGAGCCTGTTTGTCTGGCTCATAAAGTTTTGACTCATGGCTACGTAGGGAGACTGGATGGCATTTCCCGTAGTAGGGTGCTTGGCAAGAAATCCAAAGTCGGAGATGGCTTCTTCACATTGAATCCATCTGGCAACGCTCATGGAATAGCGCTCTAAGAGCTGGGGAGAAACAAGCGTTGCACACTTGCGCTCAGCCAGCCACTCCCATGTGGATTTGTAGATTTCTTCTGCACCGAGCGGTTTTCCGTCTTTTTGAGTGGCGGATAATAGCTTTGATGGTTTGGGCATTTGCTGACCTTCTAAATCGGTTGCTTTATCTTCAAAGTCAATGACAGTCAACTTTCGCTTACCCGGATTACCCTCAGCAATCTTGTCAGCTAAGGGCTTCTTTTTGGCTCCAGCGCCCATCCGAGCGCCGCCACGGTTGGTACCGTCCTTAGCCATAATTAACACCTCCTGTTTATCAGGGCCTATATACCCCGTTTGAAAGCGCGACTTTGCGCGTGAGACCCCACGCCCGTTCCACGGAAGGTTTGCTGTAGAGATTTTGACCGCCCCTACGGGTCCTACTGGTTGTGCCAGCGGTCACCGTGCTCAGCATGTATTCTTGCATGACATGCTTTGCAAAGAGCCATCAAGTTATCTCTGTCGTGGGTGCCTCCTTGTGACAGTGGTTTGATGTGATGTATCTCCTCGGTTGGTGTGTAAACACCTTTCTCAAGGCAGACCTCACAAAGCGGATGGGCAGCAGCGTAGCTGTCACGGATTCGTTTCCAAGCTCTACCATAGCGGCGCTTGGTAGCTGGGTCACGGTCGTAACGTTCGTATCTCTTGGCCTCAAGCTTTGCGTGTTCCTCACAGAAACGTCCGTCAGTCAGGTTCGGGCAGCCGGGATAGGAGCAGGGCCTTTTAGGTTTTCTTGGCATCTGTTTCACCTCCGTTCGGGCATAAGAAAAGCCCCGTAGGAGTTTGTCCCACAAGGCCTCTTGTAACTTTCTTTTTTGCTATTGTAATAATATCATAGGTCGATACTCTCAATCTATCACATTAACTCTCATCATGGTCTGGCACCACGATTTCTTTTAATGCGCTGCTGTGCATACGGTGAAGATGCTGCATGGAGTAGTTCATGTCCACGGCTATCTGTTCCCAGTTAAGAAAGCAGAGATAGCGTTTCTCCAGAAGCGTCTGGTATTCCACGTTTGGCACAGCTTTGATGACCGACATGATTTCGCTCTTAAGGTCCACCAGCTTTTCGATGTCCTTCTTCAGGCTGTCCTCCAAATCGATAATCTTCAGGATGCATTCTTCCAGCCTTGAACCACCGCGATTCGGATTTCTTGGCATATCGGAAAAGGTACTGGTGCATCTGGTAGCTAAGTCATTCAAGGAAGCAATCTGCTGCGTCTTAGAAGTGATGCGCTCATCAAGAAAACGTGCTTGTAATAAGTATTCTTTTGCATTCATGCTAATACCTCCGGATGTTTTGATTTCCCTTGGATTGGCATTCTTTGTCATAGATTTGCTTTGACCGCATCAATTAATGCGTTTTGTGATACTTCCTTCAGTGACAGCGCCTTTAAGATGCGCTCATCAATGGTTCCTTTGGTAACGATGTGTTCAATCACCACGGTACCGGAAGTCTGGCCTTGTCTCCAGAGTCGGGCGTTGGTCTGCTGGTATAATTCCAAAGACCATGTCAGCCCAAACCAGATAAGAGTGGAACCGCCAGCCTGCAGGTTAAGACCATGACCGGCAGAAGCAGGATGGATAACAGCAACAGGAATATCTCCATTATTCCAATCGTTGATGTCCTTGCTGGTTTTGATTTCTCTGACATCAAAGCGCTTCTTGATTCTTTGCAGGTCATGCTTGAACCAATAAGCCACCAGCAGTGGTTTGCCATTTGCCGATTCGATAATATCCTCCAGCGCATCCAGCTTTCTATCGTGTATCTCGATAATATTGCCTTCATCGTCATAGATGGCACCATTGGCAAGCTGGGATAGCTTCCCAGTAAGGGATGCAGCATTGGCAGCGGTGACTTCGCCTTCAGGAAGTTCCAAGATAAAGTCTGCTTTTAGTTCTTCATAGCGCTCAGATTCTTCCTCGGATAATTCCACTTCATATTGCGAAGTAATGAGCTCCGGCATCTGCAAGTGGTCGGTTGATTTCATAGAAATCGTAATATCCGATATCTTTCGATAAATGTCATCTTCTGCATAAGGCATTGGTTTGTAGGAGTAGATGATTTCACCATTTCGCTTATCCGGAACGAAGTAATCATTCCTGTAGTGGGTGATGAAGCGTCCGAGGCGTTCTCCTAAGTCCAGCAGTTTGAACTCAGCCCACAAATCCATAAGTCCGTTAGAAGAAGGAGTGCCGGTAAGACCGATAATTCTTTTGACTTTTGGTCTGACCTTCATCAAGGATTGGAACCTTTTTGATTTATGGTTCTTGAAGGATGAGAGCTCATCGATAATGACCATATCGTAATCAAAAGGAAATCCGCTACTATCGATAAGCCATCCTAAGTTCTCACGATTGATAATGGTGATATCAGCGCCTTCCATCAAAGCTGCTCTTCGTTCTTTGACGGTTCCAACAGCCACGGCGTAGGTAAGTCCTTTTAGATGCTCCCATTTTTTGATTTCTGCAGGCCATGTATCACGGGCCACACGAAGTGGTGCAATAACCAAGATGTGATGTGCTTCAAAGCTGTCAAACAACAGGTCTGCGATGGCAGTCAGGGAAATGACCGTCTTACCAAGGCCCATATCGAGGAGTACTGCAGCTACGGGATGACTTTCAATGTAGTCGATGGCATATCGCTGATAATCATGGGGTACAAAGTTCATGAAGCATTCCTCCAATCTGTTCAATGCCATCAATCACATAGACGCGGTAGCCAAGTGAACGAAGCATTTTGTGTCTTGCTACTTGAAGAGGGCGTGGCTTTTTGCCGGGAGCCTTCAGTTCTACGAAGGCGCACACCCCATCAGGTAATAAGACTAAGCGGTCGGGCATTCCTGCAAAACTTGGAGACACGAACTTTAGTGCAATCCCACCAGCCTTTTTAACCGACCTTGTTAACATGTTCTCTATCTGTTTTTCTAACATTTCTAAGCCTCCATCAGAGTGTAAATTTCTATAAGTGCAAGGTGTATCAATGGTATTTACATAACTTTTATATATATGATTTTTTATAGCCTATAGAAAAGTTTATAAATATACCTTGATACACCTTGTCATTAGGTCTATTAGTCTAAGAATTCCTCGTCAAAATCGTCCTCGGTACGGATACGCAGACCCTTAAAATAACGCTTTCGATTCTGAGTGATACGCTCATATCCGGCATTCTCCAAAGCAAAGTAGAAGTCAGCGGTACTGCGCACGTACTCATTGGTATCGATGCAGTAATTGCGATAAGCCTGATAAAGAGAAGAAGAACTCTCCTTGTAATCAGCACCCACCACGCATTTATCTTCGAGAAAGTGGGCAAACCAGTCATTCTGGCTACGGTATTCATTGATGGCCTCTTGCACACAAGCAGGAACCGGAATCTGATAATCCAGCTCGATAACTTTTCTGCTGCCTTCAATCACCCAAGAGAGAATGGCTCCGGCAGCGTGGTCATACAGATATTCGCTGTAGTTCTTAATATCGCTGGAACCGGTAATCTTGGCATTGAAGGGGATGACAATCAAACGTCTCCAGATACCATCATCGGATGCAGAGACACGAGGCAGATGGTTGGTGTAAAGTACGAGGGTATGGCAAGGCTTGAAGGAGAACGGGTCCTTGTACTTCTTTTCCGCAAATACATCATCGGTGGAACAGAGCTGTTTGACGGTGGAATCATTGAGACGAGCACCTTCCTGCATCTCGGCAGCAATTAAAAGACGTTTCCCTTTGACCTCGGCCATTTCCGGTTTGATGTTTCTGCGGCAGCCTACGGTTAAGGTATCTGCAGAGATATTGCCGGAGTAGAGCCCAAGCACACGGGAGATGACATTCCAGAAGGTGGACTTGCCATTTCGACCATCGCCATAAGCAATAATCAAAGCTTCTACATACACCTTGCCAATGGCAGCAAGGCCACAAATCATCTGTACATAATCGATGAGCTCCTGATTATTCTGGAAAATGGTATTCAAGCAATCAAGCCAGACATCTACTTCCTTCTGATTAGGTGATACGCTGGTAATCTTGGTAATAAAGTCCTCTGGAGAATGTTCACGTGCTCCAGCCAGTCCTTTGCGAAGGTCGTAGGTTGCTTCTGGGGTACAAAGCGCAAATGGGTCCGCATCCAAATCTCTCGGAGAAATTTCAAGCATTGGATGGGATTCTTTCAAAGTTGATGTGACATTCTTGGAATCACGTCTTTTGATGGCAAAGTTCTGATATGCTTTTGCAGCCAGAAACTCCTGATAGACCTTTTGCTGTTCCTCGTTCATCAGCTGTTCTGCCTTTGACTTGGATGTACTATCAAGGATGTTTTGGGCGCCACAGTTTTTCATCTTATCGAGTGCTTCCATCAAATCGTTGTTGGCTTCCTTTAATTGTCTGCGTGTGAGCTCATGTGCAACAGCCTGTGCGCCCGGTTCGCTTTCCTGCCAATAATGGTCGGAGTAGCGGATAAAGTGCGTAGCAGGAGAGTAGCGCAGTTCATTTGAGAAGTATTTTGCCAACACCTCAGCCTGTCCCACGTCAGAATAATCCTCCGGCTTATAGCAAGAAGGGTCGTTATATACTTCCGGTGCCACATAGCCATCCTGCGAAGAAACTCTTGCATAGAAACGCTGCGCACTGTGCCAGATGGTTGCAAGTTCCGATGTATCAAGAGGAGGCGTGCATTTTGCAGCTTCTTCCATAAATGCTTCATAGGCCTTTTCACTGTCACCATATTTCTTGATGACCTTACCAGCAAAACGGGACATGGTTGCATTACGACTGCCTTCTGGGATAGAAGAACCATCATATTGACCTTCTGCCATATCTTCATCGAAAATGTCCTCGTCGAGATATTCTGTCAGATTCATACGACCGGGATATAAAGCCACATCTGCGGATGCAGTTCCAAAAAAGAAACGAGCTGCATCAAGTGCCTGTGTATCAAAATATGGAAAGATAGAATTGACCAGCTTCTTCATATCGCTATAAAGGGAGGCGTCGGTCACATACTCGATGGGAAATAAGACATGGAACTTCGGTCTTGCCGGTTTTCCATTCTTGACTTTGTTATTGAAACGACTGTAGTGGACCGCAAAGGTCACACCCGGAAATGCCTGCATGACATCATCTGGGGTAATCCAATCTTCTGGATTTTCACTGTGGTCGTTATCACAATCAACAGGCAGACAATCGCTGCCGATGAAGTTGTCGTTGTTACGGTAGCTGTTTTTATATTCTGCACATACATAGTCGTGGCAGATGGTAGCTTTCAAGCTATCCTCGTCGAGAATTACCTGCTTGTGAGGGTAGGAGCAGTTACCGGGATTGCCAGTAACATCAGCGCTGTAAAGGGTAAGCATCAGTCATACACCTCCTCAGATTCTTCCTCCAGTACCTTGGTGATGAACTTTAATGCACGAATCATGGTTTCCAGTTCGCAGTCGCCGCCGAGGGTAACTTCAAAACCGTTGCAGCCGAATCTGTCCATGAAAGGCGTGACATGGATATCTGTGCTGGCTTCATCGGAAATGCGGAAATAGGTGCGTCCGCCGTGGCCGGTGTCGCCACCTTTGTAGCCGGTTGTCCCGGCTTCGACCTGCAGGATATTGGCACTTACCACATCGCGGGTGTAGGTAGTGATCTCAGTGCCATCGAAAAGCTCTCTGCGATTTTCTTTAATTTCATACATAGCGTTAAACCTCCTGACATTCTTCTGTGAAATAGCGCAAGTGATAGCCCTTCCACTTGGCGCGTTTGATTTCTGCTTCCATACCGGATGAGATGTGGCTGCCAAATACCCAGACTTCAGCGCACTTGCTCATGAGGGCATTTCCGAAGAAAAGACCAAGCTCACGTTCATCCGGATTGTCATCATCAAGGAACTGCGGAAATAGCAGGTGCGGTGCGATAGGGATATATCCCTTGTCCACGGCATACCGACTGTAGCGTCTGGCGTTGGCTACGTTTGTCTCCACATCTCCGGAAAACGGAGAGCAGATGTAGACGATAGGCCGGAAAGCACGAAGGGACTGCTTTTCATTTGCAGCAATCCGGGAGAGTGCTTCACCTGCAGTTGGGTCAGGATAGCCTTCGCTGTTGCGATAATCGTTGCTCACTCAAAAGTCCTCCTTTCCGGGCAGACTTAAAGGCGTCCACCTCCAATTTCCACTGGAGATGAACGCCTGATTTGAGCGGACGATTTTAATCTTTTTTGTAGAAGAGCGTGGTGTAACCGTCTGCGCGGAGCTTCAGGCCTTTTGCCCACGGCGGAGTCCTGCCCATCTGTTCACAGAGAACGTCAAGAGACACGCGAGGGTCTGCTTCGATTACCAGTTCGTCGTGGATATGCATGACGATGGAGCAGCAGCGCAGCGTCTTCATGGCATAGCAGAGAATGTCGCGGGAGGTTGCCTGCACGATATTTTCCACGAATTTCGGCCCGTATGAATCGAGCCGTTCCCATTTTTTCGTGCTGCCGATGCCTTCATAGGTAATACACTCGCCTCCGAATTTATTCGTACCGACCTTTGGCTTCACATAGGCGAGGTTCCGTCCGGAGGGCAGCGTAATAAAGAGCATCCCAGAGCGGCAGGAGAAAGTAAGCCCGTAGCTGCTGGTTGTGTGTTTATACTTCACAGCCTCCATGACAGCGCGGTCGACATCCCACCAGAATTTTACGATGTTAGGATTTGTCTGCCGCCATGCATCCACCAGCGGAGGAAGCTCATCTTCGGAGAGTCCCATCTCTATAGCGCCCATTGCCTTTAAGGCACCGACCGAGCCGCCATAGCCGAGCGCGAGTTCCGCAATTTTGCCCTTTTGGCGCAGATGGCTGTTAATGCCATGTTTCTCAACCGGAACATGGAACATCTGACTGGCACTGGCGCAGTAGATGTCACCTCCGGTTTCAAAGACCTTTTGACGCCACGTCTCACCGGCATACCACGCGATGACTCTTGCTTCGATGGCGCTGAAGTCGGAAACATAAAACTGTGTACCGTCTTTCGGGATGAACGCTGTCCGGATCAGCTGAGAGAGGGTGTCCGGGACGTCTTCATATAAGAGTTTCACGGCATCGAAGTCGCCGGATTTGACAAGAGCGCGAGCGTCGGCCAGATCCGGGAGATGATTTTGCGGGAGGTTTTGTAATTGTATAAGCCTGCCTGCCCAGCGTCCGGTACGATTGGCTCCGTAAAATGCGAACATGCCGCGAGCCCTGCCATCATCACAGACCGCACGCTCCATCGTCTGATATTTCTTGACGGAGGATTTGGCAAGCTGCTGTCGAAGTTCCAGAACGGTCTGAAGTTCTGGCGGAGCGGTTTTGATAAGCTCTGCCACGACTTTCTTCCCAAGGCTGTCGGTTTCGAGCCCGTTGTCGGAGAGCCACTGTTTCATTTGCTGGACGGAGTTTGGATTATCAAGTGCTGTCATATCTTTCATGGCAGCAGTCAGTTCTGACCGGGAGCGGGTGTCCATTTCTATGGCTTCTTTTACCAGATCCATATCGAGCCGGACACCACGGTCGTTGATTTCCTGATCGATGTGGTATTCATCCCAGACTTCCTTCGGCACAGGGAATTTTGCAAGACGATCCTTAATGCCGATCTCGGTCTCTACATCTCTGATATTATATTTTTTGAAGGCCTCCCACTTGTCCGGTGCATGGAAAGGGTGGTTCCTTGTGCGACCGCCGTTTGTTTTCGTCGGAGCACAGGGCACGGAGAAGTATTTGATCAGGTCTTTTCCCTCCGTGAGTTTCTGTTTTTCAAGACCAAGGACGGCACCGACGCCTTCCAGAGAGAGCGGCAGTCCCATTGTTGCCGCCCAGACCATAGAGCAGCGCCAGCTTTCCGGATTCAAGAAGCGTGCGCATTCGGTCGAGAGAGGGTGGTTATCATGTAAGGGATCAAGGCTTACTCCAAGATCACGGAGATATCGTGATAAGCACACCCGTTCAAAATTTGCGTTGAAAGCCCATTTGATGACAGTATCATCAGTCAGAGCATCTATAATTTCCTGCGGCAGACGTTCTCCCTGTGCAAGGTCGATGACCGTCACCTCGGAGCCATCGGAGCTGTAGCCGAACAGCAGTATCTCAAAATCCGGTGACTCGGCATATTTATATACGCCACATTTGGATAGGTTCACGTCGCTGTAGGTTTCGATATCAATACTAAGTGTTTGCATAGATTTTCACCTCAATTCAAACAAGCGGCTTAAGATCACTCCTAAGCCGCCTGCCGGTACTGGATTATTTCAGGGATTCCATACGCTTGATATGGTATTCGTCGTCCTGCGCGGCTTTTTTCTCCTCGCGCTTCTCACGCTTGAAGTCGTTAATCACCGTCTGGATGGCGACCACTGCCCAAGACAGGACTACGATGCAGAAGCATCCGATCAGGATGTTGCAGAGAAGGGATGAAATCATAACTGTGCTTTCCATTGTTTTGCGCTCCTTTCCTTAGTTGAGAAAATCTTCATCTTCGTCAGTAGCAAAGTCGGACTCAGCGCTTGCCTTGCCGCCGAGAGGCTCACCGTCGCGGATCTTCTGCAGGTTGTTGAGCCCGCAGGCGATTCCCTTGTTGCCGGAAGAGTTGAAAGCATAAAACGTGATGCTGGCTCTGCCGTACACGCCGCTGTACACTTCGGAGCGGGTGAGAATCGGATTCAGATCTGCGTCCACGATGCCGGGAGCAGAGGTTGCATTGGCGTTGACGAAGTAGGCGTTCTTGTAGGCTTCGTCATCCGGACGTTCTGCATCGCCGTCGCGCAGAGGAGTCTTCAAAACAGAGAGCGCCGGTACGGACTTGCCGTTGCCTTTGAGCTTTGCTTCGCCTTCCTTGTAGGCAGCCTCGATAGCAGCCTGAATCTTGGCGATGGTCTTGGTGTCGGACTTCGGGATGATGAGGCTCACGCTGTACTTGGGAGTGCCGCCGTTGATGGACTTCGGCTCCCAGACGTTTGCGTAGCTCCAGCGTGTGTCGACACCGGTGATAACCTTCATGGGATTACTGATTTTTACATTCTTACTCATTGTCGTTTTCCTCCATAAAATCATTTTTTGCTGTATTCATGGCCGGGCGCTTGTCGCTATCCGGCACAAGTGTGGGTTTGCCCTGCGGTTTTTCGATGTAAGCCGTCAGGAGTTCATCAAAGCGGGACTTGCCGAGGAGCTTCTGCATGGCGGTGATGCCGAGTAGCTTTTTCTCATACGGGTCAAAGCCTGCTTTCTCGACCGCGTCAATGACGGCGGCCTCATTGCTGTATCTGCGGTTGCTGCGTCCTTCGACGAGCTTAAAGCCAGTCCATTCCTTACCGGAGAGAGCTTGCTGCAGGGCGTATTCCTTGATATCGGAAGCCCAGCTAACCAGCTCATCTACCTTGCCGAGAATGACCTCGATCTCGGTATCCGTAAGCAGTGGCGGGAGCTTGAAATCATGCTGCGCGAGCTTCAGATTTGCCTCGGCTCTGGCGCGACATTCATTTTTCGCCTTGCAGAAACCGCACCATTCACCGCACAGGAAATTACCGTCACCGGCAAAAGCCAGATCTGCTGTGGGCTTTAAGACTTCATCCGCCCAGCGATACAGGTCGTCCTTGCTGATTTCGTAGGTGCTGACGTTCTGGCGTCTCGGTTGGTAAATGGTCATGGAAACCTGTTCGATGTCGTAAATGTCATCGAAAAGCTCCAAAGCGCCGAGGGCATAACACTGCATCTGCGGGTTCTCCTCTGCGGAGACTAAGACGCCTAAGCCGTGCTTGTAGTCGATCACCCGGAGTGTACCGTCTGCAATGATGATGCAATCGGCGGTTCCGAAGCCTTGTTCTACCCAGCGGGAGAAGTCCACACGCTGCTCGATAAGAACTACCGGGTCGGTGCAGGTTTCCTTGGCGGCTTCGACCTGCTCCAGCACATATTCGGCATAGCCGGAGGTAGCATCCTCCATCTCCTCGGAATACCACTTGAGGCTGTCGGTCGGATCGTCGGCAGATATACCGAGTGCGGTTTTGAGTTTGTACTCGACAAGCGCATGAGCGTCGGTGCCTTCTGCAGCGTAGTCTGATCCTTTGTCCTCATAGGTTTCGCAGAGCCTTGCCGACGGCGGGCAGTGCAGCCACCTGTCGGAGCTGGACGCGGAAAGGATTGCGTGTGCTTTAGCTGCCATCGCCGATCACCTCCGCGTCTTTCATCAGGGCTTCGTAGTTTGCCGGGTTGATCTCCGAGAGCTTTGCAGCACCGTACTTTTTAAGCAGGGTGCGTACATCTGCGGTATAACCGGCGCGGGACTTTTCAGCAAGGACGGCTCTTACGTCCTCCAGCTTAAGTTCAGGCTTCGGTTCCTTCTTGGTGGGAGCTTCCGTGACCTGCGCTTCGTTGTCATCACCGGAAAACTGCTGGTAGAGCCAGTCGGCTGCGGCATTAATAGAAGCAGCAGCGGTGCGGAGCTCTTCGATGGTCTGTGCCATTTCTGCCATTTTTGACATTCTCTTTTCCTCCTTCCTCGGATTGGCTTGCGGCAAGGAGTGAGAGCTTCCTTGCCAGTCTGGCGGATACGTGACTGATGGAATTCAGGAGCTTGATCTCCTCGTTCACGTTGCCGCCTGTGTCTGCGTAACTGCGAATCATCTGTTGTTCACCTCGCTTTCTGAAGGCTGTGTTCTCTTGCCTTCACCTTCCACTGGAGATGAACTGCAGATTTGAGCGGAGGATTTTATAAAAAATTTCCGACCACCATCCGAAAGAGGGACGGTGGCCGGAAAGAGTGTGGTTCGTGGTTTTGGTATTACTTATCGCCGGTAATCCTGCGCAGGTCGGTGCGATACTTCTTCATCTGATCCGCGAAGGTCTTCTGCGGGCGACCGAGTTCTCTTGCAATAGCACGGTCGGAGATGCCCTCCGGGTGATTCTTCCAAAGCTGGATGATGGTATCGGCCTCCGGATCAAGCTCACGCAGTCTGGCAAAGAGTTGCTCCAGCAGCATGCGGTCGGCGATGACTTCTTCCATCGGCTTACTGCGGTCAGGAATATAGTCACCGAGGGTGCCGTTGCCATCAGGGAGAGGCTGATCCAGAGAAGTAATGTCGCCTGCCGCGTGGTATTCACAGCCAATGCAGTCACCGTCGCATTTCCAGATAAAGCGGTAAGGACACATACACCTGCCGTGATCCTGCTCTTTGTGGCGAATACGGTCGGCTTCCTTATAGAAAGAGTCGTGCTGTTCCTTGGTGACCGGCACCTTTTCGCCGGTGCTTCGAACGTAGATGAAATAAGTCTTTTCTTTTGTCATAAGATTTCCTCCTGTGATTTGCATTTGTTGAGCAATCACAGAGGGAAATTCATGGCATGTTCATCAGGAATTCATCGCAACATATTGATTTCTGCGTGTATTTCTGATATAATAGGAATTGGTGGGAATAACTCGGAAACACCACGAACCATAGTACCCGTCTATCCAGCCACTTCCCAGACGTCATATCGCCCTTGTGACTACTCACAAGAGCTATCCAATCGTTCGGTAGGTCAGCTGCCATAGTTCGTAAGGTTCTTAGGGTTCGACTTTGAAAATTGGAGAGAAAATCAATGACAAAAGGTGACAATCCACGGCTTTGTGGCGGCACCTTCTTCGTGCTTGTATTGCAGGCGCTGAAGCAGCGCGTCAAAGCAAGACAGCACTATAAAGGAGAGAGGGACGGCCTCTCAGATCCGGAGGTTTTAATCGGACTGATTAAAGTAATCAATCCCGACTATCAGGAGCCGAAGGAAGGTGCGCTGAAAGGAAAAACAAACGACTTTAAATCTTGCAAAACCTCGACCGGTCAGTATCTGCCCTTTGGCAATACTCCGGAGATTGAGGCTTTTGACGAGCGTGTCCGGAATGAGTATCAGGACGCACTCGGTGCGATGACAGAGTTCGTTGCCCTGTTCCTTGAAACAGGCACAAAGGTAAAGAAAGATGAAAGACTCGTGAAGGCGCTGATCGACCTAATTGAGCAAGATGACAGCATCAAGCAGGATGAGGAGTTTCATATAGAAGAGAACGGTCAGAAAATAAAAAAGACCGCACTTGGCGGTCTCGATGATGTCTGCCTCCCGGCATTCCTGCTGGGCGTATGGCACTATGTGGTTGTTTATAGGAAAGACAACAGCGTAGGCAGAGATACCTATGACAGGTGGTGTCCAGAGAACGGCGGAGCTCCGAGAACATATTCTGGCGATATGGGCAAGCGCATCACAAAAACGATAAATGTTCGTATGCCTGAAACAAGCATGGCCGAGGACGATGAGATATTCGATTTTGGAGAAGAAGATGCGGATCAGCCCTCAGATAATACAGAGACAGATTACGATTTTGATTTCGGAGATGAGGACGCTAAAACCGGCACGCCGCCTCCCCGGCAGCAGATCATAAACAATCCGTTGTTTATTTCACAGACGGGAGACAACAGTAATGTCATCCCGAATTATGGAACGATGAATCTGACGCTGGGCAAGCATGGAGGTGGCTCCAATGAGTGATGAAATAAGAGTAATATCTGCGGCTAATCTCCCGGCGAATGGGAAACCGCAATATTCTCAGAGCGGAAACGACGCAGTAATGATTCCGAACTACGGCACCATCAATATGCAAATTACGCAGCAGACTGCGTCGATGCCGTATTTTGGTGGAAACATCTATCTTCCTCCGAAAGTGGATCGGGAGTATTACAACATTTTTGTACTTGCCGGAGAGGAATTTGACAGGCCATATATCAAGGTTCCGCGTGACCGGGCGCTAAATCAATGTATGACGCAGGAAACAATCGATAAGTTTGCGCCGATGACTGAAGAAAACCGCGAACAGATAAAAACCATGCCCTCGCTCTTTATGGCAGAAAATAATCAGTACGGGAAAGCTGATGAAAACCAGAATGTGATCTACGGGTTTGTGCCCGATATAAAGGTTTACGACAATTATGTAAAAGTTTATTACTGCGGCTATAGACTCGATGTCCCGCAGTGGAGACTGAACGAATTGTTAGAGGAGCTTCAACTTGTAGGTAATGATAAATTCAACGAACTGAACCGGACTCACTGGTCAATCAAGCGCTGCGATCTGATTCAGGAGCTGCTTGAAGGCGGAGTCCAAATTCCCGTATTCACCATTGGTGATTCGCATTGATGGAGGAAAGCACATGAGTAACGAAAACGAAATTATTACAAATGAAGCAATGCCTGAAAAATGGGTAAATCTTGAGGATATAGCTGAACACTTGAGCGTAAGTACAGATACCGTCAGGAACTGGATAAAAGACGGAAAACTGCCATTCTATCGCGCGGGCAAACGCTATAAATTCAAAATTTCCGAAGTCGATGAATGGCTACGTGATGGGAAGATCACGGATTAAATGTTGCACGCAGAAATGTGGCAGAAGGGAGAATGCCTATGCAGGACAAGATGAAGTCCCTCATAACAAATATAAAATTAGATGCTGCCACTTTTCATGGTGAGACAGTAGAACCTACATACATCAATTTCTTTTTCGGGAAAAATGGGGCTGGTAAAAGCACGGTAGCATATGCGTTTGACCACCCGGAGTGCCTTAAATGGCAGACCGGTGTAAATCCTGCCGACTACACGATCCTCATTTACAATCAGGAGTTTATAGATCGCAATCTGGCAAACTACGGTGATCTCAAGGGCGTATTCACGCTCAGCGAGGAAAACGCTGAGACAAGGAAGCAGATTGATGATAAGACGGAGGAAAGAAAAGGCGTTATAGCTGATGGTAAGCAGGCTGCTGAAGACCGCGACAAAAAGAGTGGTGAGCTGAAACCACTGCGCGACGCATTCGAAACTACCTGCTGGGATGATACGGAGGATATAAGAAAGAGCTTTGACCAGACGCAGAATGGCAAGAAAAAGAAGCTCCAATTTACAGATGAAGTGTTGTCCGGGAAGCACTCGCCGATTGAACACAAAAAAGAGGATATTCAGAAGCTATACGATATTGCCTATGATCCAAAGGCTCGGAAATATCCACTATTTAAGTCCACTGGTGATTTGGAAGGCGAATATGATCTGTCCGGTGAATGTCATCTCGGTGAAAAAGTAACCAGCCGGAGCGAGACACAGTTTGCTCAGTTCATGAAAGCGCTCAATGCGACCGAATGGGTGAAGCAAGGTCATGCTGATTATGTGGTCGGTCACGAAGAAGGTAAATGCCCGTTCTGTCAGAGAAAGTTACCGGATACCTTCGAGGAAGACATCGCAGAGGCTTTCGATGAAGGTTACCAGAAGGCGCTTGATGCACTTGAAACCTTCGAGGCAGAGTACAAAAGGAAAATGGAGGCTTTACTTGAGCTACTAAAGAATAACCTAAACGACGTTTTCCCGAAGGCAAAGACTGCAGAATATGAGAAGCTGGTGGCACAGCTTGAGACAGTCATTACAGAGAATGAGCAGCTGATAGCAAAGAAACGGACTACACCGGGTGAGGCCGTGGCGCTCAAAGATACAGATACCATTCTCTCTGATATTGATACAGTCGTAGCGGGTATCAATGAACTGATTCAGGAGAATAACGACATCGTAGCTACCAAGCCGGACAAGCAGCTTGAATGCTTCAATATGGTATGGGAGAAAATCGCATTTATCCTGAAGGATAAAGTGGCGGCCTATACAAAGAGCAAGAGCGATATTGAGGCTGAGGCTAAGAGACTGGACGGAGAGGTCAAAAAGCTGCAGGAGAAATATAAAGCTCTGTCGGCTGAAATTAATAAACTCAATGCCAGCGTGATCAACACGGCGACTACGGTGGAAAGCATCAATGCCCATCTGAAGGATTCTGGATTTGAAGGATTCCGGCTCCGCGAAAAGGAAGGCGTCAAAGGTACTTACGAGGTCATCAGGGAGGATGGCAAGGTTGCGGAAAAGCTCAGCGAGGGTGAGCGTAACTTCATTGCTTTCCTGTACTTCTACCACTTGGTGCGCGGCAGCCAGACCGAGACGGACTCCGGCAAGGATAAGATCGTGGTCATAGATGATCCAGTTTCCAGTATGGACTCCAGTGCGCTCTTTATCGTCAGTGCACTGGTGCGTGAAATGTTGGGCGTATGCAGCAATAACGTCCGACTGGAAGACTACGAATATAAAGGGAAGTATATTCAGCAGATATTTATCCTGACGCACAATGCCTTCTTCCACAGAGAGATCACATACAATCAGGTTAGCCATTACCGGTACGTGTCGTTCTTTAAGGTAAACAAGAAGAACAACATCTCGACTGTGGAGAAATGTGTAATCGAGGCCACAAAAGTCTCTGAGAAGGATAGGAACTTCAATCCGGTTCAGAATTCTTATGCGGCACTCTGGCGAGAATATGAAAAGCTGGATGCACCGATTCCGCTCATGAACGTGATCCGGAGAATCCTTGAATACTACTTTTTACAATTGTGTGGCTTTGAAAGCACTGTTCTTAGCACTACAGTGCTTGAAGCGATAAAGAAGCAGATCATGGATGAAGCTGCCGGTGGCGTTCCAGATTATACAAAATACCATCTGGCACAAGCTATGCTGTCTTACATCAATAGGTCGGATGCTTTCAACGATGGACTCCACTTTGTAGATGAGAGCATCGATTGTGACCAGTACAGAAGCGTTTTTTATTCCATCTTTGAGGTGATGAATCAGGGACAGCACTTTAAGCACATGATGGAGGAATTGGAATAAGTCCTGATTATTGTACCGATGGCTTGGTAGAATAATGAAAAAAAAGAAAAGTGAGGTAAACACAATGGCTGAAAAGAATACTGCCAATATCGGCTTTGAAAAACAAATCTGGGATGCGGCCTGCGTTTTGTGGGGACATATTCCGGCATCCGAATATAGAAACGTAATAATTGGGCTGATTTTCCTGAAGTATATCTCTACGGCATTTGACAAGAAGTATCAACAGCTTGTAGCCGAAGGAGATGGCTTCGAGAATGATCCGGATGCATATCTTGAGGATAACGTATTCTTCGTGCCGGAGGATGCTCGTTGGGATAAGATTGCGGCAGCAGCACATAAGCCGGAAATCGGAACGGTTATTGATGATGCTATGCGTGCAATCGAAGCCGACAACAAGAAACTCAAGAACGTGCTTCCAAAGAATTATGCCAGTCCAGATCTGGACAAGAGAGTCCTCGGAGATGTCGTTGACCTCTTTACCAACATGGATATGGGAGAGACCGAAGGTAACCGAGACGTTCTCGGTAGAACTTACGAATACTGTATCGCTCAGTTTGCCGAAAAGGAAGGCAAAGGCGGTGGTGAATTCTATACGCCGTCAAGCATCGTAAACACACTGGTTTCAATCCTGAAGCCATATTCAAACTGCCGCGTATATGATTGCTGCTGTGGCAGTGGCGGTATGTTTGTACAAAGTGCGAAGTTTATTCAAGCACATTCCGGCAATCGTGGCTCGATTTCAATTTATGGTCAAGAGGCCAATCCGGACACTTGGAAGATGGCCATCATGAATCTTACGATTCGTGGCCTTGATGCAGACCTTGGTGCTTATCATGCCGATACATTTACGAATGACCTTCATCCGACATTGAAGGCAGACTTCATTCTGGCCAATCCTCCCTTCAACTATAATCCGTGGGGACAGGATAAGTTGATGGATGATGTTCGCTGGAAATACGGAATCCCGCCTGCAAGTAATGCCAACTTTGCGTGGATTCAGCATATGATTCATCACCTTGCACCGAACGGAAAGATTGGACTTGTTCTTGCAAATGGAGCACTGTCTTCCCAGAGTGGTGGCGAGGGTGAGATCAGAAAGAAGATCATCGAGGATGATCTGATCGAAGGCATCATCGCTATGCCTCCACAGCTCTTCTATAGTGTAACAATCCCTGCGACGCTCTGGTTCATTTCAAAGGGCAAGAAACAGAAAGGCAAGACAGTCTTTATCGATGCCCGAAAGATGGGGCATATGGTAGATCGTAAGCATCGTGATTTTACAGAGGAAGATATCCAAAAACTCGCGGATACATTCGAAGCTTTCCAGAATGGCACGCTTGAGGATGAAAAAGGCTTCTGCTCTGTAGCGACAATACAGGATATCGCAAAGCAGGACTATGTTTTGACTCCTGGACGTTATGTTGGTATCGAAGAGCAGGAAGATGACGGTGAGCCATTCGAGGAGAAAATGACAAGGCTGACATCGGAGCTTTCCGATATGTTTGAGCGCTCTCATGAACTTGAGGACGAAATTCGTAGGAAGCTGGGGACGATTGGATATGAAATTTAGTAGGAGGATACCGGAATGAGTGATTGGAAAACAAAAACTCTCGGCGAGGTCACATCGTACATTGCAAAAGGAATTCCTCCTAAGTACATAGAGGAAGCAAACGATGATACGATTTGTGTATTGAATCAGAAATGTAATAGGAATTTTCGCATTTCGTATAATGATTCAAGACTTCACAATAATGCAACAAAAAAAGTTCCAGACGTCAAAATGTTGAAACCGGGTGATGTGTTGATAAACTCAACAGGTACTGGGACAGCAGGACGTGTTGCACAAATTTGGGATATTGATGTCCCTACTACGATTGATGGACATATGATATTAATGCGTCCAACAGATGAGATCGAGCCTTTATATTATGGGTATGCAATAAAAGCTTTTCAGTCTGCTATTGAGTCCTATGCAGAAGGTTCTACAGGACAAACTGAAATCAATAAAACCAGACTACAGGGCGAAACATTTATTACATATCCGGTTGATAAAAATGAACAAGCTAAAATCGCAAGGATTCTCGCGGCTTTAGATGAGAAAATGCTTTTGAATGAGGAGGTAAACAAGAATTTAGCGGCTTAAATGTCGATGGCAGAGGTATCGATTTCTCCAGACATCAATTTAGGCAAAAGAGTATCTCGAAGCTCAGAAAGCTCTTGGTTTTCATGCTGTAGGTTTAAGCGCTGTTCAAATAAAGCTGATGCAATGCCTTCAAATTGATGTAATTTTTCATCTGAAGGTACTGCAAGCAAAAATGAGTTTATATCGCTTTGATTGAATCCGGCTTGAGCACTCCGGCCACCTCTGTTATTTATTCCTTCATAAAAAGTTCGAGAAGATAAATAACAGCGGAGAAATTCTCTGTAATAAGGTTTCTTTGGGAAGACCTTGGCAAGTGCAACATTATAAGCGCCGTTGATGCCTGCACAGATCCTTCCAAGTGACGCGCCATACCGAGCAATCATAATATCGTGTTCTTCGCACAGCTTATTCCGCGAAGATACGGGAATATAAGTTATGTGACTATCGTTGTCATAGTCGCGTATTTGGACAAAACGCACATACCCTTCGCGTTCTTCGAATATAAACTCGGAGGCCGGAGGCTGGCTACCACCCGCATAGTCCATTAGATCAGCGAGGGAGACCAGAGTAGACGCTTGATCATCAGCAATCAGATTTTCGTATAGCGATTGAGCCTGCTCCTGTAAATTCTTGTTTAACATACAACCATAACTCTTGCGAGTGGCAAGAGTTAAAAAGAGGGATTGCCACTCCATAGTCTTTCTCTACGATAGAAAAGGAGAACAGACTATGAAACAGAAAGTAATCAACGAGGTTATGCAGGGGATGCTCGGCTGCCTCAACAATGTGCAGTTGGAAAGACTGCAGGAAGTGCTGGAACACGCATTTTTCCATAAGCAAGTAAGCGAGACGGAGGAAGAAGTAAATGCGGCACTAACCAATGAACAGCTTCTGGATAATTTTCTCGCGGCAAAGCGGATCGAGGGATGCTCGAAAAAGTCGTTGACTTATTATCGGACTACGATAGAAGCAATGACAGCAAAGGTTAAAAAGAATGTCCGAGAGATGGAAACGGATGACCTACGTACATACCTGACAGAATATCAGCAAGAGAAAAACTCCAGCAAGGTCACTGTGGACAATATCAGAAGAATTCTGTCGAGCTTCTTCTCATGGCTGGAGGATGAGGATTATATCCTGAAGAGTCCGGCACGCCGTATCCATAAGGTGAAGACGGCCTTGACCATCAAGGAGACATATACCGATGAGTCCTTGGAGAAGATGCGAGATAGTTGCGAGGAGCCAAGAGATTTGGCATTGATAGATATGCTTGCTTCAACCGGAATGCGTGTTGGAGAATTGGTGCTTCTTAACAGGGATGACATCAACTTCGAGGAGCGGGAATGCGTAGTATTTGGTAAAGGAAGTAAGGAGCGAATGGTGTACTTTGATGCCCGGACAAAGATTCACTTGCAGAACTACCTGCAGGAACGGGCTGACGACAATCCGGCATTGTTCGTATCTCTCCGTGCTCCGCATGAGAGGCTGAAGATCGGCGGTGTTGAACGTAGACTCCGGGAGCTTGGGAAGAAGCTGGACATAGAGAAAGTGCATCCGCATAAGTTCCGCCGCACACTTGCTACGATGGCCATTGACAAAGGGATGCCGATTGAACAGCTGCAGCAGCTGCTTGGCCATAAGCGGATTGATACGACACTGCAATATGCGATGGTAAAGCAAAGCAATGTAAAATTGGCACACAGAAAATATATAGGTTAGGATGATGAAAATATGGCTGAATGGGTAATGAAAAAGCTGAAAGACATAGCGGATTTTAATCCAAGGGAATCCCTTGCAAAAGGCGTAGTTGCCAAGAAGGTCGCTATGGACAAGTTACAGCCTTTTTGCCGGGATATACCGGGATATGAGCTGGAGCCATTCTCCGGCGGAACAAAATTTCGTAATGGAGATACGATCATGGCAAGAATCACTCCGTGTTTGGAAAACGGAAAAACTGCAAAGGTCGCAGTTCTTGATGATGGAGAGGTTGGATTTGGCTCTACGGAGTATATTGTGTTTCGCGCCAAAGATGGCGTAGATGAGGACTTTATCTACTATCTGGTTTGCAGTCCACTTGTTCGCGAGCCAGCGATAAAGTCTATGGTAGGATCATCCGGAAGACAGAGAGTTCAGACGGATGTAGTTCAGAATCTGGAGATAATGGTTCCGGATTATGAGGAGCAGAAACGGATATCCGGTATTTTGAAATCACTGGATGATAAGATTGCAGCAAATACGGAGGTAAACAAGAATTTAGCGGCTTAAATGTCGATGGCAGAGGTATCGATTTCTCCAGACATCAATTTAGGCAAAAGAGTATCTCGAAGCTCAGAAAGCTCTTGGTTTTCATGCTGTAGGTTTAAGCGCTGTTCAAATAAAGCTGATGCAATGCCTTCAAATTGATGTAATTTTTCATCTGAAGGTACTGCAAGCAAAAATGAGTTTATATCGCTTTGATTGAATCCGGCTTGAGCACTCCGGCCACCTCTGTTATTTATTCCTTCATAAAAAGTTCGAGAAGATAAATAACAGCGGAGAAATTCTCTGTAATAAGGTTTCTTTGGGAAGACCTTGGCAAGTGCAACATTATAAGCGCCGTTGATGCCTGCACAGATCCTTCCAAGTGACGCGCCATACCGAGCAATCATAATATCGTGTTCTTCGCACAGCTTATTCCGCGAAGATACGGGAATATAAGTTATGTGACTATCGTTGTCATAGTCGCGTATTTGGACAAAACGCACATACCCTTCGCGTTCTTCGAATATAAACTCGGAGGCCGGAGGCTGGCTACCACCCGCATAGTCCATTAGATCAGCGAGGGAGACCAGAGTAGACGCTTGATCATCAGCAATCAGATTTTCGTATAGCGATTGAGCCTGCTCCTGTAAATTCTTGTTTGAAACGGAGCAAAGATGAATGAAAAACACCTCTAAGAAGAGGATAATGTAAGAAAATAAACGAAGGAGTGAGACTCATGTCAGGATTTTATACCGAAGCGGACTATGAGAATTCGATAATCGAATTATTCCAAAACATGGGGTACAAGTATGTTTACGCACCGGATTTGGAGCGTGACTTCCGTAGCCCTCTATATGAAGAAGAGCTGGTATCAGCGCTGCACAGGCTGAATCCGAAAATGCCGGAGGATGCTATTACGGACGCGCTGTTCAAGTTGAAGAATTTTGAAAATGCTGAACTTGTCCAGAAGAATGAACTCTTTATGGATTATCTTCAGCATGGAATCGAAGTACGCTACTTCGTTAATGGCGAGGAACGCTCCGGCCTCGTCTATATTGTCGACTACAAAAATCCTGAAAATAACTCCTTTGTTGTTGCAAACCAGTGGACTTTCATTGAAAACAGCAATAAGCGTCCGGATGTACTTCTGTTCTTAAATGGCCTGCCGGTTGTACTTATTGAGCTGAAGTCGCCATCCCGTGAGGAGACCGATGCTTCCGAGGGCTATCTGCAGATTAGAAACTACATGCAGGAAATTCCATCGATGTTTATTTATAACTGCATCTGCGTTATTAGCGATCATCTGACCAGCAAAGCCGGAACTATCACTTCCGGTGAAGATCGCTTCATGGAATGGAAAACGAAAGATGGCAGTTATGAAAATACGCAATATGCTCAGTTTGACACTTTCTTTGAGGGAATGTTTGAAAGAGAACGTCTGCTGGATATCATCAAAAACTTCATCTGCTTCTCGAATGAGGGACTGAAGAAGTTTAAGATTCTTGCTGGCTATCACCAGTATTTTGCAGTCCGAAAGGCTATCGAATCTACAAAGAACGCTACGGGCACTGATGGTAAAGGTGGCGTATTCTGGCATACACAGGGCAGTGGGAAATCTCTGTCTATGGTCTTCTATGCACACCTTCTGCAGGAAGCGCTGGATAGCCCTACCATCGTTGTAATTACAGACCGTAACGATCTTGATGATCAGCTTTATGGACAGTTTGCTAAGTGCAAAGATTTTCTCCGTCAAGAACCGGTACATGCCACCTGTAGGAAGCTAACAGAGACTTCCGGTAAGAATGATATCGGATTGAAGGACTGGCTGGACGGCAGGCAGGCAAACGGCATCATTTTTACGACAATGCAGAAGTTTGAAGAATCATTAGAGCCGCTTTCAGAGCGCCGTAACATCATCGTTATGGCTGATGAGGCGCATCGTAGCCAGTATGGATTGAAGGAAAAAGTTGACGCCAAGACCGGTGAGATAAAGGTCGGAACGGCACGTATCATACGTGACAGCCTTCCGAATGCTACATATATTGGATTTACCGGAACACCTATTGCTGCAAAGGATAGAAATACCCGTGAGGTTTTCGGCGACTATATCGACATTTATGACATGACGCAGGCCGTAGAAGACGGCGCTACGAGGCCGGTCTATTACGAAAGCCGTGTTATTAAGCTGAAATTCGATGAGGCTACGCTTCACCTGATCGATCAGGAATACGACATTATGGCAAATAATGCTGATCCGGAAGTGGTTGAGAAAAGTAAGAAAGAGCTTGGTCAGATGGAGGCTGTTCTTGGAAATGATGCTACCATAGATTCGCTGGTTAATGATATTCTTGACCACTATGAGAATTACCGAGCCGATCTCCTGACAGGAAAAGCAATGGTTGTCGCGTATTCCAGAGCAATCGCTATGAAGATTTACAATCGCATTCTTGCACTGCGCCCAAGCTGGAAAGAAAAGGTTAAGGTCGTAATGACCGAGAGCAATAAAGATCCAGAAGAGTGGCGTGCTGTCATTGGAAATAAGCGCCGTAGGGATGAGCTCGCTAAAGAATTCAAAGACAATAATAGCGAAATGAAGATCGCCATAGTCGTTGATATGTGGCTGACCGGATTTGACGTTCCTTCTCTTGCAACGATGTATGTCTATAAGCCGATGCAGGGCTATAACCTGATGCAGGCCATTGCCCGCGTCAATCGTGTCTTTCAGGATAAAGAAGGCGGCTTGATCGTTGATTATGTTGGCATTGCGTCAGCGTTGAAGCAGGCCATGAATGACTACACAGCTCGTGATAAAAAGAACTATGGTGATACCGATATCTCTAAAGTTGCATATCCGAAGTTCCTTGAGAAGCTGTCCATTTGCCGTGATCTATTCCACGGATATGACTATTCCAAGTTTACGAACGGCACTGATCTTGAACGCTCGAAGGCTATCACCGGCGCGGTTAACTTCATTGTAGGCACTGACAAGGAAAGAGAACGCGAAGACTTCATCAAAGAGGCACTGTTGTTGCGTCAGGCTTTGTCTCTCTGCTCATCACTGGTAGAGCGTGACCTACGAGTCGAGGCGGCATTCTTTGAATCTGTTCGCGTGCTTGTTATGCGCTTAATGAATCAGGGCGAGGGTAAGAAGATATCTCTGCCGGAAATGAACGCTCGTATCAATGAACTTCTGAAATCCAGCATCAAGAGCGACGGTGTTATCAATTTGTTCTCTGATGTTAAAGAAGAATTCTCTTTGTTCGATCCTAAATTCCTTGAGGAAATCTCAAAGATGAAGGAGAAGAATCTTGCTGTTGAGCTTCTGAAAAAGCTAATAGCAGAGCAGGTGCAGATATACAGACGCACGAATGTGGTTAAGTCCGAGAAATTCAGTGAAATTATTCAGGGCGTCATGAACCGGTATCTGAACGGAATGCTTACCAATGAGGAAGTCATCGAAGAACTCCTGAAAATGGCACAGCAAATCCGAGAGGCTCACGATGCAGGAGATGAGCTTGGTCTCTCTGAAGATGAGCTGGCATTCTATGATGCCCTTACCAAGCCGCAGGCGATTAAGGACTTCTATGAAAATGATGAGTTAATTGCTATAACAAAAGAGCTCACAGAGGCACTCCGAAAAAATCGATCCATCGATTGGCAAAAGCGTGATTCAGCGCGTGCCAAGATGCGCATGATGATTAAGAGACTTCTGAAGAAACATAAATACCCGCCGGAGGGCATGGATGATGCGGTTGCCACAGTAATGCTTCAGTGTGAGCTATGGACAGACAATAACGATATGGAGCATCGGGTAGTTAATTATGCCGAGGCTTTTAGTAAAAAAGCACAGGATTTACAGATGGTAGCGGAAGAACCTGCGCCATACGGAACAAAGAAGGAGGACTAACCTAATGGACGCGACAAAAGGTAATATCTACGCCATCTTAAATGGAAATAAGCAGTTTCTCATTCCTGTATATCAGAGATACTATAGTTGGGAAACGGAACAATGCAGTCGCCTTTGGAATGATATCGTTGACATGCAGAAAAAGGATAAGGTCGGTCACTTTGTTGGATCTATCGTAAATATTGCGGAGCAGGCAATGCCGACCGGTGTGCAGAAATATATGATAATTGACGGGCAGCAGCGTTTAACCACGTTGAGCTTGCTGCTGATTGCCCTCCGCGACTATGCGGAAGAACATCCGGAGGATGGCACCATTAATGCTCGTCGCATTGATAATATGCTTCTGAAGAATGAATATGAGGATGGTGACGAGCGGTATAAACTGCTTCTTACAGAAACTGACCGCGACCTGCTGATTAGCCTCGTTGAGAAGAAGCCGATCAGTGATCCCGGTCTGTCACGCATCCTGTCGAACTATAACTTTTTTGCCGGTAAAATAGCTGATATGGAATTACAGCCGAAAGATGTCTATGAGGCTATCGGTAAGCTTCAGATTGTTAATATTACTCTTGACCGAAATGTGGATGATGCACAGGCAATTTTTGAGAGCTTGAACTCCACAGGTAAAGAGCTGTCTGAGTCTGACTTAATCCGAAACTATGTGCTTATGGGACTTGAACCGTCAGAACAGCGATATGTATATGAGCACATGTGGAGGCCGATGGAGCTGCTCTTTGATTATGAGAAGCAGGACTCTGTCATGGATAGATTTTTCCGTGATTATCTGACGATGAAGACTACGCGCATCCCGAAGATCGACCGGGTTTATGAGGGATTCAAAGCGTATCATTTGAATTGCGAATTCAGCACGATTCGGGAACTTTGTGCCGATCTGCTGACCTATGCTACCTACTATACAAACATGGTATTCCGCAGGAGTGATAAGGCTGTCTTAAAATCTTTGTACTCAGATATAGGCGATCTTCGCATGGAAGTAGCATTCCCGTTCTTGCTCAAAGTGCATAACGATTGCACAGAGGGTGTTATTACGGAAGATGATCTTATTGAGATTATCAAAATGTGCATCAGCTATGTATTTCGTAGAAGCATCTGCGACATTCCGACGAATTCGCTTAATAAGACGTTTGCGACGTTGCGTAATGAAATCAAGGCTGATGATTATATGAATTCTATTAAGGCCTTCTTCGTGCTGCGCGATGACTATAAAGAGTTCCCGGATGATGAGAAATTTGAGAAGGCATTTGTGTCCCGTGACATTTACAATATGCGTTCCAGAAACTTCATTCTCAGCCACCTTGAAAACTTCGGGAACAAAGCTCCAATCATTATCGAGAATTATACGATTGAACACATTATGCCACAGAACAGCAATCCACGTGACGAGTGGAAGACTATGCTTGGCGCAAATTGGAAAGAGGTTCAGAAGACCTACCTGCATACAATAGGAAACCTGACACTAACAGCTTATAACTCGGAAATGAGCGATAATCCATTTATGGTAAAAATGGATATGGAGGGTGGATTCAAAGAAAGCGCTCTGCGCCTTAATGCCTATCTGGTAAAGCTGACAGAGTGGAATGAACAGCACATAAAAGAACGTGCAAAGTTGCTGGCCGAAAAGGCAGAACAGATTTGGACTTATCCTGAGATTACTGCGGCTGAACTTGCGCCATATCAGGTAGAGGAAAAGCCTGCCCAGAAATACACGATTGACTCTTATGATATCAATGCATTTACACGGACGCTTTTTGATATGCTCGACAGACGAATTTGTAATCTGTCACCGGATGTGAAGCGTGAATTTAAGAAGCTGTATATTGCCTACAAGTTGGATACCAATTTCGTTGATATAGTGGTTCAGAAACAGCGCCTTCGTATATCTTTGAATATGAAGTTTTCGGAGATTCACGATCCAAAGGGGCTGTGCAAGGACATCACCGGTCTTGGCAGATGGGGTAATGGCGATGTTGAGGTATTCTTTGAACATACGTCTGAGATTGACGACGTCATGGAATTGATCGAGCAGTCATACAGCAAACAGGCTGATGAATAAACTTTGAGTTTGGGAGATGATAACATGTCAGATATAGATTTTAGCAAGATAAAGTTGCCTCAGCCAAATTTTGATTACACAAACAATATGATTAGTAGTATTCAAAGAAGTCAAGAGGAATCATTAAGAGCTGTTCAGAAAGCCAGAGAGGAAAAGGAAGCAGAAGAACTTAGGCGGCACAATGAACTTGTTGCTGCCTTAAAAGAAGCTGGGGAAAAGGGTGCTACGATTGTTATTGGGGATAATGCAAATGGAATTCAGATTCAGCAGAATTCAGCTGGAGCCCAGCAAAAAATGGACAACGAACAGACCTTTAATTATGAAAAAGCGTCAGAGGTGTTAAAGGAAATAAGTACATACTTTGAATTCCCGCAGTTTCAACAGACATTTGGAGATAATACAGAAAATGTAAAAAATATTATCCAGAACACAATCGATGCTTTGGATAAAAAAGAAGATGAAGGTCTAATAAAAAAATCGTTAAAGGTGTTAAAGGATCTGGCGATAGGCGCTGGCGGTTCTCTTATAGGATCTGGAATATTAGCATTGCTGGGAACTATCCCATTATAAAGGTCGAGGCGATGGGATTTCGGACTTGTTCCCTCAGAGCGTAGACTTGAGACGGTCGGCAAGTATGCCCGGTTCCATATTATAAGTAGGGACAACCACATCGACCTGTTTCCGCATACGAGCGCGGTCGAAAAAATGGCTATTTTGAGGTCGAAAAAGCCATTGATATATTCCCGCGAACGAACGGCTCAATCCGGCGGAGTGTTGACATCAATCTGGAGCAATCGAGCCACGTTGAGTGCGTGGTTCTGCTGACAAGAAACGATTGATAAAACCGCGATTTTACGCGGTTTTACGGAATATACGTCATTCAAAAAGCACTCAAAACAGCCCAGTTTTCGTGTAAATGAGAACATATCAGACAAAATGAAAAATTGCTATGAGATACACGAAATTTCCGCATTTTTACGCACTCGGTTGGTTGGTGTGTAATTCTGCGATTGCCCCTTTTTCAGTGTGTGAAAATGCGGACAGGTTTCAAAACAACGTAATATCGAGAAAAACGAAGTCGCAGATTTTCATTGCGAGTTGTAATATCGTTGAGTGTGTGAATATGCAGACAGAAAATACGCTTTAACGGTAATGTGGATCTGGATATCTGCTATAAGGATTTCCCGACCATTATCAAGGGTAAGGGGCTGAATGGATACGGCAAGGAGAAAGCCCTGACAAATCCGCCTGCACCTGTTTCGGATGACGGCATTTCTGTTGAGATTACCGTTGACGGGAAGAAATACAGTGGAAAACTGAATAAGGCGTAAAAAACTCCCCGGAACTGTGAAATGCTCCCCTTTTGTTAGACAATGTGGTATAATAGAGATATACCAATTTGA
>OLSF01000272.1_pt1 | contig 54319 bp, 44 predicted proteins | sample 1672301 | NCBI WGS metagenome assembly OLSF01 (sample SAMEA3136669, study PRJEB25190) | human gut metagenome | biome: human gut; feature: human-associated habitat; material: faeces | place: Austria | collected 2013
GATTGCGGTCGCCCTTGCGGATTTCCCCGCGCGTCCGGTCGTACTTTCCCTGCGCATTAACATACTCCGCACCCCGACCGCTTTCGTTTTCCCTCGCCGCGCCGTTTCCGCCTGCCCGGTCGGTTCCGTTCTCCCGCACGCCGCCAAAACGTCCCGTCGTTTTTTTATTTTTATTCTTTTCCGGTAGTCCGTTTATTGTTTTCATTTGTTCTCCATTATCGCCAGCCCGGCACGCCGCTTATCCTGTCTGCCGCCTTTCAAACCGTCCCGCGCGCAAATTCCGATATTCCGCGCTCCACTCCTGACATCCCGGGTACGCCGCCTATTCTCCGAACATCTCCGCCCGGACAATCTGGCGCAGCTCGTCTATGCAGACCAGCTTGTGCTTCTTCGGGTCGACATAATGCCAGTACGCCCAGCCGTTGCAGGTCGTCGAGTCCTGCGCCGCCGCCCCCATCTGGTGGATGGAGCCCGTTTCCCCGCCAAACTTGACGGTTCCGTCGGAACGCACCACGGCCTTATGTTTCTTTTTCTCATCGTATAACACATCTCCCGGAGAAATCAAGCCCCTTTCTATCACCGCGCCGAACGGCACCCGCGGCAGCTTGCGCTTGCAGGTATATTCGAGCGCCGCGCTCTCCGGGCTGACTTCCACCGCCGCCAGACGCTCCCGCGCCCCGCTCATCCATCGTGATAATGTTCCTTTCTTCTTTCATTGGTATTCTGTTTTTAATTAGATGGCTCGGCAGATATTCTTCTCCATATCCTCCAACTTGTGCGACAAGGTTTCCATGTCTTGGCTTATCTTCTGGGCGGTGATTTGTAGGCTCGGCAAACAACGCCTTTCCGCTTTACAGCGGTAGGTTTTCGCTTACCTGCCCCCGAACCGTACTTACACGTCTCCATGTATACGGCTCTCCATCTGTAACATCATCTTACTTGACACATCTCTGGATTTTTGCGTTACACTCCGCACATACGACCAAAGTCTTTCTGTGCATATAGAGCATTTTGCGTTCCCAGTCATTTTTACCTTTTAACTCTTTGAGTGTGCGGACATGGTGCATTACCACTTCTCCGTGCTTGCCACATAGTTCGCACGTTTTTGTTGTAAGCCTTTCTATCAGACTCAACGATGGCGTTTTGAACATGTACGGCAGATTGTCACTTGGGGCTGTTTCACAATCCGTTTTGCGGGCATATCCCTCATTATAGAATACCCTGTACTTGGTTTCTCCTCCCTTGTTTACAAAAGGCACTGCAAAGAGATTGTCCTTGCGGTATCTTTCAATGACTTTTCTCACTGACATATTCAGCTTTTGAGCAAGAGTTTTGTACATGGAAAACTTCATAATACAGCCGAAAGAGCGTCCCAAAGCCGATGCATTGTTTGCTATTGAGTAATAGTTGTAGAACCCTCGTATTTCGGTATTAAACTGAGATACAATCTCGTGCGCTTCATTGTCAATCATATAAGTCCTGCCTTTTGACACCCATGTCTCCTTGCCGTGTTTGGTGACAACTTTCATGGCTTCAAGGCTGAGCAGCTTGTTCTTGATTACTTCTCTTGAAACGTGTAGTATCACATTCCCGTTGAAGTATCTGCGCACTGTTCCGTTACTGTTTCTCTTTGTGGCTTAGTCTTTACGGACATATATTTCGTAACCCAAAAATTTTGCGCTGTCTTGTGCATTTGTAATCAAAGTCTTTTCCTGTGACATCTTCAGCCTTAACTTTTCCTGCATAAACTTAGTGATGTCAGCTTTGATTGTCTCACATTCGTTTTTCGTTCCGATAACTCCGATAAGGAAATCATCGGCATAGCGCACGTATTTCAACCTGCGAAAGTTTACATCCATATCATTGCCACTTGGCATTGTAAGTATCAGCTTCTGCTTTTCGTGCAGTTCTTCTACCATCCTTGTTCTTACGTTTACATCCTCTACTTCATTTATCCTACGTTTTAGGTAGTGTACTCTGCTGTTGAGTTTGCAAATATCCTTGTTGCGGCTTCTTGCTGTCCCTTTATTGAATTTGTTGGCATATTCATCCATGTACTTATCGAACTTGTCTAGGTATATGTTTGCCAAAATAGGGCTTATGATACCACCTTGCGGTGTCCCTGAATAAGTCTTGTTGAATTGCCACTCTTCCATGTACCCTGCATTGAGGAATTTCCGTATCAGACGAAGAAATCTGTCGTCTGCTATTCTGCCTTTCATTATTTCTATCAGCACATTATGGTCTATGTTGTCAAAGAAGCCTTTTATATCTCCCTCAATGAACCATTTTGCACCGTTGAAATTGTTTTGTAGACTTTTCAGTGCTGTGTGGCAGCTTCGGTTTGGTCTGAAACCGTGCGATGTCCACTCAAAGTGTCCCTCATATATGGCTTCAAGCACCATTCTTACTACCTCTTGAACCAATTTGTCTTCAAAAGACGGTATTCCTAGCGGACGCATCTTCCCATTCTTTTTCGGAATGTAAGTTCTCTTTGCAGGATTGGGACTATAAGTCTCATCCTTTATACTCTCTATGAGTTTGTTTATCCTATCAATGCTCATTTCATCCTCAGTTTTGCCATCTGTGCCGGGTGTCATGTTGCCCGGCTTTGCATACATACGTTGGTAGGCGACAAAGAACATCTGTTCATTGAATAGAATACGGTAAAGCCTTTCGTATTTATACTCGGGCTCGTTGCTGTGTCCAGCTAAAATGTTTAATACTTGCTCTGGATTTCTCATACGTCTCTCACGTTTTCCGTTGTTTGTATTAAAGTTACAGACTACTTCCCTTCGCCATGTACAAGGCTTTCCCTTGCTCAGACTACTACGGAAGTTCCGTTACCATATCGGATATTCAAAAGCTTTCTTTATAGCTGTTTGTTCCAGCGTTCCGACTTAGGTAATCCCCAGTTAGTTCTCTTAATAACTATTAGCACGACATACTGTCGGATGCGACTTTCGTTCTTGTCCGCTTATTGCGGCTGTGTCATAGTCGGTTCTTTATGCTCTGCACTAACGCACAAAATAGGCAGAGTACTATGGAACAACGTATGTATAATAGTCTTCCGTTGTTGCAAGATTTGGTACCACTGAACTATCATTCAACCAATCAAGGCTTCATCCTTATGTATGTCTTTTCGTCTTGCCCCTCAGTCGCCACCTGACTATTAGTGGACTTGGAGCTTTAATCAGTATGCTACACTCTCCATCGGGTTTCCCTTTTGGATAAACTGATTGACGATAGGACTATATCGAACCCAATCCTAACTTCTTGCTAAAGAAGTATTTATTAAGCGACCATTCTGGGCGCACTGGCGTATATCTGCGTGGTCTTGATGTTAGTGTGACCGAGAAGCCTGCTGACGGTTTCAATGGGTACACCGTTGGATAAAAGCACGGTCGTGGCGTTCGTGTGTCTTGCCACATGGTAGGTCAAGCGCACCTTGAAGCCGCATTGTCTGCCTATATCTTTGAGTATCTTGTTGCAACTGCCGTTACTCGGAACGGGGAAAACATGACCGTCCCTTGCCAGTCCCTTGTACTTTTCGATAATACGTTTGGGAACGTCCAAAAGACGGATGTTCGATTCGGTGTTGGTCTTCTTTCTTCGGGTGATTATCCACAGGTTGCCGTCGAAGAATGTTTGCAGGCGGTCGGCGGTGAGGTTCTTCACGTCCGAATACGCCAAACCCGTGAACACCGAAAAGACGAACAAGTCCCGTACAAGCTCGTGGGTGGCGTTCTTCATCGGTGCGTCCATGAGCGTCTGTATCTCCGTTTGGGTGAGGTAGCCCCTATCCACGCTTTCGGGAGAGTTAATATATCCGGCAAAGGGGTTGAACGGCAAACGCCCGTCGTTCCTCGCTATCGAAACGATGTGTTTCAACACAATCATGTAGCCCCACACGGTATTGGTACGGCATTTCTTCTCCGTGCGCAAAAAATACTCGAAATCGTTGATGAACGTGAGGTTGAGTTCCTTTAACGGAATATCCTCACGCTTGTAGGTGTGGGGCAGGAACTCCCGAATATGGTTGCAGACCGTCCGATAACGGGTAAATGTACCCTGCGCCCTGCTGTGCCCGACTTTCTTCTCAAACTCGGCGTTGTGCTGTTCGAACAGCTTCAGCAAGGTTTCCTGCTTGATGCCGATACCGAGATAGGCGTCTTTGAGTTTGGCGGCGGTAACATATCCGTCCGTCTGCATCAGTTCTTGGTAGCGGCGGTTTACCTCCACACGGATTTTATCTACCGCAAGGTTGATTCTCTGCGCTTCGACGCTCTTGCCCGAAGCACGGCTGTTCTTCACGTCCCACAGCCGTGGGGGAACGTCCATCTTGCAACTGAACTGTTTAATCTCGCCGTCCACCGTGATACGGCACATCAGAGGCAGGTTGCCGTTCGGCTTCTCGCTGCCTTTCTTCACGTAAAATAATACCTTGAATGTACTACGCATAACTCACTCCTTTTTGGGTTACAAAATTAGTTATTAGTGAGTTATCGACAGCCATGTAAATCGACGCAAAACGCAGAAACAGAACCTTTTAGCAAGAAATCCGCACCCGTTGCGGGAGTAACGAGGTGGTAACTGAACTTCTGCACCGTTTGGCTTCGAGGTGGTATTTCGTTGGCTCTGCCCCATAGAAAAACAAAGCGTAACGAACGCTCTATCAGTTAATTCGCTACGCTTTGCCCAAATTTACTTTTTCGCTATGGGTTTATTTTATTACTCTAACAAATTATCTATCATAGACTGTAAATTTGTTATATCGCAATACTGATTATGTCCCCCTCTGTAATCTTTCGCGTGTTGGGCTGTCCGGATTAAGAAAGAATCGAGTTCTATTTTTACACCGCTACCCATTCGGGACAAACCGGAAGAGTGACTGATGTAAACGAATTTACCGTTACGTTCTATGAAACAAGAGGTATTATAATGCCCCTTTAAGTTGAATGTTACTTTTGCGCCAACGGCTGTTGCGTACTTGGAAATCTCACGTACTAAGGCCGTTTGGAAACTGCGGTATTTTTTTGAAACATAGACTCCTGCATCTGCAAGGATTGCGTTCTGCCATTTGGTATAAAAATTCTGTGCCATATTTTTAATATTAATTCTGTAAATAATTCTCCCAATTCTCTTTGTCAATAGTTAATTTGTTCATTTCCCAATCGTATTCCACTTCCGGCATATCAGAATAAGGGAAATACACAGTGTAGCCTATCTGTCCATAAGAACAATGTAGCGGTATAACGCAAATCTCCTGACCACAATAAGGCTGTGGCGTACAATATTTCTTCCAATCAAAACGACCTGCTGCTATATTGCAGCAAAGTAATTTTAGAGTTACTATACCTTTCCAACTCTGAAAATCTTTTTTATAACCTTTTTTCATACTACTAATGTGCTATATTATAATAAACTTCGGGTTCACTTGACACGTTGTAAATCCAGCTTCCGCAACGTACCAATAGAGCATTCTTGCCATAATAGAGTTTCTTCATTCCGGTTATACTTCCTGTTATGTGAAAGTTAGGGAAACGACTGATGTCTATTTTCTGTGCATCGCATCTGTAGAGTGTTTTAGTTCTCATTGCATTTATTTTTTTAAGTTGTTTTTTATTTCCCTCTTCTTGAAGCCTTCCGACTTTACCCAAGAGGTTGTTTCATGTGCATTTTCAACGGTGGATGCAAGAACTATGAGCAAGTAACCGGAATGAAATTTTATGAATACCGGAATCTGTGATTGCGGAAGGTTACGTCAAATTTCATTTCAGGTAGCAACAGCGGTACTTGAACATCGTTTGCCACCGTACCTTTGCGCACGAAACAAACAATGGTGCATGTCGGGACTGTGAGAATGTAATACAATTAGAACAGGTAATATAGAATCGGTAAAAGAGGCTGTGAATTGGTAACAGAGGTTCGGCAGAACATGGTCTATAAAAGTAACCGGACTGTTATATAGGAAGATGATAACCACCCGCTTGAGTTGCGGGTGGCTTTAAAAATTGTAGTGGGATGCGGAACTTATGACGGTGGTGGATATATTACAACCTCGGATGATGGGCTTAATTGGTCATCTCCAGAACAGTTAGATGCTACTAACACTTTTTATGGGGTTTGTGCAATATAAAATACTTAATCGAATTATGTATGCAAAATTTTAGTAGGGTATGCTGGGAAACTGGCATACCCTAATTTTGTCCTATAAGTCTTGTTATTATAATAAAAGAGTAAAAGGAAAATAATAAACCGGAAAGACTTAACTGATAAAAAGAAGCTATTACCGTTTACCAACAAGAAGAACACCGGAGCCAGAATAGTAAAAAAATGTTTTTAATCGTGTGATTCTATTTCAGCAAATAGAATAGGTGTTTGATAAACTGTTCGGTTATAATCATCGGCAAATCGAATCATTCTTCAAAATAAAAACAAGCGCATACTCCATTTTTTTACTTCAAAATATGCATTTATAGTATTTTTATTGAAACAAATTCATTACCTTTGTATAATTCATTAAAACAAAACATTATGGAAAACAGAAAATTATTTCAAAAAGTAGAAATTTTATGTGAGTGCTGCGGTAAAAATTTACTTGAAAAAGATTCTATGGGAATTTTTGTTACATGGTTAGCAAATCAAAAATCATCAAATGGAAAAGATGTTTATCAAAAAGCATATTATTGTTGCAAAGGAAAGTGTGATGATATATTGAAAAAGAAATCTCTTTCAGAAGGGTTAAACTATGATAGATGGGAGGATATTTCTTCTTTCACAAATCCAATTGGGTTTATAAAAAAGAACCAACAGTGGATGAAATCACTCCAAGAAGGCGAACAAATATCAGATGAAGCATATGGTAAATTGTCAACACTATTCTGGGCGAGTTTTCTGGAAATTTCCAGAGATTTAACCCTTGAAGAGGAAGAAAAAGCTCGAAGATATATGCAAGAAGGGCTTGTGGATTTTCTATAAATATTCCGTGATACCAGTGTAAAGGCAAAACGCGTGCAATTGTATTGTTTGTCATGAGAATAATAAGCTGATGTGGCTTTAACAATGCCAATCTGCTAAGTCGCAGATTGGCACATTAAAGTCCAACCAGTCATTATACACAATCGTTGGTACAATAAAGTATATAGTTGCGTAAAAATTTTATATGGAATATCAGAAGTGATAGTCGATGACTCCTCCAATATAAAGTATCGTTCCCGGTTCAAGCGTACAGACAAACTCCATAAATGCAAAAGATTTTTCGGCAAATGATTGGTATCCATCTCCGTCCAAATAGAAATGATACGCAATATCCAATGGATTTTCCAATGCCTTTTCAAGTTGATAAACAGGACCTACAAACTCCAACATGTTTTCGGTTGTAATAGCTTCAGCTTTCTTACGGATGTTAGTCACAAAATTCTCTTTCCATTGTTCCACACCACCAATGTAGCGCATGGTGTCGTCGCCTACAAGTTCGAACATGCCTTTTGGTAGAGCAGTATTGACCAAATAACGAATATCTTCCTTACGTTTTTCGTCATCTATCTCCGCACAATAGTCATAGAAACTGCCATCTCCCTGCTGGAGAGTGTCTTCATTCAGATAGTTTTCTTTTTCTATCCACATTTTAGAAATCTGAAAAATTCGGCTGTGCATAATTTTGAAATTTAAATGATTAAACTTTATTCCCTTTACTTGAAGCTCTTCCGGCTTCTTGTCAGGAATGATTTTTATGCGAAATTGACAGCAAGGAAAGGATGGATAAGGCAAGTAAACAGTGGATGGAATGAAGTGGAATACCCAAATCTTCGATATGCGGAAGGCTGCCACAAGTATCCGGGAACTGTTAGCGCAGCGTTACTTGACGACCATTCTAAAGCTGTATCTTTGCATACAAAATCTCTCAGATAAGAACTGCCGATGTGCGATATAAAGAATATCCGGATTGGAAGAATATAAAAGACTGGAGAAGCACTCTGAGACTGTATAAAAGGACTGAAGGCGACAAAGTCTCCCCAATCTGCATGGCAAATCAGAGAAGCTTATCGGATAATGATAGTTCGCTGCACGCTGTCAGCATACCGTCATTTCGTTTTCTGCATCGGATTAGTCTTAGCCTGCGGCATATTCATAGATGTTACAGAAAGAATTGTCGTTTTCATCTTTCCGTTGTTCGGCAATAGCAAGAATTTCTGTTATTGATTCGACAGACTGACCGCTTATCACCTCAAACCACTTGAATACTTCTGTCTGGTTGACAAAATATTCCTTGTACCATTTGTCGTCTGGAGTACATAGGTCTGCAATGTACTTTTCGGGAAAGTATTTACTCTCTTGGTCATTTGTCCAGTACTCCGCCAGACCCGACTCTTCCGATTGATAGAAATAACATAGTGTTGGGAATTTCTCACATACCAGTTCAAGTGTTTCATCACACGGAAACCAAGCTGTTTCCGTTGTGAATTTCAAGAATGTCAGGCCAATAAATGTGTTATACTGTTTAGAAACGGAGTACGACGAGTAAAAAAGGAATAGGACCGGTTGTGGGAGTTCGGTGGAGCATGGCTATAAGAGTAATCGGGCTGAATATACAATACAAGGAAATGCTATCCACCTGCTTTGGCTACAGGTGGATATGTTATTGTCATTCCGCACCTCTCATGATGGTGAGTTGGTCGGGACGGTTAGGAAACCAATAAGAATCACTGTCAATATATACACATCTGCCACTATTACAGAGATTCCCAAAAGCTAAGACCTCACAAGGTCCAAATATCACTCCATAATCGTTTGTAAACGCCACCATATCTCCCACACTCAAGTCGTTTTCCGTATCCATCACCTTGGAAAGGTGGTCGTAAAACTCAATACCTTCAGCTTCACGTTCTGTTTTCCAACGCAAAAAGTCTTCTTTATGACTTCTACCGGTATGTATCGGTGATAATTCAGAAGGAAAAACCTCCGCTTCCGAAGTATCAGATGCAATCAAAATAACGCTATCCTCTTCAATGTTTTCCGGAATAGAAGCCACTTGGTAAACCCCATTAGACAGACCACTATCTGGGTCATGCCAATAAAGAAGATTACCCAACTTGATAAAATCGTATTTTCCCATATTCTTTGATTTATTATTTCCCTTTGCTTGAAGCTCTTTCGGCTTCTTGCCGGGGATTGATTTTTATGCAGGATTAACAGTGGAATAAGGGCGATAAGACAAGTAAACAGTAAATGGAATGGAACGGAATACCCAACCTTCGAATGTAAGAGCAGAAGCAGGCTTGTCCTTTTATACCTTGCAATGAGAAGGGGACTGAAAGTCAATCTTTGATTTGAGGAAGGCTGCCGTAAAATATCCAGGAACCGTTAGCATAGCGGTGCTTGACAATCGTCCGGACACTGTACCTTTGCATATAAAATCTCTTCGGCCAGATTTGCCGATGGTGCGATAAGGGAATACTCAGAATGGAAAAACATAAAAAGGGGTATCATATTATAGGCGAAATATATAACAGAGCTAATATAAGTCCTAAAAAAATATTTTTGCTATCTTTGCCAGCGTATTATATAATATTAAGAACATAACAATGGAAAAAACATTTACACAAATCTGTGAATTGTTCGATCAATTCTCAAAAGATGCCAACCTCCAGATGGAGAAAGGCAACAAAGCTGCCGGAACTCGTGCCCGCAAAGTATCACTTGAACTTGAAAAACTTCTCAAACAGTTCAGAAAAGAGTCACTCGAAGCATCGAAATAATTTTCATTCTGGTTCTGACAGTAGGAAAATGGCGAACTTCACGTGTACCATATCGAAAAAGCCTCTTCGCTTCACAGCGGAGAGGCTTCATTGATTATGACAAAGTTAAACATCAATTATGCGAAATTTCTATTTCGCTTTTGGAAAAAACAACTCCACTTTCGTATGTCTGTTGGCTTCCACGGGCGTATAGTCGGCAATTCCACCTTTGCTAACTCTGATAATCCGCTTGGCTGGTATTCCACGTTGTTCCAGTTCTGCGGTAATAAAACCTGCTCTCGATATACTCAAAGAATCATTGATACTTGATGTTCCTGTAGAACTGTCAGCAGCACCAGTTACCCTCACGGATAAACTGTATTTCTTAGCTACACGAGCCAGTTCGTCAAGATTAAGCCTCTGTGAGGTATCCGTCAGATGTGTCGTATTGAGAGCAAAAAAGAAATAGATGGGTGTACCGATGCACTCTCCATCATCGTATGAAAGAACCGTGGAATCCATAGCGAGGGTGTCCTGATGGGCGGACTGCACATTTCGGGAAGCCGTGTAATTATATGATGGCTTTCCATTCTCTGTCTGAAGAATAGTCGTGTCAAGAGGTGACGACCCGTCCCAATAGCTATGCTTCAATCTTGCACGAAGCGAGTTCAAACCGCTATAATTATTTATAGGATATCTGCATCCGGTTATATCGTCGTTGTCAAAGATATGGCTATATGTATCGAGTAGTCCTTCGATTTCCAGAATTTTCTTTAATTCCACGAGTGTTCGCTTATCTTGATTGTGACGTCCCACATAACGCCTGTTCTCCTCCGAAAGGAAGTTGCCATAATCGACAAGCAGTTCGTTCCGATGGATGTATGGTGCCGTATCCACCGCGCGCTTCCAGCCGACCTTACCGAGATGAAAGGTGAATCCGGCAGTCAGCGAAAGCATGTGATCGCCCAGACGGTTTGGATAGCCATATCCGTCGAAATCCTGGAATGTAGTTGTGTTAGAGAGTTCCAGCATAGCACTAACCCGTTTGGAAATACGGTATTGTGTTAGTATGCCGTAAGAAAGCGCAAAGGGATTGTTCCCGTTGGTGGCGTTATGTAGCAGACCGACACCCATAAAGGGTGCAAGCCTCCAACGTACCTGTTCCTGTCGGGCATATCTGCGTCCAAGGAGATTCCACAGGAGATCTGCATGGATATAATGGTAGTCCTGCGTAGATAATTGTGCATCCTTAAACTGCAAGCCACTATAATTTACCCTTGCGCCGACCAAAGGAGTAAACCATTTGCCGACGGCGAGGCTGTACGAAGGTTTCACTCGTCCAAAAAGGTCTTCACAACCGAGAGGTGTACCAAGAAAAACTGTCGCACCTCCGGATATGCTAACAAACCAGTTGCCGGTTCGAGATGCCGGAAGTAGCACCCCGTTGAGATAGACGGGCTGCATCGGTTGAAGCAATTCCGCTACTTCATAATGAATAGTGTGTCGTACAGTGTCCTTCTGTACGGGTTGTACACTTGCTTGTGCCTGCAACGTGCAGAGCAAAGCGAAGATGAAAATAATTTGTTTCGTCATATTCCAATGATTTCATTAGTTATACTTTTAATCTGGTGTAAGGCGTATGCCATTTACCGTTTAGATTTCTTGCCGATAGTCGAGCGCATCATGCGGCTCGCCATCCTCATACAGCGAAGTGCCCATGCTCGATTGTCCTCGTCCTCGTCGCGTCCCCATTTGAGGTCACTCCCTCCGCCTCCACCACCATGTGATTCGGCAAATGTAGTGGCATCATCTACCATTCCGAGAAATAGCATTGTCGCACAGTGCATGATTTCCGTACCCCGCTCGGCGATAGACTGTACCAGTGAACCGTCAAAGAGCTGCCGTTCTGAAACATTCATTTGTGCCGATGCGTTACGATACTCGCTGATTACACTCTCCAGTAGGACGTCTTTAAACAAGCTATCCACTTTGGAGTGTACATCACGGGAATATTGATAGGCCTCCTCTTTGAGTTCTTCGGTACGTTCTTCAATGGCTCCCATATCCTTTTTCAGTTCGATGAGTTGCCGGTCAGCCGTCTGCAACTTTTCCTGCTTGTCTGCCAGTTGTCTGATGATTCCTTGCAGCTCTTTTTCCAACATTTGTATTTGGATTGCCAATTCTGCCGCATTGCCTTTGTTTTCTTTTAAATTGTACTCGGCTGCCGATAACAAGGTTTCTTTTTCAGTTTTCTGCTTTTCAAGATTGCTAACCATTGTCGTAAGCCCTTTGACTCTGCGTTCTGCCAACCGGATGTCTGATTGAAGTTCACCCAATACCTGTTGATGGAGTTTGATATTATCCTCGATTGTTGTACACTCTTCAGACAACATTCGGCGGTATTCCTCAGTCGTTCTGTGCCGTGCACCCGTTTCGGATATGCTTGTTCCTCTTGACATTCCCCACTTTGTATTGACTTCTGCGAAAAAGTCCGTATGAAGTTGTTTCATTCTTGCACTATATTCAAACTTATCCTTACCGGCGAAGATTTCCTTGTACGCAAAGCGACTATCCTTGATTGGCAGAAGCGTACAGTGGATATGCGGGTTCAATTCATCCAGATGTACAATGAATGCAGCGATGTTCTGCTCACCATATCTGCCACAAACGAATGAGTAAACATCCTTGGCCCAGCGTTCAATGTCACGCTTCCGTTCGATGCGGGTATTGTCCGCACCTTTTTCAAAGTCCACCTGTTGCGTACCGAAAGCAAGTTCCTGCATTCGCTGCCGTGAACCGCCGAAGATGATATTTACCACCGTGCGGTATTTTGGTTCGAGCAGCCCCTCATTAGGATCTTTGATTCCACGGTGACTTAATATGTCCGCCATCCGTTTGGGAATGCTACGGCTTGTGTCGATGGGATGTATTTTACCTCCGGGCGCAATCTCGAAGTTCAGCCGTTTACGCGTAGGATCATAATTTCCCTTACTCATAGCGTACTTCTCTGCCTTTTCACTACGGTCACGCAGATGTTCATTACTTTGGGCGGTGGTAATCCCTTTCGACACCTGCACGTCGAGTACCTGTTTTTGATTTGCCATACGTTTTTCATATTGTTTCGGACAATCTACCGTGTCCCAGCTTGCTGCTTGTTCGGACACCCTTCCCACCAACGTCAGGCAGGTGGGGTATTAGGCTCCCCCTTCCCTTTGTTCGTGGCAGGCGGGCAAGCCCGGATGCCTTCTATAACTGGCAGGAGGGCTTCACTGGATACAAAAGTGGATTGTTGCGGTTATACATTCTGTTTTCAACCTCCAATCTGATACGTTGCCTCCTGTGCCTTTGCCGCAAATGCCAGAAAAGGCTTAAAAAGCGTTTTAAGGAACTCCCTGTCATCTTCATCATAATCGGAATTTTCATCCCTATCTACATCAAGAATAAGCCCGGCAATACCTTTCGAAGTTGCAATAAGTCCTGTCCAGTCCCCATACAATTCCAATCGGAAGTAGTCCATAAACTCTGCACTGTCATCGAATCTCGACTTACGCAGTGCCCGTTGTATAGCGGCAAATGTAATGCACTCCAAAGCTACCATACGAATCTTGACAGCTCGTTCATCATCATCCGCTGCCGGATTGATGCGAATGATACTGTCCGGAGATGGGCAGCTATCGCATATGCCAGCTTCATCCATTGCCCGACGAACAAGTTGCTCACACTTGATTCCGATCTCGTCAAGGGACACTTTGCCGATTATCCAATCGGACAATGCCTCACGTAGCTGTTCTGCAAGGTTCAACTTCTTCTGTCCATTGCAAGACTCCGTGGATTGGCTGGTTTGCACAGTCATGGTAATGATGACGCTTTTGGAAAGCCGGATGCGATTCAACAAGCCGAACTTTTCCATTACATCCAAAAAAGAACGGACAGTAGCCCTATGCCAATGCCATTCCGATGAAAGGTCAGAAACAGTCACGTGGCACTGGTTGGGTTGAAGTTCGTAGCCTTTGTTCCTTAAAAAAGGGGAAACAAAACCTGCCAAAGATTTATCCAATAAATCACAGAAGGCTTCTGTCTTTGTTTTTCGTTCACCGACTTTCTCCTTGAGGTAGTCAAATACTTCTCTGTCTGCCAATATAGGGACAGCTATTTTCTGCTTGGTTTTCATTTTCATTTCATTTTTTAATTATTACTACTGTGCGGATATATCAGTGTTGCCGCTATCCGCATCTTGCGGCAATATCGCGTGATGATGGTCATAATAACTTTCGGCTAATAGTCTGGGGAATTTCATCCATTCAGAGATTATGCCTATGTCCTGAAATTCGGTCATAACCCGAACAGAGGGATAGAACAGGGCAGCCAAAAGAAGATAGGCGGCAGTTACCGCCGTTGTGTACAAGTGTGGAACAAAACTGATGGCCAAAGCCACCAATGAGAGTATGACAAACATACATGATCGGTCACATAAACCTCTTAACAATCTGTCCGCTCTTCTAAATGAATATATAGTGGCACAGATAGCAGTTGAAAGAAAAACACCGAACTCGCCAACATGTCCGCTGATGTAAACATAGTGGAAGAGCAATAGCAGAATCAATACGACCTGTACATATAGTTTACGAGCCTTTACACTGTGTATCATAGCATCGTAGAACCTTACCATAAAAGAACGGTGGCTTTTGTACAATGCTAATGGCAATACGAAAAGCGTTATACAGAAGATAAGTTGTAGTATATTCCAAATCATAAATAATAGGGTTTCTCGCGTATTTGAATGGGGGATATCATCAACTCTAATTGGACAATATTGTGGGTGGCCAATAGGATGATAACTTCGGCGTCCCTCGGTGAAAGGTATATCGCTGCTTTCTTAATACGTTGCTTGAACGTATGCTCCTGCTTACGGTAGGCTGCCAATGCCTTATCCAGTTTATGTTCCGGAATTGTCCATGTCATGCCTTTGGCGTATGAGCCTTTGTCTTTGTAAGCCCGCAGTACCAACGTGCGGGAAACAATGTAATTGATATATCCGTTTCTTGACAAAGCATACTCCTTATAGAAATTGTCATCAACAACCTCTATCCATGTCCGGTATTCCCTAATCCAATAAACCATTTGTCGGTATAGTGTGTCCCGCATAACATGACCATTAAAGGAAATCCATCAAGAGATCGTCTTTGTTCTTCTTATACTTGAATGTGCCACTTTTGGAATGAAGATCCAAATCAAGGCACAGCTCGCCGTACATCTGCTCAAGAGAATCATAGATGGTGACAAGAATGCTATTTACCTTACCGTCTGCATCTGTCTTGCAATTCATCTTGAACATCTGTCCAAATGCCGGGTTGGAGTATGCACAGGTGCTATGCCCGAATTTGTCAGCGTGCGTGGGGATGTGGTGGTAGAGAGTTATAAGCTCCATATCGTCCTCAAACAGATCCATCACTTCCTCCAAATCGTAAGGGTCGCGTAGCGGGAAGGTCAGTAGGGCGTAGTCACCGTAGAATTGTGCTTCCTCCATTGTCGTCACATCGAGTAGTTGCGGTAGTTGCAGAGGGACAAATGTCATAAAGTCATTGAAAAAATGTCGTAACATATTCATTTTTTATATTGTTAGAGCGTCTGTATGAAAATATCCATAAGCATTCCTGGCAGTTCAGTCAGTTGACCACTTTCCGATTGCAGGATTCGGCTCAAGGTTTTGAACGCCACAGGTGTCTGTGCCGCCATCCTGTCAAGTTGTTTCCGTTCTTTATCGGAAAGCAATGTCATAGAGAATCCGTCCAATGAAGTATAAGGGTGGATAAGCATCCATATATAAGCATGTGCTTGCGAAGAAGTCTTGATTTTTTTGTTCCGAACATCTTCTATACAAATCTGCATATTTTGTATTTGGCGACGATTGGTGCGCATTGTCAAATAAAGCATAGCCTCCCGATAGGTAATCTCCTTTCTCTCAGCGGCAAAGAATATCTGCGAACAACACTGTTCAGTACCACGTGTGATGTCAGCCATACTCTCACCTTCGAAATCGTGCAAGTGAGAGAGGAACGCACGGAATATAGCATCTTCTTTAGTGATATAAGTAATCAGTTCATTGCGGCTATGTATGCCGTTACGGATAGTTCGGGTCAGTAACATACGGTAAGCCGCAAGGATTTCCTCTTTGTTACCCTTATGAAGCGGAAGATTATCCAGTGAGTTGAAAAACGGGCGGATTTCTCCAGCGGCATGATGCAGTTCCTCATCATTGTTATAAGGTGAGAACTCTCCTTTGAGAGCCAAAAGTTCCTGATAAGTACGCGTCTTTGAGAGGGCTAAGCGTGAGAACTCAGTGCGGATAGAATCATGCAGTCTGATACACTCTTCACGCTGATTGGAATGGGGGTGGCTGAGCGTATCATTCCGGAGATACCTAAAAACAGAGTCTTTTACTGTTTGCCATTGTAGGATATGCTTGGTCAATACTTGAAATGAGGAATCTTTCTGACGTCGTATATTGTACAAGTACTCCCTGTATATTCCGGCAGGATCGTTCGTAGCTTCAGACAATGATTTGCCATTTCTATCGCTGCATGATATCAGGCCCAATATGGCCAATGAAACGATACATCTTCCAGTCAAAAATGATGGAGTCTTGTAGTATGATTTTAAAATTTTCATATTTAACAATTCATATTTAACGATGCAAATCTATATATTATTTTTATTGTAAAAGCCCTTTTATATCGCATTTAGTATAATTTTTGGTATCATATTAATAATATGATTATCAATGAAAACAAGTGCAAGAAAAAAAGCTAAAAAAAGGATTTAGCGAGATTTTTGCCACGATATGATTTTAGATTAAAATGAAAGTGCTATATTTGCACTTGTTATCAAAACAGTGTATATTAAAATGGCAAAAGTTGGCTATATATTCAAGGAAAATAATGACAGTTTTGATGCTGAGAGAGAATGGATGCAGCGATATGGTTGTGTACAAATCGTAGAGGAAACAGTTGAACATGAAACATTGAGACCTATGTGGAAACAGCTTATGGCGAATCTTCAAAGGGGCGATGAAATAGTCATATCCAAATTCAGCAATGCTGCACGCGGTTTAAGAGAACTGGCCGCGTTCATCGAACTATGCCGTATCAAAATTGTACGTGTCATATCCATTCATGACAGAGTTGATACTCGCGGTGAATTATTCCCCGGTACGACAGCAGCCGATGTGTTGTGGATAATAGGGGCATTTCCGGAAGAAATTGCCGCACTACGAAAATATTCCGCTCATGTCGAGAAGTTACGCCAGAATATCAAAGCCCCGGCTGTGCCGAAGGTATTACCTAAAGCTGAACGAGATAAGACAATCGTGGATATGTATATCAACGGGCATTCTTTCGATGACATTTGGGCTGCAAGCGGTTTTAGCAGCAAAAGTTCTATTTGGCGCATACTCAATAAATATGGCGTAAAACTTGATCGTGGCCAAACCAGCGGTCCGCGTGTCAAACAGAACCCGAAAGAGGACGGAACAAATGAAGGTAACTCCTGATAGAATTTTCAGATAATCAGGATCGTATATTTGTTTTTCGGTTATTATTTTGTATTTTTATTATTGTTAAAACTATAAAAGTAAGACTTATGGGAGATATTATAATTGTATTGCTGGTATTCTGGGTTGTCGGCAAGCTCTTGAAGGGCGTGTTTGGCGGTTTCAGTAAAAGCAGCTTCAAAGATGATAAGTAGGCCAGCCAAGGGATGGGTAAATACGGTCAAAAAAGACTGGTTCAAGAGGCGTGAAATTGTAAAAAGGAAGTGGAATGGAATAAATATAAACGGAGCTTCCGGCAACAGGAATCCAGGATATATCGGTTGAGATATACCCTGAATACATGTCAGATATTGTCTGTCCGGAGATGTTTAGGCTTTCCACCTATACCCCTCGTCTGTCAGTTCCAAGTATTCCTCTAATCCCGGTTTTACGAAAAAGACAATTTCAAAGGCTTCGTTACTTCCGTTATCGGGGAATGTCATGTCGGTTTCTCCATTTCGGATAGTCCCTTTGCCCACGTTGGAACCAAGGTCTTCATCCGCATAGGCATATTGAAACTCGACGTCCGGAAATATCTCGGAGAGTGTTTGGATAAGCAGAGGCACACCTTCCCAAGCCGTATCAAACCAAAGCACGTTCGGTTCTTCAAAATTCTGATTAAAGGCATTCCATTTTGTACCCCAGTTGGCAATAGACCATTCATACCAAGTAGGATAACCGTATTTTCCCCAGTTTCTCAGATATGTCATTCCAAGTTGTAATGCTTCTTCCCTGACTTTTTCCTCCTGAATTTCCATCCATTGAATGACTTTCAGGTCGTCCTGTGAATTGAACGGTTTACGTTGCTGTGCTATGATATACTGCATACCAAATTCCCCAGAAGTGGACGCTTCTATCAGTAAGTCCTTTGGCATAGGGATAATGTTGTTGAAGTCAATATAGCAAGGCGTACTGTCTTCATCAGTTTTTCCTTTTAAGAAATCCATCACATTTTGTACTGTTTCTCTGTCTGCGTTTATTTCTAAACGGTTTGTTACATAATTAGGCATGATTTTAATGTTTAAAGAATTGGTTAGTATTAACTTTTATTTCCCATATTGTCGGTTCTTTACTGATTGAACCGTTTTGGGATTTATGGATGCGGTAAACGGATGTCGATACAGCTTCATACGGCAACTTTTCTTGCCAAATTACTCTTGCGCAGGAAGGAAGAATTTTGTAAGAAATACACTTCAAGTAGCAGGATCAAGCGCGATAGCCGACCTTTGCATTTGATAAAACCAAACCGGTGATAGGATGAAGAATAGATGGGAGATAAAATGAAAAATAATTAATATAAAAGAAGAATGCTATTCCTTTTGCAGAAATATAAAAAAGGAATAGAATGATATAATTATAAAAGAGGGACTATTATTACCCTCTCAATTATAAGAGGGTATGTTCTCAAACTCCGACCCTTATTTGTAATACTGTAATACCGCAACACCTCCGTTAAAGGTTATTACGGTATTTTTTTTGAATTATTCTTGTGTTACTTCCATAGCATTGCTGTATTCTTTGATTTGCTCCATTGTCAGCCATTCGGGTTTTTCGTTTTCTCGGAAGCTGTCGTGAATTTTCGTCATGTATTCAATTTGTGCCTTTTCAGAACCAGCCCACAAACGACGAGAACTTTTGTTTCCAAAGCCAAGATAATATTCACAGTCGGCTTGCAAACGCCCCAATAACATATACCTGAATTTTAAATCGTGCTGTAATACTTCTTCTATTGTCATACTCGTTTTCGTTTTTAATTAAGTTTTTTATTTTCCCTTTTTTCAAGTCTTTCGACTTTGCCGGAAGGGTTGTTTTTCATGTGCGTCCCAAACGACGAAGCAGGAACGCAGTGCAAGGAATCGGAAATGAAATTTTATGAATACCGAAATCTATGATTTAGGAAGATTACGTCAAATTTCATTTCGGATAGCGTAGCGATACTTGGATAGCGTTCGTTCGCCGTAATTTTGCACACGAAAACAAGACCGGGCGAAAGTCTGGATAACGACAGGAAACATCAACATTCATTACATAAGGGCTGTAAAAGAGAAGCAGGCAGTTACGCTGCTATAAAAGGGAAACAAGGAAATTAAAAAAGTGGGCACGGAGCAATCTGTAAAAAAGGGGGATGCCACCTGTCTTCGGGCAAAAGAAGATACCATACCGATAGGATTTAACCGATACGGTATCTCTTTGGTAGTCATCAGTACCATACTTTCAGAAAACCATTTAAAAACATTCGATATTCGCCTCTTGGAAAATCTGCGGGGCGTGCTGATAAAGCAAAGGAAGATTCAATACCGCCATTGGATATTCCACAAATCCGCTTCTACGCTTGTAACCTGAATAGGTCGCTAAATTATTTGTCTCCAGAAACTCCATTGCATCCGGATAATGATTCACATCAATAAATGTACGGTCTGGCAAATCGAGTGCATCCATGCTCTCCAAATTGACGGATAGCACGATATACTCTGTTTCATCTTCCACACTTTGCAAAGTAAGTGCTAACCAGCCATTGCCATAAAATTGAGGCATGAGATAAAAGCGTTCTCCACGAAACTCGTATTCTTTCCGCGTTAGGGAGCTGTCCGGCTCTACCAAGCGAAAATCATCCTCTCCAGAAACAAATTCTGTTGATGGGTCGCTGACATCCACATACGTTCCATTTACATTGTGACACAAATACTCTGCATTTTCTGAACGAACAATCACAAATTGAATTTCCATACTTTTAAAATTTAGCTATTAAACATCATGTTCTTTTTTTCCCTTTTTTCGGAAGCCTTTAGGCTTCTCCAGTCGGGATTTGATTTTTACGTGCATTCAAGATTGCCTTTAAGGAAAAGCAGGCAAGGAATTTGGACAGAATTTTTACAGTTGCGGTATGGAGCGTATACGACATTTGAGCGATTGAAAATCGGGAAAGCTACTGAAAAATTGTGTTCAAATAGCGTAGCGGTACTTGAATGTTTTTCCGTGGCAATACCTTTGCACAGGAAAAAACAAGTCCTGACTGGTAGCAGCCTGAAACGAAATAATTTCGTTTTATACAAGGGTAAAACGGAGTGATAAAAAAGGGAATGACCACAAAGAGCAGCCGACAAAAGCCGGCTTTCTTTTGTTCCTGTGGGAGGAGCTGGGACATTTAATCCGTTACATCATAATAATAGCTTAGCTCGTCATCTTTCAGATACTCCATTGCATATTGACTGGCTTGTGCCCAAAGGGTATTATACAATGTCGCAATTTCCGGCCTTGTTTCATAATACTGCCATATCTTATGGTTAAGCACTAAAACCAGTTCCGTGAGATACTTGTAGTTCTCTTTCCACTCCTCAAAAGCACGGTTGAAAGTGTCCTGTATCGCCGAAAGACCAAATCGGTCAGCAATGGAAAAATCATTCCAAAAGGTTGTTTGCAATTCATAACCGTTCTCTAACATAAATTCTCTGAATGTCATAATGCCTCAAATTTTAAGATTAATATTTTATTTATTTCCCTTCGATACTTCCTGTACCGAAAGGTTGATTATTTTTCTGCCCACGGGATTGGCGGCCAGAACGGGCAAGGAGGATGCGGAAAATACACTCTTCGATATTTCGGAGAGGAAGATTTTACAGCAGCAAGTGTCAGCGGTCCTTGACAGGACGGACAGCCGGCAATCGAATTTTGCAGGGAAATAACCAGGCTTGCGGGATAGAAATATAGGGGGGTAGCTGGATGGGGCTATAAAGGAGGGCCGGAGTCTAAAAAAGGAAACTGGCACAAGCGGCCACCTACAACAGTTGGGCGGGAACATTCATAAATGTGTAAAAAGGAATAGTTTCCCACCACATTTTATGCAGAATATATACGGCATAAAACACAAGTGCCGTAACAGCCTCTTGAGAAAGCGTTACGGCATTTGTTTAAGTACAGGTTACAGGCTATTTTACCTGAACGAGGTTGTCCTGTAGAGTTTTCCAGCCATACACTGCGGCCACATAGGGGTGGAGGGAACGTGTAACTTGGCGAAAACCATTCTCGTCAATTTCATAGTTGTAGATTTTTGCGGCAATCCGTTCTGCGTCGTCACGATTTTCAGCGACACGGTACAAAACATAATTCGTGCCATCATGGTGCGACATACGGCCTCGTATATCGTAGCCGTCACCGTACCACTCTGCATCATACTGTGTAGATTGTAATATCCCGGCAATGTTGTCACCCAAAATTTGATAGCCTTGTTTGCGTCCGTTCCACAATCCTAAATCTCCAAATGCAATAATGACTCCATTGACATCCTTGTTTAGGTTCTGCCGCTCATCCCCCAATTCATTATACACTTCGTCCGACCACTCTTCATCGCTGACCTTGTAGGCATCATCGTCCAGTTCTTCTCGCTTGAAATTTTGATAATACTCTCTTGCTGTTTCATCCAATAGAGCATCACTTGACCAAATTATTTGTTTCATATATTCTAATTTTTTATTTTCCCTTCCCTTCAGAGGCTTTTACCTCGTCCGGTGGGATTTGATTTTACGTGCAAACCACAAGGCGGAAGAAGGGAACAATGCAAGGAGGAAGCGGAATCCGAAGGATTTCATTTGAACGGCATTGACTGCAAATGAAACGCGCCTTGCAGGTTCACGTCCGACTTAACTTCGCACTGTAAAATTAATGGACGGCGGACGTAACCTCACTTTTGGGAAGAAATATGGTTATAAGAGGGACTGGAAAGCTGCTCAGAGGTATGGAATTGAGAGAGTCTTCTTTTTTCTATTGAAAATCGTAATCTGCCTGTTCATCAAGTGGAGCTAAGTATAACAGTATTACCGGGTGAAGATTTCATTTGGAGCTTGGCATCGCAACAGTCACTTATAAAAGTATGATGCGTATTAATCCGGTCATGAGCAAAACAAAAGCGACCAAAAGATCGCTTTGTTCATGATAAGGCAAGAATTATTTTTTGCCTTTTTTCACGGGCTTTACCGGCTTTTCAGGAACATCCTCCTTTTCGATAGGAGGATAAAACTTGACAGCCACCATAACAACACGATTGTGCTTCACACCGACCTTGTCGGTCCACTCTTCAGGCTTAAAGTAGCCTTCAATGGTGAGCATCGTACCTTTGGTCAGTTGGTCGAATGACCCAGTATTCTCGTTTTTACGCCAAGCCTCAATATTCATAAAGGCTGAAATGCGGTTGGTTTCCTCGGCATTCCTTTCCTGACGGCTTACGGCCAATGGGAAACGTGCGACACTGCTGTTGGTGAACTCTCGGATTTCAGCGTCTTTACCTAAGAATCCGGTTACTGTGAAATTGTTTTCAATCTTTTTCATGTTGAATTGCTTTTAGAAGTTATTAAATCAATTTTTACACTGCCTAAAAAGTAGATGTCGTTTAAGGGATGCACCAAGGATAGCGCGTCAATACGCTTTATTTTTAGCCACAGGTAAAATCGAAGGCTCGATAAAGGAAGATTGAAGCGGCTACGCCATTGGTCAAGACAACCATGTCGTTCCCGTCGGCATACTATCTTTGCAGAGGAAAAATGATGATTGCTTCGATAAAAAGCGATTATGGAAAATGGGAAACAAGTAAACCGGTAATGATAAGGAAAAAGAGCAAATCCAAATGTCGGCACAAAGGCGAGACATCCGTCCGAAAGTCAGTGAAGAATAGCAAAGCCAAAGCGAGACATGCCTGGCTTGAATTGAGACTGTAACAAACAGAATACCATCCAATCAGAAAAAAGGCCACTGCATAAGGAATGTGTCAGCCAAGAGTGGACAGAAGCGTAGGTAGCCCATCCTTGGAGGATAGTGATATCCGCATCGAAAAAAAAATGGAACTGGAAGGAAAAACGGCAGGAAGAACCAGACTTTTCACAAAGTGGTTTCCAATTCGCTTTGTGCGAATGGCTGGTTTCTACAAAAGGGAGTGGCGCAGCCAAAAGAAAAAGTTATAAAAGGAAAATGGAAGTAAGGCTGAAATGGGTGATTCCATTCCAGCCAGTCGATGATATTTGTCCAAGGTGTCATTGAAATTCAACCATCATAATACGATGCTCGAATATTTTGGTTTTGTCGCTGGGACGTCGCTGGCAAACCCAAAGGTGTCGTGCACCGTAACCGTATGTGAAATATTCATCAAGTGGAGTTTTTTTCTCCAACTGTCTCATGCTTTCACGCAATTCCGCCTCATTGCCAGAAAAAAGAATCGTGTTAATGATTCGGAAATAAAGTTCAGTTACCTCGTCACAATAGGGGCAAAAGCTGTGTTCAATTGTTACTTTCATGCTTCTTTTGATTTTTATTGTACTTCGATTATATCTTCAATTCGACCATATAGGACAGAACGTAGTGCGGTTTTGTCAATGGTATAATATTCGGCAATATGTCCGTGTTGTTTCACGAAATACCGTTTGAGAACATCGGAGAAGTCAAAACGGTAGCCCATTAAAGCGATACCTCTTTTGAAATGGCAGCACTCTTTCACATTGCGGGTGAGCCAGTTCTTTTCTTCCCGACTCAACTTGTCGCCATTATCAAGACGTTCCCGTAATTTGTAAACCTTGCTATCTTTCAGTTTTTCCAATTCGGGCACATCCCATTGGACGAATTTCATTGCTATCTGTGTCATGGTTTCTATGTTGTAAAATTGTAAAAATTACTTCATCACAGTATTTAATACTCTCTCTTTGCCACAGATGAAACGAACAGTGATTTTGTTGTCGAAATCACCGACAATCGTTCCATCCGTGTGTCTCTTATAGAATAAGCAAAGTGTAGGATAGACCATAATTTTACTTTATCTTCTTCTACTCATTCAGTTATTAATTTGACCTTCCATTCTCCCTGAGAGAATATTCTAAAGCTCACGTACTCGTCTTCAAATTCATAGGTTAGAATCTTGATATAGACTTTATCTTTGTCCTCCAACGATTCTACCAATTTTTTGATTTCTTCTTCTGGATACACCCAACGAGAGGAAAATTCTGCATCTACACTATCACCATATCGATTGGTAAATTCGCTGAAAGTGTCATCCAAGAAAGCCTCTATTTTGTCGAGGTCTGTTTTATTTTCCGTTCTTGCGTGGAAAATGTTGGTTGCATAATTTGCCATAAATACCAAGTTTTAAGTTTGTTACTTTCCCTCCTGTAGCATTTCACTTACTTTCGGGCTTGATTGAAATTATGTCGCTTCAACAGGTGGCATGGCTATGTATGCAGGGTTTCACTACAAAATACTACCTCTGCGAAGCGGAGCGTGGAGATTTTGTAGTGAACCTTCAGGTTACAACCTTGCATACAATAAAGACATGGCAAATACCTTTGCGACACAATTCCCATCGGGCAGACCGAAAGTTGATATGCGAGCATGTGGGAGTTTGCTCGGTACGGATGTGTGTAAAAGGTGGCTATGAAGTAAAAGAGTATCGCAGCGAAAAGAGAAAAGAGGCAAGAGCTTATCTTCTCTTTTGGCTGTATGGGTAGAATGGGAAAATCACAAAAAGTAACATGAAAATCCAGTTTGGTTTAGTTTGTTAGCCTTATATATGCTAAACTAAATTAAACTAAATATAGGCAGGCATTTTTGGCTGCCTGTACAAAAAAGATTATCTTTGCTACAAGCAATACAACTTCAAGAGATAATAATTTGTATTCTCTTTATGAGCTGCAAATAATTTGTTAGTTAAAGTTAGGAGCAAATTCTTCGAATGATGAGAGCAGATAAAATTGCTCGGAATGCACTCTGAAAGCAAACAAACGAAAAGAAAGAAACAGAGTGCAAATAGAAAAATGAGAAATCACTTTAATTCCTATTTTTGTTCCTTATTTGTTTCTCCATTAAAATTACCTTTCTTATAATATATTGATTATAAAATATTTAAGTGTGTATTTTTAAGATGGTTAAGAATATTGCCAATAAAGCATTTTAATAAATCATTATTATATACTATCTAGTCCTACTAGATTCTTAAAGAATCCGTATTCTTCATCTACTAGAGCTCGTCTGTCTAGTCCCATATTCTGATATTCACACGAAGTCTCAGAAACCATGGTACAACCAAAACATGATGCTCTATTTAAGCTATCTTCATTTTCCCAACATAAAGGATCTGAAGAACAATTTACTGCACGTTTCATTGCCGATTCAATAATACTACTAATAAGTCGAGGCTGTCCTTGCCATACAAGGCCTCCCATACTGCCTTCTGCTCCATCTGCTGTATAAATAAGCACGCCACACATTTTGTCTGAGTAATATAGCCGCTCACTCAAACTTGCAGTAGGGTAACCACAAGTAAATTCAAGTTCTTTCATTAACACATGGCTAAATGTATGAAGTAGATAAAATTTAGCTCTTCCGTAAAGAGAAATCTCCTGATATAAAAATTCTCCTAATGCCCCATTATCAAGTTGACATTTATAATGATCATTTAAATCATTTTCTTCAGCCCACCTTTCAATAGTAGCCATATCAAATGCAAAAAACAAGCCTTCACCATATATTTGATTAGCAGGTAATACATATATGTCAGACGGTATTCCATCAAAAATGGGCTTCATCTCATCACCTGGTGCCACAATCTTCCCACTATCATCAAGTTTAGATGTTGGCATGTTTACTCGACCAAAGCCTAACTGTGTATTTGTAAGAGAAACTGTATTCACCTGTTTAATTGTTTTAAAATATGACTGTAAAGAGTTAGGAATAATAATTTCATTAAACTCTAATCCTTTAGATTTTCGATTGGGTTCATGAATATCAGTGAGAACTTCAAATTCTGTTAATCGATATGTTGCAACAGGATCATTATCTTCGTCTTCTACAATTAATCCAAGAAACATATTTTTGATATTTTCATAATCAAAATCTGTCAGACTACACTGCCAGTTAAGATTTGCATCCTCAATAAATTCATCACAATCATTATACTTTTTTTTCCAAAATTCTTCTTGAGTCATTTCTGGCCTTCTAGTAACCATTGTATTATATTTCTCAGTTACTTTACTTAACACCATACGAGCCTGATCATTCAACTGCCCAGGCTTTAATGGAATAAAATCTTTAGGAATATATAAACTACTAAAACCACTTGCATAGTATATGCTATTACTAGTTACCATTGCTACTTGCATCTTAGTCTTTTGGCCAGTAGACAAGCATCGTTCATATGCATTATCTTTGTTAACCCATGGACGTTCACCTCGACAATAAGGTTTAATATTCATTATACCAGCTAATGAAACAGAATAACCGCATTTTGAACATTTTAGTGTGCCCCACGATTCTGCTTGGTTACGAGAATTAAGCCATTTAATATTATGCTTACCTCCACAACTACAATCTTCACAGTCGTAACCAAACAATTCGAAACCTGCATCATCATCCATTTTCTCATGTTTAAGAGACGCACAGAAGAACTTATACCATGGGATATCTGATATATGGCCATTTGGGCAAATAAGAATAAGTGGAACTGGTTTTAATAGACCATATTCTACATCATCATGTAAAACTTCAGCCTTTATTTTTCTATAAGTTTTCTTATTAGGATCGCGTGGAGGAACAAAATATGTCATTTTCCCATCATTACATTTACGAATTTGCCATTCTTTACGCCACTCATTAAGAGGTTTGATTTCAGAATTAGCAGAAATAAACCACTGAGGAAAATTAATAGCAGGGATATAAAACATATCTTCGCCTAATTCAGTTCCAAATCGCGCTTTAATAGATTCATAAAGTGGATTACCTTTACGTTGTATTTGATTAAATGAATTCAGTTGAATATGAGGTATTGCAACAAAACATTTTAATTGGGTAAACCCTTTTTTCACATTTAAAAAATCCACAAAACGCGGATCTTCAATCAATTCAACACCACATTCTTCTTGAATTTTTGGGATATTTAATGTTTGTGATTGTATCTCCTTTATTTTATTTGATACCACCTCCACAAATTTCCAGTTATTAATACTTAATGGCATAATAAAACCACCCCACTTGGTAGTAATAATAGATCCTACACCTGCAGCAGTAGACAAGATTTTATACTTGCCCATAGATTGATTATATTGATTCTCTTTACGTATATCCATAATATTATTTATTTAAAATGTGAAGGACAGCTTCAGGTTCAACTAATCTTAATGCGGATGGTACTATCCACTTGCTAGCAGCTTTTTGCTCCGAATAATCATCTGTAGAAACTAACAAAGATACCTCTTCAGCACCTTTTCGCCCAGCTGCATAATAGACTAGAGAATCACCATATTGTTCTGCTTTATTTACCCATTGGTCAAGACTTACATCTATCCATTCATATATGTAAGATAATTGCTCTTTTGTTATGATTTCGCGCTCTAGTGCATGTAATGTAGAATCAAGAGCCTGAGTCCTTGCGTAACGATTCTCAAAATACTTTTTCAGCTCAGATTTTAATTCTGTTGCGATTGGAATGGACATTTTATTTGCATCTTTGCGATCAGCAAGATTCTTGTATAAATGTCTAATTATAGTAGCCATATATAAAGGCATATACTTTTCTACAGCCTTTGGTGAAAAAGGAGTAATGGAGATTGGCTCAACATAATAATATAACTTTTCATGAAATTCTCTAAACCTTTCAAAATGAGACACATCTCGAGAACGAAAAGGATTATGTAACGTTAAGACTAATCCTTCTTTATCACGTGCGACACGAGAGCTTGCTTGAATGTACTCAGCGATATTTCTAGGCATAGAATTAATTATGATTGTATTAAAACGGCTTACATCAAGTCCCACTGATATCATATTTGTTGCTAAAATATAATCAGCAGGAAGAATTGCACTATTATATATATTTGTTTCACCTTCTTTTAAATATGGCAATCGTTTATTAGGATCCCATTTTATTGTTTGTACTTTTGTTAATTCTTTTACTGCATCACCACCAGATAAACGACCAGTCAACTCAGTCTTAGAGAATACTTCGTTATATGCATAAAAACATTCCAACATATCAGTAAATCGAAGTACTCGTTTAAATAAACGACGAGTATACTTAGTAAATTCAAGATAGAATTGAGCATCAGTTTTTCCTACCTCTTTTAATGAGTTGAAATAAGAAATTATCGAATAATAATAGTCTGCAGCCTCTATAAATGACTTATCATTAATCTCTAACAATGCTTTATTTTTACGTTCATACAGTGCTCGATGTACAAATAAAATTGCAGCTAAACGCATTTGAGTAGTCATCTGAGTACGTCCAGTAGGCATTATACCAATATATTTGCGTTTAGAAACGTACGACCAATTATCATTTTCTCCTTGTTTATCCCTTTTATAGAAAGCAAAAAACGAGTCATCATAATCTGTTCCATTTTTAGGAAAGATACAAATATCCCGATCATATAGAGCTCGCACTTGAAAACTGGTATTACGTGTGGTAGCTGTTGATGATATAATCTTAGGACGAATCACAAGCCCATCCTGCCTTTTGTATGAACACAACTGATCAATAGCTGCTTCAAACAAACTTACTGCAGAACCCAATGGACCTAATAACAAATGTAATTCATCTTGAATAATCAAATCTGGTGGATTGCATCCTGTACCATTTCCAAATAAACGTCTAGAATCTGCACACGCTTCATTTACATTAACTCGGCGTGCAAGTTGAGCAAATTTATCTACAGTCCCAAATAGTAATGTTGGCGGCTCTTCATATACATGGTCATCACAAAGTCTGATAGGCAGATAGTTTCGTTTTCCATATGTACATTTTTTGTTACTACATCCAAAATAATAATGATCAACAGATACTTCTTTCTCTCTAAGCAAAGAACCACACCAAGGACAACGATCTAGTGGTATTTGTCCATGTCCTCCATCAGAAACCCAGTTTTTTCGAATTTCTTCAGCTAGATTTTTATAATGATTAGGCAATGAACTTTCTCCAACAAATAGGCCAATAGAAATTTCTTTATCTCCTAAATTGTATTTATCCCATTTCCTAATCTGTTCTAATGCAAGAATAAGTCGTAACGCACGTTGAAATTGTTGAGTTGTAAGTAAGCGTAATGTATAGCGCATTATTGCAGCAACGCCATCACCAGCTCCATTTTTAAGCAACAATCTACGATTTATTATGACTAATGCAATTATACCCAAATAAGACTCAGTCTTACCTCCACCGGTTGGAAACCATACAAGATCTACTAATTCATTGCGTTTTTCCCATTTTGGATCACACTTACTTTGGAAAATTCCATCAAGATTAAGCAAAATAAACGCAAGCTGGAAAGGTCGCCATGCAGCTACAACTCCAGGAAAAATTGTAGTATCTAGCGCTTTATCTTTATAATATTCAAAACTTAAAATTTTTTCATCCTTTAAGACTTGTTCTTGATTATTACTTTTACTATGCCAAAGCTGCATAAACATAGCAGTATTCATTAATCGAAAAATCTTCATCTTATCAGGATTTGTCAAGAATTCATCAATATTATTCTTTATTCTCTGATAGTCCTTCTCACATTTAGTAATATTCTCTCGTCCAATCGAGTTGCCAGCAGCATCTAATTGCTTTATCCATATTTGATATGAATCAGCAAATTTACGAAGGCCTTCAACAATCTCAGTATCTGTATTAGAAGAAAGGACAGAAAGCCACTTAAATTGAAGATATTGATTATCTTCTACATATTTCTTTGGTAAGAATTTGTTAGTCTTTTCATCAAAAACGTGTTTAGTCTTATCTCGTGGTTCTGGTTCTACATCAGGTGTTTCAACAGACGGCATAAACTCTGAACAAACGTGTATAATTCCATTATTATCATAGTACCAATTTGCAGAACAGATGTGGCCAATAGCATAATCTTCAATATTACGATAAAGATACTGCAAACTGCTTACTTCACAATCATCAAGTTCTGGATTTATTTCGTTTCTATATGGTATAATTTCAGAACTTGAGACGTCAATTTTAACTCCAAAAAATGTTAACTCATTAACCTTCTCTGCAACAATAGAATAGTAATGCTTAGCATCAACCTTAACCTTAGTAGAGTCATTAGCAAGCATTACTTTTAAATATGTCTTACCATTGATTCCCTTATAAATCTGTAACCATATGGACAAAGAAGCTTCGACTTCAGGAGTAAGAGTATACTTTACTATTCCTTTTGTAACACCTTCTTTAGGGGGGATTATGATCTTTCTCTTCCCTGATTCAAAATCAAAAGCAAATGCTGATAAATCAATTTCTTTACAAAAATTTGTTCCTACCCAGAACCCGAATCCTTTAGAATCACATATGGATAGTATATCTTCAAAATAAGATAAAAAAGTTTCATATTGTTCTATTTTTGCAATACGAACTTTATGTTCTGCAACCTTATCCGGACTCAAATATTCACCTTCTCTGTTTACGTATTTTAGGGATTTAAATAGTCGTTCTTTATATGCACTTAAAAATTTGTTTTTATCTTGGAAAGAGCTATCTGTATAAATTGAATCATATTCTCCATTAGGATTTTTAGCTATAATTGAACAAAAATATTTATTAAGTTCTCGCATTTTATCGCGAAAATCCTTCAAGTCCTGTGCTTTATTTATAACTTTTAACAAACTTAGTTTTTTGTCTTGGTATCTGAAATACTGAGGAAATAAATCTTTACATTTTTCTATAGAATATACTTTCTCAAAAAAATCATAATCTTCTATATTTACATATAAACGTGTTTTCTCAGATAATTTTTTATAATAACGTCCTGAAATTGTCATTTTAGTACTCGAAGTTAAAGATTTAATGTTTTTAACACAACAAGATATACCTATTCTATCAGGGAATCTACGACTTAGCGAATTAATATCTTCATCCTCTTCTTGATTTCCTAAATCCCTCATGTCATCTCCTTGTTCGTCCGAATCCTCATCTGATAAATTTTCATCACCAATATTTTCATCGTCGTTCATTTCGTATTTTAGATCAGACATAAGTAATGACTGATTATCTTTTCGTGGGAAAAGAATACCTGTACTATAAATAGAGCCTGGCGTTGTATTAAGTACTTCACATACAAGTTCTTTCTCATTTTCATTAGAAACATATACTCCAAAATTATTTCCGCAACCACCTGGACCTATTAACTGTTCCTTAATGAAAGATTCCAATGAATTTCTTTTATCTTTGATAATAACTTATGGATTTAATTAGTCTAAAATTTATAGTGCCGTCTTTTATAAGATCTAAAATAATCTTAATATCATTTTCACTACCAATATTAAGATAATCAAGAACTTCATTACTTAACTCTTTATAGGCTTTCTTCATGTCAGTTTCAAGTAAACAGTGAATTAAAAATGTCCTGAAAATTATATTTTTACCTTCAGTATTTGTACTTATTCTTGACTTTCTATGTCTTAACATTCGAGTATATAATCCCTCTATTTGAAGATATTCTTCAATCACTCTCTTTTGCATACGTCTACTACGAGGAAGTACTGAATTTTCAGATGTGTCTAACCATCGTTTAAATGAAATAAATTGTATCCTTTCAGCTGGAAGAAGTGGTTTCATTATATCATTATAAACAACTTGTTCTCCATATTGTGCTACTCGATGCCCTAAAAGGATCTTCCACATTTCTCGGCTTGATAGTTTCTCTTCATCAGTTAAGCAATACTTTGGATTATTTCGTATCATTAATTCACCTTCACCTGCTCTACGCTCCTCATTATCAAGAAGATCTTCAAGTGGTTGATAAAAATCTGTCAATGGTTGAATTGAAATAACTGTTGGGTCTTCAAAATCACGTAAAACATCTAGAATTGTACAAATTGAAATTTCATCCATATATTTACATAAAACAAAATCATATTCATCTAACACTTTATGCTGACGTGGTCCAAATGAAACTTTCACTCTGTTTTGTTCAACTCCTGATTGCCTGTCACGAACATTTTGTTCATCTTCATCTTCTTTGGGCTCAATACCTATTTTTATCGGTTTATCAGGAAGCTGTATACCGTTTTTCACGTATCTAACACGATAGTTTGAATTTAGAAGTAATCTTAATTGTTCTTCATAGCGATAAGAATACCAACTATAACGAGGATCAAATACAATCTTATTATTTATTTGTAGAACACTTTGTCCAGGATTAAGATGATACTGATCAAAAGAGTTTGGATATATTGCCCAACTCCGTCCCGTACAATGATTAAGCATTGATAGAACAAGGATCTTTTGTTCATGTATTGAATTTAAGAAAACTAAGCCATCTTTATGAGCTTTAAAATTCTTAAATGTATAAAAATTAACCGAAGATGCACCACATTTAGACTGTAAGAAGAATTTTAATTGTTTTTTATAATACACATCTATGTTGTAATCCAAAACTACTGCAATCTCATGGAATTTTATCCAGTTATATAAGATTTCTGTAAGTTCTGTTTTGTATTTATTATGAATAAGTTGTAAAAAATAATCTGTATACTCTTCATTTACCTCAGAATTAAGGTTTAGAATCTCCTCTTTTATCTTTGATAAACTTTGATCTGTAAAACAAATCGCCAATTCATTACGTAGTTTTACTTCATGAGCAATATCTTGAATCATAAAATCAAATGTATTCTTTATTTGGTATTCTTCTGCATTTATTTCACATCCTAATTCATAGAAATCAATACATGGTTCTTGACGTTCAAATAAGTAATCCATTTCTGCTTTTGTGAATGATATAAAATCACGCGTTTCAGCAAATTTTTCACGTTGCCAGCGTTCTACTAAACTGTGTTTATTTTCGTATATCCTCTGTAGTCTATAAGGTTTTTGCGAAAATAAAAATGCTATAACATTATGAATACCAGCATCATAGTCTTCATTATATTCTTTAATTGTTGAGCGTTGCATTTTCATACATAATTGAATGTTACGCCCATCAATATTTTTCTGAAGAAAAAGGAATATATGGGGGATTTTAAACCTCCCATCATTTTGTTCTATTTTTTTATATACTTCATCCTCATCTCCATTTAAAATGATTAGAGATTTTTCTGTTGAAAAAGAATCTCCAACTACATCTTGAATAAAATGATAATGTCCTTTAGTCTTTAATGAGAGATTATATTCATCAGATAAAGTACGACTATAAAAGAAACATTTCTCATTTGCGTTGGAAGGCATATCTAAAATGTCATCTGTTAAGTATTTTGCAACATCCCGTTTAAATCTAAAATGTTTAGAACATGCTTCACGCTCCTTTTTATTAACTTTTTCTGGCAAATATATAAATGGCTTTGACTTATATGAGGAAAGTATATTTGTACGAGTGCTTTTACCCCAAAGTAACGACATCTTTAATGCAACAAATTCCTCACATAACATCTGAGCCCAATCTTCACATAATGGGAAATATACTATAGGCATTTTGACATCATCACTATATTCCACTTCTCTATTAATGTAATAATCAATAATATTATTCAGAACACACAACAACTTTCTACCTTCTTTAGTATGTAAATTAAGAGAAGATAGTATATTCAAAAGAGCCTTGAATTCATGGCTTTCCTGTTTTGCTGTTTTTATAAAGTTGTCGTGTAACATATTAATTAGATTTAAGAATAATAATGTCCAAATTCATGATTGCCCGTGTCATACCGACATAAATTTCGAATAGAAAATTATCCCATGAACTCTTGATCTTTGAAGCTGGGATGACAAGTATTATATTGTTATCCTCTAAACCCTTATATTTAAGTATCGTTGTAAAGGCTAACAATTCCTTAGACTTCCTTTCTATAGTTTTTTCAGATAAAACTTCAAGAAATGACTCCATTTCTGCTATTATATCATATACTGAATCATCATCTTCATTTTCTTTATATTTAAAATCAGAATGTATCAGCAATGTTGTAGAAGAAATTTCTCCGCAATATTGAAATAGATGTTTGGTGTGTTCTTTAATAGTTTTCTTTACTTCTCTTACATTATCATGGAAAGATATTGTAAGTCCTGCTATATCATTTCCTTTAAGAGAATCTAAATATAACTCAAAAGCTTCCTGGCAATGTTCAACTGACAATACTTTATTGGCATATTCTACAATAAGTTTATTTGTAGGAACACGTTTGTTCTCATCAAGTATGAAGCATGCTGCGTATTTTGCTATTTTATTAATATTTTCATTCAAATTTCGACTAACATTATTATATCCTTGTTCAAGATCATAAAATACTAGATATCGTCCTTGTTTAAGACCATTGTGTTGTGAACTTAATAGTTCATTGAGCACAATATCAACACCTTTATCAATGACATCTTGTGCTTCATCAATAATAATATAGTCATAATCTACCTTAGTAATTTTACTGAGTTCTTTGCTTAAAAGTTTGTAAACATCATATTGGCTATTATCACTTTTAATATTAAGTTCTATATTTGTTATTTCCTTGATATAATTATTGAATGTTTTGACAGTACATGAACTTAATCGTTCTTTATCTAAATCAAGCCGAACCTTACTTGCTAGCAGTCCTGTCCAACATAGATATAACCCCTTAAGACCACTATGTCTTTTAATAAATGCTTTAGCCATAGTGGTTTTTCCTGTTCCTGGTCCACCCTCAATTAATATTCTAGGATTTTTTCTCAAACCTTCTAGAATACTTAGATTGTCAATCTGTAACCAATCCAAAACTTCGCGAAGCGAAGTTAGTGAATATTTATAACGATCTTCAATTGATGGAGCAAGTGAGTTTACAATAGACTGTAATTCTGTCTTTGATATTATACGTTTAGAGCGTTTATTTTTACGAATTACACTTAAACAGAAGTCTGCAAAAGAATTATCACTATCTTGATCTAACTTATTCCAAAGTTTATGAGAAAGGTTGATTTGAGAAGAGTCACGTGATATGTCAAGAGTACTATGAGGGAAAGCACATACATAATCAACAAATATTTGATCCTTATTTAATATCCCATTATTTAACAATGCCCATTTATAATCATGAGCTTGCTTAAATGGTGTTCTACTCATTTCCCTTAAGACCCCTTTATAGCTATAATAAAAGAACCCCCTTATCAACTCAATTATACCACCTTTAACTTCAACAATAATTGCACCTTCTTGGCATATAAGGAGAAAATCAATCTGTATTTCATTTTGACCTCCATATGGTATGTTGAAAGTTTTATCATACCACATATACCATGTCAAAGGACTTGCTTCACAATCTCGTACAATACGTTCATACATATCTTTTTCTCCCTGAAGTACATTACCACTATTGTAATTAATACCAATAGTAGAGTCAATTAGAAGAGTATCTTTATGAGATTTAATAATGATTGCCATATTGTTGTGAGTTATTTATAATTTGATTACTTCCAAAGATTTTCGTCTACAAGTTCGGACATTGAATAGTTAAACATGTCTATCAATTCTGCCCTATGATTAGGAAACATTTCTAGAACTTTTATTAGAGACTTTAATGATAAACACATTTTGACTCTATCGTAATATCCATCTCTTATATCTTGTTCAAATTCATCGAATGTTTTTAGCTTTGGCCGTGTAGTTATTTTTAATGTCTTTTCTTCCCAATAAGATTGATTTCTATAACAAAATTGCCAAAAAGACATTTTTTTGTAAAACTGCTGCTGGTTACACCATCTGGCAATTTGGACATAAAAATTTGATACTGGGGCATTATGATAGTCTTCATGCCTCATCACATATCCAACACATCCATATTGCATGAGTATTTTAATTCTTTGAAATAATTCCCAAATGTCTTTATAAAATATATCTACTTTTGTTGGAGACTGTTTAAAACCACAAAACAAATAGAACTTTGTACCTTTCTTTGGATTGTAACGTTTCCAGATTTTAAGTGATTTTTCAATTATCTCATGATCTTTCCAATTATCAAAAGCAAAAATAAAATCACCATGATAACGCGACCGTGATAACATTTCTGCCATTTCTTCGCCATAAGGACTTTCTGCTAACATGCGTTCATCAAGACCTTGCCGGAATTGAAATGGGCGTTTAGTCTCTATAAGTTGCTTCAGTAGTGGTCTCCAAATAGATGGGTCAGAAGCAAGAAAATTGTCATCCCATAAATAGATATATGGCCGAACAAGTTTTCCGTTTTTATCTTTCTCATCATCCAAGAACCATTGTAATTTAGAATATGGTAATATACAATTCTCTAGTTTATTAACACAGAATGGACAATGTCTTACACAACCACGGGTTAAAAAACCTATTGAATATTTTTGATAATCTTTAAATTTTTCTCGTTTAAAACCTTTCTTAACTTGTTGATTAATAAATTGATCATATAAATGATAGTAAGGCATCTGACGAGACATGCTAATCCCATACTCTTTACCTCCATGAAAGTTTCTAAGAGTATTTAGGAATTCATCATGTTCTAATTGGTTCATATCTTGTTCACGTTTTCTACGATATTCCATTACACTTACTTCATTGGCATAAAATCCAGTTCCTCCACATTTAAACTTCTTTTCTTCCGGTGTTCCTTTTGATCGTATATATAGTTCTGGTAATTTGGTAAACGTAAAGACACAAGACAAATATATTCTTGTATAATGTAAAGTATTTGCCTGAGGATCAAGAATTAATTCAAATGGAATTCCATTATCATGGAAAAATCCTGCCAATTTTAGTAATACAAGATTTGGGTGACGCGTTCCATTATCAAGTAGATCCGCATCAATTAGTCCTATTATTTCTTGTTTTTTTGACATATTATTCATTCATTGATTTTATAAAGGCTTTGCCTTTCTCTGTCAATACATAACCGCCTGTTTTACGCGAACCTTGATACTCAATCAAATTAAGATCTTCTGAAATAAGTTGCTTAAGGATTCTATCAATAGTAGGCATTGATATTTTTATTGCATCATGCAAGTCTTTTCTTTTAGCTATTCCTAGTTCTGAAATCTTTAACAGGACACTTTTTATCTTATCATTTATCTTATCATTTATCTTATCATCATCTGAGGAAATAAAATCATCCCCAATCAAGACTCTATCACCAAAACCTTCTCTACAAGGAATCTCAATCAAGAAATAACTTCTCTCTTCATTTGTCTCAATCACAGCAGGAGCAGAGCCATTTCTTCTTAATTCGTCTTGTATGGTTGGGATACCGGTTCCTCTACCTTCGGACAACTGAAGTTCTTTGAGATAATCGCCCAAACGACGATTACGGTAGCGGCGTGACTTCAGACGTTCAGCCTTTTGGATAGCATCAATGCTGATGGAACGGTCCGGACCGGCATAACTAAGAATGGAAATCTTTTCTGGCTCAATCGTAATCTCAACCGGTTCTCGTTCTTGATAATCTCTATGATACAAAGCATTAACGACTGCCTCTTCAATTGCTTGATAAGGATAGTTGAAGAAGATTATAGATTCAGCCTTGTCTTTCTGCTTAATGATACGTTTCTTGATAACATTCGTTTTGATATAGTCCAATGCCTGTTTTATCATATCGGGAACAGGGCCAACAATCTTTGGAACCTCAATCATGTTATTGGGATTCTTAATGCAGCCCTCGGGAAAGATAACAATATCTACTTGTGTTGTCGGGAAAAATTTGGCAGGATTCTTACAGAACATCATAGCGGCCACATTCTTGACTAGTTGACGTTCAACGGGCCCTACCAGCAGGTCCATTTGCGACAACAACTCGAACAGGGACAGCTTTTCGAAATCAGCAACCAAACGACTGTTGACTGTTTGCAAGTAATCCAGAACCAAGGCTCTTGAAATATCTGTTATCTCTATACTCTCATTACCCCTTTCATCAAATGGAGTACGATTCGCCATCTCACGCAATTCATCCAAGACTTCACCTCTCGCCTCAATAGTATTGGTTCCACTACGAACATACCACTTACATGGCGACTGATTACTTGCTGTAACTCGTTCACGTACATTATAAGGACGGTTCACTCCAGCTGGCACCCAAATAAGCAAAACGTATTTCCCGTCAATCTCCTGCATGTCGATTCGTGGCAAATAGAATGGCTCAATCTTATGATTGAACCCAACCATATCACGTTGTATCTTATCAAGTTCCTCTATAGGAACACCTGTCACTGGCCGTTTTGCGATACCTGTGTTTTCTTCTTCTTGAACACCTACGATGATGTATCCTCCGCCAATGTTATCAAAATCATTAGCGAAAGCACAGATGGTGCGATAAATTTTATCTGGATTCCATCCTGTTTTAAACTCAATACGGGTGGATTCTATTTTACGCTTATGAAGCAAGTCTTCTATGTTTACCGGAATAGCCATCTTGATATACTTATTTAGATTTATCCTTTTCTACATGAAGCAATTCTCTTACATCAACATCCAAAAGTTCCGCTATGCGAAATAATGTTTCCAAATCTGGTTGTGAAGCATTAGTACACCAACGAGAAACAGATGTCACATTCCTACCAACTTGCTCAGAGAGCCATTTAGCCGTTTTATTCTTTTCAACAAGGACTATTTTAATCCTATTCAATTGCTTCATAATTGAAATAATTTGTAGTTTAATGCAAATATATCAAAATTCAATGTGAAAAGCTAATATTGTTCAATTTATTTTGGTAAAATACCTTTCAATGATAATTCTATTCAAAAATTAACCACCATACCATTAGCCTTGTCAAGTTCATTCCAGCGAGTACAGAACAAATGTGAGTGGCGAACAGGAGGATAGTCTGCGAGCAGAGCACCAGTATTAATCAGTTCACACTTCTCGTTGATAATGCCGAATGATTCATAGTCGCTATTCTCAAACAAACGTTTAGTGCGCTTAAAGTATGTGGCACGAAGCACGGTAAATACCATATCCACGAACTTCCAACAATACACAAGGCTCATACGACATGTTACTACCCTTCAGCACCAGTTCTTTGTGCTTCAAGATACTAGCTACTACACTCTAGTTACCAACACGAACAAATGCCTACATCGGTCCATCATCTATGTTATAATAAGATATCTGAGCACCAGGCATCACTGTGAGTACAACGAACTCCTTGTCTTCAGCCTTTGCGAACGAGAGGTTGAATCAGGTATTGGATCAATGTGAGACTTGATAGCTTCGCTGATCTTCTCCGCATCATCTTTTACGTCATCAAGACCGACCGATAGTTTTATCATTAGCAATACCCCAAATGAGTCTGCCACCAATACCATTGGCAAAGGTGCTCACACTCTTGCACCAACTTTTCGGTTTCTTCACCTCCAGAGCCACCTTCTTATCATATTTTGTTACCCCGCCTATCAGTTGGTGAATGTCTAGTACTTCCATTTTATATATAACGTATTGACCTACTATTTATTTAAATGTTTAGAGTTCTATCGAACATAACGATTCCCCTTTATATTTTATAATATGTAGCATCTGACTCACAGAAACAACAGATGATTACTTTACCATCAAAGTCACTCTCATGGATTGCCTTCAACGCAATCTAAGCAGCCTCTGCCTTTGGATAGCCATACACACCAGTACTAATACAAGGGAAAGCGATACTCTTAATGCTCTTTCCCTTAGCAATGTCAAGTGCAGTCTTATAGCATGAAACCAGCAACTGAGACTCGTCACCATTACCATAAAAACAGGTCCGACGGTATGGATTACATACTTGCAAGGCAAGTTATATGCCCCTGTTATCTTACTCTGACCAGTCTCGCAACCGCAAGAGTCATGCACTCCTTCAAGAGTTCGCGACCTGCAGCACGATGAATAGCACCATCCACTCCTCCACCATCTAACAACGAGCGGTTAGCTGCATTAACGATTGCATCAACTGCCAGCTTGGTTATGCCACCAACGACGAGTTCTATCTGTTTCATATACTTACCTCTTATTCCATATCGGTTAGAACCATATCGCAAAATTCGTTTGCATTATTTGCATTATAAATTTTAGCGCCAATATTCTTTAATGGTTCATAGCTATGTAGAGATTTTGAACCACCAAGTAAAAATATATATAACTTATTATCATCATTCAAATAATCACGGAAATAGCTTACAGATTCATTGATATTGCCTAAGTCACCATCTGTAATCAACACGGTAACTAGATCTCTAGATCTTACGTCTAACGTTGATTTAATTCTTGAAATTGGAAACTTAGTTCCACCGTGACCATTTGTTAATAGACGCTCCCTTACGTCATCATATTTATCACTCCAATCAACGTATGCATCAATTTTATCACTAAATCCTATAAATGCAACCTTGCTTTTTGTTGATTCAAAGTATGATAAAATACCATATGATGCAAGAACAGCCTGATGCATATTAGCAGATTCCTTCATCGCAGACCCCATACTACCGGATGTATCAACGACCAACAACAAATCCATTTGTTTGCTTTCAGTACCATTATCATCATTAGATACATATTCCCACTTTTTTGTAGTCATTCCAGGAATAAGTCGTGGAGATGTCATATATGTTAACATTAAATCCAGCTCCTCTATTGGGTCCCCAATTCTCCATACAGAGGGATATGTATATGAAGACTTGTTTCCTGTATTCGAAAATTCAACAATTGGTATGATATTAGCACTTTGAACATTAAACCAAAGAACTCCCTTCTGCTTATCAGACATACCTATAATACCAGCAATTGCTAATAGGTCGATGAACTCTTCTACAGAGGTTTCTTCTGCGAGTACTTCTATTGCTTCTTTGACTTTATCAGGATCCGCAAAAACAAAAGCATTTCCGTGTTCATCGCCATCTTTAGGTCTACCAACACCCCATTGACCGCTCTGTTGCTGGGATCCCTGCTGACCGCTCTGTTGCTGGGATCCCTGTTGACCGCTCTGTTGCTGAGGTCCCTGCTGACCGCTCTGTTGCTGAGATCCCTGCTGACCGCTCTGTTGCTGAGATCCTTGTTGACTACTCTGCTGGGGATTCTTTTGGTCTTCAACATATAGTTTAAAGAATATTTCTGCATATTCTTCAACTTTATCTAAAAATGACGATTTATCTTCTATGCCGTTTTTCGTGAATGAATCAGCTAATTGATGGACAATTTTTAAAAATTCAGGATCAGTTTCATTTATACCAAGATCTTCTTTCCAAATTGCCTCTTTTGTTAGAAACATTAATTTGCAATGCCTTGGACAAGCACTGATATTTGCACCTATTTTTATCCAATCGATTTCACTCTTTAAAGTTTCTTTACTATGTCTATAATAGTTTTTTGTATCAACAATAATATCAGCTGCTTGATTTGAAATTGCTCCACACGCATACTTGATATTTATACCAAGATGAGAGAAATGCTTATAATAAACATCTCTAATTCTTTTTAGCATTCTAAAATGAGTAATTACATCAAATGGGCAACACATATAGTGCTCTATTTCATGTCTTGTAAGTACTTTTACTTCATTCTGAAACTCATGATAACTTATAGGAAGTTTTCCGAAATTAAGATGAATCTGCCAAGTCTTATCTATAGTAATATAGTATTGCCCAGTTGAATAATTAGCATCATCCGGCAAAAGCATTTTGACAATAGGCATAGGAATCCCCAAGGAATTGTGATACTCCTTGACGAATACATACTCAATTGCTTCTTGGGCTTTCAATCTATATGTTTCAATATCAATTGACATTGTTTGCTTGTAAGTATTTGAATAATTCAGAATCTTCGTCCCCTTGGTAGGTAAAGATATATTTTTTCAATCTCTTAACTGACAAGTCGCATGCATCTCGTGTAATATCCAACAACTTAAATGGTTTTACTTTTTGTATGTCACCATTTGCAAGATCGGTACCAGGAATAACCGCTTGAATAAGAGATGACAGTTGAGGATTCGATATTATTGAATCTTTTTCGAGCTTAAATGTATATTCCTTTATTTCTATCTTTTTGATAGAACGGTTAACTCGCTCTGAAATGTACTGTCGATTGGGAATATCATATCTAAATGCTAATTCTGATTTTATAGCCTTAAGCTTCGAAATGTCACCTTTTGAGTTATCTATCTGGTTGTTATAGGACACAATCTTATCATAAACTGGAGCATATTTTTCATTTAAGACTGGAACAATCTCTGCAGATATTACAAGAGAATTATATGACGAGTCTCTTATTTCTTTAAGATACTCATTGAATTCTGGAACTGAAAGTGTTCCTGTCTTAACTCTTTCAAAACCCATAAGAAGATCTTTAATACCATCAAACTCATTTTTGATCATTTGTATGATATTTCGAGTTCCATCTAAATCAATATTTGTTATAAAAATGGATGTTTGCTTCCCTGAATTTGTATTTTTCCAATGTTCAGTTAAAGTTGACACATACTTTTTGCTCAGAACAGCTCTATGCCAAATCATATATGGGGCTAAAACCTCAATATGATTTACATTGACTTCTCTGTCTCCAAGGAACCATGCAAGAGCTTTTCCATATCTGTACAGGTCTTCTTTTACTCTGACGCTTAGTGGTAACTTGATTTTTGAGCACACTTTTTCTGGTGCACACATATGACAATTCTCACAAAGACTCTTGTCAACAGACAAGTTATCATTAGACTCTTTAGAGGCTCTTTCACATAGGCGATATGAAGCAATTATGTAGTTGATAAACAATTCGGCTTCTTCTGTATATGGAATATTTTTAACAATTTCTTGAAGTTCTTCTAGATTAACATCCTGAAGATATTCCTCAATACGATCATTATAAGATGATTTATCTCGTTTTCCAATAGTACTGAAACTGTCATAATCAGGCATGGTTATCGGAAGTGCAAGAGCAAATCTATCCTTGAATGGCAAAGACAATTCTGTGTTCGCATTGTCCTTTGGGTTCAAGGTTGCAAACAGGGTGAAAGCAGGAACAATCATACTCTGATCATGATATTTTACTGACCCTTCTGCGAGCAATGACAATAGAATATTTTGTGCGTATGGAGATAAACGATTTATCTCATCAATGATTTTCCATCTTGATGTGACAAATTCGTTCCAGACCACTGACAACTTACCATTATCAAGTGGTTTGTTTCCTGTCATTTGAGTAAAATCTAAACTACCAAGGATTTTTTCTTCTGTCAATTGTGGATGTCCTCTCAATATACAATCTTCAATCTTTTCCTTGGTAAGATGGCAAAACAACTGACCTAAATACTTAGACAAGGTGGTTTTTCCTCCGCCATGTCCTCCATACAACATCATTGTACCACGCTCAACAAGTGCATTGATTACAGCAAGCGTTTCTACCAAATACACTTTTCGATCTTTCAACTTCTCGTTCGAGAACTTTGCACCTTCAAGTTCTGAATTGTGCACATACAAATTGTTTATTCGTATGTTATCCAATGCCTGAATTATATCAATATTTGTCATTATTAGTATTCTTTTGTATATGATAATTTAATAAGTCCACTCTCCAATAGTTTTCGGAGATAGTCATGATCTAAATCAGATGGCGTTAACTCTAAAGACTCTTTTTGTTGAAGCCAGTTTATCTCTGTTTCCAATCCAGATTTTTTCATGATGTCTTCAAATATCTGCTGAGTTTTATTCTTATCCTCAAGCATTGTATCTAAAGTTTCATCAGAAATAGAATTCATAAAATCAGAGAGTGGCCCTAAACCATTCACAATTGTTGCCAGAGTTCCATTTTCAGAATCATATATTGAGTCAATATCATTTTGTAATTCTGGATGAGTTTTTGCAATCTTTTCCAACATAGCTTTTTTGGTCTTGTTATAGTTTGCCAAGAATTCATCAAAGCAGTCTTTTACTTCGTCAAAAATCTTTATTTCTGAACTATGGAGCTTTGCAATTTCATTATGACATTTGTTTAGTTTTGGAACGATTTCCTCAAATTTCACAGTAAGTATCTGTGGTAGTACATTAGCGTTTCTTACTGTCTTGTAATTCTTTATGAGCAGATCTATCTCACCTTCTTTTTCGAATCCATCCCAAGTTTTATTAAACGACAATTCATCTTCTGCATAGAATTCTTTTATGTCAATGTACTTGGCTTCAATATCATTCCAAGTATTCTCAATAAAATTATTCAAGCATTCAGCTACATCTCCTTTTGTTGCCAACATGGTGTCATCGAACTTCTTGAAAAGTTGCTTAAGTGTATCATCCGAATTACTTGAGATGCCAGTATCAGAAAGTATGGTTATTACTTTCTTAATAGACGCGATTCTGTTTCTTACTCGCAAGTATAGTTTTGACTTATTTTCGGACTCATTAAGTGCTGTAAGATTCTGTCCATTTTTTATAGACTGCTTAATTATTTCGGAATAGAATGATATTGTCTCATCATTCTTTTGTTCTTCCGTATATAGATCTTCTACCTTTGTATAAGCCAATTCAGAAATGTCTGCTAAACCAACAAATTCATCCTCTAAATCTGTCAAGAATCCATCAATATTATTCTCAAATTCATCTGGCTTATTAACAAATGCTGAGACATCTGATTTCAACTTTTTATTAAATTCAGAGATGATTTTATCAAATATACACTTGTCATCATCAAAAGAAATGTTTTCAAGTGTACTTAATATTGAATCAATTCTAGAAGAATATGTTTCATAATTACCTTTTAGGAAATCTCGCAATTTAGCAATATTATTTTCGTTATTCTTTGTATGTTCCTCAACCCATGACACAAATGCATCTAACCCTGGAGCTGTCATTTTTTCATACAAAGAATCAAATAACTGTTCAAGTTGCTTTGTGCATTTTTCAAAATCTTTTTTGGTAAGGATGTTTGAAATCCTTTCCTCAATTGCGTTAAGCTCATCTTGCCACTCTTGCTTGCTAAGCTCTAATTTAAGAGTTTCGGCATATTTATCACCCTTTTTTATCTCAAGAGCCTTATTGTATTGCTTTGTAATTTTATCAATATTCATATGGTTACTCTTTTAATAAATCTTTGATATATTCATAAACCTTGGTATAACTCAATGCTTCTGCCTGACAATCTTTACAGAACTTTAAGGTTTCGTCCATTCGAACTTTATATGTAGAATTAGTCAAACTTGTTTGAAGAAAGGCCTTGAACTTATGAATATCAGACTCGTCAATTGAAGTTTCTTTTGCAGGATGCAATTTTGCATCAATGACATTTTGAACTTCTGATCTTGGCGTCAAATATCTAGCATACTGTGTCCAACACCAATCACCATCATATCTTTGTGGCTGACCATTAGGCTTAAGATCAGAAAGGTTAATAAGTTTTGATGTCAATGAATCCTGATATATTGTATTGATAGGTAACTGATATTCTTTTTCGATAAGTTCCTTCTTATTCTTTAAGGATATCAAAATACCATTAATTTGATGTTCAACAACTTTGGCTTGTGAAACTATATTTGAGATTCTCCATACGATTGATGAAATTATTGCAAATATTGATACACCATCCTTGTCTTCTAATACGATTCTCTTACAGTTTGACAGTAATCTAGATACCAATTGTAATTCAGATACATATCCTTGGAAAGGCATTTTCTCTGGATTCGCTTTCGCATAATTCTTAGAATACAACAAATCTGTTATAGCTGCTATGTGTTGAGTTGAATTCGATATTGTTGAAACAAGCTCTGTTTGCTTTTCTTCAATTCTTGTATTCAACTGACTACGCAACAAAGAGAAATCAATCTTTTCGATATACGCTTTAAGATATAGCAATTTTATCAATGTACGCCCCTTGCTAAATCCATAAGACATATCATTATTATATGAAGCTATCCAATGATCATTTAGAGAATCCTTCATAAAAGTCAGCAGTTCGTCCAACTTACTTACAGATCTCTCATTATTCATCATAGCTGTGAAAGAACACAGATGTTTAATGATGTAGTCTTCATTATCATAAGAACTCATCAATTTACTGGCAGTTTCTCTTGATAAAATATTTAATATTTGATCAAAGAATAAGGATTCGTTAATCCTATCTTCAATTGGGGGCAGATACAAAGCATTTCTAAAGTTTCCTACTTCTTGAAGGATCTTTAATAATGATTGATAACTTGATGTAGGCTTCTTTGCATTCTCCAATATATAGTACATTGCAAGATACTTACTTTTTGTATCAGTTATATCTGCAGATTCAAGACTGGTAAAATCCCAAAGAATATTGTCTTCATAATCCCTCTTTTCGCAGATTAGGTTTTCCATTGCTGACTCATGGTCTTTTTTCTGCGCAAGAGAAATTGTGTTAATAACACAACTATCCCCTTCCAATACAAGTCTGGAATAGTGTTCAATTGTTCTAATAGCCTCCTTTTGCTTTGTCCATTCTCTATTTTTAATAACGTCAATGGCTGTATGGAAGTCGTATGTACGATTGTCGTCAATCAAAACAATATCATTGCAAGATCCAGCTACTATGACAATTTTTGCCACAGAGTCAATAAAATCTGCTATTTGTTCCCCAAAATTGAACTGATAGTGATTGTAATCCTCAAAAACCAACTTTTTCATTTTACAGATTGGCAGAAGGTTACCTGAACCATCCTTACATACTTCTTCTTTCAGTTGGCTTATATATTCATGTTCTTGGAGATATACTATTCTAATAGTTTTACTTGCATTGGTATGCAAGTCATTCTTTTGTGATTTGATATAGTCTTTAAGCCTGAGGATATACTTTTTTAAAGGTTCATCCTCTAAAATAGGTACAAAGATAATTGTATTGTCACTACTACGAGAAGTCAAAAGGACACTCTGTCTGAAATTTGAGGATTCAAGTTTTTTATCCAAACTCATATCCTTATATTTCAACTTCGGAGAGCCAATAGGCTGTTCAATGATTTCCCTAATGGCACGTAATGAATACTGCATATAAATCTCATTTCCTGATTTAATTTTGCAAGTTTCAAAAATACTATTAAGATTCTCAAAGTTATCATCAATTGTTTCCTCTTCGACAGAAGATTCAATAAATTTAATAGAATCTAAGATAAAATCTTTTGTCTCTCGTGTTACTTGGTCCTCATTATCCTCATACTGACTAATAAAGTCGTATGTTAACTCTAGTAATGGAATCAAGAAAGTTGTAGCAAGTGCTTTCTCTTTGTTATTTCTGCATGCAGTTGAAAAAGCAATTTTACCGTCAGAATTAGAACAAGCAGAGAGAATATAGCTAAAATACTTACCAACGTTTCTTATATAATCAACGCTTGTGTATTTCCCTTGTTCTTTACACTTTTCAAGATATGCAGAAAAATCATTACTAATTGCAGGATTGAGTTCTTTTACTACAGATACTAACTCATCTGTACAGAAGAAATCTTCTGCACTATCCTTCATTGCCTCTCTGTATGAATCCTCAATCTTAATGGATTGTGGTTCAAAATCTAGTAAAAGTCTACCAACAATCGGACGAATGTAACTATTCATTTGATTGAAATAAGAAACCTTTAGGTATTTTACTTCTTCACCACTTTCATCTATTGGCTCATTGAAAATGTCCTTTACAAGGAATTCTGTTGCATCATATTCCTTATAAATACTATAATCAATGGCATCCCACAATTTCTGTATATGACCTGGACGACAACGAGACATCCACCATATAAAATTCACATATCCATTAGCGCACTCCTTCATAAACTTACGTTTAAGTAAGGCTACCGTTGGAAATGGAATCTGAATTGTCTTCAGTCTTCTATTAGCAGCTGTTTCGCTATCATTATTTCCATCTGTTCCCTTTTCTTTTGCTACTTCATAGCCAGAAGCTGGTCCATTGCCAATAACTAATAAGAAAGGTTTTGTCTGAACAACTTGATCAAACAATTCACGAAGGATACCACCCCCAGATGATTCAACATAACGTTTGAGTTCATAGAATTTTGACTCAAATTCATCCACAAGGAGTATAGGAGGTGTAGTGCTTTCTAATGCTTGGCGGATAACTTCTTCGGAAAAAACAAGTTTGCTAATTTCTGATTCTTTGGTATCATTTGAATCCAATGTGACAGGAATGAAATCTTCCAAATACTGGTTTAAGCTTGGATTCTCAGAATCATCACCAGACTTAAAATCAGGGAAATCAATATCGTTTATATCATTCCAATTAGAGTTTCTCAATTTGTCGATCTGCTCTTTAATGATACTATTGATAATTCTGCTAAGTTGGTTATTTTGAACCTTACCAGATTCCAATGACTCTGCTTCCTTCTTTACAGCATCAACAATCTTAGCCAAAGGCATGTAGAAGGTAGGCGTTTTTAGCACTTCCCAACCGTAATGGAATAGATAGTATAATGTTGTTGATTTACCAATACCAAAAGCCCCCTGTAACATTATTGGTTGGATATTGCCTTTGTTACAGCCTTCTTTTAGATCAGACTCTACAGTTTCTCTTAGTTTTTTATGTTCGTTACTAAGATCAACCCATTTAGTTCTTTTTATGAGTGGGATGTAAGTTCCTGCCATATTATTACTTTAATCTAATTGTTATCGTTTTATTCAGAAGTGGAGATTCTATTTGGTATAAACCTTTTCGCAAACCTCCATATACTATTCTCTCAGAATTTGAGGTACCTTCTATTTGTTTGTTTTCTAGATTCCGCAGTACTACTTCTACTTTTGGAATAATAGTTAAAATGAACTCTGCTTTCTTTTTCCTGACCTCAATAGAGAAAGGCATATGCTCATAATTGAACTCAATGCAATCATTCTCAGAAATAATATTATTGGTTCTGGCAGCCATCGCATATTCTTCATGTCCATTAAGAGGAATCAATCTTGGCTTAAGGACATTCATTTGAGGCATGTGTTTTGTCTTAGAATAATCCTCATAGTTAACATCTACAGAGAATGAAAAATTCTCAGACCTTTCAAGATTATTCATAAACGCAATCACAGAATGGTTTAAGAATCGAGCATTTGATATTTCTATTTCTCTGAATTCTTCTTGATCATTTGTCAACTTACAGTCTTTGGAAGAGCTATCCAAATAATAATCACCTACGTATTTATCCAGAATTTCAGTAAGAATTGGCTGCTCATTCCATCTCTCTATAAAGAAAGGAAAACCTGTTATTGATTCCTCTTCACAAATTTGATCATTCTCAGAAGCCATTTCAACAAATGGAGATATAGGACATACTCTAACAAACATTCCATCTTCTCCTATCATTTCTTCTTGAGAAACCAATAAAACCATAATAGGAGCAGCAGCCGACTGGAGTATTCCTTCGTAATCCATATAACTTCTTTTAATTGTCCATATCTGATTCTCTTTGATTTTAGGACGTAGATGCAAATAATTGACAGGCACATCATTCGAAGCGAATAAGTCGTTAATGCTGGCCAATTCTTTATCTGATACTATAATGTCTTCTTTCACCTCAGGAATTATCGGGTTCTTGAGGAAATCATTTATGATGTTCATATATTCTACGTTTGTCATAATGGTAATACTCCCGTTTCTGATATTTTGTCCAAAGCTAAAGCAATATTTTGCAAGAAAGAAATACCTTCCTCTTCATTATTAGGCACATAAGTAGAGAAAATTTTTTTCTTAAAATCTTCTATCTTGCGATGGACAGAGCTTTTCGGAAGGTTATACTTATCAGCGATGGATGATAATGATATACCACCTGTATTCTGAAATATGTACTCTAAGAATATACGTGAATCTACTTGACCTACGTCTTCGATTATTGTCTTTATTGCTTTGGTTTGCTCATCGTCAAGTTGATTATAAACAATTTGATTTTCTGACATATTTGTCTTGAAGACTGACTGATCTAATAATTCAAAGACAGCTTTAGCCAAAGAAGAAACCGATACATAACCATCAGCCGACAAAAGAATATCTTCTATTGCCAGTTTAACAATTGGCTTAAAATGTTTAGTATCTTCATTTATTGGATAATGAGCAAGATACTTAACGACATCATCTAACTTATCTATCCAATTATTACCATCGGACATTGAACTTTTAACATAAGCACTATGTTCGTGAGTTTCTTCATCATAGTCTTCTTGGCATATTTCTTGAACAAGTTCCTGACACTTTTGAAAACTCAGACCGACCTTTTGTTGTTCTTCCTTAATTCTGTTTGAAACAAAAGAAATGAACATTTGTGTAAAATAATAAGACAAATATTCAAATGGCACTTTTGACAAATACTTAATCTTATTTTTGGATATAATCCACTCAAAGAACTGGTGACTCAATTCCTTAATATCATCACTTTGCCAATCATTGTCATTATGATCCGATACTATGATACTTTTCTTCCACTGGTATTTCCTCACCATCGAAGTAATCGTACCAAGTATGTTTGCGTAGCCTCTGGATGTTAGTTTTCCAGAGAGCAACTCTAATAGATATTCTTCCTTAAACATTGATTCCTAGGCTAAATTTGATTTGTAATTTGAGTTCTTCTATTTGGCTGTCACTTAAGGAGTCTATTCCATTCCAACCTCGTTGCAAATTAGTTAAATCCTTAGAATTATATGTCATTCTAAGTTTTATCAAGAAGTAAGAGTAAGGACAATCGGGATCATTTGGATTGATCTTTACCCTAAAGACATTTGTGCCCTTATTATAGTCTTTGGACGTTCCTGGAATTATCCAGCATTTTTTGTTTTCATCAAATACTCTTCCAACAACAGACGGATGAAAATCATCTTTGTCCTTGTTGTGAGCAAAATGATTATCCCAAATACCATTAGGAGCAACCCATATAGAGCCTATTACAGGACAATAAATATCCTGTAGTATGCTCTTCCAATTGGATAATTGTAAATTAATCATTTTAATGTTCTATCTATAAACTTTTTGTTACCGTTCGTTCCTTTGCATCAATCATTTAAATCAAAATACTGGCTACCCAAGAATGGCAGTTTCACTAATTTACCTTGTTTATATGCATTATAAGGCGAGAGATTCTTATGTAGCCCTAAAGCTGAAAGACGAACCACATTTGTTTCTCCCTGTTCATCTTTATCCGTAAACCATATTGTATCACGTCGTATAAACTCCTCATTTAATAGGTTAATGTCGTGAGTAGTCAATAGCATTTGTGAAGTCTGATTGCTATTAGCCAAGAATACTTTTATAAAATAGGATAGCAATTCATAATGAATGCTTGTTTCAACTTCATCTATGGGTACAAACTGGTTATTTTTCAGAAGGAAATTCAGTATTATGGCCATTCCTAAAAATCTCATAGTACCGTTTGATTCATACTCTTCAGATAATTCATATAAACCATTCCCTGTCCTATGAGTGAATGTCAATTCCGTATTTGTTATTTTACCTTTTTTCAACATTTCTGATTTTGCATCATCAGCAATTGGAGCTTTCTGAATCAGTTGTTCTAGTTCAGGCGTTATAAGTTCTTCTTCTTCATGAAGAGTAACATCTTCAATATTAAAATCCGAATCCTTTAAAAAGTTCAAAATAAATTTCTTCAGATTTCCATCCTTGTCCTTATCCAAATGACGTTTCACATATCCCGACAAAAGCATTCCAGGAGCAAGAACATCTTTTACTTGCTTTGCAAAATAGCCATAGACATCATTTAGCTTGGTCTTCCCTACATTGCAGTTTCCAAAAGCAGCAAGCACACTGCAGTTATTTATTGTGTTTCCTGCTATGGAAAATAGGTAGTAATTACCAACGATTAGCATATATCATCAATGATTATCAAGGCGTTCATTTTGAACGCCTTTCTTTTTAGCCTTATAAGCGATGGTTATCGTTTATAGGGCTTTTTCAGCTCATTTTTGTACCGTATTTGTTGCTCGCTTGTTACTCTCCGATTTTGGGTCGGAAAGATCGTGGACACACTGGTACGTCATGGTACGTGGTGGTACGCAATGAAACAGATTTGGCGAAATAAACGGATAAATAATGAGTAGTAAAATCGACATTCAGAAAAGATGTAAGTGGTGCAATGCTGTTTTCACAGCCCATAAGAGCACCACGGAGTATTGTTCTCACCGATGTGCCAACCTTGCCTATAAAGACAGGGTTAGGAAACAGCGTATTGAAAGTTTGCAACACGAATTAGGGAAAATCATAAAGACACCTCCTAATTTGAACAAGGAGTATCTTACTCCGTCAGAAGTAGCCGTGTTATTAAACATTGGGCGTACTTCTATATATCGCTATATCCGCAATGGAGTAATCAAGGTAATCCGATTTGAAAGAAAAACCCTTGTTCGTAGAGCTGACATAGAAGATATGACAGACTTTATTGTTCCAGAAACAGAGAACAAACAGTTAAAAGAAAAAGCCCCTATCACCGACTTCTACACCACAGCAGAAGTGAAAGAGAAATACCATGTAAACGAGTCATGGATATTTGTGGTAGCCAAGAAGAACAATATCCCTCGAACTTTCAATCGTGGCAAGACCTACTGGAGCAAGAAGCACATGGACGCTTACTTTGCCAAGAAAGCCCCAAATCCTGACATTACCGAATGGTATAGCACACAGGAAATGCAGGAAAAATTCAGTATGACCTTATCCGCCATCTACTGTTTCGCTTCTAAGAATGCCATTCCGAAGAAGAAAGAGGGAATCATAGTGTACTATTCCAAGAAGCATGTAGATATAGCTAAGGGCATTGCAGCACCCGAAGAACCACAATATTATACGGTGGCCGAAGCAATGGAAAAGTTCAATCTTACTCGTGACCAGCTCTATCATTATGCGAAGTACCATAATATCCACAAGGTCAAGAAAGGCAAATACACGCTTATCTCCAAACTTGAATTGGATAAACTACTTGCCGCCCCAAAGATTGAATAAGTTATTTATCGGTGAATGTACCCACCATTGAATCACTCTATTCCTTTGCACCAAACAAATGTAAAACTCTAAATATTAAACAGTATGTCACACACGTGTACAAAAGTAACAGTTCGACAAAGAGCGATTAGGAATAATCGTATTTCCTTGTATCTGGATTATTATCCGGCAGTCCGTAACCCCGAAACGATGCAGATGAGCCGCAGGGAATACCTCGGTATCTACATCTATGCCCACCCCAAAAACGAAATGGAACGGGAGTTCAACAACGATATGTTGAACAAAGCAGAAGCAATCCGTTGCATCCGGGTACAATCACTCATCAATGAAGAATTTGGTTTCTTGGATAAGACCAAGCAAAAAGCCGATTTCCTCGCCTATTTCAAGAAGATGTGTCGGAACAAAGACCAGAAATGGCAATTCGTCTATCAGCATTTCTACAACTTCGTCAAGGGACAATGTACCTTTGGCGATGTAAATGTAGACTTATGCAAAAAATTCCGTGAATACTTGCTGAATGCCAAGCAACTCAAACATAGCAACCGACCCATATCCCTCAATTCGGCATCCGGCTACTACTCTACTTTCAGAGGATTATTGAAGATTGCCTATCGGGACAAATGGTTTCGTGAGAACATCAATGACTATCTTGATAAGATTGAGCCACAAGATGTGAAGAAAGAGTATCTGACTCTGAACGAAGTGAAGCAACTCGCAGCCACTCCTTGCGACATCCCCGTATTGAAAGCAGCCTCTTTGTTTGCTTGTCTGACAGGTTTACGCATCAGTGATATTCTAAACCTGCAATGGGAAGACTTCACTATCGCCCCCGACCAAGGCTATTGTTTACGTATCAGAACACAGAAAACCCAGACGGAAGCGACACTCCCCATCAGTTACGAAGCCTACGAACTATGCGGCACACCCGGAACAGGCAAGGTTTTCAAGGATTTGAAGCGAAGTATGATTAATTACCCACTGAAAAGCTGGCTCAAAAAGGCAGGAATAACGAAACCGATAACCTTCCACGGATTTCGTCACTCGTATGCCGTCATACAAATATCCTTAGGTACAGATATTTACACAGTATCAAAGATGCTAACGCATAAGAACGTGTCCACAACTCAAATATATGCCGATTTGGTCAATTCCAAGAAGCGAGAAACAGCCAATAAAATATCACTCA
>OLSF01000303.1_pt1 | contig 50841 bp, 44 predicted proteins | sample 1672301 | NCBI WGS metagenome assembly OLSF01 (sample SAMEA3136669, study PRJEB25190) | human gut metagenome | biome: human gut; feature: human-associated habitat; material: faeces | place: Austria | collected 2013
TTGTTGATTTAAGGTTAAAAAGAGAAGGGGCGGACTGTGACGGTTCGCCCCTTCTTACATTTAATAAATGCTTTTTTCTTTATAAGCTCTGTCTTCCGGTAAAGAAAGACACCGGCAAATCACTCATCACCTATCACTTTCTTATATCCATACACCGCATTGCTTCCCAGCTCTTCTTCGATACGAAGAAGTTGGTTGTATTTTGCCATACGGTCTGAACGGCTCAGTGAACCGGTCTTGATTTGTCCACTGTTGGTAGCTACGGCTATGTCTGCGATAGTTGAATCTTCCGTTTCACCGGAACGATGGGAAGTTACGGTAGTATATCCGTGGCGGTGTGCCATTTCGATGGCGTTCAGTGTTTCGGTCAACGAACCTATCTGGTTTACTTTAATCAATATGGAGTTGGCACAGCCTTTTTCGATGCCCATTGCAAGGAAGTCCACATTGGTGACGAACAAATCGTCTCCTACCAACTGGCAACGGTTACCGATACGGTCGGTCAGTTTTTTCCACCCTGCCCAGTCGTTGGTCTATACTTTCTAATTTAATTACTATCGTCTCTAATAATTCCCGGTTGGTCATGAATTCTCCTCCTGTACATGTATACTAGCACAGTTCAAAAGTGCTGACAATTGGGCAATATAGAGAAAAAAGCGATTGTGCATTATTACAACAAAAAATATGATAAATGGATGATAAGCCCCAAAAACATGATATATCCAAGGAAAAAGAGTACGGCAAAATAAACAATGCCGATTGGAACGGTAGAAGAGCCAGAGAGAGCGGCTACGGTATGGATTGTACTGCGTATTCGTTTATGCTATGCTAAATAGCAGAAGTATTCCGGAAATGGGAATGCACAATGTGCAAAAAGCATAATGCACTAAAATCACATGGTGTGATAGATCGCATTGAACATAGAAAGAGTGAGGACTACAGCATGCTCAGACCCAGCATCGGTATTGATTGGGACGATGTTACCGCCCCGTTTAACAGTATCGCCATCCGTATGGCAAATGAAAAATATCATCCGAAGGAACCCTATCGCATGGAGGAAATCACTTCCTGGGCCAACGAAGGGCGGACTTCGGTGATCAAAGAATTCTATAACGATCCGGAACTGTACCGGAGGCAGATCCCGACCGAGGAGACGAAACGAGGGATACGCAGACTGATGCAGATCGCGGATGTTTTTTTCATTACTGCGGTGTCACCACATTTTATGGGAGTGCGGGCAGAACAGATCATGACCCAGTTCCCGGAGCTTCCACCGGAAAATATTATTCTGGGAAGTGCCAAGGATCGTGTCCATTTTGATATTGTGCTGGATGATGCCATCCACAATATTCTGGAGAGCAAGGCGGAGTATCCGGTGCTGATGCGGAAGCCCTGGAATGCCAAAATGACGGGGCTGTTGTCCGTAAATACCATGGCGGAATTTGTCTCTCTGGTGAAGCAGATCATGAAAGCATCCACTTCTAAGACAGAGAAGATCACTGCTCCGGCGGTGCTGGCCCTGGTGGGGCCGTCCGGCTCCGGCAAACGGGAGATTACGGAAGCTTTGTGCGGTAGCCGCGGGACAGGCACAAGCGAAAGGACAGAGAGTGGGGAGATTTTTGTCCGCCCGGTGAACTACTGCACGGAACCGGGGCGCTACGGCCACAAGTACGTCCCGGAGGAAGCCTTCGACCGGATGAACTTTTTTGAAAAAACGGCTTATGCCGGGGTACGGTACGGCACCAGAAAGGAAGACATTCAGACCTTGCTGGATCAGGGAAAGTTTGCGGTGATCCCCGTGGATATGTGCGGTGCCATTGCCATGAAGCGTTCCTTTCCCACCCATATTATCTATGTGGCGAGAGATAAAGAAAAGCTGATCGCCGATATCATTGATTCCGACTATGACACCGAGGAAAAGACACTTCGGATCCTGTCTATCGATGCGGAGAAGCGTAATCGCAAGATCTGTGATTATGTGATCCATAATGATACCATAGAAGGGGAACGTGTCAGCGGAGAGGAAGAAATCCGGCGGCTGATCCTGCTGGAAGGCGAAAAATACTGAAATGTACCGGGGAGCGATACCCGGAAAACGGAATAGAGTTGTACAAAACCGGATAGAGAAGGAGCGGGGCGGACGGATACGTATGGAAGAAAAACGGCTGAAATACTATAAAATGCATCATGATTTACAGGAACAGATCCGACTGGGAGAACTGCGCAGCGGTGACCGTGTTCCCTCGGAGAACCAGCTGGCCGCCGCTTATCAGGTGAGCCGCCAGACCGTCCGCAAGGCACTGGCCATTCTGGAACAGGAGGGATACATCTATGCGGTACACGGGAAAGGCACCTTTGTGTCGGAGCGGGTCCGCCCGGAGCATAAGTCTCACAACATTGCCGTGGTGACCACCTATCTGTCGGATTATATTTTTCCCCGGGTTATTCAGGGCATCGATGAAGTTCTTACGGCACAGGGGTATAGCATTTTATTAAAAAATACAAGAAACTCCCGGAGCCAGGAGGCACGGTGTCTGGAGGAACTGTTGCAGAAGGATATCGACGGGGTCATCATCGAACCCAGTAAGAGCCAGATCAGCTGCAGACATCTGCATCTGTATGAGCGGCTGGAAGAATACGGAATTCCCTATGTGTTTATTCAAGGCTGCTTCGACCAGATGGAAGACAAGCCCCAGGTGCTGATGGACGATTGCAGGGGAGGTCATCTGATCACAAAATATCTCCTGGATACCGGGCATCGCGATATTGCCGGAGTGTTCAAGGCAGATGACATCCAGGGACAGAACCGTCACCGGGGCTATGTACAGGCCCTGCAGGAAGCAGGTGTCCTCTACGATCCGGACAAGGTGATCTGGTTCCATACCGAGGATCGTAAAGTCCACCCACAGGAGGGAATCCGGCGTCTGATCTCCAAGGGAACCAGACTCGACAGTGTGGTCTGTTACAATGACCAGATCGCCATGCAGGTCATCCCGACGCTGACGGCCCGGGGGATTCGTGTCCCGGAGGACATTTCCGTCACCGGTTATGACAATTCCTACATGGCCATCGGCGGAGGTTTTCAACTGACCACTATCGTTCATCCCCAGGAAAAACTGGGAGAAATGGCGGCACAGCTGTTACTGTCACTGCTTCATGGGGAATCTCTGGGACCGGAAGAGAGAAAGATTCTCATCCAGCCGGAGCTTGTCGTAGGAAATACAACTTGTTAGCAGGAGCATACAAGTTGTAATATGGTAATATCGAAATTGTATGATGCCAGGGTCAAAAGGTCTAAGCCCATATGAGCTTGCTCATAGGTGGGTGAAAGACCTTAGGACCCGCCCCGATATGAGCATAAAAGTGGGATGATAATCCCACGATATGCGAATATTGGGTAGGATTGTGGGAGTGCGTAGCACGGAACAATCCGTAGGCATCAAAGTCGGGGGCTTTTGACCCCGACATCATTGTATTCAACTACAGGAGGTATTACTTATGTTACAGACAAAAAAATATCAATTCTGGTTTTGTACGGGATCACAGGACTTGTATGGGGACGAGTGCCTGGCAAAGGTAGCGGAGCATTCTCACAAGATCGTGGATGCCCTGAACGCTTCCGGTGTGTTACCTTATGAGGTGGTATGGAAGCCGACCCTGATCACTAACGAACTGATCCGCCGTACTTTTAATGAAGCAAATCTGGATGACACTTGTGCCGGTGTTATCACCTGGATGCATACTTTCTCTCCGGCAAAATCCTGGATCCTGGGATTACAGGAGTATCGTAAGCCCCTGCTGCATTTCCATACTCAGTTCAATGAGGAACTGCCCTATGACACCATCGACATGGATTTCATGAATGAGAACCAGTCTGCCCACGGTGACAGAGAGTACGGTCATATCGTGACCCGCATGCGCATGGAGCGTAAGGTTGTGGTAGGTCACTGGTCTGATCCTGTGGTACAGGGCAAGATCGCATCCTGGATGCGTACTGCAGTCGGCGTGGTGGAGAGCAGCCATATCCGTGTCATGCGTGTGGCTGACAATATGCGCAATGTAGCGGTAACCGAGGGTGATAAGGTAGAAGCACAGATCAAGTTTGGCTGGGAAGTAGACGCTTACCCTGTAAACGAGATCGCAGAGAGTGTAAATGCCGTATCTGCATCCGATGTCAATGCACTGGTAGACGAGTACTACGAGAAATATAATATTTTATTAGAGGGAAGAGACCCCGAAGAGTTTAAAAAACATGTGGCTGTACAGGCACAGATCGAACTGGGATTTGAACGTTTCCTGGAAGAGAAGAATTATCAGGCCATCGTTACCCACTTCGGAGATCTGGGTGCGTTGAAGCAACTGCCCGGACTGGCCATTCAGAGACTGATGGAGAAGGGCTACGGCTTCGGCGCAGAAGGTGACTGGAAGGTAGCCGCCATGGTACGTCTGATGAAGATCATGACCGCAGGAAAAAAGGATGCCAAGGGTACTTCCATGCTGGAGGATTACACCTACAATCTGATCAAGGGCAAGGAAGGTATTCTGGAAGCCCATATGCTGGAGATCTGCCCCACCATTGCGGACGGTCCCATCAGCATCAAGTGCCAGCCCCTGTCCATGGGAGACAGAGAAGATCCTGCAAGACTGGTATTTACTTCCAAGGAAGGTCATGGTATCGCTACTTCCCTGATCGACATGGGCAATCGTTTCCGTCTGATCATCAACGATGTGAACTGCAAGAAAGTGGAGAAACCCATGCCGAAGCTTCCTACCGCTACCAACTTCTGGACTCCCGAACCGGATCTGTATACCGGCGCGGAAGCATGGATCCTGGCAGGAGGTGCACATCATACCGCATTTACCTACGATCTGACCGCAGAGCAGATGGGTGACTGGGCAGCCATGATGGGCATCGAGGCTGTATACATCGACAAGGATACGAAGATCCGCGATCTGAAGAGAGACCTGATGCTGGGAGAAGTATTCTACCGCTAAAATATGCTACCCGAAAAATCTGTTTTCGTGTATAATAGAAAATAGTATTGCAGAGAACGAAATAAAAATCTGCAGGCAGAATCTGCGGGTAGAAGTTACCTGCAGATAGAAGAAGGGTATCGTAGAAATGTTAAAAGTGTTTTTGGTGGAGGATGAATTTGTCATCCGTGAAGGAATCAAAAATAATATTGACTGGAAGGCTCATGGCTATGAGTTCTGTGGGGAGGCCGGCGACGGAGAGCTGGCCTATCCCATGATCCAGAAATTGCGTCCGGATATCGTGATCACCGATATCCGGATGCCGTTTATGGACGGCCTGGAACTGAGCCGTCTGATCCGCAAGGAGCTTCCGGACACAGAAATCATTATTCTGTCCGGTTACCAGGAATTTGAATATGCCAAGGAAGCTATCAAGCTGGGAGTGGCCCAGTATCTGTCCAAACCCATCAATGGTGAGGAACTGCTGGCGGAATTGGATGAATTGTCGGCGAAGATCGAGGAGAAGCACAGAGCCATTCAGATCAGAGAGCGGTATTTGCAGGAGATGGAGGAAAACAATCTCAGAGAGCGGAAAAAACTGTTCCAGGAACTGGTCACCGGAGAAAGCACCGTGGCAGAACTGTTGGAATCGGCAGAGATTCTGGGGATCGATCTGTCGGCACCCTGGTACAATATTATTCTGTTCAAGACCCAGTCTCTGCGTCATGCGCAGGATGAGTATTCCGGCAGCCTGATCCGGATCGAACAGGAACTGCGGGGACTGGAAGACGGCAGGACGGTGATCACCTTTGATCGTAATCTGGAAGGAAAAGCATTCTTATTAAAAGCCGATTCCGAGGAACAGCTATTGCTGCTGCAACAGGAATACATAGAAAAGATCAAGGACATTATGGAAGGCTATGAGCATGTGCGGTATTTCGGTGGTATCGGCAAGCCGGTGAACCGTCTGCGGGAGCTTCCGACATCTTTTGAACAGGCCAGTCATGCTTTTGCCCACAGATATCTGGTGCAGGACAGCCGGATCCTGGACAGCGGACATATGACGGAGGAAGCGCAGAAGGAAGATAATTTTGACATCAAGGAAGTCAATCCAAAGCAGATCGACCGCACAAGAATCCAGGAATTCTTAAAACAGGGTGACCGGGAGGAAGTGGTCTACTTCGTGGAAGAATTTTTCCGGGATCTCAGCAACAAGGCACTGCAGTCCAATATTTTCAGGCAGTATATTACCATGGATGTCTATTTCTGTGTGGCAGATTTTCTGGAAAGCCTGCAGACGGATACGCAGGAACTGGAAACACCCAATCAGGACGAGAAGACCCTGCAGGACAGCGATAGTGCGATCCATTACATTACCAGAATTCTGCAGAAAGCACTGGCGGTCAGAGATAAGGCTGCCAGCAGCCGGTATGATGATGTGGTGGAACAGGTGATGAAATACATTGATGAGAATTATGCAGACGAGGAACTTTCCCTGAATCTGCTGGCATCCCACGTGAATTTCTCACCAAACCATCTGAGCATGATCTTCAGCCAGCAGACCGGACAGAGCTTTATCAAATATCTGACAGACTATCGTATGAACAAGGCAAAGGAACTCTTGCGCTGCACCGGCAAGCGCAGCAGCCTGATCAGCCAGGAGGTGGGCTACAAGGATCCACACTATTTCTCCTATCTGTTCAAGAAGACCCAGGGAATGACCCCTACCCAGTACCGGGGCGGCACCAATTAGCCGTGGCCATGGATAAGGGGGATTCCTATGAGAAAAAAGATAAAAGAATTGTATGAACATTCGACACTGGTGGCAAAGATAAGATATTCCTATCTTTGCCTTCTGGTGCCTTTTGTATTGTTCCTGATCTTTTGCTTCTATAATTTATGGAACAATAACCGCAGATACGAGGATATGATCAATTCCTCCGTCATGGCCAGTCAGTTCAGCCTGGATTTCCAGAAGGATTTCGATTATGAGACTTATCTGCTGATCGTAGGGAACAAGACGCTGGAAGAGTCCAGTCTGCATGATATGCTGGTGGAGGCAGATGACATCGTGGCCGGTCTGGAAGAACTGACGGAATCTCAGGAGAACCTGAAACGACTGACCAGTGTCAAAAAATATCTGAACAATCTGGAGACCTATATCGGCAGGATCGAGGACAATATCCGGGAAGGCAACCGCTACGAGGACAACATGGAAATCTGGGAAAATGATGTGCAGATTGTGACGTCTCTGGTGGGTGATACCATGTCCCAGTACATCTATTACGAGATCCGGGGGATTCAGGAGAGCAGGCAGCAATATCAGGATTTCTTCGTGAATATGATCCGTTTCTCCATCATTGCCTTTACACTGATCCTGGTTCTGTTTTTATTCTTATCCTATTATATACCGTTAAGTATCACGAGCCCCATAAGACGCCTTACCCAGGTGACGGATCAGGTGGCAAAAGGTGACCTGACGGTGCGCTCCGACGTGACGGGGGGCGTGGAGGCCCAGGTGCTCAGCGATTCACTGAATACCATGATCGACAAGATCAACGAACTGTTAGAGCAGGTGAAGACGGAGCAGATCCGGTTGCGCAAGGCGGAATTTGAACTGCTGCAGTCCCAGATCAATCCGCACTTTTTATATAATACGCTGGATGCCATTGTATGGCTGGCGGAGGCGGGAGAACAGAAAAAGGTCGTGAGCATGGTAGGCAGCCTGTCGGACTTTTTCCGGATCTCATTGAATCAGGGACAGGATATTCTGGATGTAAAAGAAGAACTGCAGCACGTCCGCAGCTACCTGGAGATCCAGCAGATGCGTTATCAGGACATCCTTCAATATGAGATCTGTGTTCCGGAAGAATTAAACCATTGCCAGATTCCCAAGATCACGCTGCAGCCTCTGGTGGAAAATGCACTGTACCACGGAATCAAGAACAAACGTGGCAAGGGCATGATACGGATCGAAGGAGAACTGGACGGAGAGGATTGCATTCTGTTGATCACGGACAACGGCAAGGGGATGACGCCGGAGCGGCTGGAGCAGGTGAGGAAAGGCATCCGCAACCGGAAGGTCCGGGAGACCGATATCTACGGCCTGTACAATGTGAACGAACGTATCCGTCTGAATTTCGGTGAAAACTATGGTATCACCATTACCAGTACCTACGGGGAGGGCACCTGTGTCACGGTCCGGCTTCCACAGTATTAAAAAAATGAACCACTATCGTAAAAAAATCAACTTTTTACGCCGGTGGTTTTTTTACCATAAAAATTTCAACTTTTCCGAGAGGTATCTTCATGGTTTTTTCCCCGGATCCGCTTTACAATAAGATCATCAAAGAAATAGTTCTTTGGGGAACAAAAACAAATTGGGAGGTTACACAATGAAGAAGAAAATTTTAGCAGCAGTAATGGCAGCAACCATGGTATTCAGCCTTGTAGCATGCGGCTCCTCTGATGCAGGCAGCAACGCAGCAACCGGAAGTGCAAACGCAGCAACCGAAAGTGCAAGCGCAGGAACGACCAGCTCCAGCTCCTCCGGAGATATGATCAAAGTCGGCATCATCAACAACGACCCCAACGAGTCCGGTTACCGTACCGCAAACGATAAGGATATGAAGAATACCTTTACCGAGGCTAACGGCTACGAAGCATCTTTCGCATACAGCTTAAAGAACGATGAGCAGATCACTGCAGCACAGAAGTTCATTCAGGATGGCGTTGACTATCTGCTTCTGTCCGCAGCAGATACCGCAGGTTGGGATTCCGTATTGAAGGATGCACAGGATGCAGGTATCAGAGTTATCCTCTTCGACCGTACCATTGATGCAGATGAGAGCCTGTATGAGGCATCCATCGTATCCGATATGGCAAAGGAAGGCCAGACCGCAGTTGACTGGTTAAAGAGCCAGAACTTAAGTGAATACAACATTATCCACTTACAGGGTGTTATGGGTTCCGCAGCACAGCAGGGACGTACCGGTGCTCTGGATGACGCAGCAGCAAACGACGGATTCAATCTGGTAACACAGCAGACCGCTGAGTGGAACGCAGAGAAAGCACAGCAGATCGTACAGTCTGTAATCGACGCAGGTACTCCTTTCAACGTAATCTACGCTGAGAACGATGATATGGCTAAGGGTGCTGTAGCAGCTCTGGATAAGGCTAATATCTCCCACGGTGTTGGTAAAGACGTTATCGTTATGGGCTTTGACTGCAACAAGTGGGCTCTGGAAGAACTGAAGGCAGGCAACTGGAACTACGATGGACAGTGCAATCCTTTCCAGGCTTCCTATATCGATGACATCATCAAGAAGCTGGAGAACGGCGAGACCATCTCCGAGAAGACCATCATCATGGATGAGAAAGGCTTCGATGCAACCACCATTACTCAGGAAGATGTAGACAACTACGGTATCTAATCTGACGTAAACGACCAGAAGCGCGGCGCATGCTAGCTCCGCGCTTCTTTTATCAAAAGAGTAACTATTCAGAACCCCATTCGCAAAAGGCTCTTTCAGAGCCCACTTTATTGCGAATGTGGTTACTTCGCCCTATAAATATCATAAAATATTCTTACGAATGCCAGCATTCGAAGAACATTTCATGATATTTACATGGCTCTGAATAGTTACAGATTAAGGGGTGAAACTTTTGGACAATAACACAGTATTGGAAATGAAAAATATTCACAAAAGCTTTCCCGGTGTACGTGCTCTGAGAGGTGTGGACTTCCATCTGAACAAAGGTGAGATCCATGCGCTGATGGGAGAGAACGGTGCCGGAAAGTCAACCCTGATCAAGGTACTGACAGGTGTCTACAGCAAAGATGAAGGTCAGATCTTCATCGACGGCAATGACAAAGCCGTATCCATTCACTCTCCGCAGGAGGCACAGAAGCTGGGCATCAGTACGGTATATCAGGAGATTACACTCTGTCCGAATCTGTCCGTGGCGGAGAACATGTACATAGGACGTTCCAATAAGATCTATCAGAACTGGAAAAAAATGAATGAGGACGCAGACAAGATCTTACAGAATCTGGATATCCCCGCGAAAGCGTCCCAGCAGCTGGCAAGCTGTTCCATCGCCGTACAGCAGATGGTAGCCATTGCCAGAGCTGTAGATATGGATTGTAAAGTACTGATCCTGGATGAGCCGACCTCCTCTCTGGATGAGCAGGAAGTGACAAAGCTCTTCGGCCTGATGCGCGATCTGAAGGCCAGAGGCGTGGGTATCATCTTCGTAACCCATTTCCTGGATCAGGTATATGAAGTGTGTGACAAGATCACTGTTATGCGTGACGGCAGTCTGGTAGGTGAATATGCCATCAAGGATCTGCCCAGAGTACAACTGGTATCCAAAATGTTGGGTAAGGAACTGGATGACCTGTCCGATATCAAAGGCGAGCAGCCCACGGAACAGAAGACGGAGAACGGAGCCCCCTTATTTGAGACCAAAGATCTGTGCAGCGATGCCGGAATCAAGCCCTTTGACTTCTATATTAAGAAGGGCGAGGTCAATGGATTTACGGGACTGCTGGGATCTGGCCGAAGCGAGTGCGTCCGCGCTATTTTCGGTGCTGACCGTGTCATCGGCGGTACGGTGAAAAAGAACGGCAAGCAGGTCAAGATCAATAAGCCTCTGGATGCTATGCGTTGTGGAATCGGCTATCTGCCGGAGGATCGTAAGCGTGACGGTATCGTAGGTGACTTGTCCGTAAGAGAGAATATTATCCTGGCATTACAGGTACTTCGTGGATTCTTCCACCCTATTTCCAAGGCGGAAGCTAATAAATTTGCAGACGAATACATCAAACTGCTGGATATCAAGACGGCATCGGCCGAGACACCCATCAAGTCGCTGTCCGGCGGTAATCAGCAGAAGGTAATCTTAGCCAGATGGCTTCTGACCCATCCGGAATATCTGATTCTGGATGAGCCCACCAGAGGTATCGATGTCGGTACCAAGGTGGATATCCAGAAGCTGGTACTGAAGCTGGCAAGTGAAGGCATGAGCGTGACCTTCATCTCTTCCGAGACCGACGAGATGCTCCGTACCTGCTCCCGACTGGTAGTCATGAGAGACCGCAAGGTGGTAGGAGAATTGTCCGGAGAAGATCTGACCCAGACCAAGATTATGAGTACGATTGCCGGAGGTGAAAGTAAGCATGAGTAATGAAAAGAAAGTAGAAAAAGGTAATAAAAATTTCCTGAGCGGATTGTTCCGGCAGCAGATTTTCATTCCCATTGCAGCCCTGATAATCCTGGCAGTATTCAATCTGATCGTAGACCCCAGTTTCTTCAAGATCACACTGGGATATAACAGCGCAGGAGATCCGGTATTGTCCGGTTACCTGATGACGATCCTGGACTACGGTTCCGAACTGGCTATTTTAGCCATTGGCATGACACTGGTCACTGCAGCTTCCGGCGGACAGGATATCAGCGTGGGCGCTGCCATTGCCATCGCAGGCAGCGTGATCTTACGAGTACTGTGTGGTACGAATTCCAGACCCGATACCCTGCAGGCCCCCATTATCGTAGCATTTCTGGTAGCCTGTGTGGTAGCCATGCTCTTCGGTGCCTTTAACGGTGCCCTGGTAGCATATTTCAAGATCCAGCCCATGGTAGCGACCCTGATCCTCTATACGGCAGGACGTTCCATTGCAGCATGGATCAACAACAACGAGCTTCCTATTGTAAGTGATCCGACCTTCAGCTATTTCGGTGGATTTATTCCGGGAATTCCCATTCCCACACCGTTCTTCATTGCAGCGGTCTGTGTACTGGTGATCTTCCTGGTATTGAAGTTCACAACACTGGGACTTTACACCCAGTCTGTTGGTATCAATGAGAATTCCTCCAAGTTAAACGGACTGAATCCCACATTTATCAAGTTCCTGACCTTTGTGATCCTGGGACTGTGTGTAGCGGTAGCAGCATTGATCAAAGTAAGCCGTCTGTCCTCCATCAACTACTCCGTTATTGCAAAGGATATCGAGATGGATGCCATCCTGGCAGTAGCTCTGGGAGGTAACTCTTTAAGCGGTGGTAAGTTCAACATGGCAGCTTCCATTCTGGGTGCTTATGTCATCCAGTTCCTGACCACCACCTTGTACAAATTCGACGTACAGTCCGATGCACTTCCTGCTTACAAGGCGGTAGTGGTTATCCTGTTGGTAGTCTTAAGTACTCCCAAGGTAAGAGAATGGCTGTCCGCTTTCGGCAAGAAGCTGAAGCAGGGCAAGGCTGTAAAGGAGGTTGGCTGATATGGGTAAGAAGTTAAAAAATATGACAGATACCAATCTGCTGCTGACCATCACGATCGTAGTATTCTTCGTAATGTATATCGGAGCCATCGTGTTCCAGGGAAAAGGCTTCTTAAAACCTCAGACATTTTTCAACATTCTGAACGCTAACGCAGCACTGATCATTCTGTCCTGCGGCATGAGTTTAGTCATGATTACCGGTGGAATCGATATTTCCGTCGGCGGTGTGGTGGCACTGGTCAGCATGAGCTGCGCCGTATATCTGGACTTCGGCGGCGGTAATGTATTTGTATCCATGTTACTGGCAGTAGCCATTGGCCTTGCTTTCGGTATCGTACAGGGCTTCCTGGTAGCATACCTGGATATCCAGCCCTTTATCGTGACCCTGGCGGGTATGTTCTTCGCCAGAGGTATGACAACGATCGTAAATACCAAACCTTTCAACGTAGCCAACGAAAGTTTCACTGCTTTGAAGGAAACCCGTGTGATCGTTCCGGGAATGGGCTCCGTGAACAAACTGGGCAATTACGTCAATGCTTATGTGGAGATCGGTGTGATTGTGGCACTTTTAGTAGTCATTCTGATGTTTATCATGCTTCGCTGGACCAAGATGGGCCGCAGCTTCTATGCGGTAGGCGGTAACAATCAGAGCGCGCTGATGTTAGGTATCAATGTGAAGAGAACCAAGTTCATGTCCCATCTGCTCTGCGGACTGTTGGCAGGTATCGGCGGCTATGTGTACTTCCTGCATGTAGGAAGCGGATCTGCTTCTCATGCCAGCGGCATGGAGATGAACGCCATTGCATCCTCCATCATCGGCGGTACGATGCTGACTGGTGGTGTCGGCAATATCATCGGAACTTTCTTCGGTGTATTGTCCCTGAGCACCATCCAGAATATCGTATCCAGTGCAGGTCTGGATCAGGCATGGTGGACCGGTATCACCATTGCAGCTATGCTGTGTCTGTTCCTGGTAGTACAGAGTGTGGTCATCGCAAGAAAAAAGAAAATGCTGCAGAACAAATAAAAACAGCTGAAAATAGGAAGGAGCGGAAAGAGCGTGGCTGGTGTGCAGTCACACTCTTTTTCCGCTAGTAAAAGGAATCCACCGAATATCAGGGGGTAGAAGTTATGAAAAAAACGAAGGTAAAAAAGCAGAAAACTCTGAAAAAGCAGGGATGCAGCCTGTTCCTGTTGTTGATGCTGCTGGCACTGGCACCGGTAGTTTTGGCAACAGTGATCCTCAGTACCACATCTTTACGTCTGACCAGAACGAATCTGGAAGGCGGTGTGCAGACCACACTGCATGTAACTGCGGATAATCTGGCAAAATACTGTAAGGAAAATGAGATCACGGCAATGAATGCCAGCGGTTATTATGAGTACCTGGACAGCCTGAAGGAAGAAGGCCTGGAGATGGCCATTCTTGCAGACGGCATTCCGGCTACCACATCCATTAAAAATGAAAATGACTATCGTATCCGTGAAATCCCCATGGATCAGGATCTTGGGACGGAGGGATATTATGATAAAAATGTAGTGATTGAGGGAAATACTTATTATGGTTATTATATCCCGATCATGAATAACGGACAGATCACTGCAGTGGCTTTTGCGGCGGAACGGAAAAATGAGATCACCGATGCCCTGTGGGAGATCGAGGTTGTATTCATGGTCTGCGCAGTGGGCATGGTGATCCTGTTTGGTGTTATCTGCTTTTTCCTGAGCAGAGCACTGTCTGGCAAGATGAAAGAGACCGGCAGCAGGGTGGATGCCCTGGCGGAAGGTGATCTGAGTGCCAGAAAAGAATCCGACAGTATTGTCCGGGAGATCCGTAATCTGTTACAGAATACCTCACAGATGCAGCGGAATCTGGCACAGGTCATCGGCGGTGTACAGGAGGTATCCGGAGAACTTCTAAACAGTGTACGGCAGGTGGCAGCGGGAAGCGATGCCACCACAGAACAGGCTGGACAGATCAGTCAGGCAATGGAGCAGCTGTCTTCCGCAGCGGAGGAAATGGCGGAAAATGTGCAGAATATCAGTGACCGTATGGATGAGATTGGAGAGGCGGTCAATGACATCAGTGTCAGTGCCGGACAGCTGCAGAAGGATTCGGAAGAAATACAGGACAACAGCAAAAAGGCGGGGGAAGGCATGGAAAAGATCATGACCGGCAGCAATCGTTCTGTGGAATCCGTGAATACCATTACAGCGAAGATTCATGAGACCAACGATTATATCGAAAAGATCGATGAGGCGGTAGCTCTGATCTTCTCCATTTCCGGACAGACCAATCTGTTAAGTCTGAATGCCTCCATCGAGGCCGCCAGAGCCGGAGAGGCGGGCAGAGGCTTTGCCGTGGTGGCGGAAGAGATCCGCAAACTGTCGGAGCAGAGCGCTGCCGGTGCCGAGCAGATCAAAAATCTGGCCCAGGGCATTATGGAGAAATCCGGTGAGACTGTGGAACAGGCGGATGTGGTAAAGGATATCATCCGGGAGGAACAGGATCACATTATTGCAACCAGAGAGCAGTATCAGCAGTTAGAGCAAAGTATCAGACATTCTGCGGAAGAGATCCGCAAGATCGCCGGAGAGACCGGACGTCTGTCACAGCAGAAAGAGGATATTCTGGGCAATATCGGTAGCCTCAGTGCTATCAGTGAGGAAAATGCTGCCAACAATCAGCAGGTGAATGCAAACATTGAGGAAATTCTGACACAGATACAGACAGTGGGCGCAAACTGTGATAAAATGAAACAGATCTCCGGGGAACTGGAGAGCTCTGTTGCGTATTTTCATACAGAGAAAGAACCTGCCGGAAAATGAGAGAATGACAGAGCGATTTCCGGGCGGGAAGTATGACAGAACAGGATGACATTACAGATATGAAGAAATGCAGAACAGGAAGACGATGGATGGCGGGTCTGCTGCTGGGGTTGGGAATCCTGCTTGCCGGATGCGGCGACAGACAAAGCACTGCGGAGGATATTGCAACACCAGAGGATACACAGACAGACCGTATTGTGGTGGGATTTTCCCAGGTGGGAGCGGAATCCGACTGGCGCAGTGCCAACACGGAGTCCATGAAAAGTACCTTTACAAAAGAGGCCGGGTACGACCTGATCTTCGAGGATGGTCAGCAGAAGCAGGCCAACCAGATCCGGGCCATCCGAACCTTTATCCAGCAGGAGGTGGACTACATCGTGCTGGCACCGGTGACGGAGACCGGATGGGACACGGTGCTCAGGGAAGCAAAGGATGCCGGGATCCCGGTGGTCATCGTGGACCGTAAGGTGGATGTGGAGGATGACAGTCTGTTCACCTGCTTCGTGGGTTCGGACTTTGAACTGGAAGGCCTGAAAATGTCGGAGTGGCTGAATTCCTTTTCCATCAGCAAGGGAATTGCACCGGAGGATCTTCATATTGTAAATATTCAGGGAAATATCGGAGCTTCCGCCCAGATCGGACGTACCAGAGGATTGGAGCAGGGCGCGGCAAAATACGGTTGGGATCTGTTAGACCAGGTATCGGGAGAATTTACCCAGGCCAAGGGGAAGGAAGTCATGGAAGCTTTCCTGAAAAAATACGACAATATCAATGTGGTCTATTGCGAAAACGACAATGAGGCCTTTGGCGCCATGGAAGCGATCCGGGCGGCGGGAAAAAGGGTCGGCAGCAATCTGGCGGCAGGAGATATTATGATATTGTCTTTTGATGGTGTCAGCACAGAATCCATGGACTGCGTGCTGAAGGATGAGATCACCTGCATCGGAGAATGCAATCCACTGCATGGCCCCAGGGTGGAGGCTTTGATCCAGATCCTGGAAGATGGCAGGACACCGGAAAAATTTTCTTATGTGGAAGAAGGATTGTATGCCCACGACGATACGGTGACCGCCGTGACGGTGGGAGACAAGACCTACCGGGTACGGCGGGTAGACGATGAGATCCGCAACGAAAATGCATATTGACAGATTTTGTGACGATTCGGACGTTCCCCTGCAGGCGGTCCGGATCGTTACTTTTTTTCCATGAGGGCTAAAGTAATTGCAAATCCGTCCGATACATATTGTGAAACATCAAAAGACATTCGGGAAGGAGGAGTCGATATGCGTATTGAAGCGTATACACAGGTACAGCAGCTGTATCAGTCACAGAAGGTCAGCAGGACTCAGAAGACTCAGACAGCGTCACACACGGACAGACTGCAGATCAGCAGCCAGGGCAAGGATTTCCAGACCGCTAAGGCAGCAGTGGCAGCAGCACCTGACATCAGGGAAGAGTTAACGGCTCCCATTAAAGCAAGAATCCAGAACGGTACTTATGGAGTGGATAATGCAAGCTTTGCGGAGAAGCTGCTTCAAAAGCAGGAAGAAATGAGGTAGTTCCTTGGCTAGTTTAATGGAAAACCTGATAGATGTACTGGACAGAGAGAGTACGGAGTACGAAGCTCTGCTTCAGTTATCACAGCGCAAGACACCGATTATTGCAGGCGGTGATCTTGCAGAGTTACAAAAGATCACGGACGAGGAGCAGGAGCTGGTCAGCAGGATCCACAATCTGGACAAGCAGAGAGCGGGAGTGACTGCGGACATAGCCGATGTATTGAACAGGGATGTTAACGACTTGAAATTGCCGAATCTGATCACTATGTTATCTGCACGGCCTGCGGAACAGCAGGCACTGGCGGATTCCCACGACAGATTACAGGCAGCGGTCCGGGGACTGAAGCGCGTGAACGAGCAGAACAGTGAACTGTTAAACAGCGCGCTGGAGATGGTGGAATTCGAGATGAATCTCCTCCAGGCATCCAAGGCTGCACCCGAGACAGCGAATTACAACCGGGGAGCTTACAATGCAGGCAATACCATGGGGGTCATTGACCATGGATTCGATGCCAAGCAGTAAGACCGGATCCCGGGGATCTGAGGATCCCCTGATACAGAGGTGAAAGTTTATGCCATTAATGGGTAGTTTATATATAGGTTCGTCCGGATTACAGACAAGTCAGAATGCGCTGAATACCACAGCGCATAATCTTTCTAATGTGGACACCACCGGCTATACCAGACAACAGGTACAGCAGTCTAACAGAGCTTATGTCACATTATCGACAGACCCTAAGTCTATTTCCAACAAACAGACAGGTCTGGGTGTCACATATTCCCGCGTAAAACAGGTCAGAGATTATTTCCTGGACAAGACATACCGCAAGGAATCCGGACGTAGTATGTTCTATGAAGTGTCCACAGAAGTCATGGAAGAGGTAGAGAGCCAGCTGGGAGAATTGAACGGCGAGGCATTCCAGACCACCATGACAGACTTCTGGACCGCTATTCAGGAGCTTTCCAAGGATCCCAGCAGTTCTGTAACACAGGGCATGCTGGTGCAGAGAGCGGCGGAATTCGTACAGAGAGCCGGAGCAGTATACAGCGGATTGAGCTCCTACCAGAACAACCTGAACACACAGATTAAGCAGAATGTAGATAAGATCAATAAATACGGCAACCAGTTATTAACGCTGAACGATCAGATCCGTGCCATTGAGAGTGGCGGCATTGAACATGCCAACGACCTGAGAGACGCGAGAAATCAGATTCTGGATGAACTGGCAGAGCTGACCAACATGACCTTTTCCGAAGATCGATACGGCAGTGTATCCGTACAGATCGAGGGCGTGGATTTCGTAAAGGACGGAACCTGTTATGAGATCGCTCTGAAGACGGATGAAGCCACCGGCTTCTACACTCCGTTCTGGCCGCAGGATGCCACCTACACCGTCAGAGCTGACGGCACCAGAGATTATAATATTGACGGCGCAGAGGTATTTGATCTCTCCGTGGAGATTTCTTCCGACCTGAACACAGATGTCGGCGGACTGAAAGCCATGCTTCTGGCAAGAGGAGATCACAGAGCCAATTACACGGATCTGGCCGAAGGAAAATATGACGGGGTATCCCAGTCCGTTGTCATGAACATCCAGGCAGAATTCGACCAGATGATCCACAACGTGGTGACGAAGGTGAACGATATTCTGGCGAAGGCTGCAGGAGTACAGACCGGAGATCTGGAGTTGGCAGACGGCACTAAATTAGAAAATGCCCGTTACTGCACGGTAGACCCGGACGGTTACATGCGCATGGAGGATGGCAGCCCCATCCAGCTGTTCACCAAGGTTACAACGGATGGGTATGAGAAAGTAAGTGTGAAGGAAGCGGACGGATCACTTAAGGACTACTGGGTCATGAAGAAAGAAGATCCGGACAGCCCTGAGAGCCTGTATACCATCGGCAATCTTCAGGTAAATCCGGCGCTGACGAAGGAGCCTTCCAAGCTTGGATTCCGTTTGGCAGACGGTTCCGAGGATAAGGAGACCGCAGATGCTTTGAAAGCGGCATTTACCGAGGAAGCCTACACGCTGAATCCTAATGTACAGAAAAAGACTACTTTTGTAGATTATTATACCGACCTGGTATCGCAGGTATCCAATTCCGGCTATGTATTCCGGAGTATTTATGAGAATCAGGTCAGCACCGTGGAAGCTACACAGAGCGCCAGAGAACAGGTTATCGGTGTATCCACGGACGAGGAACTGTCCAATATGATCAAGTTCCAGAACGCATACAACGCATCCAGCCGTTATATCAACGTGATCAGTGAAATGTTGGAACACATTCTTTCCACGCTGGGTGTGTAATGTGTAAGAAATAGGAGGTAAGTTATGCCCTCACAGTTTTTTGGATTAAATATTGCATATACGGGACTTCTGGCCAGTAATGCTGCCATGAATACCACTTCCAATAATATCGCCAATGTACAGACGGAAGGCTACAGCAGACAGCAGGTAACACAGCAGGCATCCAATGCCCTGCGTGTATTCCAGACCTACGGCTGTGCCGGTGCCGGTGTAGAGACACTGGCCATTGAGCGTATCCGGGATGAATTCTATGACGGAAGATTCTGGGATAACAATGCACAGCTGGGCGAATACGATATGAAGCAGTATTACATGCAGCAGCTGGAGACGTATTTTGATGATGACGGCAAGAGTACCGGATTCAAGACTATCTTCGATCAGCTGATGATCACCGGTATGCAGGCTCTTTTAAAAGATCCCAACAGTGCCACAGCCAAATCCCAGTTCGTAGGCTATGCCGGAGCTTTGACAGAGTATTTCAACGGTATGGCGGGCAATCTGGAAAAAGTACAGAAGGATATCAACCAGGAGATCAAACTGAAGGTGGATCAGATCAATTCCCTTGCCGGTGAGATCGCCTCCCTGAATAAACAGATTAACACCATTGAACTGGCCGGAACAAAGGCCAATGAGCTGCGTGACCGCAGAACCCTGCTGATCGATGAATTATCCAAGATCGTGGATGTGGAAGTCAAGGAGACTCCGATCATCGATGCCAACAACGAGAACCGTGAGACTGGAGCCAACAGATACATGGTCAAGATCGCCGGAGGCCAGATGCTGGTAGACGGCAGTGATTACAACGGTCTCGAATGTGTGGCAAGAACCTCCTATGAGAAAGTAAACCAGACCGATATCGACGGTCTCTATGAAGTCTACTGGGCGGACGGGCAGAAGTTCAACCTGTACAATGCATCCATGGGCGGTGATCTGGCGGGACTGATCCAGATGCGTGACGGTAACAACGGCGAGAATTTCACCGGACAGGTGACCGCCACCGGCACGACGACCACGGCAGACGGCAAGACCCACGATACCGTAACCGTAAAAGTAACCAAGGCTTATCTGCAGGACCTGAATAAATGTAATCTGTCGGATCAGGGCGGTATCATCGATCTGGGCAATCAGGAATTCTATTATGATTCCTGGGAATATACCTGCGAATATGATGCGAACGGCAACGCCACTTATACGTATACTTTTACCTTATCGGACAGTGAGAAGAATCCCCGGGGAATTACCAATGACCGTGTAGGGAAAAAGGCAGAGATCGGTACCGACCTGTCCTATCAGGGCATCCCTTATTACATGAACCAGATGAATGAGTGGATCCGTACCTTCTCTCAGAAATTCAACGATATTCTGACTTCCGGTTACAGTGGCAACGGAGATCCCGGCGTGAAGATGTTCACCGGTAATAAAGCTACCGGTGGTGAGCAGTTCCTGTTGGATGATGCAGCCAAGAGATATGACAAGCAGGAGAAGAAAAACAGTAAAGTTACGGTAAAAGTCAACGATGACAGCTACTATCGTCTGACAGCGAAGAATTTCGATATTCTGGATGCCATGGAGCAGGATCCCAGCCTGATGGCAAACCGAAAAAATGCATCTGACGGCGTGGAACAGAATGACCTGTTGAACGATCTGAAGAATCTGGCTACGGATAAGAGCAAGATGAGCTTCCGCGGCAACAGTGCTTCCGAATTTTTGCAGTGTATCTTATCGGATGTGGCATTGAATGCTTCCAGAGCCAATACCTTCTATGCAAGCTTTAAGGATATCTCCGCTACTATCGATAACCAGAGAATCTCCATCTCCGGTGTGGATGAGGATGAAGAAGCTGTGAATCTGGTAAAATACCAGAATGGATATAATCTGGCATCCAAGATGATCCAGACACTGACGGAGATTTATGACAGACTGATTCTGGAGACCGGAGTCTAAACTAGAAAGGAGGCAGCTATTCGGATTCCCACATATGTTCGCAAAAACGCACGTATTCGTGCTTTCTCGCTGCTACGCAGCTAATTTTGCTCACGTGTGTGGTGACTCTATTCGAGTCACCATTCGAATCAGAAAACTGTTACTTATATACAAGCATAATGTACCAGTTATTCTGATTTTTAGAATTCTGAATAGTTACGGAGAAAATGAGAATTACGAACAAGATCATGCAGCGTAATAATCTGTCCAATATCAATACGAACAAAGTATATCAGGATAAGCTGAGCACCCAGATGTCTACCCAGAAGAAGGTCAGCCGTCCTTCCGATGATCCTGTGGTATCCATCCGTGCCTTGCGTCTACGCAGCAATGTGACCGAGGTGACGCAGTATTACAGCAAGAACATTCCGGATGCGGAGAGCTGGCTGGACGTAACCGAGGATGCACTGAAGAACCTGACAGAGATCATCACGAATATGATCAAACAGTGCACCAAGGCATCTAACGGAGATCTGAAATCCGCGGACCGCCAGATCATTCTGGAGCAGCTGAAGGCACTGGGAGATGAAGTGTACAGCACCGGCGATGCAGACTATGCGGGCCGTTATGTGTTTACCGGATATCGTACCGATACTTCTCTGAGTTTTGATAAAGAATACAATACGAAATATGAAATCACCGAGCAGCTGGACAACAGCTCCATCACACAGCTGACAAAGGTGAATACCGGAAAACTGCTGGATATTACGGCGAATAACTATAATGATCAGAATCAGGACTACAAGGATATTACGGAAAATTCAGTCAGCTCCATAGATGTGTATCGTATCCGGCTGGCTTATGATGACTGCAGAGATGTGGATGCGAAACCTTCGATTTCTTTCTGGGAGAAAGATGCAAACGGTGCCTATAAAAAGGATATGACGACATGGGATTCCAAGATGTTCCAGACGGTCTCCTCTACCGCGGATCCTTATTCTATGGCAGCAAAGGATGATGATGCACTGATCTATGTACCGGATACCGGTGAGGTCCTGCTTGGTAAGAACCGTTATGAAAAGCTGATGTCCTGCAAGGACGATCCGTCCACTTCTGGCAAGAACGAAGGCGAGATCCGTGTGACCTACCAGAAGGATCATTGGGTCAAAGGTGATCTGAGACCCGAGCATTATTTTGCATGTACCAGTACCGATGCAGACGGAAAAGTAACGGATTATAACAAGTCCTATCTTGACGGCAAGAGCGAAAAACAGGTCATCGAATATGATGTAGGCTTCAACCAGACCATTCAGGTGAATTCCACTGCAGATGAGTGCTTCCAGCACGGTATCGGACGTACGGTGGACGATCTGGTACAGGCCATGCAGGATGTGGTGGATCTGGAGAATGTGAAGACCAAGATCGAGGGACTGCAGGAGACTGCTACCGGTACGGATGCAGAGACCCTGACGAAGCAGATGGAAGCAGTAGAAAAAGCACTGACTCTGGCAAAGGACAAATGCCAGAAGATGTTCGAAAGCGGCATTACTACGTTCCAGGGATATCTGGATGATGCCAACCTGTGCGTTACCAACTGTGGTACCAGAAGCAGCAAACTGGAACTGATCGACAACCGTATGAAGAGCCAGAAGACCACCTTTGAGACCTTAAAGAGTGAAAACGAGGATATCGATGTTACCGAGACCGCCATTGATCTGAAGAGTGCGGAAATGACCTATGAAGCGGCACTGATGGCTACCGGTAAAGTAATGCAGACCACACTGTTGAATTTCATCTAGAACAACAGGTTACGGAAAGGCGTAGGTATTTTATGAAGATCAATACAAAATTTTTTGGAGAAGTTGAGATTGCGGATGACAAGATCATCACTTTTGACAAAGGTATTATCGGATTCCCGGAACTGAAGCATTTTACCATGCTCCACGATGAGGAGAAGGGCAGCAACGTAGGAATCCGCTATTTACAGTCTCTGGAAGAACCCGGATTCGCCATGCCGGTCATGGATCCGCTGCTGGTCAACCCTCAGTATGATCCGGAAGTGGATGACGAATTGCTCACTAGTGTAGGCAATCTGACTCCGGAGAACATTCTGGTCATGGTTACTGTGACTGTGCCTGCTGACCTGACGAAGATGACGGTGAACCTGCAGGGTCCCTTTGTGATCAACGTGGAAGAACGCAAGGCCTGCCAGATCATCCTTGAGGGAGATAAATACCCGGTAAAATATCCGGTATACGACATCCTGAAATCCGGAAAGGCGGGTGAGTAAGATGCTGGCATTGTCCCGTAAGAAGAACGAAGCAATCGTCATCAACAACGATATCGAGATCACCGTTCTGGAGGTCAAAGGTGATCAGGTCAAGATCGGCATCACCGCACCCAAGGAAGTGCCCATCTACCGCAAGGAAGTCTACCTCCAGATCCAGGAGGCCAACAAGGCCGCTGTGGATGCCGAAGGTATGGCAGCACTGAAGAACCTGTTGGGGTAAAAATAAATAAAAATAGGAAACGAAAGAGGCTCCGGATACATAAATCCGGAGCTTTTATCCATTGTTGAAAAATAAGGGCACATTTTCCTAAAACTGTAAATATACGCATTGATACACCTTCGGAAAAAAGAACTTGAAAAGACGATAGGGTTATGCTATAGTTACAACATCTAAAGAATTCTTTATGACAATTTCTGACAATATCTTTTGTGTGTATTTCGGGCTTTTCGCCAAGAATTCAAACAAAATGACAAAACATAAGCAGGCGGAAAGGGAAATAGTGCATGGAACGGTTTCAGTTTTTCCTGCTTAGGTAAGTTTAGTGTGCTTAAGGGAGAAAAAATGAGGGAAAACAGAGAGAAAAACGACCTTGTTACAAAGAATTTCGAGACATTTCCAGATGTTGCTGCAGACATTATTAATGCGTTGCTGCATAATGGAAAGCTTGTTGTGACCAAAGAAAATCTGTTGCCGGCACCGACGGAAAGTATTTATACGAGCGGAGAAAACAGGCTGCGAAACCAGTTACAGGATGTGGTGAAATACGAGATGGCAGGGGAATGGATCAGGGCACAATATATGATCGCCAATCAGTCGGCACCGGATGTCAAAATGGTGTTGCGTAAAGCGGGTTATACCGGCGGAGGATATCGGGAGCAGTACGAAGGCAAAGTGATGGACATGTATCCCATTATAGAAATGATACTTTACTGGGGAAGGGAGCACTGGGAGAAGCAACCGGGAATCCATGAATTATGTTGTGGAAAAGTGCCGGAAGAACTTCGAAAATATGTGGATGATATTAGGGTACATATCTGGGAAATGCGTTACCTGCCCCAAGAGGTGCGGGAGAGATTTCATAGCGATATGAGAATTGTGCTGGATTATCTGGCAGAGGGCAATAATCTTCGTTCCGACCAGAAGGTGGTACACAAAGCGGCATTGATCAGAATGATCAATGTATTATCCGGTGAAGAGGATTCCACAACAGAATCTGCTATTTTAAAGGAAATGAATATCAGAGAGGAGGATGAGATCACTATGTGTGAATTATTTGAGCAATATGTAAGGATGGGAAAGCGCGAAGGGAGACAAGAAGGAAGACAGGAGGAACGGCAGAGTGGTATTAAGGCATTGATCATAACATGCATTGAATTGGGGGCGGATTATAATACTACGGCTGAGAAAGTAAAGACTCGATTTCAACTGTCAGAAGAAAGCGTTACAGAGAATATGAACCTGTATTGGAATTAGAAAATAGAAAAATAGGAAATTAGGCATAGGAGGTGCAAATTTTTGCATCTTCTATTAATTTTTCGGGAGAATTTACCGATACAGTCCTTAGAGAAGCAAGGTCGTGCGCCCACGGAGGGCGCCTGTTTATCACACGGAGGTGACCATTATGACCATAGAACCGATTTCCAGTGTCATGACAGTGCAGGCACAGAACACAGCCGCTGCCAGGAACACTGCGACAAAAGTAACTACAGAGGAGAATCCCTCAGAATACAATCCTGCCAATGTAAAAGCAGCAGATAAACTTGACCAGACCACCGCAGTTGTTGAAAATGCGCAGAGCAAGGATCAGAATAATACTTCTGCCGATGCTAATAGCGAACAGCAACAGCAGGTGACCAACGAGCAGATCAAGAAAGCAGTAGAGAAGCTGAATAAGAACATGATGTCCCATTCAGAAGCTGTTTTCGGTATTCATGAGGCGACAAACCGCATAACGATCAAAATCATAGACAAGGATACCAAGAAAGTCATCAAAGAGCTTCCACCTGAGAAGACTTTGGACATGATCGCCAAAGTATGGGAGATGGCAGGCATCCTGGTGGATGAGAAGAGATAGGAGGATACCAATATGGCATCATCAACAATGAGATTATCCGGACTGATCTCCGGTATGGACACAGAGAGCATTATCCAGCAGCTGGTGTCTGCGAAGCAGACCAAGGTGGACGATGCGAAAAAGGCACAGACCAAACAGGAATGGAAGCAGACCGCATGGAAAGAGCTGAATACCAAGATTAAAAATCTGCAGTCCAAGTTTGTTAATAATATGCGTTTTGAATCCGCATATAGCAAGAGAGTGACCAAAGTATCCGACAGCAATGCAGTCAGTGTCATCACCGGTGATGGCGCAATGACCGGTGTACAGAACCTCAAGGTATCACAGCTGGCCAAGACCGCCTATATGACCGGCGGCAAGCTGACCTTGAAGGATAATGTCACTGCGGATACCAAGCTGAATGCATTGACAAAATTGTCTGATCTGGGGATCAAGGGCAGTGATGGCAGCACCGTGGCCGGCATTACCACCGGAGACGATACAACGCTTAAAATCCAGAGTGGTGATACAAGCGTAGACCTGAATATTACCAAAGATACCACGATCTCTGATGTACTGTCCAAATTGAAGGAAGCCGGACTGAATGCAAACTTCGATACCACCCAGCAGAGATTCTATATCAGTGCAAAGGACTCCGGCGATGCCGGTAATTTCTCTATTACGGCAACCGGAACCGGTGCCGATGACCTGCTGAAGGGGCTGGGTATTACAGATGCCAACTATATCAAAGGGCAGGATTCTGTGATCACACTGAACAACACAGAGTATACTAGCAACTCCAATGTATTTTCCATCAATGGTCTGACCATTACAGCACTGAAAGAGACCGGAGCAGATGAAGAGATCACCCTGACCACACAGGATGACGTAGATGGTATCTACGATATGATCAAGAGCTTCCTGAAGGAATATAATACCCTGATCAACGAGATGGACAAGCTTTATAATGCGGATTCCGCCAGAGGATATGAGCCTCTGACCGACGATGAGAAGGATGCCATGTCCGATACCGAAGTAGAGAAGTATGAGACCAAGATTAAGGATGCCCTGCTCCGCAGAGACAGCAATCTGTCTACCGTAAGCTCTGCCTTAAAAGAAATCATGGCAGGCAGTGTGGAAGTAAACGGCAAGAACATGTATCTCAGCGATTTCGGTATTGAGACTTTGAGCTACTTTACCGCAGCGGAGAATGAGAAGAATGCCTACCACATTGATGGAGATGCAGATGACTCTAGCACCTCCGGTAATGCAGACAAGCTTAAGAGCATGATCAGCAGTGATCCCGATACGGTCGTAAGCTTTTTCTCTGGAATGTTCAAGAATTTATATACTAAAATGAGCGATCTCTCCAAGTCTGTAGAAGGTTATCGTACCTACGGTAATTTTTATGATGACAAAAAGATGAAATCGGATTATGATGATTATACAAGCAAGATCAAAGACTTGGAAGATAAGCTGAACGATTATGAAGACAAGTGGTATTCCAAGTTCTCCAAAATGGAGACGGCACTGGCAAAGCTGCAGAGAAATTCCAGCGCGGTGACCAGCTTGTTAGGAGGATCATGATATGGCATTACCCGGTGCTTATGCACAGTATAATAACAGCAAGGTTCTGACTGCTTCTCCGGCAGAACTGACATTGATGCTCTATGACGGAGCTATCAAGTTCTGCAATATTGCAGAGATGGCTGTGGAGAAATCCGATGTACCCAAGGCACATGAAAATATCCGCAAGGTGCAGAATATCATAGGATATCTGCATTCCACACTGGATATGAAGTACGAAGTTGCCAAGGATTTCGACAATATCTATAACTATCTGGAGAGACGGCTGGTGGAAGCCAATGTCAAAAAGGATAAGGAGATTCTCGAAGAAATCAACATGCATCTCCACTCCATCCGTGACAACTGGAAAGAAGTCATGAAGGCTGGTGCCAAGAAAGGAAATGACTGATGGAGAATCAGCTGATCATTTTGTCAGAGAGTCTGGATAAGAAGCTGGAAGTATTACAGAAGATCCAGGATTATAACAAACGTCAGGAAGAGATCTTCTCTGCGGAAAACGTGGATATGAGCCTGTTCGATGATGCTGTGGAGGAAAAGCAGCGCCTGATCGATGAAGTGGTCCGTCTGGATGAAGGCTTTGAAATCATGTATGAGAAGCTGGCAAGGGAGCTGGAAGGCAACAGAGAACGCTACGCAGCACAGATCCGGGAACTTCAGAAGAAGGTCAGCAGGGTGACAGAACTCAGTGTGACTGTACAGGCACAGGAGGCCCGGAACAAAAAGCTGATCGAGAACTATTTTGCGAAGGAACGTGCCGGAATTGGACAGAGACGGAAAAACGCCAAAAGTGCTTATGACTACTACAAGAGCATGAGCGGCGCCGGATATGCGCAGCCACAGATGTACGACAATAAAAAGTAAATACAACAGATGAAGGGGAGCTGACAGAGATATCGGCTTCCCTTTTTTATGACGGAATCAATGTGAAAGAATAAAAATGTGGTTTCGGCTAAAATATAATCAGAGTATAGATTAGCCGGAAAATGCTTGATATTTTAAAGCAATCCGGCTAAAATATAATCATAAAAAAGATTAGCCGAAAGAGGGACTTTTATGAGTTATATCAAAAGAAATCTGGAGAATGTAGTAAGACAGGTAACCAGGGAATATCCGGTACTCCTGGTAACGGGACCGAGACAGGTAGGAAAGACGACAATGCTCCAAAAACTGATGGAGGGAACGGAGCGGGGATATGTAACACTGGATGATTTAAACGAAAGAAATATTGCAAAGACCGATCCGGAACTGTTTCTGCAACTGCATAAACCACCTGTATTGATTGATGAGGTTCAATATGCACCGGAACTGTTTACTTATATCAAGATAAATGTAGATAAAAACCATGAGCCGGGAGCATTTTGGCTTACGGGATCACAGGTGTTCAAATTGATGCAGGGAGTACAGGAGTCACTGGCAGGAAGAGTGGCAGTACTTTCACTTACATCCCTGTCACAGGCAGAGATATCCGGAGGAACGATGAAACCGTTTACGGTAGATCTGGAGGATTTAAACGAGAGGCAGAAAGAGAGAGAGCAAGCTGATGCAAGAGAGATCTTTGAACGGATTTATCAAGGCTCCATGCCTGCGATCGTAAGCGGTATTAACAGTAACAGTCAGCTTTTTTACAGCAGTTATCTGTCTACTTATATTGAGCGGGATGTAAGAGAATTATCGGATGCCATAGATTCGCTTAAGTTCCTTCGATTTATTACTGCAGTGGCAGCAAGATGTGGGCAGATGGTTAATGCAGCAGAGATTGCCAGAGATGCAGATATCAATCAGACGCAGGCGAAGGATTGGCTGACAATTCTGGAAACGCTGGGAATTATTTTTTATCTTCATCCGTATTCTAATAATTTGTTGAAGCGCCTTGTGAAAACGCCCAAACTGTATTTCTACGATACGGGTCTGGTGTGTTACCTGACGAAATGGAGCAGTGCGGAAACGTTAGAATGCGGTGCTATGAACGGGGCCATTTTGGATAATTACGTGGTCGCGGAAATTCGGAAAACCTACCTGAATTGTGGAAAAGAGCCGTATTTGTACTATTATCGTGATAAAGATGCCAGGGAGATTGATATTATCCTGGAACATGATGGAATATTGAATCCGATTGAGATTAAGAAAACTGCAAATCCCGGAACAGAGCTGGTAAAGGTATTTGAATTACTCGACAAGGCATCAACGCCTCGTGCGAAGGGCGCAGTTATCTGTATGAAACCGGGACTTAGTGCGATTGACAGAGACAATTATATTGTACCAGTCTGGATAATCTAAAATACAGTCCCTGCCTGAATATCAGACAGGGACCTATAATTTCAAAAATGTTTTTGCGTATACGTCTTTGTCCCTAAATTTCCCTTACAAATTTCCACTTGTACAAGATGAATATTTGAAACAGCAAGAAATTCTTAGATCCCCGTTGTAGCATGAAATAAGCCGGAGATGTAAAAATTTCAAGAGTAACTTCCGCTTGAGAATTTGCCGAAGTAACTTCAGCTTTGGGGATAGATCGACCGGAATTTACTTTGGCAATTGAGGGGATTAATGCCCAGGCAGGACAATCCATGCTGACCCAGGCCAATCAGAGTAGTCAGAGCGTACTGCACAAATTATGATTGATTTATCGGTAACAATATGCTATTGTGAATTCACAGAATATCAATTCTGATAGACAGACCAAATCTTAATTCAAATCAAAAAAATTTTAGGTGTATCACCATTGATTTCACTGGATGAGAAGGTAATAGAATGATAAAAATACTTTCTGATTGGAAAGAGTAATACTGAAAGGAAAACATATGAGTGAAGTAAAAGTAGTAAGAGATGAACAAGGTAATGCTATTGTTATAATACCGGATATTATATTTTGGAATAAACAGGACATTGACTGGGATGCAGTAAAAGAATACCTAAAGAAGTACCTTGGTGAAATAATTGAGAATAAACAAACGAAAGAAAAAATAAAAATAGGAACTAAATTCGCAGATGAGTATACGGGATCAAAGTATTCAGAACATATAAGGGGAGCACGGGCAAAAGCCAAGGCAAATGCAGCACAAGGAATCCGAGAACTGGTAGAATCAGCTGCCAATAAAATACATAGTGAAAATAAAAAGAGTAAACATAAGAAAGACGCAAAAGGTGGCTGGAACTATTATATGGTCAGATTTGCGCTACCAGTTTATGATAACAATAGAAAGACAGAAGAATATAATGTCTACATGGGGAGGCTGGTAGTAAATAGGACACAAGACGGAAAATTGTATTTATATGATTTGGTGGAAATAAAAAAGGAAGCAAGTACCCCACTCAAGAATACATAGTAAACAAGTGGTAAAAAACTGCTTCCTTTTTCTATAATATATCTTAGCAAAATAAAAAAGTCAACATTTTTTGCAAAAAGGGGTTAAGTTTCCAAAAACCTCTCCGATATACTTATCAAGTAAAGCAAATGAAACAATTGCTTACCTAACCATTCTTCTGAATTAAAGGTTTCGCACGCCCAAGAGACGGAAGACAATGGCGATGAAAGTGACAGGATGTGCGAACTTGAAGCTGACATTGCCAAAGCAAATAACGGAGCGCAGGGAAGCGCTCGTCAATTCAAGGAGGAATATATTATGGTAGTACAACACAATCTTACCGCTATGAACTCTAACAGAATGTTAGGTTTGACTCAGAGCTCTCAGGCAAAGTCAACTGAGAAGCTGTCTTCCGGTTACAAGATCAACCGTGCAGCAGATGATGCAGCAGGATTATCCATCAGTGAAAAAATGAGAAAGCAGATCAGAGGACTGACACAGGCTTCCGCTAACGCAGAAGACGGTATCTCCACTGTACAGACCGCTGAAGGTGCACTGAACGAAGTTCAGGACATGCTGCAGAGAATGAACGAGCTGGCTGTTAAGGCTTCCAACGGAACCAATTCCGAGAACGATAGAACTTACATCCAGAACGAAATCGATCAGCTGACCACCGAAATCGATCGTGTTGCTGAGACAACCAAGTTTAACGAGACCTACCTGTTAAAGGGTGACAAGGATGCAGTTAAGGGTTACAGCTATTCTTATGGTACTGATACGAAGGCGGGTGCTACATTTGCTACGGGAAAAAATTCTACAGTGACTGGATCCAACACAGGTGCAAAAATCACTGTTAGTGCAGCCACACCTGCTGATGATAAGGCAGCTGCATTGCAGAACGATTTGTTAAAAGCACTGCAGAAGAGCGGTGCCAAAGTAACAATCGCTGCTGGCGCTGATGGCACATCTGCTGCTAATGTTGCAATTACCGTTGAAGGTTATGACGTTGCTTCTGATGGTAAGGTATCTAAGGATGGTGTTGACACTGGAATTAAATTGACAGCTTCTGCAGGAAACAACAATTCTACTGGTACAGTAGCACTGTCTGATACGTTAACTTTGGATTCTAAGGCAGTTACAGCTGCTGCAAAAGGAGCACATGCAGCTTTCTATGACAAAGATGGTAATAAGATTTCAGAGAATGCATTGAGCAATTACTTCACAAGCACTACTGCAGGAAATAATATCAATACCACAAAGCTGAAGGATAAGACACTGTATGATGCTTTTGGCAATACAGTTACGCCTGTAGCTGCTAACATTCAGTCCGCTCAGGATCAGGTTGGTAGTTTGAAACTGTCTTTGCATGTTGGAGCTGATGCTACTTCCAACAACAAGATTGAATTGAATCTGGATGCAATGTCCGCTAAGGGACTTGGCGTAAACGGCTTAAGAGTAGATGGTGCTACTTCTACTAATGCGGATAACGCTATCGAGACCATTAAGGAAGCTATCCAGAAGGTATCTACTCAGAGATCTGCTCTCGGTGCTGTTCAGAACAGACTTGAGCATACCATCAACAACCTGGATAACGTTGTAGAGAACACCACAAGTGCTGAATCTGCTATCCGTGATACAGATATGGCTACTGAGATGGTTAAGTACTCCAACAACAACATCCTGTCTCAGGCAGGTCAGGCAATGTTGGCTCAGGCTAACCAGTCCAACCAGGGCGTACTGTCTCTGTTACAGTAATCAAACAGTTAGAGCATCTAACATAGCAATAAGAAGAGGGCTCGGCTTTGCAGCCGGGCTCTTTTCTCTATGTAAAATGTAAAGCGGAAAGGATTCCAGACATGAACAAGGAACATATCTTATTATCCATTTCCATGTTGATCTCAGGAAGAGACGAGATGGAGAAAAGCCTGAACTCACTTCTTTATTTCAAAAATGCATTTCCTACGGAAATCATATTAGTAGATACCGGATGCAATGAAAAGCAACGTGCACTGGCAGAACAATATGCGGATAAAATCATTAACTTCACATGGTGTAATGATTTTGGAGCAGCCAGAAATGCCGGATTAAAGGAAGCGCAAGGCGAATGGTTCATGTATCTGGATGATGATGAATGGTTTGATGATCCGCAGGAGATTATCAAATTCTTTATAACAGGAGAATATCAGAAATATAATTCGGCATCCTATATTGTAAGAAATTATATGGATCCGAATGGAAATAATTATATTGATTCTTATCCATCCAGAATGGTTAAACTAAATTCTTCTATTCACTTTGTGGGGAGAATCCATGAATTTCTAGCCCCGTTTTGTGAACCCAGAAAAGAGTTCAACGACTTTGTACATCATTATGGATATGTGTACAAGAATGAACAGGAACATGTAAAACATGTATGGAGAAACATTGAGCCATTATTGGTAATTCGGAAAGAGTATCCCGGAGATCCCAGATGGATCATGCAGTTAGATCAGGAGTATTTTTCTGCATATGATTATGAAAAAGTGATTACGACAAGCATTGAGGGATTGGAAGAGTGGAGAAAATATAAGAAAAATCTGACCTACATGCCTATCCATATTGGAGCGATTTATGCGTATCTTTTATTGGCATTTGAGAATCTGGAAAGATATCAAGAGGAAAAAAAATGGTTGAGACAGGCCTTTTCAGAACCACTAAATCAATTGGATACCATGGAGGTATGTATTGCTTTTTATAATATGATGGGAGCGCGAGTATATGGTAATCTGAGTGATGATTTATGTATTACATATTATAAAAAATACAAAGATTGTTATGATAAATTAAAGAGTAATAGAACGGCAATGGAAACTAAAACAGCAGGAGTAGTTACCAGTATATTTGGTAATGCATATTTTGCAGAAACATTTATGATGTGTTTACCTATATTCATGAAACGAAAAAAATGGAAAATAATTCAAGAGAATATTTTAATAGTAGACTGGAAGCAAATAGAAAGCTTTTCGAATGATATTAAGAATAAAAAAGTATTAGAAACAATGTGTACAACGGAATATCATGGATTATACACGGAGTTAGCAGAGAAAATGCTGGGGGACGGCAATTATTTTCATACTCTATATCCTACAATACAAGCGTTGCAGAAAGAGTATGAATTGGAAGGAAAAAAGGACGAAATCCATAACTTACACCACATTGTAGCAACGTTACCAAGTAAGCATTTTTATATTATTGCATCGAAAATTTTATGGAAAAATGCTCAAAAAGAAAGTGGAATAGAAGAATGTTATGAGGAATTATTCCTTAAATATGCAGATAACATATTGGAAATAGAGGATAGTATCTGGGATATAGCAGAAGAAAGAAAAATAGAAATAGAACCGTTTTTTATGCAATTGGATTACCGTACCTGGCGCAGAACACTGGAAAGTATGGAACATTGGGGATCCGGTGAAGACTGGAATAAATGGAATTCCAGAATCCGGGAATGGAAAAGTGGAGAAGACATTCGGTATGATCTCTTTGATATAAAGTATATGGGAAGCAATCTGGCAAAGATAACGAAGAAGACAGAAAGTTTGCCAGCGCTTGAGAATCAGCTTTGGACATATGCGGATATGGTATATGAATTCTACCAGCCTTATTACAGGGAAGATGTGTTGCAAGAGAACTCCATTGGACTCCCAGACGAGCTTCAGTTGGCATTGGAGTTAAGAGAATTGCGATATTATCGCAATTCCGGACAGGAACGAAATGCCCTGGAAACCATGAAGAAATGTCTGGGAGTTTATCCGAAGCTAGATAAGACCATGCTTGTCTATGCGGAGATGCTTCGGGATGAAATGAAGCGGCAGACAACGGAAGCTGCTGAAGCACAAAAGGAATTGCAGCAGATGGTTATATACATGAAAAATCTTGCGGAAACAAGAATAGAGCGTGGGGAACCCGATGCGGCAAGGGCAATATTGAGTCAGATACAGCAGTTTGCACCTGATGATGAGGAAATCAAGAAGTTATTAGATCAAATAAAGCAATAATTCGATGGGAAGGAAACAATGCCTATGGATACAGAATTGGCTTATAGTATTTTGGAAATCATGCAGACTATGGAAGACGCTGCAAAAGAGATGAAATTGAAATACATAGCCGGAGATATACAAGGTTTTAACAGCATTAGTATGGATTTATGGGATGGAATATCTGCAGTCAGGGATGTGGCGCGGCAGAATGTGCCGAACGGAAGCAGAATCCGTTTAGTGGATGCATGTAGCTGTGCATTGGAATCATTGAAAGATATTAAACTGCTCGTAATTACTAATCCGGAGAAAGTAGAATGGAAACTGGAGTATGAATTGATGCCGCTGATAGAGAGCGGGGCGATGCAGTTTTATTATTGGGCTATTGTGGACGGACATCCGGAAAAAGAGGAGGAATACCAAGCTTTCTTGAAGAATACTGATATTTTTGGACTTCTTCGAATACCGGTAGAACAACGGAAATATGAGGTAGATCTTACAATCGCAATCACTGGGTATAACCATTTGGACTATACGATGCAGTGTGTAGAGAGTGTTTTGAGCAATTTACCGAAAAATATTAAAACAGAAATTATTCTGTTAAATCATGGTTCCAAGGACGGAACAAAAGAGTATTTTGAAAAAATGAAAGAAGTAAAAGTGATAAATGTAGCTGTAAATGGTGCAGCCCCAGGCGTAAATTTAAAAGCGATATCACATGGTAAATACTTCTTGAATATAAGCAACGATATTGTTGTAGGCGATAATGCTATATGGAACTTATACCGTTGCGTAAAAGAACATTGCGATTATGGCTACGTCGTGCCGACTACTCCGGCTGTCAGCAATCTTCAAACAATTGAAGCCTGTTATAGTACCACGGATGAATTAAAAGCTTTTACTAAGAAAAATAATATATATGATGAAAGGCGTCACGAACAAAGAACAAGATTATGCAATCCATTATGTATTTTTCCTACAAACATAGTGGTGCAGTTGTCCTTGGAAATGTATGAGGATAAGTGTTGCGGAAAGAGTGTAATGTCTTTTCCAGATGACAAAAATTCTCTCTGGATGCGGCGAAACGGATATAAATGTATATTAGCGAAGGATGCTTATTGCCATCATTTTGGCTCTGTAACATTAAAGCATGATTTGGAAAAAAAGGAAGAACAACGGCGTTTTTATTTGGAAGGACGTATTGATTTCATGAATAGATATGGTGTGGATCCATGGGGAACCGGTTTTTGCTATGATTATAACTTATTTCAGAACTGGAATATTCCCGGAATAGATGGGGCAAATATACTTGGAATCAATTGTGGTTTAGGTAGTAACTCTCTGAAAATAAAGGAAGTCATGAGAGAAAAAGGTGCAATTAATGTTACTTTATATAACGGAACCCAGGAGAAAAGATTTTTAGAAGATTTAAAAGGTGTTTCAGACAAGGCGTTTGTTTTTACAAAGCTAACAGAAATCAAAGATAAAACCGGTCGTGATTATTTTGACTATATCATAATAGATGAAGCATTAGAGAATATAGAAGTAAAAGATATAGAACAGCAAGTTCGGAAGGCAGAATTGCAATTTAAAGAATTGGTATATCAAGTTTCGGATCATGAGTGGACGGTTATAGAATATTAAACAGGAGGAATTATCATGAGCGTATTTATTACAGCTGAGATCGGAATCAATCATAACGGAGATTTACAGCTTGCCAAGAGGCTGATCGATGCAGCGGTGGTTGCAGGATGTGATGCTGTGAAATTTCAGAAGAGAACAGTGGATAAGGTGTATACACAGGAATATCTGGATAGTCCCAGAAAGAGCCCCTGGGGGGAGACACAACGTGCACAGAAAGAGGGGCTGGAATTCGGCAAGGAAGAATATGATGAGATCGACAGATATTGTAAGGAGAAGGGAATTGAATGGTTCGCTTCTGCATGGGATGTGGATTCGCAGATTTTCCTGAGACAATATGATCTGAAATACAATAAAGTGGCATCTGCTATGTTAACTAATGATGAGTTGTTACAGGAAATTGCTTCTGAGGGAAAATATACGTTTATTGCAACCGGAATGAGTACTTTGGATGAAATTGATCATGCGGTAGATATTTTTGAACAGGCAGGATGCCCTTACGAGCTGATGCATTGCAACAGTACCTATCCGATGCCAGTGGAAGATGCAAACCTGAAGCTGATCCGTGTACTGGCAGATATCTACAAATGTAAAGTTGGCTACAGCGGACATGAGGCAGGCACGCTTGTCAGTACTTGTGCTGTGGCAGCCGGTGCAACCTCTATAGAGAGACATATTACCATGGACAAGACAATGTACGGTTCTGACCAGAAGGCATCCATTGAGCCTTATGAACTGTGCAGGCTGGTAAAGGATATTCGTGATACAGAGAAGATCATGGGTACAGGCAAAAAAGTACTGACTCCCGCAGAGGAAGAAGTTAAGAAAAAGCTCAGAGGATAGGACATACATTATGATCAAACTGATAGTATTTGATATCGATGGTGTCATAACGGATGGTACAGTAATCGTTGATATGAATGGCACAGAGCAAAAGAAGATCAACCTGAAAGATATCGATGCCATATTTGAACTTCACAGAGAGCAGTTCAAGCTGGCAGCGATCACCGGAGAGAATACAGAAATTGTCCACTATTTTGAGAAGCGGTTCCCCTGGGATTATTTCTACTGTGGTGCCAAGAAAAAGACGGAAATTTTGCAGGAAATAGAGCAGAAAGAACAGCTGAAACCGGAGGAAATCTGCTATATTGGCGATGGAAAGTATGATGTGGAGCCATTGGAGCATGCAGGCTTAGGCATCTGTCCGGCAGATGCCATTGACCGGGCAAAACAGGCATCCAATATGATCCTGCAAAAAGAAGGTGGGCAGGGATGCCTTTGGGAGCTGGTGCAGATTCTGAAAGATTATAATTCGCAGGAACTTCCGGTGAATTATTTCTATCAGAGATTAGAAGAGCATGAAAATATTTTCAAAAAGATGGCAACGGACCGTAAAGTAACAGATACCGTTATGGAAGTGGCAGAAGATATCTGCGAGATGTTTGAGCGAAACGGACAGCTGTTCCTGTGTGGAAACGGCGGAAGTGCTGCGGATGCCCAGCATATTGCAACAGAATTTGTCAGTCGTTTTTACAAGGAGCGCCCAGCTATGAATGCAGAAGCACTGACCGTTAATACCTCTACATTGACTGCTATTGGCAACGATTACAGCTATGAACGTGTATTTGCCAGACAGCTGGAGGCAAAGGCTAGAAAAGGTGATATGTTGATTGCTATTTCTACCAGTGGTACATCCAAGAATGTGTTGGAAGCTTTACGCTATGCAAGAAAACAGGGGATTCGGACAGTCATGCTGATGGGAGATCATGAAGTACCGGAACTGCAGGAAATCTGTGATCATGTGGTAAAGGTTCCGTCTAAAATCACACCACGCATTCAGGAAGCGCATATTTTTATAGGACATACCATTGCAGAGTATGTAGAACATAAATTATTTGGAGAAAAGTTATGATAAAATTATCGGATTATGTATTTCAGTTTTTACAGGAGAAAGGAGTGCAGTATGCATTTATGCTTCCCGGCGGGGGTGCCATGCATTTGGACGATTCTATTGGAAGATCTGGAATACAGTATATCTGCACTTTACACGAACAGGCAGCAGCGGTAGCGGCTGAGGCTTATGCACAGCACACTAACAGAATCGGCGTATGCCTTACTACGTCCGGTCCCGGAGCTACCAATGCAATTACGGGAATTACAGCGGGATGGATTGATTCTACACCTATGTTCGTAATCTCCGGACAGGCAAAACGTTCCGACCTCATTGGGGAGACGGGCGTCAGACAGATTGGTTCGCAGGAAGTGCAGATCATCGATATGGTCAGACCCATTACCAAGTATGCTGTACAGGTCATGGAGCCTGCAGAAATCCGTTATCATATGGAACGAGCCTATTATGAAGCTACGAATGGAAGACCAGGACCGGTATGGCTGTCTATTCCGTTGGATGTGCAGGCAGCAATGGTAGAGCCGGAGAAATTAGAAGGATATGTTCCTGAAACACCGGCAAAGCCGGATCTGACAGAGACCATCACCAAGACTGTGCGGTTATTGCAACAGGCAAAAAAACCGGTCATTCTGGCAGGAAATGGAATCAAACTGGCTGATGCGACAGAAGATTTTTACAAATTACTGGAAGTATTACCGATTCCGGTACTTACTACCTGGAAAACAATCGACATGATGGGAGAAGAAGACGAACTTTATGTGGGACATCCAGGAGGAATGGGTGACCGTGGAGCAAATCTGATCTTACAGTCTGCAGATGTCCTGCTGTCTATCGGAAGCCGTCTGGATACCAGTCTGACAGCATTTAATGAACCACATTTTGGAATGTCTGCGAAAAAGATTGTAGTCGATATTGACCAGCACGAGTTGGATAGAATGAAGTTGGAACAGGTAGAGGCAATGCAGGCATGTGACGCCGGAGATTACATTCGCAGTTTATATCATGCCGTAGTGGCAGATGAGAAGATAAGAGAGCAAAGTGCTGAGTGGAAAACATGGAATGCTTACGGTCATGAACTGCGTGCAAAATATCCGTCGGTGACGGCAGAACACAGAGCAAAACAAGGGGTAGTCAGCGCTTATTATTTCACGGAACTGTTATGTAAGCATACAACAAAAGAGGATGCCATTGTACCGGAGAGTTCAGGGGCAGCAGGAGAAATCACATATCAGGCATTTTCTCCGAAACGTGGACAGAAGATGAAAAACGCAGCAGGACTTGGATCTATGGGCTTTGGTCTGCCTTATTCCATTGGAGCCTGTCTGGCTAATGAGAGACGCAGAACGATTCTGATCAACGGAGACGGTGCTTTTCAGATGAATATTCAGGAACTGGAGACATTAGTACGCTTACAGCTTCCTGTGAAGATTTTTATCTGGAATAATCAGGGATACGCAAGTATTCGTTCCATGCAGAACAATAATTTCGGTGGATTTCAGGTGGCAAGTGGAGAATCCAGTGGATTAAGCATGCCGGATACCGTAAAGGTAGCAGCGGCATATGGACTCAAAACATTCCGAATCATGGATAATAAACAACTGGAACAGCAGATTGAAGAAGTATTGGATGCAGAAGGGCCGGTGCTGTGCGAACTGATGATCTCGCCTGACGAGACCGTTTCCCCTAGAACCAAGACAATCGTACACGAGGACGGAACACTGGAGTCTTATCCATTAGAAAAAATGTGGCCTTGTGTGGAATAAGATGATAATGAGAGGGATATGAAATGAAGTTCGCATATATTAATAAGAAAGACTGGAAATTCAGTCATTCCAATACAGTAAGAGTTAATATTGGTGAGTATATACAGTTTTATGCTGTTTACAATTTATTGAAGAGCATGGGAATAGATGATGACCATATTGTTGGAATGTCTGTGGACGAACTAGAAAAGTATGATGGCGAAGAAATTATACTAGTGGCAGTTAATATTTCGAACTTATATAGAATATCACCTAAGATACATATAGTATGTCTTGCTTACAACAATTTTGGATATTCGATAGATAATTTGAAAGAGATTAATAAATTACAAAGTCTTGGAGAAATAGGATGTAGAGATGAAATAGGATATCTGCAATTAAAAGAATTAGGCATAAATGCATATATTACTGGTTGCATTACAGTCACACTTCCCGAAAGAAATGTGAGTAGCGTTCCTAATAAAGTTTATATTGTGGATGCACCAACTGATCTCTTAAAACATATGCCCAGTTCTCTTTTGGATAAGGCAATTGTCAAGACTCACGAGTATTATTTTGAAGATAACCTACCAACGGATGAAGAAATTGAGAGAAAAGTATGTGAACAGTATAGTGAATATTATAAAAATGCAAGACTCATCATTACTTCACGATTACACTTAGCAGCTCCATGTATTGCATGGGGAATTCCGGTTATATTAGTTAGAAAAACTCCTTTTTTAACTTTTTCATGGATAGACAAGTATATACCTATTTATTTGCCAGAACAATATGGGAGTATAGACTGGAATCCTCGTATATTGGATATTGAAAATGAGAAAAAAGTAATTATAACGCACTGCGCATACCAAATAATAAAAAAGTATGAAGAAGTAACAAATCAAAATATGCTTCATCTACTTTACTCTGAAAGGAAGTATAGACCCCAAAATGGTTATTATACTAAATTGGTTCAAGGATTAGAAGATAGGATACTTTCTAAAATAGACGTTACAGAGGAGTTTGATTATATTATTTGGGGGATAACTGAAAATGCAGAAGAACTATGGAAATTTATTAATTACAAATATCGGCATGCCAGAATGAGGTATGCTGTAGATAAATACAAAAAACTAAATTTTCATGGTTTGGAAACGGTGACACCAGAAAGTGCAATGTTTAACGATGCATATGTATTTGTTATACCGACAGGAGCAGTTCAAGAAGCACGTACAATTTTAACAGGAAAAAAGTGTAAAGGTATTTTTTGTGTTACGGAGTTGTTTATTACAGAGGAAGATATTAAAGAACAGCTAGAAAATAGATTAAACATGTAATAAGACATTGTTATATGGGACATATGCATGATAAGAAAGAGAGAATAGCTATGTTGGATATTAAAAAAGAATATAGCCTAGCATATAGATTTAAAACGGACAGGAGCTATGAAAATTATTGGAAAGAACAGAGTGAGTTATATGATATATGCATATGGGGAATGGGAAATCTAGGAAAAATTATATGCCAATGGTTTCAAGATAATGAAATTCCAATAAAATATTTCTGCGATAATGACAATGAAAAGCATGGGGAAACATTTCAAGGTGTAAAATGCGTTAGCTATGAAAGGATTGCAGAATTCAAAGATGGATTGTATGTAATTATTGCAGTGGAAAATGCACAGGCTTGTTATGCTATTAATGAGCAAATTAAGGATTTCCCAAGGGTATACCATAATCCGTTGGGAATATCAGCGTATATGCTTCAAATATTTGATGTTGATAAAGAACGATTTGAAATATGGTATAAAAAAAGTTATGATTTGTTAGCGGACAGACAATCAAAAGACGTATATAAAGCTCTGCTAGAATTGCGATTGCAGTCAGAAATAAGGGATTATGAACCTAATTACATGGAAAAATATTATTCAAAACATCAATATATTGTAGAAGATATTATTGATTATAGTAAGGTAGAGACAGTTATAGATTGTGGTGCTTTTATTGGAGATTCTTTAGAGGAATTTATTCATTTCAATATAGGAAATGAATTCCATTGTTTTGAAATGGATAGTGATGTGTATAGGGTATTGGAAAATAATATTCATACAAAATTTGAGGGAAAAGGAAGAAAAATAGTTCCATATTTATATGGAGTAGGGGATACTAATGAAACCATTACATATATATCTGATCAGACAGGAGCAAGTAGAATATGCACTGAGGGTAATCAGAGTAGCAAAATTGTTTCGTTAGATAACATGTTTGTGGAAAAGAAAGTCGATTTAATTAAAATGGATATTGAAGGGGCCGAAGAAGCGGCACTGCATGGTGCGACTTTGGTGATTCAAAAAAACCATCCGATTTTAGCAATTAGTATGTACCATAATTATAAACAATTTTCAATTATGCCGTATTTGATTCATTCAATATTTACTGGGTACAAAATATATATACGACATCATAAAAATACATTGGATGACACGGTGTGCTATGCTGTCTATGAGCAAGAAAGTTAAATGGAAAGATAAAAAGCATTTATTAATGATAGATTATTATTATAATACCTAGGAGAAAAATAGATGAAGTGGCAAAATAGAGGACATGAATTTGATTTTTTGGAAGAAAAAATTATGAATTGTCAATATAATTATTATATATGGGGCGCAGGGACTTTTGGAAAAGCATTTTGTGATGAATTTGAGAATGAAATGAAAATTGTCAAATTCGTCGATCGTAATCCGGTAAAGCAAAACACAACGTTTTGCGGATATGATGTTATTTCGCCTGATGAATTTAAAAAAATATTTAATAGTGAAAAAGATATAATTATTGTATCTACTGGGTTAACTAAGTCGGTTTACGATTTTTTAAATGAAATGGGTCTAAAGCGCTATGTAAATTATTTTCATATAGATGAATGGTCCTCACTATACATGCTTTATAAATATAATAAAGTATATGTAAGTGATATTACGTTTGGCATAACTCAGTTTTGTACTTTAAAATGTGAATATTGTAATTCGTTTATTCCTAAAATTAAAAATCCAATCAATTATTCATTGGAAGAAATGAAAGAAACTATTCAAACTTATTTTCAGTGGGTTGATGAAGTAAATGTATTAGCACTGTGTGGTGGTGATGCAATGGTGTACCCGCATTTTGACGAATTGTTACAGTGGATTGTTAAAGAATATTATCCCCGGAGAGCTAAGCATATTGAGATATACAGCAACGCAGTAATCGTTCCAACAGAAATGCAACTAGAATTTTTTAAAAAGAATAAGATTGTATATAGGTTTACTGATTATAGTAGCATGACTGGAAAACAAAAAATAACAGAAGTTATTGAACTTTTAGAAAGATATGATATTATGTATGACCATGTACAGTTTAAAGAATGGTATGATTGTGGTTATCCACAAAAGAGCAATGGGATAAGTTCCGAACAAGGGTTAATCAACTTTTTTGATATGTGTGACAGAAAAACTTGTCATGGAGTTTGGAATAATAAAATATTTTTTTGCAGTATGTGCTTTTATGCGGATTTAATAAAATATTGTGAATTAGATGAAAGTGACTGTTTTGATTTAAAAAAATATGATGAGAAGCGGAAAAAAGAATTTGTTGAATATTATCTTGGATATAATGAGAAAGGCTATATGAATTATTGTAAAATGTGTAATGGTGGAATGAATATTAATACACATGCAATACCTGTAGGAAACCAGAAATAGTTTGGAGCTAGTGTTCAAGCTGAAAAGGTATGTAAGCAAAATAAATGAATAATGATAAGAAAAAAATATTGATTACAGGGGCAAACGGATTTATAGGTAGTAATCTTAAAGAAGGTTTATCGTTGCTATATGATATTTATGCTCCTAATTCTTCTGAATTAAATTTGTGTGATCAAGAAAATGTAGAAGAATATCTTATACACCAAAAAATAGATATTGTGATTCATTCAGCGAATTATAGAGGGAAAATTGGAGAGCCATATTCTGGATCAAAAGTATTAGAAACGGGTCTTAGAATGTATTCAAATTTGGAAAGATGCAGTCACTTATATGATAAAATGCTATATTTTGGGTCGGGTGCAGAGTATGATAGCAGACATTATCAACCTTTTATGAAAGAGGATTATTTTGGAAGACATATTCCACAAGATGGATATGGTTTTTACAAATATTTGATTTCTAAGCAATGCACGCAGAAGGATAATATCTATGATTTACGATTGTTCGGTGTGTATGGTAAGTACGAAGATTGGACAAGGAGATTTATCTCAAACAATATATGCAGAGCACTAAAGGGTAAGCCAATGACTTTATCCAGAAATGTGTATTTTGATTATATCTATATTGATGATTTGGTTGAGATTATGAAGTGGTTTATAGAAAATGAACCGCAACATAAACATTATAACGTTTGCAGAGGAAACCATATTGATTTACTCTCTCTAGGAAATCTTATCAGAGAAGTTATGCAGATTGAACGTCCAATTAGTATAGCAGAAGAAGGATATAAGTTGGAGTATTCCGGAAATAATGAAAGACTTTTGAAAGAGATAGGAGATTATTCCTTTAAACCATATAAAGAAACTATTGAAGAAATGGTTGTATACTATAAAAGCATTTTACAGGATATTGACAGTGAATTACTGTAGATATCGGAAGGGATGTAAAAGATATGAAATATAACAATCTCCAGCATGAACTTGATCAGGAAGCTACGATATGGAGCAAACTTGAAAATCAATACTACTTATGGGGAGCAGCCGGCAAGGGAACTACCTTCATTCGTAGATATCATAACAAGCTTTCCATTAAGGCTGTAGCGGATCGGGACAGCAATAAACAGGGTAAGAAATTATTGGGAGTACCCATCATATCTCCAGAAGAACTTAATATGCCTGATGCAAAGATTATTATCTGCACAGAAGCATATCAAGAAGTTTCAAAATATCTGAAGGAATTAGGACTTCGGGAAAATATAGATTACATCGATTATAAGAGATTTGCAACCATATATGATTGGTATGTAGAGGGAAAAGTGTATATCAATCGTGTAGACATTTCTGTTACGAATCGGTGTACCCTTAACTGTGAAGGGTGCAATATGCTTATGTCCTACTATTGTAATCCGCAGGATCGTAAATTAGATGAGATCAAGCGTGACCTGGATGCATTCTTCGAATGGGTGGATACCGTGGAAGATATGAATCTTTTGGGCGGGGAACCCTTACTGTATCCGGAACTGGTGGAGGTATTGCAATATATTCAGAACAACTACAGAGATAAAATAGTTGATATTTATATGTTTACAAATGGAATGTGCAATCTTTCGGAAGAATTATTGGATATTTCTCAGAAAATGGATGTTATCTATGATGTCAGTGACTATACTTATGGTTTGCCACAGCTAGAGCCTAGACTGGAAAAATTTCAGGAAACATTATCACAGCATCAAATTAGTTATGTTCGTAAAAAAATGGACTTTTGGTTAGATTTTGGTTTTGAAACGGCTGATCATTCAGGAGAATCAGAAGAGCAGAAAATAGCATTTTTCCATCGGTGTGGAGCACCTTTCAGGGGATTAAGGGACAGAAAATTTTATTTTTGTCATCTGGAGGCAAGTGCAATCGAATTAGGAGAATGGGAAGAACGGGAAGGGGATACATTCCTGTTGGAACCTTATGATGCCAATAAGAGAATAGAGTTGTTGGAATTTAATTTAGGGTACAGTAAAAGAGGATATCCATCTATTTGTATGAGATGTAAGGGATGCTGTAGTGAGACTAAGATAGGGGTGGCTGTTCAGAGGAAGAGAAATGGCAGATGAAAAAGGATATATTATCCATGCATTTCAGAGAAGTTTTCAGAGCAGAAAAAGCGAGAAGATATGTTTGTATGGAACGGGCAGACATACCTGGGAATTGCTGAATAATTTGAAAGAGTACAATATTATCGGTGTGGCTGACTTATCATATGTGGGAAGTGAGCATAGTGTACTCAATGTTGCTGATGCGGCAAAAGCTGATTTCATTGTAATTATTGCAAGACCGATGCTTTTAAAAAAATTGTATACTAAAATCCGCCAAAGCATAATAAATATTCCGGTTTATACGATAGAGGGGGATGATTTAGATCAGGTTTTTGGCAGACAGAATCTGGATGAATGTTTCGAAAAAATAAACAGCCTGGCAGTGTCCGAGCAAGATCGATACATATATAATCGCCTTTTGCACAAGTGTAAGGAATTTTTTAGGCAGAAAGATAAGAAACTTGTGATAACGGATATGTATGCTTTGATAAATACTTTTATGGCGCCCTTTATGGTAAATTTATTTTTCTGGGTGATACAGGAAGCAATAAAGAATGGGGGCGAATTGTTACTGTTCCAGGCAAGGGACGGATATATTTTTTATCAACTGTATCAGGAAGAATTATCCCGCAACACAATGGCAGAACTTCCTGAAGCATGTTATTTTTATGCATCAAGACAGTCTGTGATAGCTGCAACAAGGGATCCGGAGGTGGGGGCGAATTATTGCCAATATCTGAAAACTTTTTCGCTGGATAACTATGAAAAAATCTGTCTTTATGATTTTGGCGCAAGGGGAACGGTGCAGTATCATTTACAGCAAATAATGCAGAGGGAACTGTTGGGGCTGTATTATATGAAATTGCCGCTGGATTTAGGAACGATAGACGTTACTTCCTATTGTCAGCACGAGATGAATTTTTATGAAATGAGGTCGTTTGCGCAAGTGTTTTATCCGTTGATGGAGGCACTCTTTGAAGCACCGCATGGTTCGTTGAAGGGCTTTGATCATGAGGGTATTCCTGTATTAGAAGAGTATCATGGAGATGTAAACGTCAAAAAAGTTATCTTTACTGCAGTTATGGATTATTATAGAGAATATAGAAGCATTTGGGGAGAAGGAAAGGCTCCACTAGTGTCTGTACAGTTGCTTGACGCATGTATGGATTTGCTTAGAGAACCGCAGATTGTCTTTTCGGAAGAGGTGAAAAAGGCATTTGTTTTGCAGGATTCGTTCCAAAAAGAAACACTTAATTTTGCAGATGATATTTTGATTTGAGGCTGGGAGACTTAATAAAAGCAGGATATGACAGAAGAACAGGCTTTTTGTAATCAGTTTGAAAAAGAATGCAAATCACTCCGCTCGGAAAAGATAATGCTTTACGGGGCTGGAGAAAAAACAGACTTTCTTTTGAAAAACGTCAAGGATTTTGATTTTCAAGGCATATTGGATCCCCAATTAGAGGGTGAGCATTTATATGGGGCAGAAGTGTTTCCTTTGCAGGCGGCAGCGGACAGAAACTGCATCATTATAATTGTGGCAAGGGATCATATTATTCCTATCATTTATGATCGTATTCATTTATTTTGTGAAGAAAATGGTATAAAAATATATGATTTTCATGGAAACAGGCTTCCACATAAGATGGCGGCAGATCATGATATGGGATATTGGAATGTGAACGAAGAAAGAATACGGGAAATACTTGAGCCATATCCAGTCGTGTCTTTTGATATTTTTGATACACTAGTACAGAGGACTACATTGACTTTAGAGGATATGTACCAGCTTATGGAGATGGAGGGAGTAGTTCCAAGGCAGTTTGCAGTATACCGGAGAAAGGCGGAAAGAGAGTGTACCGGTATCTGTAATATCAGTGATATTTATGATAAAATAGGACAGATTACCGGCTGGAAAAAAGATGCACTGGAAGAATATTGCAGAGCTGAGTTGAAAATGGAAAAACGAGTATTACAGCCTCGAAGAGAAATGATCCGGCTGTTGCAATGGGCAATAGCAAGTGGGAAAAAGGTGTATCTTGTCTCAGACATGTATTGGCCGTCGAAGGAAATTATTGAAATACTTCATGGCGTTGGAGTGAACGATTATCAGCAGATACTCATATCCTGCGAGGAACAAAAGAGTAAAAAGAACGGTGAATTATTTGAGGAACTGAAGAAACTGGCGAAAACAGACCAGATTATTCATGTTGGGGACAATCGTTACGATGATGTCAGGATGGCTTACAGACAAGGGTTAAATGCAGTACAGATAATGAGTGCATACGAACTGTTGATGTTGTCTGATCTGAAGGAATTATTGAATAGGGTAAGAAGCTTACAGGACAGAGTTGTTTTGGGAATGATAATGACAAAATTATTTGCCAACCCATTCTCTCTTCATGAGCACAAGGGAGCGGTATATATAGAGGATGGAAATATCTTTGTATATTGTTTCCTATTCCCTATAATTTATAATAGAAGAAATGCAGTAAAAAATAGAGGAATGTTATTTCCTGAAATTTTAATAGAATTTCAGGACGATTTATTTAAAATCTGTGGAACATTGAAGGAAGGAGAAATTTCAAAAGAATTCGAACAAGCTTTAGTTGATTGGATAAATAGGCATCCCGATAGGGTGTTGCCTGAGGAATTGAAACTATTATACAAATATTATATACCGATAGGAGAAAAAGGATGAAAGTAGTTGTATGGGGATGTGGACAAGTAGCCATGAGACTTTTGGATACGGAGTTAAAAAATGTAAATATAGAATATGTTATTGATAATAATCCAGAAGCTATTTCAGAGTATGAGGTTGTATCACCAGTTGCGGCAGTTAAGCGGAAATACGACATAGTTATAGTTGCAAATAATTACGCAAAAGAAGTATATGCACAGGCAGTGGAACTTGGTTATGATATGTCAAAATTTGTTTTTATCTATAATAATTTTAATTTCGAAGATATGAATAGAAATTATGAATTGGCAGAACGAGTTTTTTCTCCTGCATATATAAATACGATTAAGAATCGCTATCATGTGGTCAGAGGAATGGTTTTGGATCAGCCGGAAATAACAATTCCATGTGATCAGTACCATGATTATAATAGATTGCGAACTTTTAAGTTGGTTGTAGATGAAATAAAAGCGAATGGTATTGAGGGACAAGTTGCGGAATTAGGAGTATTTAGAGGAGATTTTGCAAAATACATCAATGAAGCATTTCCGGATAGAAAATGTTATCTGTTTGATACATTCGAAGGTTTTAGAGAGGATGAAGGGCAGAAAGAGAAAAAACGGGGAAATGTTTTAGAAGCTGATCTTGAGTTTCATAAAAGAACGACGATTGAAAAATGGTAATGGAAAAAATGTCATATCCCGAACAAATAATTTGTAAAAAAGGACTGTTTCCTGAATCTTTGCACGGGCTAGAAGACACATTCTCATTTGTTTCAATAGATGTGGATTTTGAACAGGCTATATATGATGGGATTTCTTATTTCTATCCGAGATTGTGTAGTGGTGGTTATATTTTTATCCATGATTATAACTCTAGATTTAAGGGAGTACGAGAAGCGATTAAAAGGTATGAAATAGATAATGGAATTAGGCTAGCTAAAGTGCCCATTCCAGATGCGGATGGTTCAGTAGTATTGGCAAAGTAGATGGGAGGCTCTGTTATTCAATTTACTAAGACTTCCCATACCTAAAATAGGATTTGCACCTTGAAAATTCAATATTTCAGCTAACAAAATAGCAATTTATGCCATCGTGGCCTTGAGATGGAGTGCATTTTGCAAATATTCCGGCAGTCTTGCTTCAAAGTCAGCGGTAAATGCAGTCAGTTGTTCATCACTAAGCTTTAAAATTTCCTGAAGGCTTGCCATTAAAGCATCCATCAAGATGCCAAGTGATCTGTTGAAAGTAATGTCTGCCATTTCATCAACAAGGAAAAAGAACAGTTCCCCAAGTGTTCTCTGGTCTTCGTTTTGGCGTTGTTCCATTGCAAGCAACATATATCTGGTAAACACAATGGCCACGTGGGCTGTCAGTGCATCATAAGATAGGCTGTGGCATTCTCCAATCAGGTTCAGCATAGATTTACAAGATTTGAAGAAAACCTCAATCTGCCAGCGTTTTCCATAAATACGGATAATCTCTTCTTCGGAAAGAGTCGTATCTGTACAGATAAAAGCAAGCCAGTCCTTGCGATTTGCCTTGTTCCTTACGCAAACGATTTTCGCTGGAATTGGATTCTCTTTTCCTACCACAACATCAACAGAAAGCAGATATTTTGATCTGCCACGGCGTTTTTTATTTCGGGAATAGATTTCTTTGATATTCAGCTGCTCATCACGGTAAGAATATTTGATTTGGCTGCTTTTCTTGATCATAGCAATCACATCCATACCTTTTGAATGGATGGCTGTGATCTGTGCCGGATTGGAAAACCAGGAATCAAACAGAACATAATCCGCTTTCAGTCCTGCACTGAGGGCAGTATCCAACAGAGTCATCATAGCTTCCGGTGCTTTTGTCTGAGCAAGCTTGCGCCTTTTTCCAGCAAGAGTTCTGTTATCAAATTTTTTTGACGGACCGATGATATTTGTATCTTTTGTAGATGCCAGCAGGCAGCTGTTTACCGGAATCAGTGTATTGCCATCACTCCAGCTTAAGGTAAGCATCCGAAATCCTTTTTTGAAATGCATATCGGTATGATCGAAAACTTTTGATCCCAGTTCTGTTTTCTTACAACTGGTACGGCTAAAAAGGCTGTCATCAATAATGAAAACATTTTTCCTTTTATCATCCGTCAGATCTTTGAGATCATTATTTACGATATCAGCAGCGAGGAGAGAAGTAAAACGGAGCCAGTTTGTTTTTGCCGAATTAAGGAAACGGTAAAAAGTATTCTTAGAAAAATTTTCCTTAAAGGAGCCAGTTCGTTGTTGCATATACATGCTTCTTCCAACAAAAATGTTGCTGAGTTTATAACGGAGCAGAGAAACAGGTGAAACACCTTTTTCTTTCATCCCGTTGCATTTCGCAAGAAGCTTGCCAACATGATGTGTGAATAAAAATCTCTGAACACAATCAATTAGTTCTTTCTCATCGGAACGGTTTTGTGGTATATTAGACATGGCATAAATCTCCTTTGTAAAAATGGTTTCTCGACAATTCCATTATACCAAACGGAATAGATTTATGCCTTTTTATTGGCTGAAATATTGAATTTTCAAGGTTCAACACACCTTATTGGTGTGGGAAGTTTTAGTCAATTTATTATGCAAGGCGGAATCAGAAATGGAGGTCCGAATACATGAAAGAATTATTGCATGAAGAGGATATCAAGGAAGAAGCGTTGGCACAAGGCAGAGAGGAAAGGTCTAAAGCGACAGCAATCAATCTCTATAAAATGGGGATGCCTATGGCACAAATAGCCCAGGCAGTAGAGGAAAAAGCGCAAACAATAGAGTGTTGGGTAGACGAGTTTAGAAAAGAAAATGAAGATAGTGTGAATTGAACAAAAATATAAGTGTTCTGGGAGAACGAAAGCGTTGCAAGGAGGCACATATGAAGGTGGTATTGTTAG
>OLSF01000307.1_pt1 | contig 50601 bp, 35 predicted proteins | sample 1672301 | NCBI WGS metagenome assembly OLSF01 (sample SAMEA3136669, study PRJEB25190) | human gut metagenome | biome: human gut; feature: human-associated habitat; material: faeces | place: Austria | collected 2013
TCATGCCGATGTACGGCTTGCGGGTGCGGGTGTCTTCGTTCAGGTCCTTGTGCAGGGCCGGCAGCGGCTGCAGGGCCTTAGAGGCGATAGCCCACTCAGTGGCGAATACGGACAGCTCGCCGGTCTTGGAGGCGATGACGCGGCCCTTGAGGTACAAGTGATCGCCAAGGTCGACGAGCTGCTTGAACTGCTTGAGCGAATCGGCGCCAATCTCCTTCTTGGAGATCATGCCCTGAATCTTGGTGCCGTCACCGGCGGACAGCTGCACGAAGCACAGGCCGCCCGCGTTGCGCAGGAACAGCACGCGGCCAGCAATGCCGACCATGTCTTCGGTCTCTTCGCCAGCCTCGAGCTTGCCGTCATACTTGGCGCGAACCGCCTCGATGGTGTCGGTGACGTCCAAGTGCACCGGGTAGGGGGCGATGCCGGCCTCAAGCATCATCGCGCGCTTGGCCACGCGCATCTGCACCTGCTCGGGGTGAGCCAGCGGGCCGAACTCCTTGTTGGAGGGGTCCACGGCTTCGTCCAGCGTGGCACCGGACTTGATCTTCTCGCGGATGGTGGCGTCCTGCTTGAGCAGCATTTCCGCACGTTCGACGGTGCTCATCTGCGGGACGGCCGGGGTTTCATTCTCAGTGTTTTCGGTATTTTCGACAACTTCAGCCATGATTCATCAGTGTACGCAAGGCCGGCGATTATGAGCCCGGCAGACCGCACGGCCATCTGAACACCCGCTCACATGACGCAAAACCGGCCCTGCACAAGGCTTGAGAGACCTGTACACATGGCGAATCCACCATCACGCAACACTCGCGACATGCCGATTTGCATTGTCCACCACCACAATGTAATATCTACATTTGTTGCCAAACGGGCTGTAGCGCAGCTTGGTAGCGCGCTTCGTTCGGGACGAAGAGGCCGCGGGTTCAAATCCCGCCAGCCCGACAACTGGACCGGATTGTTGAGAAATCAGCAATCCGGTTTTTCGTTTCCTGTCCCAACAATCAAACCAAGCGATCGAACAGCGGTAAACAACCCGCCGCACACAGCGACAAACCACATCACGGCAAGCCCCCGTATTTGTTGGCGGACCACCGTAATATATCGCTCGAATCAATCGATTGCCGCACTGTTTTTGTAAGTAATACTGAAGTAATTAGAGGAACCATGAAGAAGAGTCTGCTTGCACTGGCTTCGGGCGCGTTCATTCTCGGTGCCGCCGAGTTCGTGATGATGGGCATTCTGCCGCAGGCCGCGGCCGCCACCGGCGTGGACATCCCCACCGCAGGCCATTACATTTCCGCGTATGCGATCGGCGTGTGCTTCGGCACACTGATTCTGGTATTCGGCCGCAAGGTGCCGCCGAAGGACCTCATCATATTGTTTATGGTGATTGCCTTGGTGGGCAATCTGGCTTCCGCATTCTCCGTCAATGCCGCCATGCTGGTCGTCGCACGATTCGTCGCCGGCCTGCCGCACGGCGCATTCTTCGGCACAGCCACACTCATCGCCAAGACTCTGGCGGAGGAAGGCAAGGAGGCGCAGGCCGTATCCGTGATGGTCACCGGACAGACCGTGGCCAATATGCTCGGCGTACCGGCGGGCACCTTGATGGCCGAGTTCCTTTCCTGGCGTCTTGCCTTCGGCATTTTGGCCGCTTGGGCGGCAATGACGATTGTGCTGGCGTCGGCGTGGATTCCGTACGTTGCACCGATCAAGGACGCAGGCATCGCCGGTCAGTTCAAGTTCCTCACCCGCCGTGGCCCGTGGGTGATTTTGGCCGCCGTGTTCACCGGCAATGCCGGTGTGTTCTGCTGGTGGAGCTACGTCTCCCCTTGGCTGCAGAAAACCGGCGGATGGTCGTCTTCCCTGGTGCCGATGCTGATGATGCTTGCCGGCTTTGGTATGGTCATCGGCGGTCTGCTTGGAGGTCGTCTGACCGACCATTGGAGGCATGCCGGCGCGGCCGCAATAGGTCAGTCCATCTCCTGCCTCGGCTTGTTGCTGGTGCTTATCACTCCGGGTAATCAGCCGATGACCGCTGTACTGACGTTCTGGATCGCCATCGGATTGTTCTTTACTTCCGCTCCACAGCAATTGCTGATGACCGAAGCCGGCCAGGGCGGCGGCGAGCTGATCGCCGGCGCGGCTGTACAGGTGGCGTTTAACTTCGGCAATGCCATCGGCTCGATTGTCGGCGGCGCGATGCTCACCACCTTCTCGATGAACTATCGCTATACCGGCCTGGGCGGTATGCCGCTGGCTCTGCTTGCCGTAGGGCTGCTGGCCTTCTACTCGTGGCGCTGCGAAACCGATACCGACGCCATTCACCGCTTGCGCGAAACCAAGGTGGACTGAGACCAAGCTCACAGCAAACTCCCTGACGTGTTTGTTCACAGTATTAATAGACTGAAATCAGACACGATTCAGGGAGGTCTGGCGGTATGGATGAGGAAGCACTGCTCAAACAATTCGCCGCGCAATTCGCGCATGGTCCAGACGATGCCGACGACACCGATGCGGCGGCCGCAGCACAAGGTGCCGATTCCACGGCGAACCAGGTTGCGGACGATGCCGATCAATCGCCCGCAACCTTTGATACCCAACAATTCCTGAACGGACTGGACGCGATTTTCGATCGCCACACGGCCGCCACCGAAGCCGGCCCGTACTTGGAACAGGCGATGGTGGACGCGGAAAACGCCGGCGACGAGGCCGGACTGCTCACCGTGCTCAACGAAACGATGGGCTTCTATCGCTCGCAAGGTCGGCACAAGGAGAATCAGTGGATTGTGCAGCGAGCGCTGGAACTGGCCGCTCGTATGGGCTTGACCACCGGCACATCCGAGGCGTGGGCCACCACGCTAATCAATTGCGCCACCTCGATGCGCGCGGCCAAACAATACGATCAGGCCGAGGATTTGTATCATCAGGCGCAGAGTGTCTGCCGGCATTCGCTGGCGCCCACCGACCGTAGGCTCGCAGCGCTGCACAACAATCTGTCGATGCTCTACAGCGAGACGAATCGGCCCGACAAGGCGGAACTGGAGTTGCGTGAAGCGCTGCGCATTATCGAAGCCTCGAGCGTGAACCCGGACGCGGATATCGACGTGTCCAGCTCGCACACGAATCTGGCGTTGACCCTGCTGACCGAACACAAGTTGGAGGACGCGCATTGGCATGCAGCCAAGGCGCTGGAAATCTATCGCACCGGCCATCTGGAACATTCCGCGCATTATGCCTCCGCACTGGCGGGCTTCGCGCAGGTGTGCTTTGCCGAGAGACGGTATGCGGATGCGGTTACTGGATACCGGCATGCGCTGGCCGTGATCGAGGAATGTTACGGCAAGGACACCGATTACTGGCGTATCACCGCCGACAATCTGCGGCAGGCCGAGGAAGCGGCGGCGCAGGCCGGGGTGACGGTTGACAATGCAGGTGTTGCCGGCGATGCAGGCGCGCTGCCCCAGTCCGGCTCGCGGCTGCCGAACAGCCCGGCACAGGGCAAGACCGGTGCGAACGCGGCATCTTCCCCATCCACCGTTTCGGTGTCGACCGGTTCTGCGGGCGCGGCCGAGGCCGTTTCCGCATGCCCGGTGTCCGGACTGAAGCTGGCCCGCGCGTTCTGGACGCAGATGGGCAAGCCGATGATTGCGGCGAAGTATCCGCAGTATGCCGGGCGTATCGCCGCCGGTCTGGTGGGTCATGGCTCGGAATGCTACGGATTCGATGATGCGTATTCGCAGGACCACGATTTCGGCCCGCGCTTCTGCCTGTGGCTTACGGATGAGGATTACGCGGCGATCGGCGAGCAACTTGAGGTCGATTACGAGGCACTGCCGCGCAAGTTCAGCGTGGATGCGCAAGGCCGCGTGACGTTCGAGGCGCATGCCAGGTCCGATGCTTCCGGAGCATTCCCCTCCGCAGGTGCAGGCTCCACCGTCATACCCGATGCGGCAAACGCACCCACCCCCGGCACCGCTACGCACGATACCGCCACTGCCGAGTCAGGCGCGGCGTCCTCTGATGTGGCGGAAGCGATGACGACTCCGATTGATGCACCGCTCTCCCCCGTCACGCCGCGCGCACAGGGCGCGAATCGCCGTGACGGCGTGTTCCGCATCGGTGACTTCTTTGAGTCGATCACCGGGTATCACACTGCGCCGGCGCAGACCGCGCCGCATGAGTGGCTAATGCTTCAGGAATCGACCTTGGCCGCCGCCACCAATGGCGAGGTGTTCGCCGATCCCACCGGTCTGTTTTCCAAGACGCGCCAAGGGTTCAAGAACATGCCCGACGATGTGCGGCTCGCGCTGATCTCCAAGCGACTCGGCATGATCGCCCAGGCCGGTCAATATAATCTGCCGCGTTCGTTGAAGCGCGGCGACGGCGCGGCCGCATGGCTGTCCATCCACGAGTTCGTGCAGGCCACCGCCTCGTTGGTGTTCCTGGTTAACGTGCCGATGGTGGTGGGCTATATGCCGTATTACAAGTGGCAGTTCGCAGCATTGCGCAAGCTGTCTGGCTCGATGTTCGCGCTGTTGCCGAACGTGGGCGAACAGTTGGAAACCGTGATGCGATTGAGTTCGGCAGCCTGCTATGGCGGGGCCGGATTTGGCGAAGGCGGCAAGGGCGCGGCTCCAGCAATCGAGAAAATCAACGATATTGTGGAGCAGATTGCGGTGGATATCGTCAAGGAACTCAAACGCGAACACCTGACCACGTCCGGCGAGACCTTCCTCGAATGGCAGCGCCCGTATGTCGAGGACCACATCGCCTCTGATGATCCGGTGCTTAAAAGTTTGTAGATTCAAGCTCCCTCTGCCACGGCTTCGCCGTGCCACCTCCCTCATCAGAGGGAGGTATCAGTGAAAGGAACGTCGATGACCAACGAACTGACTGATGATGAACTGCGCGAGGCTATTGTGCGTCATGAATGGGATCAGTTCCAGCGCACCAACAATGAGGGTGGACGCGCGGCATGCCAAGGCAACTGGCCGGTGTTCCACCAGATGCGGTTGGCCCAGTTCCTCACATGGGAGCGGCCATTACTCACCAGCTATGCCGCTGATCTTGACGCGGCCGACCACGTGGGCCGCAACCTCGTGACCGAAAAATACGGCCGCATGATGGCCTCCACCGCACCGGAAAATTTCACGAAGAACATAGAGCCGTATATTCCGCGTCTCTCTGAAGAGCGCGCGGCCCGTCAGGAACAGGTCATCGCCCAGCAGGTCGCCTGGGCCAAGGATTTCCGCGAGCGCTACCCCAAGCTCGGCGAGGCGATGCGCGCACTCACCACCACCGAAGACACACCATCTGCCACCTCATTCGAAACCTATCTGCGCGGCGAGCTTGGTACGTATTCCGACCAGACCTTCGAACGTTACGAAGCGATGATTGGCGAGCGCGCCGCAGCCAGCCCGCAACGCAATATCACTGAGGAAACCTTGTTGCACACAGTCCAGCTCGGCGGTTTCGACACCTTAGAGGAGGCCGAAGCCTCCCAAGCGTAATACTCAGCCATTCACTGTGTATCGGACACCCCGACTGATGTACGTCGGCCGGCCATACCCAGGCCAACGCAATCTGCCGATCGCCCCACACCCAGACCACCAACGCAGCCTGCCCGCCAGGCCCCATTTACCAGCGCACATCGGCAGAATTACAGCGAGAATAGGCCCCAAAATGCCAGTGTCATCAGTGTGGCGAGAGTGCCGAGCGCTACCATCACGCATATGACGCGCCGCACACCGACGATATCGGCGCGGCAATACCAGACACGTTCCATTTCCCAAGCAAACAGCACCACCAACAGCATGGTCGCTATTCGCAGCACCACCCATCCGACGGCAAACAGCCGCGGTTGAGGCATAACCAATACAGCCGATACGCCTACGGCGCTCATATAGCCGTACAACAGCCCAGTAATCACCATCACCGCTGTGCCGATACCGGCAGATAAGCCGGCAATGCCGTGCAACGTACGCTGTTGGGCGGCTCCCAGCCCACTCGGCGTCGCATGCATGGCCCGCACAGTCGCCACACTACGTCGCCCGGCCAGCAACGTCTGTAGCCAAGAAAACACAGTCAAGCCAATACCTAATATCGCCGCCATCACGATCAGCACGGGCCCTGCCACCATCAGACCGGCCAGCACGCCGAGCGAGCCGACGATACCGGATCTGGTACGTTGCGACGCGGCGAAGCGCTGGTGAGGTGTTGCACCGGCGACTTGAGGCGTTGCCCATCCATCGGCTTTGGTTCCGGCAGTCACACCGTTCACCCAATTTTCCAGCGCTTGCGTATAGCCTTCGGCCAATGGCAGGTTCGGGGTGAATAAGCCCTCACCAGCCCGCATCTGATGGTTGCCGGCAAAATAGCGTACGGTGACGTTCTCGTTGCCGGACTTGTTGGCCGTAGCGATGATCCGCTGCGCCCCCTGTTCGATGGGCATGGCCGTATCGTAGGTGCCGTAGTTCACCAGCACCGGCATGGTGAGGGATTTCAGATACCGGTCGGCATCAAAGTCGGCATAGGCTAGATCAAATGGCGCGTAGTCCAGCGACATCAATTTGGCCATGTCTTTGACCACGGGCTTGGGCGCGCCGGCCTCATGCGTATAGGCGCTGACAGCCATGGCCATTTGCTCACGTCCATTGAACACCGGTGCGGATGTAAGTACGGCAAAGGCAATGTCTTGCCGTTTCGAGGTTAGAATCGTGGCGATCCAGGTGCCTTCGGATTCGGCGTAGATGCCGGTTTTGGCGGGGTCCACGCCGATTCTGCCACGCAACACGTCGAGCGAACGCCCGTATTCGCGAGCAAAACGCGGGTAGTCGCGATGCAGCACGGTGTAGTTGTCGTTGCGCTTGGCCGGCACCAAGGTCACGATACCGGCAGAGGCCATGGCGTTGGCGATATCGCCGAAATCCTCGGCACCACTGGTACCGGACCCGTGAATGAACAGACAAGCCGGGCGTGGCCCGGGAGCGCCGACCGGTTCACGTAGTACGGCGGGTAGCGTGACGCCGTCGCCGGTCTTGATGGATAGTCGGGTTTCACGCGTACGATATCGCCCCTCGTGGGGAATGTTCGCATGGGCAGGGGTGATGGTGGTGTCGGCAGAAGCGATAACGATGTGCTTGGTGTAGGGCCGTGTGTTCCATTGCGGCATCATCGCCCAGCCAAGTGTGGCGAATACCAGCGTCATCGCCATCGCGGCGGCGATGACGCTCGCTACCCGCCGCACCGAAATCCGCTTCATAGTTACTATGCCTCCCCCCATCAGCATAGAACGGTCGGCTCTTATCGGTCGGCTCCCGTCATAATGTGCTTCTACTGGGACCGTAATGCAATGGTTTGTAACGCTATTTTCTCTTCTTGACGGCACCGACTATGGCCCATACAACGGCCACTATTACCAGAATCAGTCCCACTACGGCGCAAATAATAGCCGTCAGCAATTGCGGATTCGGCGAGAACAACGAAATCATCCGATCCGGAGATATGTACCCGAAAACCAGCGCGATCACGCCGATAATCACGCCTAATAGTCCGAATACCACAGTAGGCGCGCTGGTGCTCTGTTTCTGGATGTTCTTGGCACTCTTGACATCCTTAGCATTCTGGACGTTCTTGGCGCTCTGGACGTTCTTGGAGCTCCCCCCAGGCTGGCATGGTTTGCCGGCGGTCTGAGACTGCCCATAGGGAGGTCGTGCTGAAGATGCTGCGTACATCGGCACATCATCGGCAGATGGAATCGGCCCACCATCTCCCTCCACGGCATCGGCAACTGTTTCCAGGGCAATCCGATCTGTGGTTGGTTCGATGGGCGATGGAGAGGCAGCTGTTGCCTGCGTATCCACATCCGAGACCGACGCATCCGCATGATTGTCGGGGACGGGCAGCACAGCCGTTTCGTCATCATCCGCTGCGGATGGCAGCACCGTGGTATCGGTTCGGTCATCGACGGTCACCATGGTTGTGGTCGCGGTGGTCGCGTCGGTTTCGGAAGGTATGGCCGTGGTCGGTGTCGCATCCTCGATGGAGGCGAATTCCTTGGTTTCATCAGTCATGATTCCATCTCCTAGTTGCAACGGCTTGATCATTCCGATTGTTCGGTTGTGTTCTTGCTTGTACTGTTGCCGTCGTATATATCGGCAAGCGGCTGGAACGTAGAGCCTTCCCAATCGGAGGCGTACACCACGTTGACACGTGCTTCCACCACATAGGGAATATTGATTTTTAATTCTGGGCCGTTGTCCGGCATGGCGGATTCCTTATACAACCATTCGTGATCAGGCCCATTGGTGGCACTTTCAGCTTCGAAGAAAACAAAGCTTGGACCCATGTAGTTGTTGTATACCATCTCGTATTTGCCGCCAACGTCACTCGAAGTGGAGTAGTAGGAGTCGGCGGTGCCGAAGGCGTAAGTGCAGGAATCCGGCAGAACGATATGCACTTGCGCCTGTGTTGCGGCTATGGTGATGGTACCGACCGGGCAATTACTGATGGAAGTTTTGCCATCCAGCATCTTCACCGTGTGCGGTCCATGTGTCTTGTCCCAATCGGACCAATCAATGATTGCCTGATCGGTGTTGTAGTTTTCACCGCTGAACGCCACACCTTGCTGCAATGTTTCAAACGTGGCATCGCTGGCATCGGCAACGAAGATGCCATCCTTTTGCACATCGTTCATGCCGTCGCTGTTTCTCGCACTGACAGATTGGCTCAGTGAAACAACAGTATTGATGCCGCTGGCACCAAGATCACGGTAGTACACGCCATACGTGCCTGAAACGATGGTCATGCAGAGCGCGCATCCACCGGCAACCAGTCCGAGAGGAATCAGACCACCGGTACGCCGTCCTCTGAATCCGAGAATGATGACCACCAGCCCCATCACTATGCATACTGCGGCAATCCAGATGGTGCCCAGACGCATAATGCCGATAATGCCCATGTCGTTTACCCAAATCAGTCCCATCAGACCGGCAAAGGAGAGGAAGGTAAGGCCCAGTATGCTCAAGACCACGATTGGGCCCGCCGGCTTGCGGCGCTTGGACTCGGTGGGGGCATAGGCCGTCGCATTCATACGGTCGGGGGCAAACGGCCCGTTGGGTACTGTGCCGGGCATCGCGCCGGGCACAGTACCCGGCATCACGCTGGGCATCGACTGATAGACAGGCTGTGAAACAGGCTGTGAAACACTAGGCGCGGTTTGTGAAACAGGTTGTGAAACAGGTTGTGGAAAAGGTTGCGGAGCTGAATACAAAGGAGATTGAGGTACTGGTTGCGCGGCTGGATATGAGACAGGCTGTGGAGCTGGATATGACACAGGCTGTGAAACCGGTCGCGGCGCAGATGCCCCGAATCCGTACCCTTCCTGCTGGCGAATGCCGCTTTTGGCCAACAGCCATAGCGCTAAGGCGGCGAGCGCAATACAACCCCACCCCGCACCTGGAATCACGATTGCCACGGCGAGGAACAGGAAGCATCCCAGACAATTCCAGTCCCATTGGCCGGCAATGAGGTCCTCGGCCAAGATGTGCCCATCGCGTACATCCGGCATCAGAAACCAGCCGAGTGCGTACAGAGCTGCGCCAAAACCGAAGAACAATGTACATACAATCACCAACGCACGTACTAATGTGGGGCTCCAGCCAAGCCGTAAAGCGATGCCGCTGCATACGCCGCCGATCCACCGGTCGTCGCCGCGAACCAGTCCACTGGATCGCACCCAAGTGAAGAAGCGTCGCGATGTCTTGTTTTTTTGCGGACCAGGCTGCGGCTGTGGCTGATATGGATTCGCGTTTGGATTGCTCATGATTCCATTACACCGCCCGACCACTGCCACAACGCTCGGGGAACACCCTGATTGTTCCCTGAACACCGGGTAAAACCCCGGCCGCAACGCCCTGAGCGCGGCACAATAGGAGTATGACGTCATCTCCCGAACCATTGCTGCCCGCGCGCATGCCGTTGATGCGCCCCCGGCAGGGCCGTTGGCTCACCGGCGTGTGCAAGGGCATCGCCCTGCACTTGGGCATCGGCGTGGCATGGGTTCGGATTGCGTTCATCGCACTGACCGTCCTCTACGGCGCAGGCATCATCGCTTATGTATTCCTGTGGGTGTTCATGCCTGCCGGAGACCCGGTGGCGGCTGCGGCTCGCACAGTGCCCGTTAATCAGGCGCCGCTTGCGCGAGGCAATCAGCCACTTGCCGCTCATGACGACGAATCGGCTGCCGCACCGGAATCATTGTCCGAGGCCATCCAACGTGCTCCGAAACCGGCCGTCGTGGCATTGGCCGGTTTCGCGTTGATGGCCACTGGACTGTTGCTCACCAGCACCGGTGCGGATGTCCAGATTGTGTTTCCGCTGCTGGTAGGGTTGGGCGGCATCGCACTGGCATGGATGAATCTTAGTCCGCGAGGCACGCAGCTGTTGTCTATGTTGGGCGGCATCGCACTGATTTTCATGGGATGGGCATTGTATGTGCATAATGTCAGCATTCCTGGGTGGGGCACCTCTCCTCGACGCATTGTTGCCAGCGGATTCGTGATGATCGTCGGTATCGTGGTGGCGGTGATGCCGTGGGCGAACGCGATGCTGCAACGACTCACCCACGAGCAGGCATTGAAGGAGCGCGAAGAGGAGCGCGCGGACATGACCGCCCATCTGCATGATGGCGTGCTGCAAACGTTGGCGCTGATTCAGCTGAACTCCGAGGAACCGACCACCGTATTCGCCCTGGCGCGTAGCCAAGAGCGCGAGCTGCGCGAATGGCTGTATCAGGAACGTTCCACATCGGATCGTTCGGTGGGAGCCGGATTGAAGCAGATCGCCGCCGAGGTGGAGGACGAGCACGGCAAGCCGATTGAGGTGGTCACCGTGGGCGACGCGCGGCCGAGCGCCCAGACCGATGCGCTGCTGGACGCCACCCGTCAGGCGTTGGTCAATGCGGTCACGCATGGCGGCGAGCCGGTGTCTTTGTATTGCGAGGCCAGCGACACGATGGTTGAAGTGTTCGTGCGCGACCATGGCGAAGGCTTCGATATGGACGCCATTCCGCCCGACCGGCTGGGCATCCGCGAATCGATTATCGGCCGCATCAAACGGCGCGGCGGTACAGTGGAGATAGTGTCCAGGGCCGGCTGGGGCACCGAGGTCAGAATGCATATGCCGATCGCGCTGAAAGCGGCGCAGGGAGAACATCGATGAGCGAGAACGAGACAGCCAAGATTCGTGTGGCCATGGTCGATGACCATGAGATGTTCCGTGCGGGCGTAATCGCCACGTTGCGCGATTCCTTCGATATCGTCGGCCAAGCGGCGGACGTGCCCGGTTCGGTGGCGATGATCGCACAGACCAAGCCGCAGGTGGTGTTGCTGGATGTGCATGTGCCCGGCGGCGAGGGTGGCGGCGGTGCCGAGATCCTCGCCAAATCGCGGCCCTACTCCCCCACTACCGTGTTTCTGGCATTGTCGGTTTCGGATGCGCCGCAGGATGTGGGGTCGGTGATTCGCGCCGGCGCCCAGGGCTATGTAACCAAGACGATTACCGGCGCTGATTTGATTTCATCCATCAAGCAGGTGCATGAGGGCTATGCCGTGTTCTCGCCAAAACTGGCCGGTTTTGTACTTTCGACCTTCCAGGGTGTGCCGGCGGCGGGGTCTGATGGCGGCGCTGATGGTGCGGCACGGGCTCATGATGAGGAGCTGGACCGGCTGTCCGCCCGCGAGCAGGAGGTCATGCGGCTGATCGCGCGTGGTTACACGTATAAAGAGGTGGCGGCCGAACTGTTCATTTCGATCAAGACGGTCGAAACGCACGTGAGCTCGGTGCTGCGAAAGCTTCAGCTTTCGAATCGCACCGAGCTCACCCGCTGGGCCGCCGATAGGCGCATTGTGTGATAAACGACAGATGAGCTCCCTCATCAGAGGGAGCTCATCTGCTCATATCACTCCGCGTCGCGGAAACCGTTGGGGTTCTTGGTCTGCCAGTTGAGGGAGGAGGCGGCCATGTCGTCGATGGTCAGCTCGGCCTTCCAGCCAAGCTCCTTCTCCGCCTTGGAAGCGTCGGCGTAGCAGGCGGCGATGTCACCGGGGCGACGCGGCTTGATCGCGTACGGAATCGGATGACCGGCGGCCTTCTCGTAAGCCTTGATAACCTCAAGCACGGAGTAGCCGTGGCCAGTACCCAGGTTGTAGACGAACACGCCTTCCTTGTCGATGTGGTCAATAACGGCCACGTGACCCTTGGCCAGGTCGACCACGTGGATGTAGTCACGCACACCAGTGCCGTCGGGCGTGTCGTAGTCGTCGCCGTAGACCTGGACTTCCTTGAGCTCGCCGACCGCGACCTTGGCCACGTACGGGGTGAGGTTCGCCGGAATACCCTTCGGGTCTTCGCCCAGCAGGCCGGACTCGTGCGCGCCGACCGGGTTGAAGTAGCGCAGCAGCACGATGGTCCAGGACGGATCGGCCACATGCACGTCGCGCAGAATCTGCTCTTGGAACAGCTTGGAGGTGCCGTACGGGTTGGTGGTGCCGCCGGTCGGCGTCTCCTCGGTGATCGGCAGTTCCTTCGGCGTGCCGTACACGGTGGCGGAGGAGGAGAAGATGATCTTCTTGACGTTGTGCTTCTTCATCACCTTGAGCAGCACAAGCGTGGAGTACAGGTTGTTGTCGTAGTATTCGATCGGCTTGGCCACGGACTCGCCCACGGCCTTGAGACCGGCGAAGTGAATGACCCAATCGATGTTGTTTTCGGTGAAGACGCGTTCCATAAGCGCCTCATCGCGCACGTCACCGTCGTAACGCTTGACCGGCTTGCCGGTGATCTGCTCGACGCGCTCAAGCGCCACGGGAGACGAGTTGCCATAGTTATCTACGGAAATAACGTCGTAGCCCTTGTCGAGCAGTTCGATGTCGGTGTGGGTGGCGATGAATCCAGCACCGCCCGTAACCAGAACAGTAGTCATATCTCCTCCTTTGGAAGGACTTGCCTTCGGTTTTCCTTCAGTATTGAGCTTACTTCACTTGACCTGTTTCACCTAGCGGCAAAACCAAGACTTTCGAGGAATGTTTGCGTGGTGGCTTTCTGCTTGAAGACGGCCGTGTTGCCGAGGATGCGGTAGCAGACGCTGCCGAGCTCGTCACGTACGGCTTGGTGGATGGCCTCGCGGTCGCGGTTTCCGGCCAATGTTTCAGCGAGTTCGCCCCATTCGAGACTGAATTCGCTGACTTCATCGGGCAAATCGCGGCCTTCGGCGAGCGCCTCCTCGACGATGCCGAGCTGGTCGACGAGCCGTCCGGGCAGGATGAACAGGCCTTGGGCTTCGATCAGTCCAATCGGCTCCTGCTTGACCGGCCAGTATTCGGGGTGTGCATGGAAAATACCTTCCGGGTACTCGTCGCTGATCGCATTGTTGCGGAAGATGAGACTCATCTCATAGCCACGTTCGGTGATGATCGCGCTGGGCGAGAGGGCGGATTGGCGGTTGCCATCCGCGTCATGGCTGGCGATGCCGTTCGCCACGTCGTCATAACCGACCCATGCCTCGCGGATGATGTCGGATACGTCGATGATGCTCTGGCGGTTTTTCGACGCCACACGCACGGCGGTACCGGGCCAGTCGAGGATTTCGACCACGGCGTCCGGATAGTCGGCGAGCGTGAAGGCGGCCCAAGTGGCGGCCTTGTGCATCGGCAGCAGTTCGCCGCCGCCCTGGTAGTGGTCGTGGGCGAGCACCGAGCCGCCGATGCGAGGCAGCGCGGCGTTGCATCCGAGGAAGTATCCGGGGAAGCGGTCCACGAAGTCGAGCAGATGGCCGAAGGTGTCGCGGTCCACATGCATCGGCGTGTGGTCGGTGTTCACGCAGATGCCGTGCTGGTCGAAGTAGCCGTAGGGCGAGAACTGCCAGAACCATGACTCGCCGCCGAGCGTGACCGGCAAGGTGCGCAGCGTGCGCTTGTCACGTCCGGCGAAGCCCTCGTTCTCATGGCAGATCGTGCACTTCGGGTAGCCGCCGGACACGGCGTTGCCGGCCGCCGCCTTCTTCATGTTCTTGAATTCGGGTTTGGCGAGGTTGATGGTCACCGTCAGCCCGTGCGAGTCGAAGCGCGGGTTCCGGTCGAGCTGGGCACGCTTGACATAATTGTTGGCCACACAGTAGTCGTAGAACCATTGCATGGCGGCCATGCCGCCATCCCGGTGCTCGACGAGCAGGAATCGGTCGTCGAGATCAGCGGGGTTGGCGGAGAGGATGCCCATGATGGTGTCGGCGTAGGCCGGGCCTTCCTCCGGATCGAAGAGGCCGGCGGTTGTGGCGGCGGCGCGGAAGGCGGCGAGCAGGGGGTCGGGGGTCTTTTCGCCATAGGGGGCCTGGCTTCGGCTGCCAACAATGTCTTGGACTACGTCTGACACTGACGCCGCCGACGTTGTGGTTTTGGGTCCGGGGTAGGAATCCAGGTGGAAGAGGGCGAAGATTTGGTTGCGGGTCCAGTCTGCGTTGCGTGGGTCAAGGTCAAGATGGGCCAAGGCATAATCGATCAGGGCGTCGATGCTGGCGTATACCTCGGTCAGCTGATCGCTCATTGCTCGGCCCCCATCATGCTGGTTCGGGTATGGTTCGACTGACGGCTCACCTGGCAGCCTCCATGATGTCGGCTACGATGGCGTGGGTTTCACTGGCCTTCTGCTCCATCTCCTGCACGAGTTTGATCTGGGTGCGGGTGCGCACCAGATTGTGCTCGGGGTACTTGGTGGCAAAGTAGATATCGCCTTCCAAGTAGTCGGCGAGAAAGCGCATGCCGCATTCCATGGTGAGCAGGTTGCCGCTGAACGGCAGCAGTTCGGCCTCGCGCGCGGTGATGCTGCCACGTAGTTCGCCCACGAATCCTTCCGTGTAGGCACGGAACAGCTCGGTGCTGAAATGCACCTTGCTGAGGTCCTTTTCGTCTTCCAGAGCAGTGGACGCACCAAAGCGTATGGAATCGCCGAAGTCGAACAGCATGGAGCCGGGCATGATGGTGTCGAGATCGATGATCGCACGCGCCTTGCCGGTGGTGGCGTCCATGAGGATGTTGTTGAGCTTGGTGTCATTGTGGGTCACGCGCAACGGAATCGAACCGTCCCTGAGCCCATCCATCACGACGGCATACTGGTCGGCGTGGCTCAGATAGAAGTCGATTTCCGGCTGGCATGCGGCGGCGCGGCCGAGCTTGTCCGCGGCGAGGGCGGCCTTGAAGTCCTCGAAACGATGCGGGGTGTCGTGGAAGCGGGCGATGGTTTCGGTCAGCTGGCTGGCGTCGAATTCGGACAGGAAGTTCTGGAAGTCGCCGAATGCGCTGCCGGCCTCGCGGAACACGTCCGGGTTCGGCACGAGGTTGTACGACACGGTGTGTTCGATGAACTTGTAGACGCGCCATGCGCCGCCATCGATCTCGGCCCAGGTGGCGCCGGAGGTGGTGGGCACAATGTCCAGCGTCTCTTTGCCCTGAGCCTTGAGAGTGGAGGTGACCAGTTCGACATTGCGCATCAGATTCACCGTATCGGGGAAGATGCTGGTGTTCATCTGTTGGAGGATGTAGCGGGGGCCGTCCGTGGTCACCAGATAGGTGGTGTTGATATGGCCGTCTCCGTAAGGTTCGATGCCGGTCACGGCACCTTCCAGCGCAAAATGCGAGGCGATGCCGAATAAAACTTCATTGCTTTCGGTCATGATGGGTCCGTTCTCCAAAACGCGGGAATCAGGCTTCACGCCATGCGATGCCGCTGTCGGGCAGGTCGAAGTCCTCGGTGGTGCCATCGGCCAGAGTCACCGTGGTCCGCTGCGGCTGATCGGTGTTGTTGATTACGCAGTACAACCCTTGCTCGGGGAAGTGCGCCACCTCGCACTCCGGGTTGGACGAGCTCCAAGCCGCATACTTGTCTTCGTTGTGGGAGGCGTAGAACAGCACGCGTTCCAGCAGTCGGGCGTTGGCCGCCGAATAGGGCAGACCGGAGATGTACACACCGCGGCCTTCGCCATAATCATTGGTCGCGAGCTGCACCTGCCCGCCGTCCGCGCGCAGCAGGGTCACGTTTTCATTGACCGGATACGTGTTGAGCACGGGTTCGCCGAAGTCGATGCCGCCCAACGGCTTGATGGACTGGCCACCGCCGCAACCGCTCAGCGGGATGCGGTAGCCGGCCTGTTCCCAAGCCTCGCGGGCCGCCGGGTCGACCGGCACATCGGCGGTGATGAAGTGGTCCGGCACCACCGGTGGGAAGTACTTGTCCACGGAGAGGGTCTGATAGCGCTCCTCGTCCACGCCAATCACGTCGGCCAGCTGGAAGAACCGGCCCGCTTGGAAGCGCGGTGCCGAGCTCGGCTCGCCCACGCCCACGAACGCGCCGCCACCACGCACCCAAGCGCGCACGGTTTCCACGAGCTTCGGGTTGGTCCACACGTCGCCGCCGGTGAATGCGGTGTCGACCGGGCCGCCGTTGATGATTACGTCGATATCACTATCGATGCCATGCGCGAGTACGTCGTCGAAGCTGATGAACCGCACGTTCACGCGCATGCCGGACAGGGATTCCAGAATGCCGTAGTAGGAGTAGGTCTGCTTGTTGGGCAGGGCGTGTGCCACGGTGAACGCCATCCAGGAGCGCATCTTGCCCCAGGAATTCAGAATCGCCACGTTGAGCTCGCCTTCGGCGGCCACCCCACCGGTGCGGTCGTGGATGTCGCGGAATTCGTCGGCGATATGGGTCACCGTGTCCACGAACTTCGGGAACTTGGCGGCCAAGGAGAGGTAGCCACCGTAGCCCATACGGCCGATCGGCGAACGCAGGATCGCGCGGCGGGCCTTGCGCCAGTTGTCGAGGCCTTCGATGCTCGGATCGTTGCCCTCGTAGAACGTGTCGGGGAAGAAGTACGGCAGGAAGCGTCCTTCCGTGTATTTGACGCCCGGAATGTCCGCGATCATGCGGGTGGTGGTGCCGTCTCCGATGGAGCCGACGACCGCATCCAAACCCAGCTTTTCGAACCCGTCCTTATACGGTTCGGTACCGATCCACTGGTCGCCAAGGAACATCATGGCTTCCTTGCCTGCCGCGTGCGACATGTCGGCAAGCCGCTTGACGTTCTCGCGCACGAATCCGGAGAGGAAGTCAATCCAGTCGCGTTGCGCCTTGCGGGGCACGCGCCACGCGGAGTTGTAGGCACCGCCATCCACGAAATCCTCCGGACGCAGACGGTAACCGTACTCCTTCTCGAAATCGTCCAATGCGCGCGGGCTCACGGTGCAGGCGCAACCGAACCAGTCGACCACCTTTTCGCGACGCTTGGCATCGAACAGGAGCGTGAACTGGTAGAAGAACGTGGTGAAACGCACCACATCCACCTGCGGGCTGTCCTTCAGCCACTGCTCGAACGTATCGAACACGAACTTGCGGGTGGCCGGATGGTAGATGTCGAACGGAATCTCGTGTTCCTTGTCTCCCCAATCATTGGTCAGGTGGTTGTACATCTCGACCGGGTCCCAGATGATGTAGGCCAGGAAACTCACCGTGTATTCGTGCATCGGCACGGCAGCGGTCACGTGCACGGTGTCCTCGCCCGGGTCGAGCGTCCAGCCGGACGGGTCCACGACCTCGCCCGTGGTGCGGTCCACGACTTCCCAGTACTTATGAGGGTCGGCGTCACGGTTAGGCTTGAGCTGTTCCTCGAAGAAACCGTCCATCAGCGGCACATCCACCGCGTTGGACTCGGCCAGGATACGGGCGGTCAGCAGGTAGACCTGCGGGGTCTCGTCCATGTGCAGGGTGATCCACTCGTTGTGGGCGCGGGTCGGGAAGTAGGCGCTGTAGATTTTCTTGCCAAGAGCGAGCACTGCCTCGTCCAGATGCGTGCCGTCGGAGTTGCGGATGGCGTCCGCACCCCACAATTCGGCGAGTTCCTTGGTCTTTTCGGCAAAATTCTCTTCACTGGGCAGCGTGAAGCGGCCGGTGCTGGTCATGAGTGCTCCTTTGTGGGGTTGGTCATCAAAAAACTACAAAGCGACGAATTCGTCGCATACAAAATGACCGGCGTCATCGCGGGCCCTGGGACCCTGACTGCGTAGATCCTTGACGCTTACGGTGACGCCGGACGATTGGAATCGTGTCACTGAATATGGGAGGGACGTTGCCCGGCACCGGAAGGAGTGACACGACATGCCGGGCAGCGGATTGGTTAGCCCTTGACGGCACCGGCGGCGAGGCCGGACTGCCAGTAGCGCTGGAGGCCGAGGAACAGCACGATCACGGGCAGCACGCCGAGCAACGCACCCATCATCAGGGCGCCGCGATCGGTGAACGTGGCCAGCGAGACCATGCCGTACAGACCGAGGGTCACGGGCTTCAAGGTGTCGGAAGACACCATCATCAACGGCAGCAGGAAGTTGTTCCACGTGGCCACGAACAGGAACAGGAAAATCGTCACCATGGCCGGGGCCAGGAGCCTCAGCACGATGGTGAAGAAGATCCTCGCCTCGCTCGCGCCGTCGATGCGGGCGGCTTCAAGCAGTTCGTCCGGCACCGAACTCTGTGCGTACGTGCGGCCCAGGAAGAAGCCGAACGGCGAAACGCAGCACGGGATGATGATCGAGAGCATAGTGTTGGTCAGGTGCAACGTGTGGAAGATCGAGTACATCGGGATGGTCAGCAGGGCGGACGGCATGAGCATGCAGGCCATAATGATGCCGATGGCCGCGTTCTTGCCGCGGAAGTTGAATTTTGCGGTGGCGTAGCCAGCCATCACAGACACGATGGTGCCGATCAATGCCGAGACGCCCGAGTAGATCAGGGAGTTCAGCACCCAGCGCCAGAAGTTGCCACGAGTCCAGCCAAGCAGCTTGGAATAGTTAGTGGCGATGGCATTGGGCAGCTGGTCAAGCGGCACAGCAAACCACATGCCGTTGCTACCGGTCATCTGGGCCGGCGTCTTGGTGGACGCGATGATGGCCCAGTAAATCGGGAACAGGAAGTAGATCAACACCAGTACCAGCAGCACCACGGTGAGGGTCTTCACGGCCGCGGACGGTCGCATGGAGCGAGGCAAATCGTGTTGCGCAGCCTGACGCTGCTTTTCGAGCTTGCGCTCGGCCCTTTTGCGGGCGCGTTCTTCAACGGTTGCGGAGCTCATTACTCGTTCACCTTCCTTTCGGCCAAGGTGTACAGCACGGCAAGCACACCTGCGATCAGAGCCATGACAATGGCGATGGCCGAGGCCGGACCGTCACCAGACGGGGTAAGGGTGCCCTGAGAAGTGTTCATGGCCATCATCATCGGTGTATACGACTTGGAAATACCCGGATCAGCCGTAGACATGATCTGCGGTTCGTTGAACAGCTGAATGGTGCCGACGATGGAAAGCAGCATGGCCAGCAGGGCCGCGCCACGCACGTTCGGCAGCTTGATCTTCGTGGCAATCTGCCAACCATTGGCGCCGTCGATACGGGCGGCCTCATAGAGGTCATGCGGGATGGCCTGCAGTGCGGCAAGGAAAATCAGCATGTTGTAGCCGGTGAAGGTCCATGTGGTGATGTTGGCCATCGAGCCGAGCACGATGTTCTTGTTGAAGAAGTCCACATTGACGCCGATGGCGGCAAGTCCCTTGACGATCGGCGAGATTTGGCCGTTGTACAGGTAGACCCAGATAATCGAGGCCACGACGCCGGGGATGGCGTAGGGCAGGAAGTAGCCCAGACGGAAACCGGTGACATGCTTGACCACGAACGAGTCGATGACGATGGCCAACGCCAGTGCGGCGATGATCATGATCGGCACCTGAATCAGGGTGTAGATCAGCACCCTGCCGACGCCGGACCAGAAGTTGCCGGAAGTAATAGCATACTGGAAGTTCTGGAATCCTACGAATTTATTGACCAGCTCGCCACCGCCGTATGCGCCACCGCCCTCGGTGACCTGACGGAAGAAGCTGGAATAGATGGCCCAGATGATGGGCAAGATGAACACGAAAGTGAACAGGACGGCGAACGGTGCCATGAACGCCCAGCCGGTGCGGTTCTCGCGCTTCTGAGCGCCGGACCGCTTCGGCTTGGCGGCGGCACGCCTAGGTGCTTTGCCCTTCGCCTGAGTAGTGGATGCAGTCATAATACAAAACCTGTCTTTGCAAAGAACAGTAAAACAAATGACAAGGGCCACAGCGCCCCTGCAGCAATACCCCCAAACAATACGGAAGGCCGGAGTATGTGCCCCGGCCTTTCGCTATGGTGATGCGAGGCATCGGAGGTCTTGGACGGCCGGCTATTTCAAGCCGGCCCGTTGACAAGACCTAGTGAGGTCACTCCTTGACGGACAGACCGAGGTTCTTCAGCGTATCCACCGAGGTCTTCTGAGCGGTGTCGAACACATCCGAAACCTTGGCAGAACCATCGGCAGCCTTGGCGGCGGTCTGTTTCATTGCAGCGCCGACTGCGGAGAAGCCAGGCATGTAGGTGAAGTCACCCATGTTGTCGTTCGCGGTCTTGAACTCAGCCATGACATCCTGTCCGCTGAAGTAGTCGGACCACTTCTGCGGGGTCTTGGCATCCGCGGTGGTGGCGGCCACGACAAGGCCCTGGGAGACAAGGTCATCAACCTGGGTGTTGAACCAGTCAAGGAACTCCATGGCTTCGGCCGGGTGCTTGGAACCCTTGAGCACGGCCACACCGGAACCACCATTGGCGCCGGTCTTGGTGCCATTGCCGAACCAGTCACCGAGCTGGGTGACCTTCCACTCACCAGCACCAGTGCCACCGGCGGAATCGATGAACAGTGGGGCTTCCCAAGCGGCGGCCACGGTGCCGATCAGCTGACCGGACTGGATGGAGTTATCAAACGATGCATCCCAACGCGGGTTGGTGAGGGCGGCCTTGTTGTCGATCAGCTGCTGGTAGACATCGGCCACGGCCTTGGAGCCCTTAGTCTGGGTGTTGACAACCCAGGAGTTGCCGTCGACCTTGTACCACGGACCGGAAGCGCCGGCCTGGCCGGACATCATCATCATGGCCTCATCAGGTGTGAAGGTCATGATGTACTTGCCTTGGGCAGCGGTCTTCTTGGCGGTCTCAATGAGCTCGTCAGCGGTCTTCGGCACGGTGATGCCGAGCTTCTCAAATTCAGCGGCGTTGTAGAAGTAAGTCAGCGGGCCGGTGTCCTGCGGCAGACCGTAGGTCTTGCCGTCCACCTGCATCAGTGCGAACGGGCCGGAAGCGAAATCGTCCTTGTACTTGGCGGCCTCATCGGTGACATCCTGCAGAAGGCCCTTGGTGAAGACCTCAGGAACCTCGGCGTAACCGACCTGAGCCAAATCCGGCGCATTGCCAGCCTTGACGTCGGTCTCGAGCTTCTTGATCATGTCGGCGGCATTGCCATCGAACTTGGTGGCCTTGACCTGAATGTTCGGGTGCTCCTTGTTCCACTTGGCCACAATGTCGTTGACCAAGGTCATGCCTTCGGAATCGGGCAGACGATGCATATAGGTGATGTTGACCACACCGCCATCGCTGCCGGACTTCGTGTCGCCGGCAGTGTCGCTGCCGCCGCAACCGGCCAAACCAATACCCATTGCTGCTACCGCGGCAAGAGCAGCCACGATGCGCTTGTTGTGCGATACCATATCTCTACTCCTTCCTAGTGAAATCATCACCTCAGCGTGATGACTGATTGCTAATTTAGACCTTTGCTCTTTTATTGTCAACTTAGCTAACAATTACCGCGCGTCCCGTTGAGGTGAGTGGCATTAAACCGATTCGATGCTCGATTGTGCGGGTTTGTTCATTTCATTAACTCCCCTTACAAAGCAACGTACTTTTGGTACACCGGTAGACCTAATGAGATATTGGATAGCGGCAACAATCCAAGACGTTAGCTTGCAATCGTCCACCACAAATTGCAAGCACTTGCCAACATTATCGGTTTTCAGGTTGCCGGCGCGATACCCGACTAGGGGGCACCGCGCCTTAATGAGACGCTACACGAGCAGTCTCAGCAACTGGTAGAGATGCCACAGGCTACGCACGTTGAAGTGCGTGCCGTCAACCGTGGCGTTCGCCTCGCCATCGCCCACATGGACGATCACGGTGCGCCCGTTCACGGTCAGACTACCGTGCATCGTGATATGATTCATCTTGCAACCTTGTTGATTAAAGGCGCAAGCCGGTAATCAACGCAAAGGCCCGATGCTGCAAACGTCGGGCCTTTTCTTATCGGATCACGCCGATTGGCCCGTCATATCAACGGGGACACCGCATGTTACGGCATCACAAACCAATATATCAGCACCCCGGTGGCGATCAAGAAGACAGGTTCCAGAAAAAGAAAAAGGGCCTGGGCATGTTGCCCAGGCCTCGGTTCGCGGACAGGGCGAGATTCGAACTCGCGGAGGGTTGCCCCTCAACGGTTTTCAAGACCGTCTCTTTAGGCCGCTCAGACACCTGTCCTGATGCGCGTTCACACGCGCAAGTATTCATTATACAGAAGGGAGGGATGTTGATATTCGGCAGTGCGGTCGGTCTTGGATTCGCCTGCTGGCTATTAGCGATCTCTCCCTCAGTCAGCTACGCTGACAGCTCCCCCATTAAAGGGAGCTAAAGCACGATGAGACTCAGGCCTCCCACTTAGTGGGCTCGATGACTTCCTTGCCGCCCATGTAGGCGCGCATGGCCTGCGGAATCTCGATGGAGCCGTCCTTCTGCTGGTGGTTCTCCATGATGGCGACCAGCCAACGGGTGGTGGCCAGCGTGCCGTTGAGCGTGGAGACCGGACGGGTGCCGCCATCTTCCATACGCTCGCGGATGTTCAGACGGCGAGCCTGGTACTCGGTGCAGTTCGAGGTGGAGGTGAGCTCGCGGTAGCGGCCCTGGGTCGGGACCCAGGCCTCGCAGTCGAACTTGCGGGCGGCGGAGGAGCCGAGGTCGCCGGCTGCGGTGTCGATGATGCGGTAGGGCACTTCGACCTTGGCGAGCATCTCCTGCTCCATGGCCAGCAGGTGCTCGTGCTCCTTGTAGGAGTCCTCCTGCTTGGCGTAGACGAACATCTCCACCTTGTCGAACTGGTGGACGCGGATGATGCCGGAAGTGTCCTTGCCTGCGGCGCCGGCCTCGCGGCGGTAGCAGGAGGACCAACCGCAGTAGCGCAGCGGGCCGTTGCCGAGGTCGAGGATCTCGTTCTCGTGCATGCCGGCGAGCGCCACTTCGGAAGTGCCGACCAGGTACTGGTCGTCGGGCTCGCGCAGACGGTAGATCTCGTCGGCGTGGGAGTTCAGGAAGCCGGTGCCGCGCATGACCTCGGGGCGCACCAGCGTCGGGGTGATGGCCAGCGTGAAGCCGTGCTCCTCGGCCTGGTCCACGGCCATGGTGAGCATGGCGATCTGCATACGGGCCACCTGGCCACGCAGGAAGTAGAAGCGGGAGCCGCCGACCTTGACGCCGCGGCGCATGTCGATGCCGGCCACGCCGGTGCCGAGGGTCAGGTGGTCCTTGGGCTCGAAGCCTTCGGCCGCGAAGTCGCGAATCTGGCCAACCTTCTTGACGACCACGTAGTCGTCCTCGCCGCCTTCGGGAGCTTCGGGCTCCACGATGTTGGAGAGCTTCCACATGGCGGTGGTGTATTCCTCGGCGGCGGAATCGGCCTTGGACTTGTATTCGGAGACCTTCTGGGACAGTTCCTTGGTCTCAGCGATGAGCTTGGCCTTCTCGTCCGCCGGGGCGGAGGCGACCTTCTTGCCGATTTCCTTCTGCTGGGCGCGAGCCTCTTCGAAGGCCTTCAGCGCCTCACGACGTGCGGTGTCGGAGGAGAGCACTTCGTCGACGAGTTCCACGGACTCGCCGCGCTTGCGCTGGGATTCCTTGACGATATCGGTGTGTTCACGGATGAATTGAATATCAAGCATGGGCACCAGACTAGCCGCGTAAGCAGACACCGACAATGGCCGAATGCGCGGGAGTCACGCGGAAATCACAGGGAAGCCCGGGAAAGTCCGCGGACGGGTCCACCCGGCCAATTTCGTCAGATGAGACGCGATTGAACCATAATCGCGCCCCACGGGGCTGTTGCGTGCAGGAAATGTTCACGTACGGCGCACCATGGCCGCAAACGACCTCCCCACCGATAACAATAGGAGCCATGCCTCAGCCTGTCCTCACCGCGTTTCTGATCATCGCCGCAATCGCCATTGTGGTGGTGCTCATCGCCGTCATCGTCATCGCCCTGCGCGCGCAGCGCCGCCGCAAGCTGGCTCAGACGCTGGAGAAGCGCCGGGACGACGAGGTGCAGTACGCCTTCATCGTGAATCCGTCCAAACCGCAGGCCGAAGCCCGCCGGCTGCATATCCAGAGGTTCTGCGAGGCCAAGGGGCTCAATCGCATCCGCTTCTACGACACCCAGCTTGACAAGGACGGCAGGGTCTGCGCGCTTGAGGCGCTGGAGGACGGCGCCGACGTGGTGATCGCGGTTGGCGGCGACGGCACGGTGCGCACGGTGGCGAGCGCCGTCTCCGGCACCGGCCATGCGCTGGGCATCATCCCCATCGGCACCGGCAACCTGTTTGCCCGCAATATGGGCGTTCCCGTGGACGATATCGACGCCGCGCTGACCGTGGCCACCTCCCACGGCTCCCGCCTGGTGGACATGGGCCGTCTCACCCTGCTCGACCACCCGAAGGACGACCACGGCCACGCCTTCCTCATCATCGCCGGCATCGGCTTCGATGCGGCCATGATCGACGACACCAACCCCGAGCTCAAGGCGAACATCAGCTGGCTCGCCTACTTCGTGGGCGGCGTGAAGAACCTGTTCGCGCCGAAGTTCCGCGGCACGCTGACAGTCACCAGCGCCGACGGCTCGACCCACACCATCAAGAATCTCGATTTCCGCACGGTGATGGCCGGCAACTGCGGCCAGATTCCCATGTTCTCGCTGATGCCGGCGGCATCCTATGACGATGGTCTGCTGGACTTCGAAATCATCGACACCACCGGCGGCATCCTCGGCTGGGCCAACCTGTTCGGCGACGTGGTGCACCAGACGATCATCGGCAAGCCCGAACAGAACCCGCTGTCCACGAACTCGACCATCGAACAGGTCCAGGGTGTCAGTGCCGAAATCACATTGGAAAAGCCGGCCAAAGCGCAGGTGGACGGTGACATGCTGCCGGAAACCCGCCACATCCGTTTCTCGGTGGATCACCGCGCGCTGATCGTGCGCGTGCCCGACGCCTCCGCGCTGGAAAAGACCGCGCAGGCCGCTGCTTCAAATGCCACCTCGAATTTCGCCGAAATGACCGGTACACTCGAGCCGATTCGCTGATTCGCCAATCCGCTAATCCGTTACTACGATGCGTGGCCGGTGACTCGGGCGACATGCATCGCCAAATAAGCGATTTCGTCGTCGCTGATATCCGTGTCGAGGCGCAGTTCGAGCAGGGAGGCGATGGTTCGCGCGCATCGCAGCGCAGCGGGGTAGGACTCACGAATCACCTTCATCACCGGTGCCGGCTCATCCGTCAGTTGCTGGTGCTGGTGGATGCGTACGAACAGGTAACGCAGATGGGTGATGAACCTGCCCACATTCACGGAACTGCGGTCCAACGTGATGCCGTAGCTGTGGTCGATAATGTCAAGCAGTTGCTGGATCACGCCCGTCATCGTATACGTATAGGACAGGTCGCCGGTGGCGAAGCCGGCGTTGACCAGATGCATGGCAAGCGCGATGGCCTCGCCGTCCGGCAGCGTGACGTCGAGCCGCGCATTGAGCGATGCGAGCATCGCACGCCCCTGCGCGTATTCCTGCGGGTACAGGTTGCTCACCTCGCCGAGCAGCGGGTAGGTAATGTCGATGCCGCGCCGCACCCGCTCCACCGCATTCGCCACGTGATCCGACAAGGCCATGACCAGCGTGGTGCTGCCGGTCTCACGCTCCCCCAGTCCGGCTTCCTGCATGGATTCGACGACCACGCGGATGATTTCGGGCGGAATGTCCGCCAGCATCTGCGCCAGATGGTCCGGGTCACGCCCGTCCGACGGCACGAAGGTGCGCACGACTTTCGACTCGTCGACCGTCTGCCCCGGCTTGGCCTGGAACCCCAGTCCACGGCCGGTGAGAATCACCTCACCGCCGTCGCCGCCTTTGGCGAGCACGACGTTGTTGTTGAACACTCGCAGTATTTCCATGGCATCCTTTCGCAACGTCATTGTTCCACATCGATGATCGGGCTGCCGGCTGATACGGTTTTGCAGTCACCGCCGTTGTTGTCGCCGCTACCGTCGCCGATCAACGGCGTGACCACGGTCAGTTCAGCGGCGTTGACCACCGTCACCACCACCACAACGCTGTGCCCGGCCGCCGCGACTTTGCCGAAATCCACGGTGGCCAGTGGCTCTCCCGCCGCGATCCGCTCGCCTTTAGCCACGACCACAGCGAATCCCTCGCCATCCATATCGACGGTGTCAATGCCGATATGAACCAGCACCTCGATGCCGCCATCGGTTTTAATGCCGAAGGCATGGCCGGTTCGGGCCACGGTTTTCAGCATGCCACTGACCGGTGCGAGCACGGCTGTCTCACCGGTCGTCTCCGGCACGACGCCTACACCCTCCCCCAGCGCGCGGGAGGCGAACACCGGATCGCCAGTCGCTTCCAGATTCATCAACCGGCCGGCGACCGGCGACAAGATGGCGTTGGAGTCAAGAGCCCGATCAGGGGCAGCCCGCGATGGAGAATCTTCCGCAGACTCCACATCCGACACGGTCGTGTCAATCCCCCTCGCCATATCCTGCGGGCGTGCGTTCTCGTCTGCCGAGACCATCTGCGTCTTGGTGGCGCGCGACGGCGTGCGGTACCCGAACAACACCGTCAACACCATCGCCATTACAAACGCAACGGCGATGGACAGCGCGTACACCCACATCCGATCGAACACCGGAATCGTCAGCAACGAGGAGAAGGCGAATGCCGTAGTCGTAACGCCCCGGACCATCTGGCCGGATGGCAGCACGGACGGGAACAGCCAGCCGAACACCGCGCTGGTCACTCCGCCGGCCGCGCAGCCGGCGAGCAGCCAGCGGTAGACGCGGCGGTGATGCAGATGGATGCCGTACAGGCTCAGTTCCGAAACGCCACCCAGCAATCCCGCGAGCAACGCCCCCACCGCGGTCTGCCGCATGGCCGAATCCTTGCCGCGTACGGCCAGCACGAGTACGCCGGCGGTGGCACCGAAGCAGGCGAAGTTCCATACACCCATCGGACCTTGGACGAAGTCGTAGCCGAGCGTCTGAATGTTCATCAGTATCAGGGCGTTCAACGGCCAGTGCAGACCGAGCGGCACGAGAAACGGGTAGAGCATCGGGATGATGAGCGCGAACAGGAATGGCACGTGCGCGTTAAGCCATGCTGTGGCCGCTCCCAGCCCGCTGCCGAGCCATATTCCCAGAGGCCCGATAACCAGTATGGTGAGCGCAAAAACGACGACCAGTGAGAGGAATGGCACGAACACCAGCTGTACGCTGTCGGGAATGACGCGCTTCAGCCCGCGGTAGACCACGGCGAGCACGGCGGCCATGAGCAATGGTACGAAGATGTTGCCACTGTAGTCGTTGAGTTGAATCGGTATGCCGAACGCCGACACGGTGCAGGTTTCGGCGCCGAATACGGCGGTGGCCGAGCATTGAATCTCCCCGGAGAGAGCGCTGGATACGGACGTCCCGGACATTCCGGACATCACGCCAGTAAGCTGCGGGGTCATAAGCGCGGCCATAATCGCACCGCCGAGCCAAGGGTCGACGTCCAGTTTCTTGGCCGCATTGTAAGCGATCATAATCGGCAGAACGGTGAACACACCCTCCCAAATCGCCTTGAGTAGTATCCAACCGGTGGACGTCTCGCCATCAGGCACAATGCCGAGTGCAACGATCACGTTGACGATGGCGATGACCAGCGAGGCACCGAGTAGCACGCCCAGAATCGGGCGGAACGAGTCGGACAGGTAGTCGAAAAACGCGGCAGCCCGGGCACGGGCGGCACTGCCCCACTCGCGGATGGTACGAGGCATGAAGTGACGGGATGTATTGGCTGGGCCGTGACTCTGCTCGGTGTCGGTATCGCGCAATGGTGCGACGTCGTCGGAAAGGTTCGGCGCGGACTGCGTAGGCTGCGTAGGCTGAGTGGATTGCGTTGACTGAGTGGATTGCGTTGACTGAGTGGATTGCGTTGACTGCGACGCTGACTGCATCACTGCCGATGGTAATTGCGTTGCCGGAGTCAATCGCGCTGCCTGCATCCGAACGATCTGCTCGTACACCGAGGCGACCGCTCCGCCGATGATGACCTGATAACGATTGCCGGTTCGCGGGAATGCGCCGAGGACTCCGGGGATGGATTCGAGACCGTGCTGGCTGACCTGGCCGGCGTCGTCCAGTTCGAAGTGCAGTCGCGTGGCGCAATGGGTCAGGTTGGTGATGTTCGCGGAGCCGCCGACGGCATCAACGATGCACGCCGCAATCACTGCAGGCGTTGCGTTCGATGCGTTCGCCACGGTTCCTCCTTGCTGCCGTATGCCACTGTGTTCCATTATCGGCGCTGGGTGCCCCAAAAGCACGGCAATGCCGGCAAAGCATCGCGAAACGGCAACTATGCGCTACGGTGCTCCGCGATAGCGTTCCGCTATGGTGTTCCGCCGCACCCGTTCTCCGTATTTGCCGCAGCGCCCATTCCGACTTCATTCCACCATGCAGAATCCTGCAATCGTTGTCAAAAATCATCGTTTTTTGCCGCCTATTCGGAGTGTCGCGACCGAGAAAGTCGTATCCTATCTTTCACACACGTTGCGTAGCAGGGTTGTTACTCAAAATGAGGCAAGACCTGGAGTGACGTGGAATTTGTGTATCGTAATATGCGAATTCCACGTTGTTCCAGGTCTTTTTTGTTTTCGGGCGACTTCAGGCAATCGAAGCCTGACCTTGCATGCGGCAGAGGGGCCACGCGGCAGGCGCGGCCCGTCAACGGCGAAAGGACAAGGCAATGACGACGACGGCATCACCCGTATCGAAGCAGACGGCATCCGCGGCACAGGAGACCGGCGCAACCGGTGCAGCGGCCACCGCAATCGAAACCATCGAAACCGGCGTGGCCGGGGTGGCGGACGCGGCCACAAACGCGGCAGCAAACGCAATCGAGGACCTCGAAGCCGCCGAATCACGCGGCTTCTCCACGCGCTTCCCGCTCAACAGCGCATTCATCTTCACCTTCGGCGCGCTCGGCGGCATGCTGTTCGGTTTCGACACCGGCATTATCTCCGGCGCCTCCCCGCTTATCGAATCGGACTTCGGCCTGAGCGTCTCCCAGACCGGCTTCATCACCTCCTCGGTGCTGATCGGCTCGTGCGCAGGCGCGTTGTCGATCGGCGCGCTGTCTGACCGGTTCGGCCGCAAGAAGCTGCTCATCGTCTCCGCGCTGCTGTTCCTGCTCGGCTCAGGCCTGTGCGCCTCCTCCACCGGATTCGCGATGATGGTGTGCGCCCGCATCATCCTGGGCCTCGCGGTCGGCGCGGCTTCTGCCCTGACCCCGGCGTACTTGGCCGAACTGGCGCCGAAGGAGCGTCGCGGCTCGCTGTCCACGCTGTTCCAGCTCATGGTCACCTTCGGCATTCTGCTGGCCTACGCCTCCAACCTCGGATTCCTGAACCACAACCTCTTCGGCATCCGCGACTGGCGCTGGATGCTCGGTTCGGCGCTGGTGCCGGCCGCCTTGTTGCTGCTCGGCGGCCTGTTGCTGCCCGAATCCCCGCGTTATCTGGTGAACAAGGGCGACACCCGCAACGCCTTCAAAGTGCTTACGCTGATTCGCAAGGACGTGGATCAGACCCAGGTGCAGATTGAGCTGGACGAAATCAAGGCCGTGGCCGCACAGGACACCAAGGGTGGTGTGCGCGAACTGTTCCGTATCGCTCGTCCGGCGCTGGTGGCCGCCATCGGTATCATGCTGTTCCAGCAGCTCGTGGGCATCAACTCGGTGATCTACTTCCTGCCGCAGGTGTTCATCAAGGGCTTCGGCTTCCCTGAAGGCGACGCGATCTGGGTGTCGGTGGGCATCGGCGTGGTGAACTTCGTGAGCACCATCGTGGCCACGCTTATCATGGATCGTTTCCCGCGCAAGGGCGTGCTGATCTTCGGTTCCATCGTGATGACCGTTTCGCTCGCAGTGCTCGCCGTGATGAACTTCGTGGGCGACGTGGCCGTGCTGGCAGTGCCGACGATGATTCTCATCGCTTTCTATATCCTCGGCTTTGCGGTCTCGTGGGGCCCGATCGCCTGGGTGCTTATCGGCGAGATCTTCCCGCTGAGCGTGCGCGGCATCGGCTCCTCCTTCGGCTCGGCGGCGAACTGGCTGGGCAACTTCATCGTCTCCCAGTTCTTCCTCGTGCTGCTCGATGCGTTCGGCAACAATGTGGGCGGCCCGTTCGCGATTTTCGGCGTGTTTTCGGCCCTGTCCATCCCGTTCGTGATGCGCTTGGTGCCCGAGACCAACGGCAAGTCGCTGGAGGAAATCGAGGAGGAAATGACCAAGCGCTAGACAACCGGCACACGATTCGCACAAAAGTTGACAACTCTTAACATAATCGTACCCAACGTGGCGAAAAAACGTGGCAGAATAGGGAGCATGGTAGCAAACAATGCGGGTCAGCCCGCCACCCCAGCAGATCTGATCAATGTCGATGAGGTTATCGGCAAATACTATGACCTCGTCCCCGATCCCGAAGTCCCCGAGCAGCGTGTCATCTTCGGCACCTCCGGCCACCGCGGATCGTCCCTGAAGACCTCGTTCAACGAGGCCCACATCATCGCCATCTCCCAGGCCATCGCCGAATACCGCAAGAAGGCCGGCGTCACCGGCCCGCTGTACCTCGGCTCCGACACCCACGCGCTGTCCGGCCCGGCCAAGAAGACCGCCATCGAGGTGCTCGTCGCCAACGGCGTGCACGTACGCGTCGATTCCCGTGACGACTTCGTGCCCACCCCGGTGGTCTCCCAGGCCATCCTGACCCACAACCGTGCGGCCGACGGCACCCAGCGCTTCGAGGGCGAGGGCCTCGCCGACGGCATCGTCGTCACGCCGTCCCACAACCCGCCCACCGACGGTGGCTTCAAGTACGACCCCGTCACCGGCGGCCCGGCTCCGGCCGAGACCACCAATGCCATCGCCGCTCGCGCCAACGAGCTGCTCGGCGACTTCAAGTCCATCAAGCGTGTGCCCTACGAGGAGGCCATCAAGTCCGAGTACGTCGAGGGCTTCGACTTCCGCGAGCACTACGTGGACGACCTGGAGAACGTCATCGACTTCGACGTGATCCGCAACTCCGGCGTGCGTCTGGGCATCGATCCGCTCGGCGGCGCTTCCGTGAACTACTGGCCGCTCATCAACGAGAAGTACGGCCTGAACATCGGCGTGGTGCGTCCTGAGGTCGACCCGACCTGGCGCTTCATGACCATCGACCACGACGGCAAGATCCGCATGGACCCGTCTTCCCCGTACGCCATGAAGGGCCTGGTCGACGAGCTCAACGCCGGCGCTTGGGACAAGTACGATCTGGTCGGCGGCACCGACCCGGACGCCGACCGTCACGGCATCGTCTGCCCGAACTGGGGCGTGATGAACCCGAACCACTACATCGCCGTGTGCGTGGAGTACCTGTTCGGCGGCAACCGTCCGGGCTGGCCTGAGGGCGCAGCCGTGGGCAAGACGCTGGTCTCCTCTTCCCTGATCGACCGCGTGGCCGCATCGATCAACGCGAAGGTCATCGAAGTGCCGGTGGGCTTCAAGTGGTTCGTGGACCCGCTGTTCAGCGGCGAAGTCGCCTTCGGCGGCGAGGAGAGCTCCGGCATGAGCTTCCTGCGCAAGGACGGCCGCGTGTGGACCACCGATAAGGATGGTCTGATCCCCGACCTGCTGGCCGCCGAGATCACCGCCAAGACCGGCAAGAACCCGGCCCAGCTTCACCAGGAGCAGGTCGAGCGCTTCGGCGAGTCTTGGTACAAGCGCGTCGACACCCCGACCACGCTGGAGCAGAAGGCCAAGTTCGCGGCACTGTCCGGCGACGACGTGACCGCCTCCACCCTGGCTGGCGAAGACATCACCGCCAAGCTGACCGAGGCACCGGGCAACCACGCCAAGATCGGCGGTCTGAAGGTCACCACCAAGGACAACTGGTTCGCCGCCCGCCCCTCCGGCACCGAGAACATCTACAAGGTGTACGCCGAGTCCTTCGTCTCCCCCGAGGCTCTGGACAAGGTGCTCGACGAGGCCACCGTCGTGGTCGACAAGGCCCTGAGCGAGTGAAATCGCTGCGTTAGTCGCGTTCACCGCAACTAATAAGGCTCTGCATTGGATTCATGCAATCCACTGCAGAGCTTTTTTTAGCGCATATGCAGTTCGCGACCACTGAAACACGCAGGTCAACGGTTCTCCTCATGCACCGTGACCGCATTTTCTCAACATCACTGCAGGGCAGGACGGCCATATGGCCGCGAAACGTTCGCCTGCCTACATTATGACCGAGTTTCCCATCATCATTGTGGGGTCACAGCGGCCAGATGACCACCGAAGCGTTCGGTCGGCTTGCATCATGGTCGAGTTTTAACATCGTTGTGGGACGCCACGACGAATTTGCCCATTCCAGAGTTGCCATCCCACAAAAGCGTGGGACAACAGCTAAGTCAATCGTTTTACATTTCCCCCCATCCCACACACTCAAACTGGAAACCCCGGAAAGACGCCATTCCTGCCACACCCGTCACAGCCATTACCCGAGGGGCCGTGGGACGCCACGCAAAAATCGGCAAAACACGCGTAGCGTCCCACACCCATTGGCGCAAATCCACGCCCAATGCACCGCCCCCCCCAATCGACCACTATGACACATTTCCCTCCACAATCGAACACTAGTCATTCACGAAATCCATCACTACGAGGCATCGCAATCGAACGGCATGCAATATCAAGCACACACCACAACAACAGGTCGTACAAATATTGCCTTTACATCAGTCCGTTTCGGACATTATGGTCACAGCAGGCTCTGCGACAACTCTTCAAGAGACATGGCAACTACATGAAACTCGAATACGGCACCGCGCGAAGCAAGCGCCCTCGCCACATTGAAAGCGAATTCAGCACGAGCGTCCTCGTTAGCGATACTTGCCGCCGTGGCGACGAAGACCAGCCATCTCCGCCCGACCAGCACACCCCTTTTCTCTTGGTCACGGCGCCATTGAGCCTTACTCGTACGATGATGATCGCCATCATATTCAACAGCGACCTTGAACTCCGGCCACGCTAAGTCCAACGTTATGGGAGCTCCAGATGCAAAAGCCGCGTCCGGCACCACATAGTTCGCAACCGGCCGTGGAATCCCATGCGCTACCAGAGAGAGTCGTTCTTCTGATTCTTTGGGCGAATCAGCACCAGGTGATATCAGAGGCAATGCTCGAACGCAGGACGGGCGCCCTCTGAATCGGGTAAATCGCTCCACGAACCTCACCAGATCCTGATAGATTGCAGCAGCATCACGATCCTTGGCCAATACTGGCTGTTTGCTCGTAGCAGCGATGACGGCATCCCCGAGCACAATCAGGGACTCAAAAGAAACATACGGGGCAAGTTGAGCCCATACGTGAAACAGGTCCAGCGCAAACACGTGTTGGTTCATTTCCACATTGGCGGCTTTAGCCGCATGTTTCCAAATATGCGTTTGCAGTGGTGCATGGCGTGTACGAAACCGCTTGCTCTTAACGCTGGATACAGTGTGCAGCTTGGCCGAGTCGAGGTCGCAATCGGCGGGAATCGGTACGGATTGCAGAGCGAGGGAAGTGGTCATGCCGAAAAGCAGCTTCTTGCCCGCCCGTTTCGCTTCCTCAGTGCAGCGTGCGACCATGTCGCGTTTGCGCTGGGCAAGGCTTTCGCTCATGGTCGGTGCCGCCGCAGAATCATGTGCACCACTGTTTGGCGATGGCGAGTCGCGAAAAGTCGGGTATTTCGAGTCAGCAGAAAATGCCCCCGCAAATTCGGGCGGAACAAAAACTGCCTCCGATTCTTCCGGAGGCTGATCGTATATAGAGCCTGGCAGAGCTCCATAGTTGGTGATGCCGTCGGTCATCCTGTTCATGACACCACCATATGGGTAGTGGGTGCGGAAACGGAAGCCGATCCGAGGTATGTGGTCCTAGCTTCACTTACGCACATTCATTGTGGATAACCATGTGGACACCTCACTTATACACATAGTCACCCACCTCTTCAACCCCGATTTGACACACTAACTGTATCTGATATGATTACAGTATCATAACTGTACACATCATAGTTACAGTATCGACTCGGTAAGGAGGTCGTTTCATGAACGGCGACCATTCACTGGCAGTGCACGCATTGGTCTACCTTGACCATCGCGCCACACACCTGCCCAGTCAGATCCTGGCCGAGAACATATGTACCAATGCGGCGCGCGTGCGCAAAGTAATGCGACCGCTCGCCTCAGCCGGACTCATCGCCACTAAAGAGGGTGCTGAAGGCGGGTACGCTCTGGCCCGGCCCGCCGCCGAAATCACTTTGCGCGCGGTAGCGGAAGCCACCGGCACCACTTTTGTGAAAGTGAACTGGACACCGGGCGACGTACACGAGGACTGTCTGGTGTCATCTTCAATGGGCGCAGTGATGAACGACATCTATGCCGGGCTCAACCGCACTTGCCTCGAACAACTCGAACACACCACCATCCACGACATCACCGAACAGATATTCAGCGAGCGCAAAGGCTAATAATCCCGCGCGTTTCCCCTAGCCAGCATCAGTCGATAACGCTTCGGCAGTCAAAGAAGAAAACAGACGCCGCACGGCACACAACACATCAGCACAACGCACTCTTATCACTCGAATACGTAAGGAAGTAACCATGTCCATCAGCACACCCAATGCCATCAGCACACCCAGCACCTCCCCCACTATCACCACCGACGCCCTGATCATTGGATTCGGCAAGGGCGGCAAAACCTTGGCTGCCAAGCTCAGTGCAGCCGGCCGCAAGGTCGTCGTCGCCGAGGCAAGCGCCGACATGTACGGCGGCACCTGCATCAATATCGGATGCTTGCCGTCCAAGTCACTGATTTTGTCCGCCGAACAGGCGCGGCGGGATGGCGCGAACAGTACTCCCGAAACCCGCGAAGCAGCGTTCGAGGCTGCTATCAAGGAGAAGCGCCGCGTCACTTCGATGCTGCGCGACAAGAACTATCACAAGCTCGCCGACCAAGACAACATCACCGTAATCACCGGCCGCGCTCACTTCACCGGCCCTCATAGCGTGGAAATCGCCACCGCTGAGGGCCCGATCGCCGTGACCGCCAGCAAGATCTTCATCAATACCGGTGCCACGCCGCGCATTCCGGATATTCCCGGTATCCACACTACGCCCGGCGTCTACACCAGCACTGGACTGATGGATCTCGACGATATGCCGCAGCGACTGGTGATTATCGGTTCAGGATTCATTGGACTTGAGTTTGCCTCGATGTTTGCCGATTTCGGCACGGCGGTTACCGTGCTGCAGCACAATGCCGAGTTCCTGCCGCGCGAGGATGCGGATGTGGCGGCCGCGATTCGCGCACAGTTGGAAGCGCAGGGCGTCAAGTTCCTGTTCAACGCGGATACCAAGGCCATCGCGCCTGCTGCTGACGGCGGCGTCAGGTTGTCCGTTGCGGTGAAGGGTATGACTCGCGGCGCATCGCAAGCTTGCGATTCCACCCCCGCCGGCACCGGGAACGCTCATACCGATATCACCGGCGCCACCGACACTACAACAACCACCAGCCCCACTAGCAACCCGACCGATCACGCCACGATGTCACACGTTCAAACGAAACCATCAGACGATGGCGAGCCGCGGTTCGCCGAGCCGGCTGAAGCCCGATTCTGCCTGACCACCGACGCGGTACTGGTGGCCACCGGACGTACGCCGAACGTCGAGGGACTGCATCTTGAGGCAGCTGGCGTGGAGCTCACCGAACGCGGTGCCGTGAAAGTCGACGAGCTTCTGCGCACCACAGCAGCCGACATTTGGGCTCTGGGCGATGTGAACGGCGGCCCGCAGCACACGTACATTTCGCTGGATGACTATCGCGTGGTGTGGTCGCAGCTCAATGGTTCCGACCGTCCGTACACGGTGAAGGACCGCAAGCATGTGCCGTCGAGCACATTCCTCGCCACGCCTTACTCGCGCGTGGGATTGAATGAGCGCGAGGCGAAGGCGGCTGGATTGGATTATGTGGTCAAGCGATTGCCGGTGGCCGCTGTGCCGAAGGCCCAGGTAATGCGGCGACCGGATGGTCTGATGAAGGCGATTGTGGAACGCAATACTGGCCGCATTCTGGGTGCGATGCTGCTTTCCGTCGAGTCGCACGAGGTGATCAATATCGTCAAGTTGGCGATGGATCTTGACGCGCCGGCCAGCACGTTGCGCGATATGGTGTTCACGCATCCGACGATTGCCGAGGCACTGAACGACTTGTTCGCGTAGTTTGTTCGCATAGCACGCCCGCGCAGCATGACCCGCGTAGCGCAGCCCGCAACAGACTCCCCTAATGCGCGCGAAGGTCCTCATCGACGTAAACCGATGAGGACCTTCGCGCTGTCGTCATGATCCGTACGTGACAGCAATCACGTCCGAACCAGCCGTTACTTCAAGCCGAGCTTACGGTCCAGAATGTCGGAGGCATCCAATCCTAAGCGGCGTCGGATGAACCAGCCAAGACCGAGCGGCAGGCCGGGAGCCAAGGCCATGCCGCCTGGACCGAGTGCCACGGTTTTGGAGTTGCCTGCGATAAGCATGGTGCCCTTGGATGCGGCCGTGGAGGTCGAACCATCGCTGTCCGCCTCTGGTTTGAGGATTTCGATGTTGCCGTCACTGGTTTTGTACAGTCCCTTATTCTCATTCCAGATACCGGATGCGCCATTGTTGCCGGCCTCACCCGCAGAGAGGAAATGTCTTGTCTTTCTTGTGAGCGCTCACCTATTCACGCGCGATGGCATGTTTTTCAAGCAAAGTCAATAGGTGTGATGTTATCCACACCCTCCACTACGTTGTTTTGCCTCGCGCTGGGCAGCCCCACTTCAGCAAGAGATTGCACAGCTTGCGTTAGGGTGGAGAACATGACTATCACAGTATCCACAGACGGTTCCGCATTAGGGAATCCAAACGGGCCAATGGGCTGGGCCTGGGCCGATCATGAGCAGAACGCCGGCGGCAAGCCTGGCCATAAGCACGACGACCATGGTTATGATGCGGGCGGCGCGACCAACGGCACCAATCAGATTGGTGAGCTGTGCGCAGTGCTGGAAGCTTTGCGAGCGCACCCGGGCCCTGAGCCATTGCTCATCGAATCGGATTCGCAGTACGCCATCAATTGCTCGACCAAGTGGGTCAAAGGCTGGAAGAAGAACGGCTGGAAAAATTCGCAGAAAAAGCCTGTGAAGAACAAAGAGCTTATTCAGGCGATCGACCGTGAGATCTCACAACGCCCAGGCCCGGTGGATTTCCGATGGGTCAAAGGTCACGCCGGCAACGAAGGCAATGAGCTGGTCGATGAACTGGCACGCACCTATGCGGGCGATTGCCGTTCGGGTGCGCGCGACGGCTATCTGCCGATTGAAGGCTGGCAGTCGCTGCTGGGCTCCGAATACGCACATGGCACCGATGTGCCTCCAGACGTGCAATTGGTATTGGACGGCAAAGCGGATGCGGCAAGTTTGCGCAAGCCGGCTGCGGCGACGGATCAGACGGATGCCGCAAGGCCGGAGACCAAGTCTTCGTCACCCTTAGCGGCACAATCAACGCAACCTGTACAATCAACGCAACCTGTACCCCCCGCAAAGCCCAGCGGGCTGACGGTATCCGGTACGCTGACCTTCTCCCCCGCGCCGAAAACGAGCCCGTATTTCAACGGGCAGCCGATGCCGATCAAAGGCAGCATCGAAATCGAAGGCTATGTGGACGGCGACGGCAACCTGACCATCACCAACGCACCATTCGTACGACACTGACACCCAAACACACGAATATGTACCGCAATCGGACACGATGACACAAAATCGCTCATTCGCGTTAGGATAGGAGATAAGGCTTCACGCCGTTGATCCGTGCGGCGGAGGCAAGGATGGCAAAGGAGAAACCATGGATAAGGCACAGCAGGATGCGCTGAAGAAGGCGGCCGGCATCGAAGCCGCCAAGCTCGTTGAAAACGGCATGATCGCAGGCCTCGGCACTGGTTCGACCGTGAAGTTCCTGGTGGACGAGCTCGGCCGCCGTCATCAGGAGGAAGGTCTTGAGTTCACTGGCGTGACCACGTCTCGCCGCACGCAGGCCCAGGCCGAGAGCTACGGCATCAAGATCGTGGACATCGACGACGTGGACCACATCGACGTGACCATTGACGGCGCCGACGAAGTCGACAAGAACTTCAACGGCATCAAGGGCGGCGGCGCTGCTCTGCTGTGGGAGAAGATCGTGGCCACCAACTCCAACCAGATCGTGTGGATCGTGGACGAGTCCAAGGTTGTGGACACCATCGGCAAGTTCCCGCTGCCGGTCGAGGTCATTCCGTTCGGTGCCGGCCAAGTCATCAAGAAGTTCGAGGCCCGCGGCTACAAGCCGGTGCTTCGTCTTGACGCCGACGGCAAGGAAGTGCGCACCGACGAGAACAACTTCGTGGTGGACCTGCACCTGGAGCGCATCGATCACCCGCAGGAGCTGGCCGAAGACCTCATCAACACGGTCGGCGTGGTGGAGCACGGCCTGTTCCTCAACATGGTCGACAAGGTCATCGTCGGCGACCCGAACGGCCCGCGCGTGATGACCAACGCCAACAAGTGATCGTCTCACATCACTAAGCTTTTCCAAGCCCGCATCTGCACATCGCAGGTGCGGGCTTTACTGTTGCCCGAACAAGGCAAAGAGCCAAGCAAAAGAGAAACCCCGCGACCATAACGATCACGGGGTTTCTAATGCCTTGATTGCAGGTAAGACTACTTACGCTGGTGGCGGGTCTTACGCAGCAGTTTGCGGTGCTTCTTCTTGCTCATCCGCTTGCGGCGCTTCTTGATGACAGAACCCATCTGAAGCCTCCATTTCGATTAATCGTAAAAGTTGCAACTCGCACCATAATACACGTGTTGCCAGACAGAGGGAACCAGTATGTTGCCGATAGTCCGCATATGCCCTGAACGCAGTTGGGGCATCCACATCAGCAATGTGGATGCCCCAACGTTCATAAGTTTGTGCAGCAGCTGACAGCCGATACTAGATGCTACATCGGGAACTTCTGGTAGAAGCGATCGACCGCTTCCTTGGTGCCGGTAGCTTGGAAGACCACGGTATCGTTCTGCCAGATGGCAACGGCGTTCTTGCTGTTGGAGGCATCGGCCTTCACCACGTACGCGCCCGTGACGTTGCCGGAAACCTTGACGTTGCCGGATGCCGACTCATCGCCGGTCTGCGCAGCGACCAACGCATCGTACTGGGTCTTGGCATTGTCCGCCGACGACCACTGCGCGGCGACCAGCGTGACATCCTTGGCGGCATCACCAGTGGAGTAGGTCAGAGTGTACTCCTCGAGCGGCGACGCGGAATTCCACGTCGTGGAGGCATCCGCCTTGGTACGCGCGTAATTCAGCACGCTGCCCGGCATGGCCTTCAACAGCTCACTGGCATCATCCGGCAAAGCTGTGGCGTCGATGGTCGGCTTGGTCGGCTCGGATGATTCGGTTTTCTGCTGGCTGTTTTGGGTGGTAGTGGAGGTGCCATCATTCTTCTGGATGGCCCAACCCGGCCACACAAAGGCCGAAAGCACTGCCAGGATAATCACAACAGCTGCGGCAACCACCACTGCAATCAACTTGCCATGGGATTGCGTGGTCGAGGAGTTCTCACTATTAGTCATGCCCCGATTCTCTCACAGCCGCGTGACGCTAGGCGGCCGTAATTTTAGTCGTTGTGCGCAAGCCGCGTGAAACTCTTGTGAACGGTAAAAATTTACCGTCCGCTGGTGTTTGGGTTAGGGTGAGACCATGGCGAAATCAAGTGTGCAGTATGTATGTTCCGAATGCGGTTGGAACGGGCCGAAGTGGTACGGCCGTTGCCCCGAGTGTGGTCAGTGGGGCACGGTCGAGGAATTTCACGAGGCTCGGCCGGCGGCAGGCTCTCGCACGGCCGCTCCCGGCCGAACATCACGCACGCAGTCGGTTACGGTTGCCAACAACGCCAGATCTGCAGCCCGTCCGATTACCGAAGTGGGCACGGAAAGCGTCGAGCGGCTCGGTACCGGGTTTTCCGAATTCGACCGTGTGCTCGGCGGTGGCGTGGTGCCGGGTTCAGTAACGCTGATAGCGGGCGAACCGGGTATCGGCAAGTCGACATTGCTGTTGCAGACGGCCGGCAATATCGCGCGCGTTGTGGCGGGAGACAGTACGTTCCGAGGGGCAGGTCAGCGGTCTGCCCAACAGTCGGGCCGGGCGCAGGGCAACGCATCGAACACGGTGCCGATGCGGGGCAACGCATCATCAACACACGCCAACACCGTGCTGTACATTTCCGGCGAGGAATCACAGGCGCAGGTTCGTTTGCGCGCTTCCCGCATCAATGCGGTGGAGCCGAACTTGTTACTGGCCTCCACCACCGACCTGTCCACAGTATTGGGGCTGATCGAACAGAACAAGCCGGCCTTGGCCATTGTGGATTCGGCGCAGACCATCGTCTCGCAGGAGGTCGATGGCATTTCCGGCGGTTCGACTCAGGTGCGCGAAGTGGCAAGCGCGCTGATAGATACCGCTAAGACACTTGACATTCCAGTATTTCTGGTTGGTCATGTGACCAAGGATGGTTCGATTGCAGGCCCGCGCACATTGGAGCATCTGGTCGATGTGGTCTGCCAATTCGAAGGCGACAGCGAGACTGCGCTGAGAATGCTGCGAGCGGTGAAGAATCGTTTTGGCCCGACCGATGAAGTCGGCTGTTTCGACATGAGCGGTGAAGGCATCGAAGAGGTCACCGATCCCGCCGGATTGTTCCTGTCTGGAGACGGCCCTGATGCGGCCAACGCGGCACCCGTGGAAGGCACCTGCGTGACGTTCACATTGGATGGGCATCGCAGTCTGCCTATCGAAGTACAGGCTCTGGTCACCACGTCGGTGCTGCCCACACCCCGTCGTGCGGTCAATGGCGTGGACCCCAGCCGTATCGCCATGCTGGTCGCGGTGCTCTACCGTCACAGCAAGCTCAACCTGCTGTCCAACGACCTGTATATCTCCACTATTGCCGGGGGCCAGGCCAAGGAGCCCGGTTCCGACTTGGCGATAGTGGCGGCACTGGCGAGCGCCGCCACGTCAAAACCCATTGCGCGAGCCACGTGCGCCATTGGTGAGATTTCCCTGACCGGTCAGGTGCGCCCGGTACCGCGTATGGAATATCGCCTTCGCGAGGCCGCACGCCTCGGCTTCACCACGGCGGTCATTCCGCCACTGCGCAAGCCGGTGCATGTCGAGGGACTTCAGCTGGTGGAGTCCAACACATTGTCCGACGCATTAGACGCCTTGGGAGTGCGTAAATAGCCCTGAGATATGCCTCAGGCGGTAAGACGCTTGGTCTCCTCGACGTTGCGCTTGAGTTCGTCGACGAGTTGGTCGGGGCCATCAAACTTGACCTGCGGGCGCAGGAAGCCGACGAATTCGACGCGAACCTTGTGGTCGTACAGGTCGATCCATTCTTCAGTGATGCAGTAGGCCTCCACCACACGCTCATTAAGGCCGGTTTTTTCACTGAAGGTGGGTTTGGTGCCAATGGAGATGGCGGCGGGCCAACGGTTTTCACCATCTACCAGCCAACCGGCATAGACGCCGTCGACCGGAATGTAGCCTGCAATGTCGGAGCCAAGATTGGCGGTGGGGAATCCGATGGTGCGGCCACGCTCCTCACCGTGCACCACTTCGCCCTCGATGGAGTGCGGAGCACCCAGAATGGCGTTGGCGTCCTGGATTCGGCCATGAGCCAGCAGGTAGCGCACATTGGTGGAGCTCCATGCGCGCATTGCCTTGGCCTGGTTCTTCTTGCTCCATGCGCGGCGCTCGGCTTTGGTGGCATTGGCCAGCGGATCGACGGGCTCTCCCCATTCGCTCGGGGCTTCCGGCTTGAAATCGCGCGGAATGCGCACTTCACCCGGGCCACGGTCATCGACCACATCAAGTTCGAATACACCGGTGGCGGCGGCAAGATTGGCGATATGCTTCACATCACCTTCTCGACCCTTGCCCATGGCGGCATCCTGCCCAAGGACCAACGTGCGCATACCCAGCTTGCCGGTGAGTCGGCCAAGGAAGAAAATGTATGACATAGCTGCGAAGGCCAGCGTGTAGTGCACCACCAGCACATGGTCCACGCCGAACTGTTCCATGCGGTGCAGTCGATCATCCACACTGGTCAAGGCTTCGGCATCCACGTTCTGCACCGCGGGTTCTTCGCCATGGTGCGAGATGACCCAGCCGTGCACGAATGCGGGGCGCGGATCAAACAGAATCACCACGGAAAAAGCATCATGCTGGTGCGCGAGTTCCACCACACGCTTGATCACCGCCTGATGACCCAAGTGCATGCCATCAAATGCGCCCAATGTCACCACGGCCTTCTTGTCGTTACTGAACGAGGGCCATTCAATCGAACCTTCGGCGTCAGGGGTCAGGTGCGTGATATCCATCAGTGTGCTGTTCCTTTTATCCGTGCGATGTTATTCATGCAATATAGACGTTGTTGTGCGCGGCCTGTATCAAGCTGCACTTTTCACCGCGTCTACTTTACGCGAGGGGGAATACGGTGACCGGCTTGGCCTGATGAGCGTTTGCACGCTCGATAATCGCCGCCACATCATGCGTTTGCGGCACAATGGCGGCAGTGGGCTCGCTGATTGTACGCTCAATACGGCGGCCGAAGCGTAATTCGCTGGCCTCCTCAGGAGTGATGTCAAGCGCCGGCATCGCACCTCGAGCGGCCTGTTCCATGGTAAGGGCATGGTCAAGCAGCCAGTTGCGGCGCTCGTCACCGGCAAGACCTTCAGGAGTGTCCAATACGCACTTGTTGCGCGTGACGGTTTGCCCTTCCCGATTAGTGAACGTCTTCTGATCGGTATGTGCGGTGACGGTATGGGTTCGCGTGTCAAGCATCGCCTCAGGAGCGATAAGTCCGCTGGCATCGTCCGGCAACGCGAATCGGCCGACTCGCGTACGGCGCAAACGGGTCAGGTATCCGCCGACGCCAAGTTCTTTGCCGAGGTCGCGGGCGAGCGCACGGATATAGGTGCCCGATGAACAGCTGATCCGCACGTCAACATCAAGTGCGGGAATCGCTCCCGTGTTCGCGTCTTCCCGCAATGGTTCAGCGGTCTGCTCCCCTGCTACGAATCCGCTGCGGATATCCAGCACGGTGAATTCGCTGATGGTGACCGGGCGGGGTTTGAGTTCCACATCCTTGCCTTCGCGAGCCAAGTCGTAGGCACGCTGGCCGTTGATTTTGATGGCGGAGAACGTATTGGGGACTTGTTCGATATCGCCGGTGAAATTGGTGGCGATGGTGCGTGTGAGCAGGTCTTGCCATGAGGCAGTTGGTAACGCCGTTGGTTCGCCGCTCTGGCCACCCTCAGTCAGCTGCGCTGATAGCGTTTGCCAGCGGGAGCGGGCTTCGTCATCGACAAGCACCTCGCCTTCGGCATCGTCGGTAGTGGTGCGCAGGCCGAGGCGTATGGTAGCCTCGTAGGTTTTGTCATGCGCCACGATGGCGTTGAGCAGTCGTGTGGCGTGGCCGAAGGCGATGACCAGCGTGCCAGTGGCCATGGGGTCAAGGGTGCCGGCGTGACCGACCTTCTTGATGTGCAACGCGCCGCGCACGGCGGCGACGGCGTCGAAACTGGTCACGCCTTGCGGCTTGTCGATGATGAGCAGACCGCTGGGTGTTGTATGAAGCACACTACTCCTCGTCAGAGTCGTCTTCGAAGTCGTCGCTGGGCTCGTCGTCATGCTTGTACGGATCGGCGTCGCCGGCGTACTGGGCGGTGGCGCGAGCACGGGCGAGTTCTTCATCACGCTTCTTGGCCACGGCGAGTATGTCTTCGATCTCGTGAGCCTCGCCGGGCACTTCATCGAACACGAATTGGAGCTGCGGAGTCAGGCGCAGGCCAGCCTTGTGGCCCACCAGAGAACGCAGGTGGCCCTTGGCCTGATCGAGTGCCTGCTGGGCGCGCTTGCGTTCGCCTTCCTCGTGGCCTTCGTGGCCGAGCTGGGTCCAGTAGACCTTGGCGATCTGCAGATCGTTGGTCACACGAACTTCGGTGACGGTGATGCTGGCGAGTCGCTTGTCATGCAGTTCGCGCTCAATGGAGGAGGCGACGACACGCTGAATCAAGGCCGCAATACGTGCGGCGCGCGGGTTGGTTCCTGCCATAGGAATTTCCTTTTCTAGACTTGAGCCCCCTCTGACGAGGGGCTGCCGAACGCAGTGAGGCTGGGGGAGAGAAAATCATGGAACTACCATGTCTCTCCCCCAGTCAGTCTGCGGCTGACAGCCCCCCTCGTCAGAGGGGGCTTAACAATGACTACTTGCGCTCGACTTCCTGCATCTCGAAGGTCTCGATGATGTCGCCGAGTTCAATGTCGTTGAAGGTGCCGAGGTTGATACCAGCCTCGTAGCCTTCCTTGACGGACTGAACGTCGTCCTTGAAGCGACGCAGCGAGGAGATCTCGAGGTCGTTGACCGTGGCCACGCCGTTGCGCAGGATACGGCACTTCGTACCACGCTTGACCTCGCCGTCCTGCACCATGACGCCGGCGATGTTGCCGAACTTGGAGGAGCGGAAGATCTCGCGGATCTCGGAGTGAGAGGTGACGACCTCTTCGTATTCCGGCTTGAGCATGCCCTTGAGGGATGCCTCGATGTCTTCGATCGCACGGTAGATGACCGAGTAGTACTTGATCTCCACGCCCTCGCGCTCGGCGAGGTCCGCCACCTGACGGTTCGGGCGCACGTTGAAGCCGATGATGACGGCCTTGTCGACCGTGGCCAGGTTGACATCATTCTGGGTGATTGCACCGACGCCGCGGTGGATGACCTGGATGCCGACCTCGTCGGATACCTCGATCTTCATCAAGGAATCCTCGAGCGCCTCGACCGAACCGGACGAATCGCCCTTGATGACAATATTGAGCATGTCGATCTCGGACTCGGCGAACTTCTTCTTGAAGTCCTCGAGGGAGACGACCTTGCGACGCTTGGCCAGCTGGGCGGCACGCTCGGTGGCCTGACGCTTCTCGGCGATCTGGCGAGCGGCACGATCATCGGAGGCGACCAGGAAGAGGTCACCGGCGGTGGGCACGGAGGTCAAGCCCAGCACCTGAACAGGTGTGGACGGACCGGCCGCTTCCATCGGCTGACCGTTCTCGTCGAGCATGGCACGCACGCGGCCGTACGAAGTGCCGGCCACGATGGCATCGCCCACGTGGAGCGTACCCTGCTGAACCAGCACGGTGGCCACGGCACCACGACCCTTGTCGAGTCGGGCTTCGACGGTGGCACCACGGGCGTCCATGTCGGGGTTGGCGCGGAGGTCCAGCTCAGCGTCAGCCGTGAGCAGCACGGCTTCGAGCAGCTTGTCGACGTGCAGGTTCTGCTTGGCGGAGATGTCGACGAACATGGTGTCGCCACCATACTCTTCAGGGACCAGGCCGAACTCGGTGAGCTGGCCGCGGACCTTCTCCGGGTTGGCACCGGGCACATCGATCTTGTTGACGGCCACGACGATCGGCACCTTGGCGGCCTGAGCGTGGTTGATGGCCTCAACGGTCTGGGGCATCACACCATCGTCGGCGGCGACCACGAGGATCGCGACGTCGGTGAGCTCGGCACCACGGGCACGCATGGCGGTGAACGCCTCGTGGCCAGGGGTATCGAGGAAGGTGATCTTGCGCGGTTCGCCTTCAAGGTTCACGGTGACCTGGTAGGCACCGATGCGCTGGGTAATGCCGCCGGCCTCACGTGCGATGACGTTGGTCTTGCGGATGGTATCCAGCAGTCGTGTCTTACCGTGGTCGACGTGGCCCATGACGGTGACGACCGGCGGGCGAGGCTTGAGATCCTCGTCATCCTGCAGTTCTTCCTCGTCAAGGTTGATGTCGAACTGCTGGAGCAGTTCCTTGTCTTCCTCTTCTGCGGAGACGAGCTGGATGTTCCAGCCGATCTCTTCGCCCAGAATCTGGAAGGTCTCCTCATCCAAGGACTGGGTGGCGGTAGCCATCTGACCCAGGTGGAAGAGCACGGTGACCAGCGCGGCCTGATTGACGTTGATCTTCTCCGCCAGATCGGCCAGGGAAGCGCCCTGACGCAGACGGATGGTCTGACCGTTGCCGTTGGGGATGCGAACGCCGCCGATGGTCGGTGCCTTCAGCTCCTCATACTCATGGCGCTTTGCCAGCCGGTTCTTACGGGCCTTCGAGGACTTACCGCCCTGACGTCCGAATGCACCTGCGGCACCGCCGCGACCGCCGCGACCGCCGCCACGTGCGGGACCGTTGCTCGGTGCGCCGCCGCCCTGGAAGTTATTGCCGCCGCCTTGGCCCCCACGGAAGCCGCCGCGTGCGCCGCCCTGACCGGCACCCTGGGAGCCGCCGCCCTGACCCGGACGGTTGTGGCCCCACTGGCCGGGACGAGGACCGCCCTGACCACCTTGGCCCGGACGACCGCCACGGAAGCCGCGGCCCTGCCCCTGGCCTTGGCCGGGACGGCCCGGACGACCGCCACGACCGCTATCAGCAGTCGGACGAGCCATCGGATGCGGACGCGGAATATCACCCGGCGTCGGGGTGTGCATACCCTGCTTGCGGGAGAACGGGTTGTTGCCCGGGCGCGGGCCCTGAGCGTGCGGGCGCGGAATCGCGTTTGAAGCGGCATTGCCGCCATTGGCACCGGCGCCGCCCTGAGCGTGCGGGCGCGGAGCCGAAGCATTGTCGCGGTTGTTCTGATGCTGCCCCGGCTGGCCATTGTTCGGACGGCCCTGGTTGTTACGACGATCGTTGTTACGGCGATCGTTCGGGCGACTCTGACGACCGTTCTCACGGCCTTCGCGATTATCGCGACCATTCTCACGGTTGTCGTGCTGACCGTGGCGGCCGGGGGTCGGCATGCCGGGGCGTGCGCCGCCCTGCGGACGCGGTGTCGGTGCGCCCGGAGTCGGAGCCTGCTGATGTGCCGAGGCGGGCGATGCCTGACGTGCGGGAGCGGCCGGAGTCGGTGCGGAAGATGAAGTGGAAGCCGGGGCCGAAGGTGCGGCCGGGCGGCGCTGCTGCACGGGCTTGGAATCGCCCTTGGCGTTGTCCTTGGCGAACTCTGCCTTCAGACGCCGGGCTACCGGCGGTTCAATCGTAGAAGAAGCGGACTTGACGAATTCTCCCATGTCCTTAAGCTTCTCAAGCACGGTTTTGCTATCGACATTCAAAACCTTAGCCAGTTCGTATACGCGTGGTTTCGCCACTAATTACTCCTATTCTGTGACCACGCGCGTGCATGGGCGTGGTCAGTTGGTGATGACGGCAAGCCTACCCTGTCTCATCGTGCGACCATGATCGTGTTACCTCGTCTCTGGTGTGGGCGATTTCGCGCACACTGCACCAGCCCACATACGCCAATCAAGCATACTCATAGCGCTGGATAGCGCAGACGCAGCGAGCCGCGCCATTGCTGACGCGGCTCGTATCAGGAAATAATGCGCCCTGAAGATCATTCGCCTTCGAGCCCGGCGGCCTATTCGGCTTCCGGAGCAGCAGCCTCGGCCGCAGCCTGGGCGGCCTTTTCAGCGGCGACCTTCTTGGCATGGGCCTCGGCGGATTCGATGCCGATCTTCCAGCCGGTCAGCTTGGCTGCCAGTCGTGCGTTCTGGCCTTCCTTGCCGATGGCCAGGGATAGCTGGTCGTCGTGGATGAAGGCGATGGCGGTCTTGTTCTTCTCGCTGATCACCTGCACGCCGGTGGCCACAGCCGGGGACAGCGCGGCTGCCACGAACTTGGCCGGATCGTCGGAGTAGTCGACGATGTCGATCTTCTCCGGGCCAAGGTTCTCCATAACGGCACGCACGCGAGCGCCGCCGGGGCCGATCAGCGCACCCTTCGGGTTCACGCCATCGGTGTTGGCCTTGACCGCGATCTTGGTGCGGGCGCCGGCCTCACGAGCGATGGCCATGATGGACACGGCACCGGAGACCAGTTCCGGCACTTCACGCTCGAACAGCTTGCGGACCAGCTCCGGGTGGGAGCGGGACACCACGATTTCCGGGCCCTTGATGCCACGGGCCACGTTCACCACGTACACGCGGATGCGTTCGCCGTGGCGGTAACGTTCGCCGGGCACCTGCTCACGGCGAGGCAGAATGGCTTCGACATCGCCCATCGCGACATGCACGTTGGAGGGGTCGGAAGCATCCTGTTGGATGATGCCGGTGATGAGCTTGCCCTTCTGACCGGAGAACGCGCCGAATACCTTCTCATCTTCGGCGCGGCGGAACAGCTGGGTGATGACCTGGCGTGCGGTGGCTGCGGCGAGACGGCCGAAGTCACGCGGGGTGTCATCGTATTCCTCGCCCAGCTTGGGAACGGGGTAAGGGTTGTCTTCGGTGGGTTCGACCGGAATTTCGTCGGCGGCCCACACGGTGAAGTTGCCGGAACGTTCGTCAAGCTCCACACGCGCGTGCCTGGCGGCGTGCGGGGTCTTGAGGTAGGCGAGGCGCAGGGCCTCTGCCAGCGCATCATCCAGGGTTCCGGGGTCGATTCCTTGCTCGGCGGCGAGCTTGTGTATTCCTGTCAGGTCCAGTTCCATCGATCCGTACCTCCTATGAAGTTATGTGGCGCATGGCCTATGAGTGGTCACAGTTAGCTATTAGTGTAGGTTTCCATGCAGACACGCTTCTCTTCAGGACGGTTTACCCGGCGCTTGGCATCCGCACTATGCGCGAGCGCGATGCTGTGTTCGCTTTCGGCGTGTTCGATGCCGCGACTGGCCGGACGGGCCGAGGCGGAAGCTCAAATGAGCCCTTGCGAGAAAGCGATGACGTTGGCGGACTACGCCACCCATCCGGCTGAAGGCACGCCGTTATTAGAGCAGTATGCCACCGGCCTGGCCGCTCCCCTGACTTGGATTGACGTTGCCGGGTATTGTTCGGGTCGTTTTGCCGAGGGAACGTTACGTGACGCGCAGACCAAGCAATGGCTGACTTTTCTGGCCGATAAATTCGGGCAGTCCGCGCCTGAGGTGACGCCGGCGCGTCTTGATGGCGTCACGTCCGCCAACGTTGACCGATCGGTATTGGATGCGATGGCCGTGGCCGAGGATCGCGCCGGATTCGCTATCGAGGTCTTGGCCGCACGAGGACAGACCGCTGGGGCTACGTTGGCGTTGAGCGATATGCATAAGACCGCCGGGCAGCAGCTGGTGTCGCTGGCGAACGGCAATTTTGATGATTCCGGCGCACAGTCCAGTTCTTCCGGCCAGAGCGACCCCCGCCAAAAGGTCTATGCCATCGACCAACTACTGGCCAACCCCACCACCATCGCCGACAAGGCAAGTGGCCAAACCGTACCGACCGCCGCCGCCATCGAAATGGACTGCGCCCGCGCGCAGATCAAGGCCGTGACCGAATCGAAATCTTCCACCGAGAGCGATACGCTGCTCATCCTCGCCGCACTGGCCGCCAAGCACGCCTACACCGCGTTCCAACTTGGCTACCCAGCGACTGACGCCACATTGTTCGAGTAGACACACACTCCTCACGAAGCCGATGCGAACTTGTTGGATGCTAGTGGGCAAGTCGAGTTGAGGCACGTTCCACCAATGTGAAATCGGTGGTGTACGTACGGGCCGGGCCTGAGTATCCTTCGATGCGGTCGATAAGCATGTCAACGGCATGCTTGGCATAATCGTCGATATGTGGATCAATGGTGGTCAGCGCCGGCGCCGAGTACTCGGCTTCCGGCACGTTATCGAAGCCGACCACTTGTACATCGTCAGGTACACGCAAACCATGTCGTTGATTGCGGCAGCGTGAACGACATGTACCAAAGGCTCGTCAAGGCGCGGCGCATGATCCGCAGGCGCATCCGGGAGGGCCAACCGTTCATGTTCCTCGACAAAGGGGCTCGCGGCAGCCGGCCCAGTGCCGTCCACGAACAACCTCGTCGAATCATGGAACGCGCGCCTGCGCGACATGCCGCGCCGCCACCGCGGACTGCGGCTGGTCAGACGGCTGAAGGCGATCTGCTGGTGGTGCCACCAGCACACGGAACGGCCCGAAAGCGACGCGTGGCTCGCGGCCAACGCGATGACCGACGAACGACTCGAGCGCCTCTACCGGCGGGCATGGGAGAGAAGCCCGCAGAGCATGCACGAGAGTTCGGGCCTATAGGAACTTTTGTGGTGCTTATAACCGTGGCCCGGCCTTGTGGGAGCAG